>Ga0172371_10000827_pt1 | contig 49021 bp, 36 predicted proteins | sample Lak12m_FD_114543 | JGI IMG/M metagenome (GOLD analysis project Ga0172371, IMG submission 114543) | Freshwater microbial communities from Kabuno Bay, South-Kivu, Congo - kab_022012_12m | ecosystem: Environmental > Aquatic > Freshwater > Lake | place: Democratic Republic of the Congo: South-Kivu... | reverse complement strand
CTTGTACATGTTTCTTCCTTCAAAAATAGAATCAAACCATTATATTAAACAATCACCGCTTTGAGGAGAGCCAATATTCGGAGCATTATTGTCCTATCCTTTTTGCACTGCGTACACGAATGGATGGCAGACATTCGTGAATTCGTGTAAGTTCGTGGACAGACATATCGATGTACTTGTGCCATGGTCAAACATGTACTGTAGTGTTATTCCGTGGGATCGAGCACCCTGCCCATGAAAAGGATTGTCCCGTTGGGGATATCGCGGATGACGAAGAAAAAGGGCCGGTCAATGGTAAGGATGATGCCTTCGAGCGGCATGGAAGCCGGAGCCATGAGGATGACCGTCGCCGCGGCGGCTTCGGTGCCTTTTTCATCCACGGCGATGAACGCCTTGTGCAGCGCATTGTCAATGAAAAGGGGATGCTGGTCGTCAATGCCGGAAAAATCCGCCTGGTACGGGTCGAAGGCCAGCGCCATGCCCATGTTGGTCAACATGTCTTTCAAGCCGTATTCGCTTTCGAACTTGAACTTCGGCATGGAGAGTTCCACCAACTGTGGCGTAAACTCCGCGAGGATCTGGCTGTAACGATCTGCTGTCAACGCAGACTCGAAGGCGGCGAAATTCCCCGCATCCGGCAAGAGGATCACCATCTCGGTCAGACCGCCGCGGTAGGGAATGGTAACCGCCTGCCAGCCATCCCCCGCCACGTAGGATAGCTGCGTCGAATGGCCGAGAGCCATCATCGGCGTGTTGACCCTTGTCCCATCGAGCAAAGTAAATGGCTGTTCGGAGGTCTTATTGGCATCGAACTCGGTCTGCCAGGTGGCTTTGAAGTAGATGGCGTTTGCCAGCACCAGCCGCGTCTGCTGGTCGATCACGCCGGGGGGAAGGATGTTCTCAATGCGCTTCTGCGTCTGGTCGGAAACCCACTCGTTGATCTGCCTGCGTGCGCTTTCCGGCGTGTTCTGGAAATCCACAAGGCGCATGCCCGCGCCGTAGTTGGCGGCGATCAGGTCAAGATAGGCCGGCACGAACGTCCAGCCATCCTGACCCCACAGCGAGTTGGCAATGCTCAACTGGAAGCTGTCATCCTCGGTTACATTCGCAGCCTGGGAGGGGCGGCGCGCCAGGTCGAGGTCGAGGGCGTTGAAGGCCGGGTGGAAGCGGCCATCGGGCAGGCTGTACCGTAGTATGGATGCCATTTGGCGCGCGGTCTCGCCTCGTGCGCCGGCATAAGGCATCGCAAATGCCAGTGAAATGCTAAAGGGGGAATAGACCAGGTTCCCGTCCACCAGGTGCGCCGCCTGGTAGAGGTCAAAAGCGAAGGCAGTGTTCCCATCCACCAACTGCGCCGTCTCCGCAGGTTCGGCAGCGGGGTTCATCACCCGTGCCAGCTTGGAGGCGGCAACGATCCCATTGCGCGGCGTGCAGGATGACAAGAATAGCATGGCAATCATAGTCAATGTAAAAGTTATTTTCAGATGCTTGTTCATGGAACGCTCCTTTCGATCCCATGATGCTGTAAACGTGTGTTTTGTTCCCATCCATCCCAATTTGATTATAGTCCAGCTTACCTAATATAACGAAAGTAGGTCGGATTGGTAATCCGACCTACGATTGAGTTTGAGAACGAAGACAGGTATTACAAGAATGTCTCCATCAGCTCGCCCACCTGCGCCATGTTGAAAACAGGGCCATCCACGCAGATAAGCTTTGTGCCAAGGTTGCAACGACCGCATTTACCCAGACCGCAGTGCATGCGCGCCTCCAGCGTGACATAGTTGTTCTTCGCCGCAAAATCCATCTTCTCCAACATGCGCGTCACGTAGTAAATCATGATCGGCGGGCCGCAGGTTATGGTGACAGCATTTTCCGAGGCGGGAGCAACCTTCTCGAGCAACTGGGTGATGAGACCAACGTTGTGGTCCCATTTCTCATCGGCCTGGTCAACCGTCAGGTGCAGGCTTGTATCCGGTGCGGCGCGCCATTCGTCATACTCGTCGGTGAAGACCAGCAACGAGGGGGTGCGCGCTGCCCATAGGATGGTCAGGCGACCATAGTCAGCCCGGTTATCGAGGACGGTCTGGATGACGGGACGCAACGGTGCTCCGCCGATGCCGCCGCCCAGCACGACAAGGTTCCTGCCTTTGAACGCATCCATCGGGAAACAGTTGCCCAAAGGACCGCGTACGCCGACGATATCGCCTTCGCCCAGCTCGTGCAGGCCGGTCGTCACGGATCCGAGGCGGTTGACGGCGAAATCCACGCATGGTCCGCGCTGGCACGTGTTGGCGATGCCGAAGGGTGCCTCGCCGAAGCCGAAAGCCGAGACGAAGGCAAACTGTCCTGGCTGGAAGGATGCGAACGCATCTCTCCCACCATTCAGCAATTCCACACGGAACAGCTTGATTTCAGTCGCCAGGTCCTTGACGGCGGTCAGCTTGCCGAGATAAGGCTTCATGGGGTTGGTTGTATCGCTCATATTCGTCTCGCTATCTGGCCAAATCGGTGATTACTTCGGTAATATCCACATTGACCGGGCAAATATCCACGCAACGGCCGCAACCGGTGCAGGCAGAAGCATTGCCCAAGCCATATTGCTCGGGGTAGAAGTAGAACTTGCAGAAATAGCGGTTGCGCAGGCGCTGACTCTTTTCGGCGCGCGGGCGGTGACCACCGGCTGTGCGGCGGTAGTTCTCACCCTCGCATGAATCCCAACCGCGGATACGCTCGTATTGGGCGCAGCCCGGGTTGCAGCCATCCGCCTCAACCGGTAGGAACTCATCACGGACACTAAAGCAGCGGCATGTTGGGCAGACATAGGCACAAGCACGGCAGGAAAGACAGCGCTCGGAGGTCCGTGCCCAGTATTCGTCATCGAAGTGCGCCGGCCAGTTGATTGATTGCGGGTTTACGATATTAGAAATAAAATTAAAGGCAGGTCGCTGGCGATTGTCGATTGTGTATAGCGAATCAGGGATCAAGCTCCTGCCCTTCTCTGTAACTGCCTCCACTGCATAGCCGCCCTCTGCGGGGTAAAGCATCACATCCATGTTGCTGGCATCATCCGGCGCGCCCCCCACCGAAGTACAGAAGCAGGATGAACCCATTTCCTTGCAGGCCAGTCCAATGATCGTGGTATTGGCGCGGCGGCTGGCGTAATAGAGATCAACCGGAGGCTTATCCAGGAATAACGCATCGAGCACCTTTATTCCATGCGCGTCGCACGGTCGCGCCCCAAAGATTACCTGCCTGCCTTTGGGTAGAGTCTCGGTGAGTTTTATCCCTGCCGCACCTTTTTCGATGAGCAGCAAGCGCTCGCTGGGTGGGAAGAAAAATTCCTTGGCTGACATGACCGGCCTGATAGAATCCCAGGCGATCATCAGGCTGCTTTGCACCGGCTGGTAAAGCAGGATATCCGCCATCTTGTACGGGGCGATCAATGTTTGCTGGTGGGCGATGCCATCCAGCCATTCGGTGAGTTGGGCTTGGGTGATGAAGTTCATTTCAGCCTTCCTTGTATTCACCCGAAAGGACGGTGACAACTGGCGATGGCACTGGCTTCAAACCCGCCCTGAAGCTGAAAGCCGCTTCGATCTCTTGTGCCATTTTCATATTTAGCAGACTGATTGGGATGTTCATTGGGCAAGCCCGCTCGCATTCATTGCATCCCACGCAGCGCCCGGCAAGGTGATAGGCGCGACCGAGGTGGAAGGCGCGCTTCTCATTCATGTTTATACCCATGCCAATCCACAGCGAGTCATCCCGCTCGTAGAGGCAGACCGGGCAGTTGCACATCGGGCAGGCCTGGCGGCAGGCGTAACAACGGATGCAGCGGTCGAACTGGCTTAGCCAGAATTCCATGCGTTCGGCGGGCGTCTTCTGTTCCAGCTCTGCAACCTTGAGGACAACCGGAGAGGGCTTGGCTTCATGTTGTGGGGGTGGGTCGCCGATGAGCGTATCGTAGACCACCGGCACGCGCTCATTGCATACCTGGCAGCGGGCCTGCAGAACTCCCGGATCGTGCTGTGTACCTTCGCAGGTCACGCCGATGATATAGACTTGCTCCCGGGTAAACTGGTTCTCTGCAAGGAGCACGTTGATGGCGCGACTATCACAGGGCTTGACCACAACCGCCACCGGCTTGGGTTGCTCGATGCCCTTCACCGCCGGGCGGCGTTTCTTGCCGAGGTAGGTGGTCAGGTTATAGGTGCAATCGGGATTCCAGACCAGCTTATTGGCTTCTTCCGGCGTATTGGCGAAAGAAGGACGCGTCCGGCCGCGCAGGCCGACCTCGTATCCAATCACGTAGCCGACCACGCCATTATTGAGCAGCTCCCTGGCTTTAGCCCGAATGGCATCGGTCTTGACGGCACAACTCTGTTCGACCAAAGGAACATCCCCGCGGATGGCTGCAAACTGCTGCGTGAGGATGGCTGCCTCCCCACTCGGTACGCGCCACTTGATCGGGCCAAGCGCACGTACTGTTTCCACGAACTCGTTGGCGATGCGCGAGAAACGCTCGCCTTCCGAGGCAGAGACCCAATCCAGGCGCAGGCGCTCTGGCTCAAGCCCTGCGTAGCTCATCAGTGCCTTCAAGATGGGCAGACGCTTGGCGGCGCGATGGTTACCGGTTTCATAATGACATTCGCCGATGTGACAACCCAGGATCAACACACCATCCGCGCCTTGGTCGAAGGTGCGCATGACCAGCTCCGTCGATACTCTTCCCGAACATGGCACGCGAATGTCTCGAATGTTTGCCGGCGATTTTAAACGGGCAATACCGGCAGTATCCGCACCAGTGTAGGAACACCAGGTGCATAAATAGGCAATTATTCTTGGTTCGTAAGCCACGAGCAAACCTCCTAAACCTGAGGGAAGCAGGGCGTGGATGAACGCGGATGGACGCGGTTTTTATTTATCACTTTTCTACGCGTTTTCTGCGCTCGTCAGCGTCCCATAAGCTTGTATAGCGGTTGGGAGGAACCTTTCTGCTGACAAAGCTCCTCGCATTTCATTGACGATCTGGCGATCATCGAAGTGAATGAGCGAAATCGCCTTATTGCGGCAGGCTCCCGCACAGGTGCCACAGCCCTTGCAAAGGTAACTGTTAACCGTTGCAACCTTGTTCTTTATGGTGATTACATTATATGGGCAAGCAGCCACGCAATAACCACAGCCGGCGCATTGGTACTGGTTGACCTCAGCGATGGATGGATCGAGAGCGATGTTGCCCTGATCCATCAATGAAAGGGCGACCGCCGCCGCGCCACCGGCCTGCGCCACGACATCGGGGATATCCTTCGGCGCCTGGCAGGCTCCAGCAAGGTAGATACCCTGGGTGGTCGTCTCCACCGGCCCAAGCTTGGGGTGCCTTTCGAGGAAGAACCCATCATGGCTGCGGCTGACGCCGAAGGTGGTGGCAACATGGGCGGTATCGGCTTGAGGCTCGAAACCGGTGGAGAGGACAACCATATCCACTTCCACGCGATTGGGCTGACCCTCGAAAGCCTCATCCCATCGAACGATCAGCTTGCGACCCTTTTGGATAACACGCTTCACCCGCCCATGGTAAAGATGTACACCCATCTTCTCGGTGCGGTTGTAGAATTCCTCGTAACCTTTGCCGAAGGAGCGCATGTCGCGGTAGATTTCGTGGACTTCGGCACCGACGTAATCATGTACCAGTTGCGAGAGCTTTAGCGAGTACATGCAGCACGCGCGCGAGCAGTACTCATTGTACCTTTCGTCGCGGCTGCCCACGCAGTGCAGGATGGCAACCGACTTTGGCGGTTTTCCGTTCTTGAGCAGCACTTTTCCGCCGGTCGGTCCGCTGGCGTTGATCAACCGTTCGAACTCCAGTGCAGTCACTATATTGTCGTATTTCCCATAACCCATTTCGGGAGCGCGAGTGGGATCGAAGACCTGGAAGCCGGTCGCCAAGACGATCGTGCCGACGGTTAAATCAAGAACTTCTTCCTTCATATCGTGGTTGATGGCGCCTCTCTCGCAGGCGACCACGCACTCCAGGCATTCCGAGCAGATACCGCACTTCAGGCAGCGTGCCGCTTCAGCCAGGGCTTCCTCTTCCGTCATTGGCAGGTCAACTTCCATGAAATTCTGCCGGCGTTCCTCTACCGGCAAGGTGGAGATGATCGCCCGCGCTGCGGTGGAAGCCTCGCCGTGGGTAATCTTCACGGCAATTTCAGCTTTATCATATGTTACAACGGGCATCCTAGACGGCTCAATCACACCGGCTGCACCGCGCAGAAAACGATCCACGCTGCGCGCCACATGATGGCCTTCGGCGATGGCATCCACCACGAAGGATGTGACTCCACGCCGCACGTCGCCGGCGGTGAAGACACCAGGCAGAGTGGTCATCAGGTCATCGTTCGACCAGATGCCCACCGGGTAACGAGTGGCGATGGCTCCATCATCAGGCAGGAAAGTGAAATCGGGTTGCTGCCCCACCGCCCAGATGACCGTGTTGCAAGGGATGAGATGCTCAGTACCAGGTATTTCCTGGACCTGGCGCTTGCCGCCAACGATGCCGCCGACACGCGCCTCCAGGCACAACACGCCAATGATCTTATCGTGTGAAACGACCACTTCCTTGAACACTCGGTTGCGGATGATGGCAATTCCCTCGACCTCGGCTTCATCCACTTCCCGCTGCGAGGCGCGCATGCCACGACAGACGATCTTCACCTTGGGATGCCCCAAACGCAGCGCTGTGCGCGCGGCATCCAGAGCCACATCCCCCGCGCCAAGGACTATGATCTCGCGCCCGGTTAAATCCATCTTTTCACCCAGGCAGGCGCGGCGCAGGAAATTAAGGCTATCCCAGTTATCCAGGTGGGCTGCGCCGGGGATCTGAAGCTTTGTGGTATTATGCGCGCCGGTTGCGACAATCACCGCTTCGTAACCAGATTTTAACAAGCCGTGGATATCGTTGATGCGCGTGTTGTATTGGATTTCCACACCTTCGTCCACGATCTGTTGCACTTCCCAATCAATGAACTCATAAGGCAGTCGATGCGGTGGGATACCCACGCGCATCATGCCACCGGGAACCGGCAGCGACTCGAAGACCGTAACGGCGTGGCCGAGCCGGGTCATGTCGAGGGCGGCGGTGAGACCAGCCGGCCCGGCGCCGATGACGGCGATCTTCTTGCCGGTTGACTTGGGCTTGTGTGCGAACGGTGTCCCGACGAGGGATTTATCGCGCAGCTTTGGTAACTCATCACGGTGAGCATAAGCCCAGTCGGTGGCGAAGCGCTTCAGCCGCATGATGCTTACTGGCTCGTCATAAAGCCCGCGGGTGCATTTGTCCTCGCATAGGTGGTTACACACCCTCCCGCAGACCGAGGGGAATGGATGTTCGCGGCGGATGGCAAAGTAGGCATCGGCGTAACGTTTTTGGTGAATGAGGGCGATGTAACCCTGCGCATGCTGATCGGCGGGGCAGGCAGCGCGGCAGGGAGCAATGCCGCGCTTTTCGATGGCATACGCACCGGGAACAGCCTGCGCAGAAAAGCGATAAGCCGCCTTGCGCTGGCTCAATCCCTCGTCAAAGGGATTTGACACCTCAATGGGGCAGACATCAGCGCACTTGCCGCAACCGGTACATTTACTCTCGTCAACATAGCGCGGCTTGCGCCTGACCTGGACCTGGTAATTGCCCACATAACCAGTTACCGATTCCACCTCGCTATAGCTCAGCAGGGTGATGTTTTCATGGCGTCCAACTGACACCATCTTGGGTGTGAGTATTCAGGCAGAACAATCGAGGGTGGGGAAGGTCTTGTACAACTGTGCCATGTGTCCACCGATGGAGGACTCGCGCTCCACCAAATAGACCTGCTTTCCAGCATCGGCCAACTTTAACGAAGTCTCGATGCCGGCGATACCACCACCGACCACCAGCGCAGATTGGGTCATTTTTACCGGACGCATCTCCAGCGGGTTGTGGTAATGGACGCGCTGCACCGCTGCAGCAACCATGGCTTTAGCCTTGGCGGTAGCCTGAGCTCGATCATCCACCACCCAGGAGCAATGCTCGCGGATATTAGCCATCTGGAAAAAGAAGGGATTCAACCCTCCTTCTTCGCAAGCGCGACGGAAGGTGGACTCGTGCATCAACGGCGAGCAGGAAGCCACCACCACGCGATTCAGGCTAAGCTCCTTGATATCTTGTTTGATAAGATCCTGGCCCGGGTCGGAACACATATAGGTGTAGTCTCGGGCGATGGTCACTCCGTCGAGACCCTTTGCAAACTCCGCCACAGCGGTCACATCCACCGTTGCAGCGATATTCGTACCGCAGTGGCAGATATAGACACCCGTGCGTATTTTGGAACGATTCATGTCATCATGGCTCCGATCATTTCATCAACAACCTGGCGGTCATTGAAGTGAATCAGCGTGATTGCCTTGTTGCGGCAGGCTCCAGCACATGTGCCGCAGCCCTTACAGAGATAGGTGTTTACAATGGCATGCTTTGCTTCGCCGGATCGCTCTGCACCGATCTCTATGGCGTCATAAGGACAGGCTTCAGCACACTGACCACAGGCGGCGCATAAGAATTGGTTAACCACAGCAATAGAGGGATCGAGGGCGATCTTCCCCTGATCCATCAGCGAGAGGGCCACCGCGGCTGCCCCGCCAGCCTGCGCCACGCTATCTGGAATGTCCTTGGGTGCCTGGCATGTGCCAGCCAGGTAAATGCCCTCAGCGGTTGTCTCGACAGGCGCCAGCTTTGGATGTTTCTCGAGGAAGAACCCGTCCCGGCTGCGACTTACACCGAAGGTTGAGGCCACATTCCCGGCGTCTGGTTGCGGTTCGAATCCGGTGGAAAGCACAACCATGTCCACTTCCACAGAATCAGGTTGACCGTGGAAGGGTTCATCCCAACGGACGATCAGCTTCCCACCTTTTTTCTTGATCTCTTTGATTCGCCCATGATAGAGATGGACACCCATCTTCTCGGTGCGCTCGAAGAACTCTTCATAACCTTTGCCGAACGAGCGCATATCGCGGTAAATCTCATACACCTCGGCGTCCACGTAATCATGAACCAACTGGGCGATCTTAAGCGAGTACATGCAACAGGCGCGTGAGCAATACTCGTTGTATTTCTCATCGCGGCTTCCGATGCAATGAACGATGGCAATCGCTTGGGGCGGCTTGCCATTTTTGAGCAGAACCTTACCGCTTGTCGGCCCGCTGGCGTTGATCAACCGCTCGAACTCCATCGCGGTGATGATATTGTCCAGCTTGCCATAACCCAATTCCGGGATGCGGTGAGGGTCGAAATCCTTGAAGCCGGTAGCCAGCACGATTGTGCCGACGGTCAAATCCAGTACCTCTTCCTTCATATTATGATTAATCGCGCCGCGCTCGCAAGCGATAAGACACTCCAAGCACTCCGAGCAGACGCCGCAGCGCAGGCAGCGTCCGGCTTCCGCCAGGACTTCATCCTCGGTCAGGGTCAGGTCCACCTCGCGGAAATTATGGACTCGCTCCTCGAGGGGAATGCTCTTGATGGAAACGCGCCCCTCAGGCGAGGCTTCACCAGCCTTGAATTTTGCCTCGATCTCCTCATTTTCAAGTGTTACCGCTGGAAGCTTCTGCGGTTCATGCAGTCCGCTGGCGCCGCGCAGGAAGCGGTCAATCGAACGCGCCACCTTGTGACCCTCGGCGATGGCATCTACCACGAAGAAGGTCACGCCGCGGCGCACATCGCCAGCGACGAAGACGCCTTCCATGGTCGTCATCATGCAATTATCCGCCTGTACACCCACCGGGAAGCGGGTATTTATGCTACCATCTTCCGGCAGGAAGGAGAAGTTGGGTGCCTGGCCAATGGCCCATACCACGATGTCAGCGGGAAGGATATGCTCACTGCCGGGTATCTCGGAGAAATCCGGGCGACCGCGCTTGAAGCCGCGGAACTCGATCTCCATGCAACGCACCCCGACAATCTTATCCTTGCGGATGATGACTTCCTTGAATGTCCGGCCCGGGAACATCTGGACGCCCTCTTCTTCCGCCACTGCCACTTCCCACTGGAAGCCCGGCATTTCACCCCGTGACTCCAGACAGGCCATACGCACCTCAGCTGCGCCAAGCCTAAGCACCGTACGCGAGGTATCAAGGGCGACATTGCCACCACCCAGCACGACAACCTTCTTGCCTTCCACCGGCACTTTCTCGCCCAGGCAAGCCCTGCGGAGCACATCCAGGCTGAGCCAGTTATCAGGATGGTTAGAGTCGCGGATGGGTAGCTTTTTGGCATTATGCGCTCCGGTGGCGATCATGGCTGCATCGAAGGGTCCACCGAATGCAGCAGAACTGGTTTCAAGCAATCCTGGAATGTCGTCAATCCAAGTATTCAGGTGCAGGGTCACGCCCTCGTCAACCACTTGCTGGATCTCCCAATCGAGCAGTTCATGCGGTAATCGGTGTGGCGGGATGCCCACGCGCATCATGCCGCCGGCCTTCGGTAGCGAGTCGAAGACCGTGACAGCATGTCCGAGACGCGATAGATCGAGGGCAGCGGTGAGGCCAGCCGGTCCCGCGCCGATAATGGCAACCTTCTTGTTGGTTGGCGGCGGGTTGTGCATGAAAGGTGTCCCAACCAGCGATTTATCTAGCATATCTGCCAACTCATTGCGGTGGGCGTAGGCCCAGTCAGAGACGAAGCGCTTGATGCCCATGATGTTCACCGGTTCATCGTACTTGCCGCGCGAGCAGGCATCTTCACAGCGATGGTTACACACCCTCCCACATACAGAGGGGAAGGGATGCTCACGACGGATGGCCCAGTAAGCATCCGCATAGCGCTTGGCGCCCACCAGGGCAATGTAACCCTGCGCTCGCTGGTCGGTAGGACAGGCGTCACGGCAGGGAGCGATACCGCGCTTCTGGATGGTATAAGCTCCCGGTACTGCCTGAGCAGAAAAGCGGTAGGCTGCCTTGCGTGTCGATATTCCCAAATCGAAGGGATTGCTGACAACAATGGGGCAGACTTCAGCGCATTTACCGCAACCGGTGCACTTGGTCTCGTCAACATAGCGCGGTTTGCGCTTAACCCGTACCTGGTAGTTGCCGACATACCCCGTGACCGATTCCACCTCGCTGTAGCTCAGCAAGCTGATGTTTTCGTGGCGTCCAACGGACACCATCTTCGGTGTGAGTATTCAGGCCGCACAGTCGAGTGTTGGGAAAGTCTTGTATAACTGCGCCATGTGTCCGCCGATGGATGGCTCACGTTCCACAATGTAGACATGCTTGCCAGCATCTGCCATTTTCAAGGCTGCTTCAATGCCGGCAATGCCACCACCCACCACCAGCGCTGATTGTGCCATGTTCACCTGGCGCATCTCGAGCGGGTTGTGCTGGCGCACACGCCTGACGGCCGCGGTCACCATCGCCCGTGCCTTGGCAGTGGCCTGAGCGCGGTCATCCACCACCCAGGAGCAATGCTCACGGATGTTGGCCATCTGGAAGAAGAAGGGATTGAGTCCTCCTTCTTCGCAAGCACGGCGAAATGTGGGTTCGTGCATGAGGGGTGAGCAGGAGGCCACCACCACACGGTTGAGGCTGAGGTTCTGGATATCCTGTTTGATCAGGTCCTGGCCTGGGTCAGAGCACATATAAGTATAGTCACGGGCGACAGTGACGCCATCGAGGCTCTTGGCGAAGTTCGCTACATCAGCCACATCCACCGTGGCGGCGATATTCGTACCGCAGTGGCAGACATAGACACCCGTGCGTATCTTGGAGCGGTTCAAATGGGCACCTCCAGTTGATCACTAATTCTGCTCATGGTTTTCAAGTAATGCACAAGTAATCCTAAGCGGCTGGTTGGCGAGCCGTGCCGCTAAAGTTAAATGGCTATATGGTAACCAATATTCCTTCCAGCTCGGCAAGCACTTCATCCAGCGTGAAACCGTGCTGGATCGCTGCGCCGGCCGGGCAGGCGGCTGCGCATGCTCCGCAGCCTTTGCATAGAACCTCGTTAATGTAGGCTACTTGTTTTCCTTCGTGGTCTACCATCGAGATCGCAGTATAGGGACACAGCCCTTCACAGGTGCGGCATCCCCCGCACTTTTCGGTGATGACATAGGTGGTAAAAGGATCCAGCGAGACTGAACCGGCATCCATCAGGGCGAGGGCGGCAGCTGCCGCGGCCGCACCTTGCGCCACGCTATCGGGAATATCCTTCGGTCCCTGGCATGCGCCAGCCAGGAAAACACCATCGGTGGTTGTCTCCACCGGTGCCAGCTTGGGATGCTTCTCGAGGAAGAAACCATCTGCGCTACAGCTGATGCCGAATATCGAACCGACCTGGTGCTGATCAGCCGACGGCTCGATGCCGGTGCTAAGCACAACCATGTCCACCAGCGTTTCCCGTTCTTTTCCGCTAAACACATCTCTGGCAATGACAGCCAACCCACCTTCGCGCTTCTCCACGCGGATATCCTTGCCACAACGAAAGAAATTCACACCGTGCTTCTGGACACGCTCGTAGAATGCCTCGTAATCCTTGCCAAAGGTGCGCATATCACGGTAGAACTCGAATACCTCGGCATCCACGTAATCGCGGATGAGGGTGGCCAACTTGAGCGAATACATGCAGCATACCCTCGAACAATACTCGTTCTGATCGCCGCGGCTCCCCACGCAGTGCAGGATGGCGATCCGTCCCGGCTTATGCCCGTCCTTGAGCAACACCTGACCGATGGTCGGGCCGCCGGAGTTGATCAGTCTCTCGAATTCCATGCCGGTCAGTACGTTATCGAGCATGCCATAGCCATATTGCGGTGAACGCTTCGGATCAAAGTCCTTGAATCCGGTGGCCAGCACGATGGTGCCAACCTCGATATCCAACAATTGTTCTTTCTGCTCAAAATCGATCGCTTCACGTGGGCAGAACTTTTCGCAGGCACGGCATTTCCCGTTCTTGAAATAAGCGCAGTTGACCGTGTCAATTACCGGCACACGCGGTACGGCCTGGGCAAAGGGGAAGTAGATCGCCGGGCGCTTGCCCAGTCCCAAGTCAAACTCGGATGGGATCTTCTTCCAGGGGCATTTCTCCACACATGTGCCGCAGCCGGTGCAAAGTTCCTCGTTCACATAGCGCGGCTTGCGTCTCACGGTGACAGTGAAATTTCCAACATAGCCGGAGACCTTCTCAACCTCGCTATAGCTCAGCAAGGTGATGTTTTCGTGGCGTCCAACGGACACCATTTTGGGTGTAAGAATTCAGGCCGCACAGTCTAATGTGGGGAAGGTTTTGTACAGGCGGGACATGTGCCCGCCTATGGATGGCTCGCGCTCCACCAGATAAACATGCTTTCCCGAATCAGCCAGGCGAAGCGCGGCTTCGATGCCGGCAATCCCCGCCCCAACGACCATCGCCGAGGACTTGACCTGAACCCGGCGCATCTCCAGCGGTTCATGCAAGGCTACCCGATGAACTGCGGCTGAGACCAGCGTCTTGGCCTTCTCGGTAGCCCGGGCAGGGTTATCCGAAACCCAGGAGCAGTGTTCGCGGATGTTGGTCATTTGGAACAGAAACGGATTCAATCCCGCTTCAGCGCAGGCGCGGCGGAAGGTGGTTTCGTGCATCAACGGTGAGCAGGAAGCCACTACCACGCGATTCAGTCCAGCATTGCGGATATCATCCTTGATCAAGGCCTGGCCAGGATCCGAGCACATGTAGGCGTAGTGGCGGGTGATGGCAACATTCTCCAGCTTGGAGGCAAATTCAGCGACCGACTCCACATCCACCATGCCAGCGATATTGGTGCCGCAGTGACAAATGTAAACACCAACACGAGGCGTATCGCGTGCTGGTGTCATTTCGGCAGGCGTCATCCGAGCATCTCCTTTCGGCGATGGAAATCAAAAGAGGATACCATTCACTCCTTTGGCATGCGGGTAATCGTACTTGATTCTCGCCGCGATTATACTTACTATTCAAGTGATAATAGTCACAAAGCTCTGGTTAGTTGTCATAATTCAGGCATATATTGAAAGTGATTAGGAAAGGTGCCCGATAGATGTTCCTTACCTGTGGTGCAAGAGGGTAATTCGCCGCTCAGAACGACTGGAACAGGTTCGCCCCCACCGGTTTCATCTTGGAGGATGATTCCACGAACATGATTGGGCATGAGCACGAACACGCCCAATCCGCCATACCTGTAACGCCATGGCAGATCGAACCATGCCGCCAGGACAATCTCCCCTTGCCGGTATAACCGGATATCACCGTTCACCACCTCGCTGAAGAAAGCAATCCGGCTCCGATTACGTAATCACTCCCAACTTCTTTCCTACCTTCTCAAACGCCTCCAAGCCCTTATCCAGATCCTCCTTCGCGTGCGCTGCAGAGATCATCACCCGGATCCGCGCTTTGCCCTGCGGCACTGTGGGATAGCCAAGCGCCATGGCAAACACACCCGCCTCGAACAGCTCGCGGCTGAAAAGCTGCGCCAGCGGTGCTTCGCCGAGCATGATTGGGGTGATTGGCGTGGTACTGAGGCCGGTATCGAACCCCAGCTTCTTCATCCCGGCCTTAAAAAATTTAGCGTTGCTCCACAGCTTGTCCACCAGCTCGGTGGAGGCTTCGAGGATATCGAGAGCGGCGATGCAAGCCGCGGCATCCGGCACAGTGACGGCGGAAGAGAACAGGAACGGTCTCCCGCGCTGGCGCAACCATTCGATGATGGTCGCATTCCCAGCCACGACTCCGCCGACCACACCAAAGGCTTTGGAGAGCGTCCCCACTTCCACATCCACTTTGCCGTATAAGCCGAAGTGATCCACGATGCCGCGCCCGCCCTTACCAAGTACGCCCTCTCCGTGGGCATCATCCACCATCAGCAGGATATCATAATTTTTCGCCACCTCGTATATATCAGACAGAGGCGCTACATCACCATCCATACTGAAGACACCGTCGGTGATGATGATGGCGCGGCGATATTGTGACAGGTTTTCCTTGATGACCGCCTCCAACGAGGACACGTCGCAGTGATTATAGGGAATGATCTTACCGCCGGAGAGACGGCAACCATCAATGATGCTGGCGTGGTTTAGTCGATCCGAGAAGATGACATCCTCCTTGCTGACCAGCGCGGGGATCGTGGCCAGGTTGGCAGTGAACCCGCTCTGAAAGGTGATGGCTGCCTCGACGCCCTTGAACGCTGCCAGACGCTTTTCCAGCTCAACATGCAATGTCATCGTGCCGGCGATTGAGCGTACCGCTGCCGGGCCAATGCCAAGCCGATCTATAGCTTGCTTAGCCGCTGCGGTCAGCCTGGGATTATTAGCCAGGCCGAGGTAGTTATTGGAGCAGAAGTTGAGCACCTTCTTCCCATCCACCACCAGCCAGGCGCCCTGAGGTGAGCCGATGGTTCGAATTCGATTGAACAGTCCCTGCGTTTTGAGAGTTTCAAGTTCTTGGCTGATCCAGTTGGTTTTGGACATGGGAGGCTCCGTGTTAGGGAATAGAGAGTAGAGAATAGTGAATGTCTGTTTAAATAATTATAGCGAGTTTGAACAACAGGGATGTCATGTTTTCAGTGTGACTTGTCTCAGCGTGGGGTAATCGCATTTATATGTGTAGATTGCCAATCCAAATAGCCAAAACAATATATGTTTTTTTTGAATATGCCATGTTTTGGTTATAGATTGACCATAATTCATCCACTAAACCTCTTAATATTTAGCTATCAAGCTCTTTTACCACGTCTGCCAACAGCCCCATTTCTGCCAGCGCGGCGAGGACTTTCGACTGGGCACCTTTATGAACAATGACCGCTGTCGGGCCGATGGGTTCACCCAGGAAGCGCCCGGCTTTGGACTTGCGTAATTCATCCAGGACCTCTGGGCGATTGACCCTTAAAAGAACCGGATTTTGAACCCGCGCCTCGGTGCCGTTAAGCTCCCAGCGTTTGAGTGCTTTGATGAAGGCGAGTGGGATTTCAGTCGCGGCGTTCTTCGCCAGCAGGCTGAGCAACTGGCTGATTTTTAAGCCCTGTTCTTTCGCTTTCGTCAGCGAGGCGATCGTGACCCGGTAGCGGTATTCATCCGGGGTAGTCACGATACATCCGTGAGGAACTTCCCGACCTCCCTCCTCCCATTCACAGAAGCGCGTGATCTGGTAACGCGCGGCTCGCGAGGCAAGCCTTGGAATGGTAATGCGTCCCTGAGAGGAAACATGAAGATTGCCGGTTTCGAGGGAAGTGAGTCGCGAGTCGTGAGTCGTCAGTCGGAAAGCTGTGATAATTTCACTCTCCTCCGGCATGGCAAGCTCGACCTTGCCGAGCCAGAACAACGGGCCGCTGATAAGATACCGGATGAGCGCGCCATCCACATCATCCCAATACTCGAAGCCGCGCAGGTAGGTTTCACTCCCGGCTCGCCGGATGAACCAGGAATCATAATCGCCGGATGGACGCTGAAAATCGGGATGCCTATCCTTGATATCGCGGATGAAAGCGGGAAGACTCCACCACTGGCCTCCGGGAATGGCTTCCAGAAGAGCGAGCAGGAAATGACGAGTGACGACTGCTGAGTTTTTCCATTCACCTTCGCAGATGAGGCCGGGCATGAGGCGTAACTCGTTGTAATATTCGCTCTCTTGCCAGGCTTCAGCCAGCAGCGATAACGCTTCGCCGCGTGACATTTCCAAGAAGCCCTTGACCTGTTCCTTGGAGGGTTCATCACCTGCCAGGATGCCCGCTGCTTGTAAAAATTCACCAACCACATTCACGGGAACGGGAGTCTCAGGTGGATGGATTCCCATTCGCAAGGCCGCGAGGAGAGTGGTCGCGTCATCAAGGATGCGATCAGAGAAGGGGATAATGCGGGCACGTTCCTTCGGTAAGGCGAGGCGACCAAGAGGCTCATCCTCGTTGTTAACCACAAAGGGCACCAAGTCCTCTACTTTTTTTCCTTCGTGAACTTCGTGTCCTTCGAATTTTATGATTTCATAGAAATCATCGGGGAGGTAAGCGAACTCTTGTGGACCGGTGGGTGTATCGAAGAAAGCGCGGGCGAGCAAGGCACGGTAGTATATCATTTCAGTAACAGAAGCGGGATGGAGGTAAATTTGCTCACGATCACGGCGGCCGGGACCGGCCTCGCGCAGTCCGCCAAACTGACGACTGAACACAGCCCAAGGTATCCGACCGCCGGCTGCAGTCAGCGCGGCCAGGGCGGATGCAGCCTCGGCGGGGAGAGTGCTCCTGATCTCACAAAGCCGGTTCGGGTCCAGGAGCGAGGCACAGAGTTCCTCCAACGCGGCTTCCGCCTCAGTCGCAACCAGCTCCATGCCCCACAATCGGGCTACGATACGCAGATGACCCAGGTCATGCAATTGCAGGGAGTGGATGAGGTCGGGCATAAACTTCGTTCCACATGTTAAACATCATGTATCAGGTGTCAAGTGCCAATCGGCAAACTACAAGTGGTAAATTGAAGATTTATTTTCTCCATGAACTACCGGACGACTTTCAACGCGGCGGGCAGGATTTCGATGGATGGTTGCCTGACGTTCGAATCGAAGCCGGTGTAGATCTCACCATCGAGATGGATGAAAAGCGGTTTTTCTGATTTCAGGGTCATTTTATGGCAATCACCCATGCGGACACAGGCGAACCGCCCGTGGGTGCCTTTCATCACCTCCGGGACGAGGCGGAACATCATCAGCCGGCCGATATCACCGATGCTGGCGTAATGTAGGATACCGTCATCGAGCCTCGCCTCTGGCGCGACTAGAAACCCGCCGCCCTCACGCGGCCCATTGCATAGGACGAGCATGAGCGAATGTTCGTCCCAGGTGGTTTTTTCGGTCTCAATATGCATGGGAGCGGGATCAAAATCGAGGATGATGGTCTGGATGACCGCCACAAGGTACATGAGGAAACCGCGCAGGAAGGGGATCTTATGCGAGCGAAGGGTGACGACCGTATCGAAGCCGATGCCAAGAGTGTTATCGAAATACTCAACGCGACCATGCTCGTCTGCGAGGCGGCCCATGTCGATGATGGATGGCTCGCTTTTCAGGGCGTGCGTTAAAGCTTCCACGGGTTCAAGGGGTACGCCAGCCGCGTGGGCAAAATCGTTGCCAGAGCCGACAGGAACGATTCCGAGGATGGGTCGTTGGTTCTCCGGGACCTGCATCAGACCATTTATGACCTCATGCACCGTCCCATCGCCACCGACTGCGACGACCAGCTCGTAACCATCCAGCCCAGCCTGATGGGCAAGTTCAACAGCGTGGGTCGGGTAGACCGTGCCGCTCCAATCGGCTTGACCATATTCGGCCACGATTGGCCGGAGGTCATTGGCGACACGCCAGGCATTACCCATATCGGCTATCGGGTTGAGTATCAATTTCACTTTGCGGGGCATAGGGGGGACTCCTTTGGCTTTTTTTATAAATTATAGCCGTAAAATAAAAGTTAATGATGTACTTGGATCCCTCTCCCTCCTCTCCAATTCCGGTGTATCATTCACCAACCTCACCCCAAGGAGACATCCCATGATCACCCTCTACCTCCTCATCATCGTCCTCATCCTGCTGCTTGCCTGGTACCTCTCCGCCCTCATCTGGGGAAAGCCCTGGAGCGTGAAAGGACTCTACACCCGCACCTTCCTCAAGCTCGCCCTCAAGGGACCGGAACTGCTGACCATGCTTGGCATCCTTGAAAAATTCGGCATACACGCACACAACGCCAGGCTCTCGGATGTTTCGGAAGCCTTCCAGGATAAAATGATCCGCTTCATCCGCCGCGATCTAGGCATCTTGCGAAGTTATTCGCGCAAGCATCAATCCAATGCCGCCCTGCTTTCCACCGACATCATGGATTATTTTCTGAATGACATCCTGCAAGGCGAGCGTTTCCGCCACCATGATTACCCGCTCAACCAGATGACCGGCATCCAATCGGAGCTGCCCAACTTTATGCTGACCATCCACCCGGTGGTCAGCAAGCTGGAGGCGCGCAACTACATCAAACGCCTGGCGAGGTTCGGGGAAAAGTTCGACCAGGTGATGGAGGGGTTGAACATCCGCGAGCAGAAGGGTTGCATCCCGCCCAAGTTTGTCATCCGCCGCGTACTGGAAGAAATGACCGCCTTCATCGGAAAACCGGCGAAAGAGAATCCACTCTACACCGTCTTCATGGAAAAGCTGGAGAAGCTGCCAAAGGTGGGCAGGCGCGACCGGGAAAGGCTGCTCGCTGAGACTGAGGTCGCGATTTCCCGCACGGTCTATCCTGCCTACCAGAAGTTCATTGACTACTTCTCCGCACTGGAGAAGAAAGCGAAGACCGACGATGGCGTTTGGAAACTACCTGAGGGCGAAGCATACTACGTTCACCGCCTACGCTCAAGCACTACGACCGGGTACACTCCAGAGCCGGTCCACGAAATCGGCTTGCGGGAGGTAAAGCGCATCGAAAGCGAGATGCTGGCCATCCTTGAGAAACTCGGATACCAGGAGGTCATAAACGCCCCGAAAATGCTCGCCGGCTTTGCCAAGGAAGAACGTTTTCTCTATCCGAACACGGATGAAGGCCGCGCTGCCATCCTGACCGATTTCCAGCGAATGTTGGATGAAATGGATGCCAGTCTCGACCCGTACTTCGGTATCCGCCCAAAGGCCAGGCTGAAGGTTGAACGTGTGCCTGTGTTTCGCGAGCAGGGTTCATCCGGGGCGTATTACCAGATGGGTGATATGGCTGGCAAACGCCCAGGCATCTTCTACGCCAACCTGCGCGATACGAAGGAGACCTTCAAGTTCGGCATGAAGACCCTGGCCTACCACGAGGGCATCCCCGGCCACCACTTCCAACTGTCCATTTCCATGGAGCTTAAAGGTGTACCATTCTTTCGGAGAATGATGCCATTCACAGCGTATGTGGAGGGATGGGCGCTCTATACTGAAAAACTGGCGCGGGAGATGGGCATGTACAAGGATGATCCCTACAGCGAACTGGGTTACCTGGATTCGGAGCTGCTTCGCGCCGTGCGCCTCGTGGTGGATACCGGCATCCATTTCAAGAGGTGGACCCGGGAACAAGCCATCGAGTACATGGAAGCACATTCCGCCAGCCCACATGAGAGCGTGGTCAGCGAGATCGAGCGTTACATCGTCTGGCCGGGGCAAGCCTGTGCATACAAGGTCGGGGAGATCAAGATCGTGGAGATGCGCGACAAGGTGAAACAAGCGTTGGGGGATAAGTTCGACCTGCGTGCCTTCCACGATTTGGTGTTGAAGAACGGCGGCATGCCGTTGAGCATCCTGGAGCAGGTGGTGGAGGAATATATCGAATCGGCGCGGTAGGTAGAAAAACCGGGGTTGTGGGATTGTCGAAACCGTTTCCACGACCCCGGTCCCCAAGATATTGGATTATTTACTATTCAGCAAGTTCTTTATCAGCTGCGAGCAGGATTTCATCCAGCTCGCGCGAGATACTTTCCGGCATTGGATCCACCAGGGGAGCGGCCAGGATTCCTTCGACCCTTTCCCTGGCCTTGTTGTACATCGTCGGCTTGCCCATGTTGAGCCAGGCTTCGTAGGAGTGATGACTGATCAGGCTGGGGGTGAAGAACTCCTTGCTGCGTGCTGCGAGGCGGGTCTGGGGCGATTTCAGGAAGTTCCCACCTGGGCCGATCCGGGCAATGTCCGCATAGAGGTCATGCGCAAGATTGCTATCCACACCCGCCACGATACGCTCGCAGAAGCGGGCCAGTTCGTCATCCACCACCAGTTGCTCCAGGATAAGAAGCTGGTCGCTCTCGATCTCACCAAAGCCAACGATGATATCCGAGCCAACACTAACCGGGGGAAAGGTGGTCACCAGTTTCTCCAGCACTGCCTGCGCGCCTGGCTCCCTCGCATCGGAGGTGCAGCCGGCTGAACTGCTGGGGAGTCCGTAATAACGGCCCATCTCGACCATGGCAGCGGATTGCAGCCCCATTTCAGGCGTACCCCCCATGTACGCACCGTTCCTGAAATCCACCGAGCCGGTGGCACTGCTATAGATGAGCGGACGCCCCGGGTTCGCCAGTTGATAAACGACCAGTGCCGAGAGTGCTTCTGCGTTGGCCTGACACAGGTTGGCAAACAGGCTGGCCGGGCCGGTGGTACCATTGACCGGCATCGGCATGATCATGACCGGCATCTCATACTGCCCAAGGTCAAGGTATGCATCGAGCATTGCCCCGTCGTGTGTCAGCGGCGCAACCGGGCAATAGATCAACGAGTAAGCCTTGCGCGCACGCACTTCGGCTTCGCCTCCCAACACGGCCTTCAAGCCAGCGAGAAGGTAAGGAACCTGCTCGTGGCGGTGCAGCTCATGCTCGCCATGCTTGGACGAGTACTTCATCATGGCGAAGAACTCGTGCAGCGGTCGTGAGTGCGCCGGGACCTCGGAGGCGCAGGTCGGCGCCCATGCCATTACGCCCATCTCCAACTGCTGGAAAACCCGCAGGCCGTTTTCGATATCTTTGAGCGTACCGTAGCGTCTCTTGCCGGTTAAAAAATCCATTGCGAATGCAGCCGTTCCGTCAATGCAGTAGCGGCTGACCGGAGAGGGCAGTGGATAATCGTAGACCGGATTCCTGGCACCGAGGATAAAAGACTTAGGTGCTGCCTGAAGGGTTTCTTCAACCAATCCACCAGGCAAACGGGCAATTTTGCTTTCCCAGTCCACTTTCGCGCAGTGTTTCTCCAGCAGAGGCAGCGCTTTTTCGCCGTAAAATTTCACGCCAACGCCGGAGAGGATGTTCAGGCTTTCACGGTGAATGCGCGCCTGCTCTTCTTCAGAGAGGATTTGACCTTTGAAGTGCATGGTTACCTCTGTTCATATAGATTGTCTCTGCCAACCCTGGCCAAGGTTACAATTCTAGCAGAGGGCTGGCTGCAGATATCGTCCCTGTAAAAATTCATATCGGAATGGTGCATAACCTTGGCAAGGGTGAGTAGTTAGTCGTGAGAAACTGATTTTCATTCCTTTTCCCTTACCTGGAGTGCCAGGAGTTCCAGCTCGCGGCTGGCGGCAGGATCCAGCGGCAAGGGTTTATGTTCTTTCAGAATGCGTTCGATCATGGCACGAACCTCGTTTACCACATCCGGCATCCCAACAGCCTTCCAATTTTCGTAGGTTCCGTGGAAGCCAATGATGCCCAGGTACCAGCGGCCGGTGCGCGCTGCCTCTGCTGTACTTTTATGTTTCAGGAAATCACCACCCGGTCCCACCGTACCAATCGCTTCATCCAACCAGCTTTCCATGCTGGATGGAATTCCATTATGAAGCCGCGCACAGCGCCTGAAAATTTCCACGTCCAGGATTAGTTGTTCCGGGCACAGGATGGTAGAGCCACCCAATAGTCCCGGCCCAACCAGCAGGTCCGGCCAGGATAGGATAGGCAGCGTCCAATTGATCGCCCTTTCATAACCCGCCTGGACGCCCGGTGAATACTGGTCGGTGCCGCCGGTGGAAGCCTCAACAGGGAGTTGATAATAGCGTCCCATTTCAGTAACCGCAGCCCCGAACAGGGCGTTCTCGATCGCGCCGCCGGTATAACGCCAGGTGTGCGGCTCGACGGTCTGCGGAACAGGGGCGTAAATGACCGGTGTGCCTGGCGCGGCTGCCTGAACAAGGCAGAGCATCGCAAGCGTCTCGCAGTTGGCTGTCAAAACGGTAGAGATGAGGCTGGCGGGACCGGTGGCGCCCATCAACGGCATCGGCATGATCGCTGCCGGCAGGTCCCAGCCAACCATCTCCAGGTAGGCATCGGTGTAATCCTCGTCAATGACCAGCGGTGACATCGGGCAAACCAGGAACGAGAACGGGTGGGTACGTCGGATCGTCTCTTTATCCCCAAAGGCGATTTGCAGGATTTCCAGGAGCAACCGTGATTGCTCAATGCTGCTGGTCGAATCCTGGATATGCTTTGAGCAGTTTTCGAGGACATGACGCCAGTAAACAACAAAATCGTCCAACATATCGCCGACGAAATCAGCCTTCAGCATGTTCCAATAGACACCGATCTCGTCCAGCGCGTCGATCAGGCGGGTCGCCGTTTGCCAATCGTCGAACGAGCCAGCGCGCAGGTCGCCGGTTTTATAATCCAGCACGGAGATGGCCTCCCCATCTGCCACCAGGGAGCACATTCCGCTGTTCATTTCCAAGTCTCCACCGAGACGGCGTGCCCCGAGCTTGAACTTTCTGGGCGCAAGTTTCAGTGAATCTTCGATGAGGCGACGCGGGAAGCGGACAATATAGGAACTGCTGTCTACATCTGCACCTGCGGAGGCTAGAATCATGCGCCCGCGCGCCGAGAGGACGCGCACACCACACCTCGCCAATACCTTCAGGCTGCGCTCGTGGATCTGGACGCGTTCATCTTCCGAAAGCACTTCAATATGTGTTCTCATATCATTTCAATAATTCCCAGTAGTTCACAAAACGCTCTGGCAGACACTTGCTACGAACACAAGTGCGCTGCTGGTGAATCTGCCATAACCGTGGAGGATTTGGCAATCCAGCGCAGCGATTCTTGAAGTTCGGAACCAAGTAGATCTTGGGAATATGCGGGGGGTCGTGAAACAACCCCGAAGAGTACGAAGCCTCCCGCACTCCCCCATCTTCTCCTTATATTAGGTTATTCAAATTCCTTATCTGCCAGGCTTAATATCCGTAGGAGCTCTCGCTGCTGGTCAGGTGACAGGGGTTCAGGGTGGTGATTCTTGAGAATCCAATTCACTTTCTCGCGCGCCACCTCAACCGGGTCGCGAAAGCCGCCGCCGGGGGCAGGCTGCGCGGTCAGGGAAGAAAAGACCCGCTTCCGCATATTCTCGCGCGTATGGCGCTGGCGGAGGAAATGCCCGCGCGGGCCAACCTCCTTGATGACATCCAGCGCGAGCTCCTGGGGGTTGGTATCCAATCCAGCCATATCGAGTCGCACGCGATGATATATGTCGGAATCCAGGATGATCTCTTCAGGGTAGAGCAGGGTGCAGGTTTCGAGCAAGCCCATGCCTGAGCCGGTCTCCGCACCGCAAAGTGCGCATAGCATCAACGCAGTGGCGGATTCTTGCGCTGCCTGCCAGCCTGGCATGTCCGCATCCGTACCAAAGATGCCAGCCAGGGTCGGTACGCCCCACATGTGCGCCAGCTCAACGCCAACAATGTAGAGTAATTCACCCTCCCAAGGCGTGGTCAGGAACGCGCCGGTGCGCGGGTGCATTATGCCAGGCATGAAGGAATGGAAGACCGGCGCGCCGGGAGATGCCATCTGGATAAGGGTCATCGCCGAGAGAATCTCCGCGTCGCCGGTAACAACCGTCCCCGCCAGTGTTGCAGGCGCGGTGGCACCGCAATTCACCATGGACATGAACCCTACCGGCAGCCCCGCCCCAGCCAGGACCAAAGCTGATTCCATGCCATCCCGATCCAACCCCAGCGGCGCAATGCAGCAGACCAGCAGCGAAAGCGGCGGACGTGTCCGCAGGGTGAGTTCGTCCCCGGCTATGACACGTGCCATCTCCACCGCGTAGCGACCCTGCTTCTCGCCCATAATCGTCTCGGATTGGATGTGCTTGACCGTATTGTTATACGCAGCGTCCAGTTCGTGCAGCGGTGCAGTGGCTGGATAATCCTGCGCGCTGACGATCGGCCAGTAAAAGCCAAGGGAAGACAGGTAATCGCTGACGAGCGCCATTTTGCCAACATCAGCCTTGCAGGATGGTCGGCGCATGCGGGTGGTGATATCAATCACCTCCACACCGCAGCCATCCGTGGCGCAGTACATCGTTTTGCCGTCGAGGCGCAGGTCGAAGTCCGGACGGCGCGCGCCCATCGTGTAATAGCGCGGCGCGTGCGACATGGCATCCAGAACGATATGCGGAGGAATTTTTACGATCTGCGCCGGGAAATCCACCTGCGCGCCATGCTCGGCGTAGATCTTGAGCGCTTTCTCGGATGGGCAATGCACACCGACATCCCCCAAGATTTCGAGCGTGGCGGATTTCAGTTGGGCAAGCTGCCCGTCGCTAAGGATGCGGAGATGATAAGCAGGTTTGATGGGTTGTAACGTAGGTGTTTCGCTAAATGGCATGGGTGAGAACCTTTCCGTCGCATCTTCGTGCGCCAGGGGGCGCACGCAAATCGCCAACTAAGGATTTCTGCTCCGTGTTTCCATGCGCCAGGGAACGCGCGCTGGTCACATTTCGAAAGTGACTTATTATCCTAACTCCTTGTCTGCAGCCGCCAGGATCCGGCTCAACTCGGCTTGCTTGGCGGCTTCCAGCGGCTCGGGATGGTGGTTTTCGAGGATCCACTTTACCTTTTCGATCGCCACCTGGCGTGGATCGCGGTATTTACCGTCCGCGCCGACCTGGTGTGTAATGCCACGTTTCATGGAATCGCGCATGTGGAGGCGGGTGTGCTTCTGTGCAAGGAAATGTCCACCCGGCCCAACCGCCCGGATCGTATCCAGGGCAAGCGTGTCGGGGTTGACATCCAGGCCCATCAGGTAGTAGCGCGCCCGCTGGTAGAGATCATCATCCATGATGAGCTGTTCAGGGTAGAGCAGGGTGTAGGTCTCCGACAGGCCCATGCCGGTGACGATCTCCGCACCGGTCAGGCCGATCATGAAGGGATCGAAAGCCACCTCGGCGGCAGCCTGCCAGGCTCCAGCCTCGTGTGCGTCGGTACCGTAACAAGCGCCGAGGGTGGACATACCCCAATGATGGGCCATCTCGACCGGCGCGTAGCGTCCGCGCGCGTCTAGCGGATAGCTAACATATGCACCGGAACTGGGGTCAGCCCAGGCTTGCATTAGCGAGTGGAAGACCGGCGCGCCAGGCGCGGCAAGTTGCATCAGCACTGTTGCGCTGATGATCTCAGCATCACCCATCGCAAGAGCCCCGGCCAGGGTGGCTGGTGCAGTTGTACCCAACGTTGGCATGGCCAGGAAACCTACCGGCAAGCCCGCTTCAGCCAGCACCAGCGCGCCTTCGATGCCCTCCTTGTCCTGGATCAACGGAGCGATGGTGCAAACCACCAACGAGAATGGTGACCGGCGGCGCAGCTCCTCCCTGCTGCCAGCGATGACGGTCGCCATCTCCACCGTGTAGCGCGCCGGGGTTTCGCCCATGATGGTCTCACTCTGGGCGTGCTTGATGGAGTTTTTCCAGCAGGCCTCCATTTCATGCAACGGCGCGGTGCGCCCGTGATCCTGGGCGCTGACCATCGGCCAGCAAAAGCCGATGGACGGCAGGTAGTCGCTGATGCGCGCCATCCTGGCCACATCGTCCTTGCAAGAGGGTCTCCGCTGGCGCGTCTCGAAGTCAATCGTCTCCACGCCGCAACCGTCGGTGGTGAAGTAGGTGCAGCCATCCTCGAGGTGCAGGTCGTAGCGCGGGTCGCGCGCCCCCAGTGTGAAATAGCGCGGCACGGTCGCCATGGCTTTTTGCACCAGCTCCCTGGGAAATTTAACCAACTGTCTTTTGTGATCCACCTGAGCACCATGATCGTACAGGATGGTCAGAGCCTTCTCCGAGGGGAAGCGCACACCAGTAGTTTCCAGGATTTCCAGCGTGACCAGCTGGAGCTGCTCCAATTGCTCATGGGTGAGGAATTGGAGTTTGTAAGGTGATTTGAGGGGTTCGAGTGGAAGGCGTTCTGAGGACATGTTGTTGACTCCTTTTGTGTTTACACTTCCCCCACCTTTTGCAAAACCTTGTAGGGATCGTAGGCGTCTCGCAGGCCATCACCGATGTAATTGACCGAGATGATTGCCAGGAAGATCATCAGGCCGGGAAATATAGCCAGCCAGGGGTGATTGAGGAAATGCTCCTGCGCGTTGCTGAGCAGGTTGCCCCAGCTCGGGGTCGGCGGCTGGATGCCAAAGCCCAGGAAGCTGAGGCCTGACTCTTCGATAATGGCATATCCCAGCTCCAACGTGGCTTCGACAATGATCGGGCCAATGGCGTTCGGCAGGACGTGGCGCAGGATGATGCGCAGGTGCGATGCGCCCAGGCTGCGCGATGCGGTGACAAAATCCATCTCGCGCAGGGTCAGGAAGGCAGCCCGCACCAGACGGGCGAATGTCATCCAGGAAAGCAGACCGATCACCAGGGCAATGGTGATGACGCTATTCTTCTGGAAGATGGGCAATTCCACCTCGCGCAGGATTGCGCTCAGCAGGATCAAAACGAGCAGCGAGGGCAGGGTCAACGCCGCGTCGGTAATGCGCATCAGGATGTTATCCACCTGGCCGCCAACATAGCCGGCGATCGCACCAGTGGAGACCCCCAGGGTGAGCGTGATCGTCACCACCAGCAGACCAACGGTCATGGAGATTCGCCCACCAAAGAGAACGCGCGTCAGCAAGTCACGCCCCAGGGCGTCAGTGCCCATCGGGTGGCGCCAGGAGGGCGGCTGGAATCCCTCGGTGACGCTGGATGTTTCGGGGTCGTATGGCGAAAGAGGCGCGCACAGCACGGCAAGGATCAGGAGACCCAGGACGACCGATCCACCCATGGCACCGGGGTGTCGCAAGAAGCGCTGCAATACTTTCGCCTGCATCGGCTTGTTCTGGGATTTATTGTCCATATCAACTATACCGAATCCTGGGATCCAATACGGCGTAGAGGATATCTGCCAGCAGGTTCGAAAGGATGATGAATCCCGCACCGATGATGAGGATGGCCATCAGGATGGGATAATCACGTTGCAAGGCAGCCTGGTAGTAAAGCCTTCCCATCCCCGGCCAGGCAAACAGCATCTCCACGAATACTGCTCCGCTGAAAATGTAAGGCAGATCCAGCGCGAACAGCGTCACAAGGGGGATCAGCGCGTTGCGCAAGGCATGACGGTAGAGCACCAGGCGCTGCGGCAGACCCTTGGCGCGCGCCGTGCGCAGGTAATCCTGGTGGATCACATCGAGCATACTAGAACGCAGGAACCGGGAGTACCAGGCGATCCAGCCCAAAGCGCCGGTCGTCACCGGCAGGATCAGGTGCACGATCCGATCGCTGATCGAAAAGCTGCTGCCAACGGTGTAGATGCCTCCCGAAGGTAGCAACGGGTCGCCGGTAAGCGGGTTCTTGAGCCAGGCGTAGAAAATAATGATCAGGATGAGGCCGAGCCAGAATTCTGGCAGGGCCTGCCCGGCAAAGGAAAAGGTGGTGACGAAAATATCAAAGAGGGAGTATTGCTTTACAGCGGAGATGATGCCAATCGGGATGGCGATGCCCAGCCCAATGAACATGGTAATCACCATCAGGTAGATCGTGTTTGGCAAACGCTGGGCGATCTCTTTCAGAACCGGCTGCCGGGTCCAGAACGAGAAGCCAAAGTCCCCCCGCAGGATGCCGCGCCGCGTCCCGTGTCCATCCGCGAGTCCATCGCCATTCGTGTCAATTTTCATCCAATCGTTACCTGCCAGCCAGATGACATACTGGACCGCCAACGGCTTATCCAGCCCGAGCTGGCGCTTGAGTTGGGCTACCTTCTCAGCCGGCACGTGGCGGGACTGACCGTAACCGGCCAGCGGGCCTCCCGGCGAAAGGTTGACCAGGGCAAAGAACAAGATGCTGAGCAGGAACACGATCAATACGGCCTGCAACAAGCGCCGCAGGATGTATTGAGCCAAATCGGCCTCCGATTGATTAACCTGGGAGGCGATGAGCCACCTCCCAGGGGATTACGAATTTACTTGACGATTATCCAATCAGCGACATTCCAGGTCACAACACTGTTGACGTTCGCCTGGACACCGGATAAACGCGTGGCGTACGCGTCGGCGTTGATGGTGGTGAAAAGCAGGATTTGTGGCAGCTCGTCATCCAGAATCTGCGCCATCTGGCAGAAAAGGTCCTTGCGGCCGGCTTCGTCCAGTGTATAAGCGCTATCCAGCAGAGCATCGAAATCTTCATCCATCCAGCGACCGATGTTCCAGCCGTTATCGGGTGTAGCTGAGGCGGAGTGGTAATACTGGTAGATGAAATCGGTCGGGTCGACACCGGAGTAGCCATCGTCGTATATGTCAATGTTAAAGTTTCCACGCTGTTCGATACCACCGCTGGCGAAGTCCGCCCAAAGGACACTACCCTGCACGGTTGACAGGTCAAGGTGAATGCCGATCCTGCCGAGCATCTCAGCGATCAACTGTTGGGTCAGGGTCAGCGGTTCGCCGTACTCGGAGTAGCCAATCAACTCAATGCTCATCGGCGTGTCTTCAGCCGCGGTCCCACAGCCGTGACATTCGCGCACGCCGTCGCCGTCCTGGTCGGTCCAACCGGCCTGTCCAAGGAGCACCTTTGCTCCTTCCACATCAAACTTTGGCCGATGGATATCACACTTATATGGGTCGCGGAAGAACTCGGTCCAGACCGGAGTGCCGTAGCCGCGGAAAACAGAGCTTGAGATGGTGTCCACGTCAATCGCCATGCGGATGGCCTGCCGCACGCGCACGTCGGAAAGGTACGGATTGGGGTCGGCGAGCGGATCCGTGGAGCCTTTGGCGGCAAGGTTCATGAACAAGCGCATGACCCAGCGCCCCGTGTGACTGATGCTGACCTTGACATTAGCCTCGTTCTTCAGCTCATCAGCCACCTGCTCAGTGGCCCACATCAACACATCTGCATCTCCCTCTCTCATCATCGTCACGCGTACAGTGGCATCCGGCACGATCTTGACGATGACATTGGGAACCTGCGGCTTGGCGGCTTCGTAGTATTTAGGATTGCGCTCAAAGGCCAGATGATCACCTGTGGTCCATTCCTTGAGAATGTACGGGCCGTCGCTGAGGGGATCGCGACCGCAATCCCAGGCGGTGAAGCCCTGGTCAGCGCTGCAGAAGTGCTGGGGCCAAATGACAATCTTCTCACCTCCGAACAGGGTCAGGTATCCTGGGTAGAGAGTGTTGAAGTGAACGACAACCGTATGATCGTCAATCTTCTCGACGCCCTCAACATAGTCAATCCCCTCGATCCAGGTGCCGGTTTCGGGGTTGGTGATGGCTTCGTAGGTGAAGACCACGTCATCGGCCGTGACCGGGGTGCCATCTGCCCACATCACATCGCTGCGCAGCTTCCAGGTCACATCCATGGTATAGGCTTCCTCGTCCACGACGACCTCGCCGTTGTCAATGTTGGGCAGCTCGGCTGCCAGTTGTGGGTAGATGGTGCCATCCGGGTCTATGCCGGTCAGGCCCAGCATGGTCATATGCATCACCAGGGCGTCGTAACCTGTATCACCAATGGCCGCGTTGAAATTGTAGGGGTCTTCAGGGATGACGATAACGATGGTATCCACCTGCTGCTTGCCCCCTGCCGGACCGCAATTGGCAAGCCCGATGAGCATTATGATAAGAAATCCCACTTTCATGATAATCCTTAGGATTTTACTGATTGGCACCATGAGCTTTTCCTCCTTTCAAGGGGAAAACCAACAAGCAGGGCAAGAGCCTCCTTCGGCATGAACACTTCCTCCAGGGTTGTGGAAAGCGGGCGATACTTTTCGAAAAGGGGAGATGGGAGATTGGCGCAACTCTGCACCCTTTAAGGATGCTTCACAGCGATCCGCGCGCCTCATGCACCGCAATCCATTGAGACGATATGAAAATAGCATATTCGGAAATGCAAGTCAATAGGGTTGGGTGAATGTCTAAACCCGAGGATATAGTATTGGAATCGCTCACACTTTTTCAGGACTTGGGAAGGTGATAAATGGCGCGCGAGGAACGTGCGACGTAATCGTTGACCCAGTTGACCACTGTCTGCGGATTGATCTCCAGCTTGCGGGCGATCGAGCGGAAGCTTTGTCCATCGAAACACATCAACACCACCTGTTTCCTGAGCGCCTCTGGATAGCCATTCGGATTCGGCTCGGGTGTATATTTCCGACCGCATGTCATGCAGCGATGGCGCTGGCTGCCTGAAGGATTATTCCCAGCCTTTACCTGTCTTTCCGTCGTGTGGCAGTATGGGCAGGTGGTCATACGAATCGGAAATCCCGAATGTGGACCGTGCTTCTCTTGGTGGAGTTGCTTCAAGCCCAGAGGCTTAAGGACAATTCCGGATGAAAGCATCCAGGCCGCGGTTCTTGAGGATGGCGTGGATATGCAATGCCCGCGCTTCAGGGCAAAAATCTTCGAGGCGAATACCGGTATCGGTGTACTCGGTATCAATGACGGCTTTTCCGGCGGTGATGAACGGAGTCATCTGCGCACACCAGTCCTGGTCAAAGCAATCTTCGGTAAGCGCCCAATCGAAGAAGGGGAGCAAGTCTCTGACCTGCTCGCTGTCGTTCTTCAGGCCGATGGAAAGCCCGCGTGCGTGCGCCTCCTGGGCCAGCCAGATGTTGAAGCGTAGTTGGTCCTGGTATGTGAGAGGGAAGCCGGTATTGTTTGTATAGGCGTCAATATTATCCGGTTCGACGCCATCGAAGCCCTTCGCCTTGCATAAATCCAAGCGGGCGCGCAGGATGGGGGCGAGTTTCTCAATCTGGCGGATATCCAGCCATTTCTCACCCGGCCAGCCCATGTAATCTTCCCCGATGACTTCGCCCGGGAATTGGTCCGCGTCTGGCCGCCAATCCTCCCAGGAACCGGTACTGATGTAACAGATAACCCGGCGTCCCTGGGCGTGCAAGGCAGCCACCACGGAGGCATCATTGTCAATAAGGTCAATATCATATACATCCGCCTCCACCGATGTGTCCAGCGGCAGATCGGTTAACTGCCATTGCCCGGTGATGCCCACTGCCGGCTGCCAGACCGGGTTTTCGTCCGACCGGGTGGGTAAAGGTATGATTTCGGGCGTCAAAGATGTGACTGGCTCTTCCTGATCACGGCAGGCTGCCAGAAAAACCAAGACGAGCAGCAATATGGCAGGAAGCTGCCATTTAAGTTTCATAATTAATGTCGTTAGGGCAACCAAGGGTTTTCCCCCCAATCGTACCACAACAGCCTTCCTGGCGTGCAAAATCGAATTGTATGGGTATCTCTTGACAAAATAAACGATATGGAATATACTCAACTAACTAACACGTGTTAGTAGTAAAGGATAAAATGACCAGCAAACGTCCTACCAGTTTCGACGTTGCAAAGTTGGCGGGGGTTTCCAGAACGACCGTGTCTTTTGTCCTCAATAATGTACATGGGGTGAGCATCAGCGAACCAACCCGTCAGCGCGTCCTCGAAGCAGCCAAAAAACTAAAATACTATCCCGACGCAACCGGCAGAAAATTGGTCAGCGGAAAATCAAGTACTCTGGGATTGGTTCTTCGCCAAAGTCCTGAACAGGTTTTTGCCGACGCACTGCTTCCTCAGGTTTTACTGGGCATCGAACAAGCGGCGACGACACAAGGCTTTCAAGTCCTCCTAAAACCGCTGGAGCCTGATGATAATACGGGTTATATGCGCCTGATCAACGAGAATCACGTGGATGGCATTATCCTCTCTGGTCCTCGCCAAGATGACACAGAGATCGTCCGCCTGTACCGGGATGGTTTTCCCGTCATTTTGATGGGGCAACTGCCCGAAGGCGGTATTCCATTCGTGGATATTGATGCTGTTGCAAACGCCTCCTGTGCCATCGAGCATTTGATTGACCTTGGCCATGCATGCATCGCCATGATCACCAACGCCTCATTGGTATACACATCTGCCCAACAACGCCGTTCTGGCTACCTGAAAGCGCTCCAAAGGGCCGGCATAGAACCGAATGCCTCCTATTTGCGTGAAGGAAATTACACACCGGTCAGCGGGTATGAGGCAATGAACGAACTGCTGAAGGTTAAACCAACTCCCACAGCTGTATTCGTCGCCAGTGATGTCGTTGCTCTTGGCGCGATCCTTGCGATTAAAAGAAAAGGCTTGAGAATCCCGGATGATATTGCCATGGTTGGCTTCGACAACATCCCCCTGGCAGAATACTACGATCCGCCCCTGACCACCCTCCGCCTGCCGGCATATGGCCTTGGCTGGGCGGCTGGTGAGCGGCTGATCCGGCTGATCAATGGTGAAGAATTGGATATGGAGAGCGTGCTGCTAGAATCTGAGCTGATTACTCGCCAGTCTAGCGTCGGAAATTAAACTTGAAATGGTCTTTTTTTTGCTTGGTTTATTAACACGTGTTAGCTTTACCGAGGAAAGATATCCTTCGTCAAATTTATTTGTATCAATGAACCCTCGACGCAGACTGTACCCATGAACAACAGAAAGGAGGTGCCTGTACGAAACTTATATAAAAAACTGGCAGGATGTTCGCTTGGATAAAACTGTAAACCTAATTTCGTACGGAGGAAAAGATTATGAACGCAAAATTCACAAAATTGCTGGCTCTACTTCTAGTTGCCAGCATATTGTTAACCGCCTGTGCGCCGAAGGTCACTCCCACACCCACCACGCAACCCCCGGAAACGGTCAGTGAGATTGACTGCAAGGGAGCCAAGGCAGGCGATGAGATCACGATGTTGTACCAATGGTCAGGCGCTGAGGAAGCCCGGCTGAACGAGATCCTTGCACCGCTGGTGGACGCCTGCGGCATTGTATTCAAGCCCGAGTCGACCCGCGACCAGGCGTTGCTGGATACCAAGGTGCAAGCCGGCACCCCGCCAGACATCGCCTTCTGGAACGTTGCCCAACTGGTTCAATACGAGAACCAACTCAAGACGATGGACAGCCTGGGCGCGCACGCCGAGAACTACGCCACCTTTTTCACCGCTCCCGGAACGATCAACGGCAAGTGGCTGGGACTGCCCGTCAAAGCCGATATCAAGACGATCATCTGGTACAGTCCGGCGGTGTTCGCCGCCAAAGGCTACATGGTACCCACAACCTGGGACGAGTTGAATGCGCTGGTGGAGCAGATGGTCGCCAACGGCGATGTCCCCTGGAGCATGGGCATGGAGTCCGGGGACGCCACCGGCTGGACTGGCTCAGACTTCATCCAAGACATCCTGCTGGTTCAGCAAGGACCGCAGTATGTGTTGGATATCATCTCTGGCAAAGTGGCCTACAACGACATCGGCGTGAAGCGAACCTATGAGACCTACGGCAAGTGGGCAACCGATCCAAAGTACACGGTGGGCGGCGCACAAGGCACGCTCTCGACCGGATTCCTGGATGCCATCTACAAGGTCTTCTCAGATCCGCCGGAAGCGATGATGGTCAAGCAGTCTGGCTTTGCGGGTGGTGAAGTCGCCAAGAAGTACCCCGACCTTGCATACAGCACCGACTACGACTTCTTCCCCGTCCCCGGTGCACAAGGATTGCAGGGCGGCGCCGACTGGATGATGGCCTTCAACGACACACCCGCTGTGCAGGCATTGGTGGCTTACCTGTCCTCCAGCCTGGGCGGCGCCAACTGGGCCAAGGCCAGCTTCGATCTCTCACCCAACAAGGGCGCGGCTGGCAACTACGTGGACCCAGCTTTGATTAAAAAGGGTGCAGCTCTTGCCAGCACGCAAGGCTTCACCCCGGATATTGGCGATACCATTCCCGGCGGCTTTGGCAAGGCTGAGTGGACTGCCATTGTTAATTACGTCAACGGCGGTAACCTCGATGCCGCCCTCGCCGCAGCCACCCAGGTTCAGGCCGAAGCAACGAAATAGTCATAATAGAGCCGGGCGTCCACGATGCGATCGCTCGGCTCTCATAGTAAGGTCACAACGACTTCCGGCAGGATGAAGATGCCAGTTAAACGGTATCCTGCCGGAAGGTCCAGAAGGAGGTCCAAGGTATGGCTGCAAAGACACAACCCGTCGCTGGAATCATGCGCCAGGGACGCTTAACGCCTTGGCTTTACCTTTTGCCTGCCCTGCTTGTGATGGCCGTTTTTATCGTCTATCCAGGGCTGAATACTTTTTACCTCAGCTTCCGAAACAATACAAACACGGGGTGGGCCACAGATAACTGCCTGGCTGGCGCGCCATGCTGGGGTCTCTTCGAGAATTATCGCTATGCCCTGACCTCCGAGATCATGCAGACAGCATTTCTCAACAATTTAAAATGGATCTTGATTATGGTCAGCGGCACGGTCGTACTTGGATTGTTGATCGCGGTTCTGGCCGACCGCGTTCGGTACGAAGCGCTTGCCAAGGCGCTTATATTCCTGCCGATGGCAATTTCGTTTGTAGGGGCAGGCGTGATCTGGAAATTCGTCTATGATTACGGTTCCGGGCAGGTACAAATCGGCCTGCTTAATGCGCTGGTGAAAGCCCTGGGAGGTCAGCCAGTCTCTTGGTTGACCATGCCACAAGTAAATACCATCGCGTTGATCGTGGTTGGGATCTGGATGTGGACCGGATTCTGCATGACCATCCTGGCTGCGGCGCTCAAAGGAGTGTCGGTGGAAATCCTGGAAGCAGCCCGTGTGGATGGCGCCAGCGAGTGGGCAGTATTCTGGAAGATCATGGTACCTCAAATCATGCCAACCATTACTGTTGTGATCACCACCATGGTCATCAACGTACTCAAGATATTCGATATTGTCTATGTAATGACAGGCGGAAATTACGGCACGGAAGTAATCGCCAATCGCATGTACATCGAAATGTACACCAGTTTCAAAGCTGGAAGGGCGGCGGCAATTGCCATCGTTCTTATCGCAGTCATTATCCCGGCAATGATCTTCAACATCCGCCGCTTTCAGGAACAGGAGGCAACCAGATGAACGCCGCACGTTTCAAACGCTGGCTACAGGGACTTCCTACCCACCTCATCCTGATTGTGGTTTGCTTGGTTTGGCTGCTGCCGACTCTTGGCTTGCTGGTCACCTCGTTCCGTCCCTTCCAGGATGTGAACGAAACCGGCTGGTGGACGGTACTCTCTGCTCCGAAAGGAGAGAAAGAGTATGAAGCTTTTTGTGGGGCGTGCCATGGCATCGATGGGAAGGCTATCATTGCAGCTGACCTCACCAATGCCGACCTTGTAAAGAATTACCGCCGTTCGTTTTCCCTGCTCGTCTCGCTTAAACGCGAAATCAACGGCCAGCCCCACATGGGAGAACTATCCTTGCCAGATGAAAATGATGCCGCCACAATCGCGGCCTACCTGAGGCGCATCTCAGGCATCGAAGCCAGGTCGCGCTTTACATTGGACAACTATATTGACGCCGTGGTGGGTTACCGGGGTCGAGCCACCTATGAATCGGACTGCGCCAGTGGGCAGCAAGCCCTCGACCTTTCGTGTGACTGGCGGGATCTGGGCAACCCGCGCGGCATGGGGCGCGCCTTTCTGAATAGTTTGATCGTGGCTATCCCTTCAACAATCCTACCCATTCTTTTTGCTGCCTTTGCAGCATATGCCTTCTCATGGATGTACTTTCCGGGGCGGCAATGGATGTTTGCTTTATTGGTGGGTTTGCAGGTGGTGCCACTCCAAATGACACTCATCCCGATTTCCCGCCTGTATGCACAACTGGGCTTGAATGGCACCTTCCTCGGCATCTGGCTCTTTCACACCGGCTTCGGTCTGCCTTATGCAATTTACTTGATGCGCAACTTCATCGGCAGCCTGCCGCACGAGGTTTTCGAGTCCGCCTACCTCGACGGTGCTTCCCATTGGACCGCCTTCTTCAAGCTGGCTATTCCTCTCTCGATTCCAGCCATTGCCTCTCTGGGTATTTTCCAATTCCTCTGGATATGGAACGATCTGCTCGTCGCGCTGGTATTTCTCGGCGGTGAACATCCAGTGCTTACCTACCAGATTGGCAATATGGTCACCTCGCTGGGGAGCGGGTGGCATTTGCTGACCGCGGCCGCCTTCATCTCCATGGCTCTGCCGATGATCGTGTTCTTTGCTTTGCAACGCTACTTCGTACGCGGTCTATTGGCTGGGTCTGTAAAAGGTTAGCGCAATTCTAATTCGCCATGGAATCCTGGCAAGAGTTGCTCCGAAACCAGATAGATATCACGCGCGACCCTTTTAGCGAGCGTGGCTCCCGTCTCCTGGTCTTCCAAAATCCTGATAAAAGCAGCCTGAACATCAAACTGGCTGAAAGGCTTGTTCGTTTGGAATCCCGCGTGGACGCGCATCACCCGCGCTCCCCGTTTGTCCAGGATTTGTATTTTATCAACGAATATGGCGAGCCTCTTGAATTCGAAACGGTCACATATCCTGATGTGATCAATTTTCGTACGGCCATCGGGCAATTCAGGTTGGTTTTTCAGGAGTCGCAATCGCTTGCTTTCGGACTGCCTCCTAATAGTAAAGCTGGATTGCACTTCCACGTTTTGCCAGAATTTTGGCGCATCACGGATACCGGCGGTTTGATTAAAGCCATCCGTAATGTGTCATACCTGACAAATGGCAGGGTGATCAATAACCAAATCACGCCTGCTGAAGGCGGATATACGGTTGAGTTTATTGTTGAGAGCCATGACGATTGTGCAATCACATTACACCTAAATGCTACCACCGATCCAGCAGTCCATATGTTGCCTTTCTCGGAATCCATCGCAAGGGCTTACACGCGCTGGAAAAAATGGTTCGAGCAGGTGCCGCCTGTTGCCGAACCTTTTCGCCGCTGCTATGCGCATGCTTGGTGGGTTTTGGGCAATAACCTGGTCAATCCCATGGGCTGTTTAGCCTTCGAGTCGATAATGCCCTCCAAGGCTTCATATGTGGGCATCTGGTTGTGGGATAACGCTCTGCACGCCATTGCTCTCCGGCATGCTGATCCAGAACTGGCTCGCAATCAAATCCGGGCCATGTTGCTCCATCAGCTTCCAGATGGAATGTTGCCTGATGCTGTGTATGACGAAGGTGTTGTTTCTGAAATTGATTACCCCATAAGGGCAAAGGTGACCAAACCGCCCATCCTGGCATGGGCAGCTTTAAAGTTACATAGAATTGCACCCTCCCGGGAATTCCTTAGAGAAATCTATGCTCCCCTGGCACGCTGGAATGCCTGGTGGTTCAACTTGAATGATGATGACGCGGATGGCTTGGCACAATACAACCATCCTTTTTCTTCTGGCCTGGATGATAACCCACTCTGGGATTATGGCATGCCAGTCGAATCACCAGATTTGAACACCTACCTGTGTATTCAAATGGATTCATTGGCCGCCTTCGCTGACGAGCTCGGCATGGAGGGGGAAGCTGATATGTGGCGACGACGCGCCGATGCGATTGTCCAGCGCATGATCGAAGATCTCTGGGACGAGAAAGCCGGGGTTTTTCGTGCATTGTATAACGAGAAACCCCTCCCGGTAGTGACCCCTTTCAACCTGTATCCCCTTTGGACCAATCGTTTACCCTCTGGCATTCGTGATCGCTTGATCGCACATATCCAAAACCCAGCCGAGTTCGGAGGGGAATATGTACTGCCCACGGTGGCGCGCAACGACCCGGCTTATGATCCTGAAACCATGTGGCGCGGGCCGGTTTGGGCTAATATTAATTATTTCTTCATCGAAGCCCTGCAGCAAGTTGCGAGAATTGACCTGGCGCGGGAATTGCGCACAAAAACACTTAACATGATTATGGCACAGCCGGAAATCTTCGAATACTATAGCTCCATAACTGGAAAGCCACCTGTAAAAGCAGCCCGTATGTTCAGTTGGACTGCAGCTATTTTTATCGACCTGGCGCTACAGGCGACTGCTGATCGCGGCTGATTTCGTGCAAGAAAGTATTGAGTTGTATGGATCAAACCCATTGGTACAAGAATGCTGTTTTCTATGAACTCTACGTGCGTGCCTTCTACGATAGCAATGGAGATGGCCACGGCGACTTGATCGGTCTGATGGAGAAACTGGATTACCTGCATGAGTTGGGTGTCGATTGTTTGTGGTTGCTTCCGATCTATCCATCCCCGCTTAAGGATGATGGTTATGACATCGCTGACTACTATGGGATCCATCCGGATTATGGCAGTCTCGATGATTTTAAATCATTGCTCAAAGCCGCCCACGCACGCGGCATTCGCATCATCATGGACCTGGTACTTAATCATACGTCAGATCAGCATCCCTGGTTCCAAGCCTCGTGCTCTGATCCGGATTCGCCCTATCGTGACTACTATGTGTGGAGCGACACAGATAAAAAATATGAGCAGGCGCGGATAATCTTCGTGGACACGGAAAGATCCAACTGGACATGGAACCCGGTTGCTGGTCAATTTTACTGGCACCGCTTTTATGCCTGTCAGCCCGATCTTAACTACGATAACCCTGCCGTGCGCGCAGAAATATTTAATATCCTTCGCTTTTGGCTCGATATGGGCGTGGATGGCTTTCGCGCGGATGCCGTGCCGTATTTATTCGAGCGCGATGGGACGGAATGTGAGAATCTTCCCGAAACCCACTCCTTCCTTAAAGAGTTGCGCCACTACGTGGATAAACACTATCCTGGTCGTATCCTGTTGTGTGAGGCCAATCAATGGCCGCAAGATGTGCGCCCCTACTTTGGCTCGGGCGACGAGTTTCATTTGGCTTTTCATTTTCCGCTTATGCCGCGCATCTTCATGGCAATGCAGCGCGCCGATCTTACACCAATCAAGTGGGTATTGGAACAAACACCAGCCATTCCAGACAACTGTCAGTGGTGTACTTTCCTGCGCAACCATGACGAATTGACTTTGGAGATGGTCACTGAAGAAGAACGACAATGGCTGTGGCGGGCATACGCGCCCGATGCACTGATGAGGTTGAATCTGGGCATCCGCCGCCGATTGGCCCCCCTGCTCGATAATGATCGTCGCAAGATAGAACTCGCTTATTCCCTGCTATTTACCTTGCCTGGCTCGCCAATCATATATTATGGCGATGAAATAGGCATGGGCGATAATATCAGACTCCATGACCGTAATGGTTTGCGGACACCCATACAATGGGATGGAGGTCACAATGCTGGTTTCTCGACCAAAAAGAAACTCTACGCACCCGTTTTGAGCAGACGCCAATATAACCCCCACCGGGTTAATGTGGCGACCCAACGCATAGATACGGGATCACTATGGCACACATTACGGAAGATGATCGCCATCAGAAAGCGACATGATGCCCTGAGCTGCGGAAGTATGATTTGGGTGAATTGCGGTTCATTGGCCGTCGCTGCCTATGTGCGGAATTGCAATAATGAGCGACTGCTCGTTATAAATAACCTGAGCAACTCCCATCAACCAATAACCTGTTCTTCGCTGCTGGGCATTCATGGCGATATAAGGGACATGCTCACAAACCTGTCCATCTCTTCATCCAGTGGGCAACTTTCGGTGACATTGCAGCCCTATGAGTATCGCTGGCTGATTTTACCCTCATAAGTTGTGGATGTTCGGAGCCACCAAAATTGCTCTTATTGCAGACGACGGGGCGGGCGTGGGGCACGATGGTTCCCTTTCCACCGCGCCCCTATCCCCGCGCCATCCGGTAGATCATCTATGTGATTATTTTTCAATATTCCAATGATCACATGCGCAAGAGCACCATCAGCCCAGGGCTGGTCTCGTATATTACGCGGCGGGATGGGGATTGGTTATCAGGCTGAGGATATGATTGGCTCTTGTGGAATCAAGCCCAACTCGCGTGCTTTCCCGATTGCCGTGGTGCGATTGCTCGTCCCCAGTCGTTTGTATGCGCCGGAGAGCAAGTTCCGCACTGTCGGCGCGGAAACACCGAGCATTTTCGCAATGGATTTGGTCGTGCTGTTCGGATAAGCCGCGCACATGGACAGAATTTCCAACTGGCGCGGTGATAGATCTGATTTTCTCAATAGACCGAGCCGCAGATCGTGAAATGCACCCGGGCTGAAAAAGACACCGCCACTGGCGATGATCCCAATCACATACGCCAATTGAAGCAGCGAAACTCTGTCATTCTTTACAATGTAGCCGCTTACACCAGCATCCGCCAGCTCCTCGATCAGGGCAGGCTGTTGCAGCATGGATATGACCAGGATATGCATCCTGGGATATTGCTTCAATAAAGTTGATACTACATGCAAAACGGGAATGGTTGCGCTATTATCCGCTGATGTTGGTACATTCAAGTCCAGGATCAATACATCGGCCGGGTTGCTTGCCAGCTTGGGCTCGAATTCCTCCCAGTGCAAGCCTGTGGCAACGATCTTGATTTGAGATTCTGTGGTCAATCGGTAACGGTAACCATCGATGATGCTCGGATGGTCATCCAGGATCGCGAGGCGGATTTGATTCGGCATGGTCCTGCCTCCTTCAAGGAGTATTCCAGCGAATGCGAACAGCCAGTCGGGTGCCACATCTCAATCGGGTTATAACTTTCACTCGGTTGCGCGGCAGGTAGGAATACCTGGCAATGATAAATAAACCAGGATTGGCTATCGCTCATCCGGTCACCCAAAGGATAAGGGATGACCCGCTGGAAGGGAATAGGCAGGTCTCTTTGAAGGATAGACAAATGTAATGGGTTTTACTGGATTTTCCAAACCATTCCCCCACTCTATGAACAATACCCCCAGAACAGGTTCTTCGCGGAGTTTACCGCGGTTGGGCAGTAATTCATTAAGGAGGCTGTGGATTTATTGGTTCTTGTGGAAGAAGGCTCAATTCGCGGGCTCTCTCAATTGCTGCAGCGCGGTTGGTGACACTGAGTCGCCTGTACGCCATTGAGAGCAAATTCCGCACCGTAGGTGCAGAAGTGCCGAGCATATTGGCAATGTCCTTGGATGTGCTGTTCGGATAGGCCGCGCACATTGAAAGTGCTTCCAACTGGCGCGGTGAAAGACCAGACCTTCTGGATCGACCGGTATGCAGGATGTGAAATGCACCCGGGCTGAAATAAAAACCACCACCGGCAATGATGCCAATCACATTCACCAACTGCTGCAGTGAAAGGCTATCCTGTTTTACGATATAGCCACTGACGCCAGCATTCGCCAACTCCTCCACCAGAGCTGGCTGTTGGAACATGGATATGACGAGAATATGCATCCCGGGATATTGTTTAATTAACGCCGGGACGACATGCTGTACCGGAATGGTGGCGTGATTATCAGCAGAGGTCGGCACACATAAATCGAGGATCAATACGTCGGCCGGGTTGCTTGCCAGCTTTGGCTCGAATTCCTCCCAGTTCAAGCCTGTGGCAACAATCTTGATCCTGGATTCCGTGGCCAAACGGTAACGATAACCATCGATGATGCTCGGGTGGTCATCCAGGATCGCAAGGCGGATTTCATCTGGCATGGCCCTGCCTCATTCAAGGAGCATCCCAGGGAATTCGAGCCGTCAGGCGGGTTCCGCCGCCGGGTTTGGTTTTAACAATCAATTGACCACCCAGCAGGCTAAGACGCTCCTCCAGCCCAAGCAAGCCGATGCCGGCAGATTGTGCGCGCCAATCTTTATCCATTCCTCTACCGTCATCAGCCACGGAAAGAACGATTATGCCGTTTCTATGATGCAACCCTATGTTTACCTGGCTGGCGTGGGCGTGCCTGAGGATGTTGGTGGTGGCTTCCTGTACGAAGCGGAACAAGCAGATGCCGATCGGATCCGGCAGGGCAGGGATATTCTCGCCGCGATATTGAACGCGCACCCTTGTCCGTTCTGAATACTCGCGGCAATATTCCTTCAAGCTCACATGGATGCCGGCAACATCCAGCACCGGCGGGCGCAGGCTGTGTGAAAGGTCGCGGATATGCTCGGAAGTATGCTCTATCTGCGCGATCGCCTCTTTTAACCGTTGATTGATTGGTGGATGGTCACTGGGTAATTCATTAAGCAAGGTTTCCAGTCTGAACCTTAATGTAATCAACTCCTGTCCAGCGTCATCATGCAGCTCACGTGAAACCCGCCGCCGTTCCTCCTCCTGTGCAATGACGATTTGCCGGGTAAGTTTGCGCAATTGTTCCTGGCTGGCGGCCAAACTGGAAGTCCTTTCCGCCACGCGCGTTTCCAGCACATCTTTTGCCTTTCGGAGCGTTTGTTCCGCCTGTTTTTACGAAGATATATCCCGTGAAATCCCCAGGACGCTATTCACTTCTCCCCGTTCATCACGGAGGGGAACCAGCCAGGTGCTCAACCATTTCTTGTACTGGAGAACTTCGAGTTTAGCCTCCACATACCTGGTTTCTCCACTCGCAAATACTTTCGCCAGGTTGCTCTTTGTACGGCTCAAAAACATTCCTGTAAAGAATTTTTCGCGTGGCTGCCCAACCAAGTCGTCTTGTTTGAAACCAAGATGCATGGCAGCGGCTGGGTTGACATATTCGAACTTATCCTGGCGGTTTACTATGAAAATAATATCCTGGGCTGCTTCGGCTAATACCCGGTAACGCTGCTCGCTGGCGCGAAGCGCCTTCTCGGTGCGTATACGTTCTGAAATATCCTGCACAATGCCCGAACGGATGATGCGCCCTTTCAGCAGAGTCGGGACAACGCTGAAATGAACATCAATGAGGTGCCCATCCTTGTGTTTCATGCGGAAGTCTCCGCTCACCGGCTGGTTCGCATGGAGTTTTTCAGCGAATGGGTTTAAACGTGGCAGGTCCTCCTCGGCGATCAACGAGAGAGTTGTCCGCCCGGTCAACTCCTCTTTTGTGTAACCCAACATCCTTGGAAAAGCATCATTCATGAACAGTAATGCACCCTCTGGAGTGGATGACTGAAAGATGCCCTCCTGAGAGGTTTCGGCAATTATCCGGAATTGTTCCTCGCTATCCCGCAGAGCCTGGGTGCGCTCGGCGAGCATCGCTTCGAGCTGTGATTGGAACTTTTTCAATTCTTCCGTGGTGCGCAGCAAGTCGGTGGCCATGGCCAGGCGGATCTGTTCCTGCTCATTCAGAATGACCTGGCGGGCTTTACGGATGAAACCTGTTGTCATGCCTTTGAACAGCGTGGACAGGCGAGAAAACAGCCACTCCATCTCTCCCTGGGAAGTACACTCGAACAGGTGCCTCGACCATAAGCTTTCCGTCGCTTCCAGTATTTCAGGCTCGATGAAATGCAGGCTTGCCAGTGCCGCGCCTATCTCGCGCGCCTCAGCCTCGTCTTTGTTTTCAGCAAGCAGGAAGGCAATGGCTCGATCAGTTAATTGCGCCAGCGTATGGATAGCCTCGTCTCGTTCCAGCAGTATGCAACCGGCCGAAACGAAAGCGGCATACCACTGCCGGGTAATCGTATCCTGTCGTTGGTGAATCTTGTGAGAAAATCTGGAGATTTCTGCTGTATTCATGTGTTTATCCCCAATCCAGAAAATGGCCTAGAGCATGCGGCCTATACCGCAGTATCCCATGGCACGCTCGGGTTGTTCCAGGAGAACATCCTCCGGGCCTTCCGGGCGCCAGAGCGGGACGCGCACCACGCCCGGCTCGATCAACTCGTAACCAGCGAACAGGCTTGCGACCTTTGCGAAGCCCCGGGATACAGCTGCCGAACCAACGCCTGCCGTTACTTTACGGATCTGTTCCAGGGTTTCGATGGGAACATCTTCATCGGTGTAATGAGAGATGACCAGGAAACTCCCCGCCACAAGGCTGGCGTTCAAGGTGCGCAGGATTTTTAAGAGCTGCCCGTCGTCCTTGACGAAGTGCAGTACTGCGACCATGAAAACACCGAGCGGCCTTGCCAGGTCAATCAACTTCGTGAAGGAAGGGTTTTCGAGGATCTGCGTAATATCCTGGATATCCTCCTGGATGGCGGTCGCATTTGGGTTGTCCTTCAGGATGGCCTGGCTGTGGATGACCGCGATCGGGTCAATATCCACGTAAACGACGCGCGCCGAGGGGTTGATCCGCTGGGCGACCTCGTGCACATTACCCGAGGTGGGGATGCCTGAGCCGATATCAAGAAATTGTTCAACCCCCTGCTGGCACAGGAACTTCACCGCACGGCGAAGGAAAGCGCGGTTGACCAAAGCCCCCAGGCGAACATCTGGACAGGCTTCGATCAGCATATCACCAATTTTGCGATCAATTTCGAAGTTATGAAAGCCACCCAGGAGATAATCGTAATAGCGGGCAGTGTCGTATTTATCTCCTGGAATATCCCCTGCCGCCCATGTATCATGTCTGTTCATGGATGCATCCAATCAATAAATCAAGGCAGGCGTTAGCCCAATAATGATCGAGTACAGGATAATTATAGTAGACATATTGGATAAAATCCAGTTTTAATTATATTCCGTAAATGCTCAGCCCCACACCCAGCCCGTTCGACAGGGTTTCGACAAGCTCAACCTGCCAGCTCAGGGCGGCGCATCCCACAAGGGGAGGGGTGCAGGGGGGATGGGTGAGTAGTGATTTAATTTCATATGTTACTTATGAACCGTCCTTGATAGTGTCAGTTTGCGATAAAATAAGCACATTAAACCATGAACACATCCTATCCCAAACAATCCCCCAGCAAGGCCAGCTTCGACCCGGCGCACGATGTTTACCGCTACGCGCCGCGCACCCTGCAAGCCATCTTCGCCCCACGCAATGTGGCTGTCATCGGTGCCACCGAGAAGACTGGCAGCGTCGGGCGCACCATCCTGTGGAACCTGATCAGCAGCCCTTTTGGAGGGGCGGTCTTTCCGGTCAATCCCAAACACGCCAGCGTGCTGGGCATAAAATCGTACCCAAGCATCTCTGCCATTCCCGACCCGGTTGACCTGGCGGTCATTGTCACACCGGCGCCCAGTGTGCCTGAGCTGGTCGGTGAGTGCGTTGAAGTGGGTGCGAAGGGAGCCATCATCATCTCGGCCGGCTTCAAGGAGATCGGCCTTCAGGGGATGGAGCTGGAGCAGCAGATCCTGGAGCGCGCCCGCAAAGGCAAGATGCGCATCATCGGCCCGAACTGTCTGGGAGTGATGAACCCGCTTACTGGTCTGAACGCCACCTTCGCCGCGGCCATGGCGCAACCGGGAAATGTGGCCTTCATCAGCCAATCCGGTGCTCTTTGCACGGCCGTGCTGGACTGGTCCTTCCGCGAACATGTCGGCTTTTCAGCCTTCGTTTCCATCGGCTCGATGCTCGACGTGGGTTGGGGTGACCTCATTTATCACCTTGCTGACGACCCGCACACAAACAGCATCGTCATTTATATGGAAACCATTGGCGACGCGCGCGCCTTCATGTCCGCAGCCCGCGAGGTGGCTCTGACCAAACCGATCATCGTCATCAAGCCCGGCCGGACGGAGGCGGCAGCCCGCGCGGCCGCCTCGCATACCGGCTCGCTGACCGGCTCCGACGAGGTGCTTGAGGCTGCCTTCCGCCGCTGTGGCGTGTTGCGTATCAACTCGATCAGCGAGGTCTTCTCGGTTGCCGAAGTGCTAGCCAAGCAGCCGCGCCCTCAGGGGCCGCGCCTGACCATCCTGACAAACGCCGGTGGGCCGGGTGTTCTCGCCGCGGATAACCTCATTTCCTGCGGTGGCCAGTTGACCGAGCTTTCTGCCGAGACAATGAAAGCACTCAACGATAAATTGCCGCCGCAATGGAGCCACAACAATCCGGTGGATATCCTCGGCGATGCCAGCCCGGAGCGTTACGCCAAATCACTGGAGATCGCCGTGCAGGATGCCAACAGCGACGGCCTGCTGGTCATCCTCACACCACAGGCGATGACCGATCCAACCGGCACCGCGGAGGCGCTCAAGCCTTATGGTCGCGCCTACGAGAAACCCGTTCTCGCCTCATGGATGGGCGGAGAGGATGTGGCGGCAGGCGACGCCATCCTCAGCCGCGCAGATATCCCCACCTTTGCTTACCCCGACGAGGCTGCCCAGACCTTTGTTTACATGTGGCAGTACACCTACAACCTGCGCACGCTCTATGAGACCCCATGCCTGCCAGAGGATACAGGCGATAAAGGTCCGGATCGTGAACGGGCAAAGACCATCCTGAAATCTGCTCGCCGGACTGGGCGTTCCATCCTGACCGAGGCCGAGTCCAAGGAACTCCTGGCTTGTTATCATATCCCGGCCGTGCCAACTCGCATCGCCGCAAGCGCCGAGGAAGCCATCCGGCTGGCGGATCAACTTGGTTATCCGGTGGTGTTGAAGCTGCACTCGGAGACGATCACCCACAAGACAGATGTAGGCGGGGTGGCGTTGAACCTCAGCGATGCGGACGCGGTAAGAGCCGCTTACGAGTCCATTCGCACCTCTGTCATTGAAAAGGCCAGGGCAGAAGACTTTCTCGGCGTCACCGTCCAACCGATGATCCACACGGATGGCTACGAGCTGATCCTGGGCAGCAGCATGGATCCACAATTTGGCCCGGTGCTGCTCTTTGGCAGCGGCGGGCAGCTGGTGGAAGTCTATAAAGACCGCGCCCTGGGTCTGCCACCACTAAACACCACACTGGCGCGGCGGATGATCGAGCGGACGCGCATTTACACCGCATTGCAAGGTGTTCGCGGCCGACCGCCCGTGGACCTGGATGCGCTGGCGGTGCTCCTCGTCCATTTCAGCCAGCTGATCGTGGAGCAATGCTGCATTAAAGAACTGGATATCAACCCGCTGATCGCCTCCCCCGTTGTAAAAGCGGACAAACGTATGAGGGTGAATAGTTTTCAGCCCCTGCTGGCTCTGGATGCACGCGTGGTGCTGCACGAACCGGGCATGACCGAGGCCGATCTTCCCAGGCCCGCCATCCGCCCGTACCCCAGCCAGTACATCTCAACTTGGACGATGAAGGATGGCAGCAAGACGGTCATCCGCCCGATCCGCGCCGAGGACGAACCGCTGATCGTCCGCTTCCACGAGACACTCTCGGATCGCAGCGTCTACCTGCGTTACCTTTCGCCGATGATGCTCAGCCAGCGCGTGACCCACGAGCGCATGGCGCGCATCTGCCATAACGATTACGACCGGGAGATCGCACTGGTGGTTGAAGAACAGGCAGTGGATGGCGGACGGCAGATCCTTGCCATGGGTCGCTTGAGCAAGCAACACGGCGAGGGAGCCGAAGGGAGGGTCACCATGCTGGTCAGCGACCAGTTCCAGGGCCAGGGTATAGGCGCCGAGCTGATGCGGCGCATCATCCACATCGGTCGCGCCGAGAAGATGCAGCGCCTGCTGGCCACCATGTCCCCTGAAAATGCCGCCATGCAGAGATTGTGCAGGGAACTGGGTTTTTCCATGGAAACGAATCCCGAAACCGGAATGGCCGAGGCCGGGCTGCGGCTATGAGTCGAATTCACCGATCTGTTCGCTGTTCACCCACACGGTGTAATGCCCGCTGGTAAATCCGCCGAGCTGTACATCCGCCTCGAACGGGGCGAGCATTTGAGCGCAAACCTTGTTCGCGTCCACCACGGAATATACATCAACAAGGATGCGATTTTCGTTATCCGGTGCACTGATCATCACCCGCAGCTGGTTGCACGGCGTGGGCAGGTTGCCTCTCAGTGTTAATACAACTTGCGGTGGGAAAATTTCTCTCGTGAGCAACTGGCTGGCATCCAGATATACCTCCTGGTGTAACAATTGAGCGTCCCCCGGCTTGGCCTCGTAGGGATTCTGCCCGGCAGGCATGGCAGGTAAACCGGTGGGAGGCTGACTATCCCCCGGCTCGCCGGAACCGGGGGATGAAACCGGGGGTTGGTTCGGTGAACCAGTCGAAGCGTTTTGCGTCGCACATGCGCTCATGAGCAGGATGGCAATGAGCAGGATCATAGTTTTATACATGGCAATCTCCTTTCTCTCTTCTCTTCTTCCAGACGACCACCGCCTGATGTAAGTTCCCCAAAATAGCCACAAGGTGTTTGCTGCTTTCTCTCCTTCTATAAATGTATGTATTTTATCCACCGGGAATAGTAAATGACGAAATGGGGGATAAGCGGAATTTCTCTCCGCCTACCCCCCCCATTTCACATCATCTCCCTTCCCCCTTGAGGAGGAGGTGGGGCAGAGGAGATACGGGTTACCCATTGATTTTAAGCAATAAATGACTCCACTGCAAAAACGACTGGACAAAGTGCCTCCGAATTGGCCTCTCCTCAAAAAGCGGAAACTTTAATATAATGCGAGGGAACCACCCGAGAGGACAAGCCATGTTCAAGAAG
>Ga0172371_10000826_pt1 | contig 49067 bp, 37 predicted proteins | sample Lak12m_FD_114543 | JGI IMG/M metagenome (GOLD analysis project Ga0172371, IMG submission 114543) | Freshwater microbial communities from Kabuno Bay, South-Kivu, Congo - kab_022012_12m | ecosystem: Environmental > Aquatic > Freshwater > Lake | place: Democratic Republic of the Congo: South-Kivu... | reverse complement strand
GCCCAGCAGCTCAAGGAGAAGATGCTCTATGTCTTCATCGCCGGCAAGGACGACGGCGTCAGTTTCGCCGAGCAGCTGGTCGAGGGCGGCGTGGAGCTGGGCTGGAACACCCGCCTGGTGCCGTTCAGCCCTTATATCTCCGGACACATCTGGTCACTCGGCTTCGCCACGCGCGCGGCGCTCGCCTTCGGCGGCGTCCAGGCTGGCGACTACGCCAACGTGCTGAAATACAATAAGGACCGCGTCTTCGCTTTCGTGCTGGCCTTCGGCCACGTCACCGACAAGAAGTACGCGGCTGCCGCGGGAGCCATCTCCTATGGATTCCCGACCATTGCCACTAGCGACATCCCCGAGATCCTGCCGACCGGCGTGTGCACCTACGAGCACGTGGTCAGCAACGTAGCCTGTGAGGATATTGTCGCCCGCGCAATCGAGGTGCGCGGCCTCAAGGTCGTCGTTACCGAGGTGCCGGTGCCTGTGTCTTACAGCCCCGCCTTCGAGGGCGAGCGCATCCGCAAGGGCGAGTACTGGGTGGAGCTGGCCGGACCGAAATCCGCCGGCTGCGAGTTCACCGAGATAGCTGATGACGTGGAAGACGGCAAGGTCACCGTCATCGGCCCCGAGATCGACGATGTCGAGGAAGGATCGACCATCCCCTTCGCCGTGCACGTGGAAGTCTCGGGCCGCAAGATGCAGAAGGACTTCGAGCCGATCCTGGAGCGCCAGGGCCACTCGTTCTTCAACGAAGCCGAGGGTGTGCTCCACATGGGTCAGCGCGACACCATCTGGATGCGCATCAGCAAGCGGGCGCACGACGCCGGCTTCAACTTCGAGCATCTGGGCAAGATCATCCACGCCCGCTACCATTCCGATTTCGGCGAGGTAGTGGACAAGGTTCAGGTCACTATCTACACCAAGCAGGAGGATGTCGAGAAGTTGCTCGAGCAGGCGCAGCTGGCTTATCATGAGCGCGACGAGCGCCTGGGCAGCCTGACCGACGAGAGCGTCGACACCTTCTATTCATGCATCCTCTGCCAGAGCTTCGCGCCCACGCACGTATGCGTAATCACGCCGGAGCGTCCGGGCCTGTGCGGCTCCTATAACTGGCTCGACGGCAAGGCCGCCTACGAGATGAATCCGACCGGCGGCAACCAGCCGGTGCCCAAGGGCGAGACGGTTGACGAGGCGCGCGGCCAGTGGAGCGGCGTCAACGAATACGTGAAGGAACATTCGCAGGGCATGGTCGAGGCGTTCAACACCTACTCCATGCTCGAGAACCCGATGACCTCATGCGGCTGCTTCGAAGTGATCAGCTGTATCCTGCCGATGTGCAACGGAATCATGACCGTCAACCGCGAGTACAAGGGCGACACGCCATCGGGCATGAAGTTCTCGACGCTGGCCGGCTCGGTCGGCGGCGGCGTGCAGAGCCCGGGCTTCCTGGGCCATTCCCGCTACTACATGGGTTCGCCCAAGTTCATCTCGGCCGATGGCGGCATTATGCGTCTGGTCTGGATGCCCAAGGAGCTCAAAGAAGAGATGCGCGAGATCCTCGAAAAGGCGGGCGAACGCGCTGGCGTTCCCGACCTGGTGGACAAGATCGCCACCGAGGAGAACGGCACGGAAGAAGAGGAAATCCTCGAGTACCTCACCAAGGTCGGCCATCCGGCTTTGGAGATGGACCCGATGTTCTAGAAACTCGGGGACACCATACCAATTAATTGCAGCCCTTTTTGTAAAGTGCCTGCTAGAAATAGGTATGGTGTCCCTGAGTTAAAGTTGTCAAATTTCGAAGGGAGTGTGAGCTGTGGCTCTTAGCGGTCTGCAAATCTTCAAGCTGCTTGCCAAGACCAATTGCAAGGAATGTGGTTTCCCGACCTGTATGGCTTTTGCCATGCAGCTCGCGGCCGGCAAGGCGGAGCTGGACCAGTGTCCTTACGTGAGTGACGAAGCCAAGGCGGCGCTGGGTGAAGCTTCCGCGCCTCCTGTGCGCAAGGTCACTGTGGGTGCCGGCGACATGGCCGTCACCGTGGGCGAGGAGACCGTCCTCTACAGGCACGAGAAGCGTTTCGAGCACCTGCCGGGTATCGGCGTCCTGATCACGGAAGACATGGACGACGCCACTGTCGAAGGCCTGCTCGAGCAGCTCAAGCAGACCGAGTTCAACTACGTGGGCCAGACGCTGAGGCCGAGGGTGGCCGCCATCAAGGCTGCCGACGGGGCCAAGCTGGCCGCGCTGGCCGCGAAGGCTGACGAGAAAGCCGGCGCCGCCATCATCCTCATGAACGAAGATGCCGCGGCGCTCAAGGCCGCCGCCGAGCCCATCAAGGACAAGAAGCCGCTGCTCTATGCAGCCAACGAATCGAATTTCGACGCCGTCTCGGCTGTCGCCAAGGAGCTGGACGTGCCCTTCGCCATCACGGCCGCTTCGCTGGACGCACTGGCTGACCTGGGCCAGAAGGCGCTCGACGGCGACTTCAAGGAAGTCGTGCTGGACCCCGCTTCGAGCAGCCTGGGCGACGTTCTGATGAACCAGACGCTGCTGCGTCGCGCCGCGGTCAAGAAGACCTTCCGGGCGCTGGGCTTCCCGACGATCGGGTTCCCATGCATGATGACCGACGACAAGATGCTCGAAGCGGTCTACGCTTCCGTCTTCGTCGCCAAGTATGCCGGCTTCGTCATCCTTTCGGATCTCGACCCGGCGCGGGTCATGCCGCTCCTGTACCTGAGCCAGAATATCTACACCGACCCGCAGCGGCCGATGCAGATGGACCAGGGCGTCTATCCGATCAACGATCCGGGGCCGGACTCGCCGATCCTGGTGACCACCAATTTCTCGCTGACCTATTTCACCGTCTCCTCAGAGGTCGAGGCCAGCAAGGTGCCCGCATGGCTTTGCATCATGGACGTCGAGGGCCAGTCGGTCCTGACGGCCTGGGCGGCCGGCAAATTCGTCGCTGATGCCATCGCGCCGTTCCTGAAGAAGAGCGGCATCGACGAAAAGGCGCCTCACAAGAAAGTCATCATCCCGGGTTACGTGGCCCAGATATCGGGCGAGCTCGATGAGGAGCTGGGCGAGGGATGGGAAGTGCAGGTCGGGGTCCGCGAGGCCGCCGACATACCGAAATTCCTGCGCCAGTGGAGCGCCAACTGACAGAGGACATAACGAGGTCTTCAGCGCGTCCCGTTCCCGGAGACGCGCGGTTGCGCCCACCCTGCGAAGTCGCGTGTCCCATCCATACGGACGCGCAGCGGTATATCCAGAAAGTGGCTGAGGGTCATTACGATTGGGCATTATCTATCGTTCGGGAGACGAACCCTCTGCCGCAGGTCATCGGTCGCATCTGCGCCCACCCCTGCGAGGAAGCCTGCCGCCGCGGTGGAGTCGATGAGCCCATCGCAATCTGCAACCTTAAACGTGTGGCAAGCGATGGCGCCAAGGCTCGTGCCGTCGGGGATGAGCCACTAGCAGCTGTCGTAGGTTATAAGCCACCTAAAGTAGAATTCACAACTGGGAAGAAGGTCGCGATCATCGGCTCCGGCCCGTCAGGACTGGGCGCGGCGCACGATCTGGCACTGATGGGTATTCAGTCGGTCATCTTCGAGAAGCAGCCCGAGGCGGGCGGTTTCCTCCGGACAGGCATCCTCAACTACCGACTGCCCAAGGATATCCTCGACGAGGACATCGATTATATCCGCGGCATGGGCGTCGAGATCCGCACTGGCGCCGGTGTTGGTGAAGACATAACGTTTGATGACCTGGCGGCGGAGTACGATGCGGTGCTCATCGCCGTCGGCCTCTCCGAGAGCCGCTCGTTGCCGATTCCGGGCGTCGATCTGCCGCAGGTGCTGCTGGCGGTGCCGTTCCTGGAAGCGGTGAACGCGGGCCGTGAAGTGCCGGAACTCGGCAAGGAGATCATCGTCATCGGTGGTGGCAACGTCGCCATCGACGTGGCTCGTTCAGCCAAGCGCATCACCGGCGGCAAGGTGACTTTGGTCTGCCTCGAGGCTGACCACGAGATGCCGGCTCACGACTGGGAGATAGCTGACGCGCGCGCCGAAGGGGTCGAGATGGTCTGCAGCCAGGGCCCGAACGCCATCGTCGGCGAGGGCAAGGTCGAGGGACTGCAGGTGAAGAAGTGCGAGTCGGTCTTCGACGAACACGGACGCTTCGCGCCGACCTTCTGCGAGACAGAGCTTTCGGTGATCCCCGGAGACACGGTGATCATCACCATCGGACAGATGTCGAACCTCTCGTTCCTGCCGGAGACGGGTCCCGAGCTCAACGAGCGGGGCATCCTTATCTTTGACCGCGAGCAGTGCACGACAAGCCGGCGGGGAGTCTTTGCCAGCGGCGAGGTCGTGACCGGTCCGGGCGCGGCAGTCAACGCGCTCGCCAGCGGCAAGCGGGCGGCGATCGCGGTTGCGAAATATTTGGGCAGCGACGTGAATTTCAGCCACGAACCTGTGGCCATCGAGCCGGTGCCAGAGGCTGTCGTGGAGAAGATCAAGTCGGCCCCGCGCCGCCAGATGCCGGCGCGTGACGAAACTGAGCGCCTGAAAGATTTTGACGAAGTGGAAACCGGCCTGGGCGAGGTCGACGGCCGCTGCGAAGCGTCGCGCTGCCTGCTCTGCGGAGCAGGCGCCCGTTATTCGGAGCTCAAGTGCATCGCCTGCCTGACCTGCGTGCGCGTCTGCCCTTACGGGGCGCCGTGGGCTGACAAGGACGGCCTGGGCGGCATCGACCCGGTCAAGTGCCAGGCGTGTGGTATCTGCTTCACGCAGTGTCCAGCCAAGGCCATCGACCTTGAGGTTGTTACTGAAGACGATATCGAGTGGGGCATAGAGGTTGCACTCGCTTGGGAAACTGGGGTTGTTGAATTCGGATGCTGGTATCCACAGACCCGAGTTGAGCCGGATGCAGGCGTCGTAATGCTGCCATGCACGGGGCGCTTGAGTCCGCGGTTGCTATTGAATGCTTTCGAACAGGGCGCAGAAAGAATCGTGGTTGCTGTTTGCAGCGACGACGATGATGGTCATTTTGTTCATGGACATCGTCAAACGCGCGCCGCTGTTGCGGAGGCTCAGAAATGTTTGGAAGAAATCGGGATGGATCCCGGATTGATCGAGGTTAAGATCGTTCCGGAAAAGAAGTGTATACAAAAAAGTTGATGTTCGTTGTCGCCGGGACGGGATTTTCCGCCGGCGACACTGTTGAGGCGCAATCGGCATCGACTGACTGAATGAGTTCGAGCCGAATCGTAGAGCCGGGGAAACATCCCGTCCCGGCATACAGCACAGGAACTTACATATGATCACAGCGGAACGAAAACCATTCGAGCAGATCAAGCTGGTCACCGACCAGTTCGAGAACATCCTGGTCGTCGGCTGCAACACCTGCGTCGCCGTCTGCCTGACCGGCGGCGAGAAGGAAGCCGAGCAGCTGGCATCCCAGCTCAGGCTGCAGCGCCAGAAAGACGGCATCGGCGGCACCGTCGAGACAGTCACCGTCCTGCGCCAGTGCGAGAACGAATATGTCGATGCGGTTGCAGCGCAGGTCGAGGGCAAGGACCTTATCCTTTCAACCGCCTGCAGCATAGGGCCGCAACTGTTCGCCGACCGCTTCCCCAAGGTGCGGGTGGCGCCGGCCATGAATACCAACATGCTGGGCGTGGTCAAGCAGCACCATGTCTGGACTGAATATTGCGCCGCCTGCGGCGACTGCGGCATCTTTAACACCGGCGGCCTCTGTCCGATCGTGCGCTGCGCCAAGACCCTGCTCAACGGCCCCTGTGGCGGCTCGCAGGGCGGCCGTTGCGAGATTTCACCCGACGTGCCCTGCGTCTGGCAGCAGATATATGACAAGCTTGCGTCGTTCGGCATCGAGGGCAACCTCATGCGCATCGGCGGCCCCAAGAACTGGGCCAAGTCGTCGAGCGGCGGTCCGCGCACGATGAAGAAGGAAGGCTTCGAGCCATGAGATCGGGTTCGACGCTGGAAAAAGTTCTCGCTGGCGGCAAGTTCGCGGTAACCGCTGAGCTCGGCCCGCCGAAGGGCGCCGACCCGCAGGTCATCATCGACAAAGCCAATATCCTCAAGGGCCACGCCGACGCGGTGAACATCACCGACAACCAGACGGCCATCGCCCGCATGTGCAGCATGGCGGCGGCCAAGCTGGTCATCGAGCAGGGGCTCGAGCCCATCATGCAGATGACCTGCCGCGACCGTAACCGCCTGGCGATACAGGCCGATATCCTCGGCGCTGCGGCGCTGGGCGTGAAGAACCTGCTCTGCCTCACCGGGGACCACCAGAGTTTCGGCAACCATCCCCAGGCACTCGGTGTCTTCGATCTCGATTCAGTGACGCTTATCCGGATGGCCCGGGACATGCGCGACGTCCCGCAGTTCGAGTGCGGCGAGGAGATAACCTTCGCCCCGCAGCTGTTTCTGGGCGCCGCCGCGAACCCTTACGCTGATCCGTTTCCTTTCAGGGCGGTGCGGCTGGCCAAAAAGGTGGACGCCGGCATCGACTTCTGCCAGACGCAGATCATCTACAACGTCGACAAGTTCGAGGAGTTCATGCGCCAGTGCCGGGAGCTTGGAGTCACGGAAAGGTGTAAGATATTGGCCGGAGTCGCGCCGCTGAAGAGCGCTGGCATGGCCAAGTACATGAAGAACCGGGTGGCGGGAATGGATGTGCCCGACGAGATCGTCGACCGCATGGCTGCCGCTGAGGATTCCCAGGACGAGGGCATCAACGTCTGCGTCGAGATCATCGAGCGGGTGAAAGAGATCGAAGGTGTCGCTGGAGTTCACATCATGGCCGTCGAGTGGGAATCGGCTGTCCCCGAGATAACGAAGCGGGCGGGATTAAAGCCTGGTTCGGAAGTGTAAGTGTCCAGGACGGATTATTCCCGCCTCCGCTGAAAGCGACTTCGTCAAACGCTGCGGCGGAAATAATCCGCCCTGTTCCATACAAGATCGATATTAAACAACCGGAGGTTTTATGAAGGCAATCGCTGAGAATATCAACGTGATGAGCAAGTCGATCGGCGAGGCGATGCAGAGCCGCAACGCCGAGCCCATCCAGCAGCTCGCCAAGGAGTGTACTGAGGCCGGCGCTGACCTGCTCGACATCAATCTGGGGCCGGCGCGCAAGGGCGGTCCGGAGCTTATGGAATGGGTCGTCCAGGCGGTCCAGGAGGCTTCCGACCTGCAGCTCTGTCTCGACACCAGCAACCACGAAGCGATGGAGGCCGGCATCAAGGCCTGCAATCAGCCGCCGCTGCTCAACTCTTTCAGCGCCCAGCCGGACAAGATGGAGCACATCCTGCCGCTGGCCGCCAAGTACGATTGCGAGATCATCGGCCTGACCATGTCGACGCACATCCCCATCGACGCCGACGAGCGCATCGCCATCGCCTATGAGCTGGTGGCGGCCGCCAACGGCCTGGGAATCCCCAACTCGCGCATCTGGATCGATCCGATCATCCTGCCGATCGGTGTCGAGGTAGGCCAGGCGCACGCCGTCGCGGTGCAGAATGTGCTCAAGTCGTTTCCCGATCTCTTCGAAGAGCCGGTGCAGTCGACCTGCGGCCTCTCTAACACTTCCAACGGCGCCCCGGACGAGCTGCGCGGCGCCATCGAGCGCGCTTTCCTGCCGATGCTGGCCGCCTGCGGCATGACTTCGTGCATCTGCAACGCCAAGGATCCGGAGATGATGCGCACCATCAGGCTGATAAACGCGCTCAAGAACGAGTCGCTGTATTCCGTGTCCGACGCGGAACTGAAATAAACAGGAACCAGGAACCAGGAACTTCGATTTAAAGAGGAGGACATGTACAAGATAATTGACAAAGTAGACTATTCAGATGACGTGTACATGCAGGTCATCGAGGCCCCGGCAGTCGCCGCGGCCTGTGAGCCGGGACAGTTCATCGTCCTGAGGATACATGAAGAGGGGGAGAGGATCCCCCTGACCATCGCGGATTTCGACCGCGAAGCGGGCACCATCACAATCGTCGTGCAGGCCATCGGCAAGTCCACACGGCATCTGCAGACGTTGGGCAAGGGTGATTCGATCGCCAATTTCATCGGACCGCTGGGCATCCCCAGCGAGATCGAGAAGGTCGGCACGGTCGTATGCGCCGGCGGCGGCGTCGGCGTGGCGCCGGTCTATCCCATCGCCCGGGCGCTCAAGGAGGCCGGCAACAAGGTCATCTCCATCGTCGCCGCGCGCACCAAGAGCCTCATCCTCTGGGAAGACAGGATGGCCGAGATCAGCGACGAGATCATCGTCACCACCGACGACGGCAGCCATGGGCGCAAGTGCCTGGTCACCGAGCCCCTCAAGGAGATCTGTGAAGCCGGCAACGCCGACCTGGTGTACGCCATCGGCCCTGGAATCATGATGAAATTCTGCTGCAAGACCACCGAGGAGTATGGGGTCAAGACGATCGTCAGCCTCAACTCCATCATGGTGGACGGCACTGGCATGTGCGGCGCCTGCCGCGTTCCTGTCGGCGGCGAGACCAAGTTCGTCTGCGTCGACGGTCCCGAGTTCGACGGCCATCAGGTCGACTTCGACCAGCTGATGGCCAGGCAGCGCCAGTACCTGAATCAGGAGAAGGAAGCTCTCGACCTCTATGTTGAATGCGGTGGTGATAAAAGATGCCTGACGTAAAGGATAATCCCGGAGACAAGCCGGAAAAGAAGGCCAAGCGGCCGAAGATACCCCGCACGGCGATGCCCGAGCAGGACGCGAAGCAGCGGGCGGCCAACTTCGAGGAAGTCGCCATGGGTTACAACGAGGACATGGCCAAGCTCGAGGCCAGCCGCTGCCTGCAGTGCAAGAAGCCCAAGTGCGTTCTGGGCTGCCCTGTGGGAATCGACATCCCCGCCTTCGTCAAGCAGGTCGAGGAAGGCAATTACGAGGCGGCCATCGCCAAACTCAAGGAGACCACCAGCTTCCCCGCGGTTTGCGGACGCGTCTGCCCGCAGGAAGAGCAATGCGAGCTGCTCTGCATCCTCGGCAGGAAGCAGGAGCCGGTCGCCATCGGCCGCCTGGAGCGCTTTGCCGCCGACTGGTCCATGACCCATGACAGCTCCAGCAAGCCTGAGATCGCGCCCAGCAAGGGCAAGCACGTGGGTGTAGTCGGTTCCGGCCCCGCCGGCGTGACCTGCGCCGGCGAGCTGGCCAAGATGGGTTATGACGTCACTATTTATGAAGCACTGCACAAGCCGGGCGGCGTGCTGGTCTACGGCATCCCCGAGTTCCGGCTGCCGAAGGCGATCGTGCAGCGCGAGTGCGACTACGTTGAGAGCCTGGGCGTAGAGATCAAGCTCGACTACGTGATCGGGCGCACCATGACGGTCGACCAGATGCTTGAGAACGGCCATGACGCTATCTTCCTGGCCAACGGCGCCGGTCTGCCAGCTTTCATGAACATCCCCGGCGAGAACCTGAACGGCGTCTACTCCGCCAACGAGTTCCTCACCCGCGCCAACCTGATGAAGGCCTACCGCTTCCCCGAGTACGACACGCCGATCAAAGTCGGTAAGAAGGTAGCCGTCATCGGTGGCGGCAACGTAGCCATGGACTCGGCGCGCACGGCCCTGAGGCTCGGAGCCGAGGTGCATCTCATCTACCGCCGCTCCCGCGAGGAGATGCCGGCGCGCAACGAAGAGATCCACCATGCCGAGGAGGAAGGCATCATCTTCAACCTGCTGACCAATCCGACGCAGATCATCGGCGACGATGAGGGCTGGGTCGAGGAGATCGAGGTCGTCGACATGGAGCTGGGCGAGCCCGACGCGAGTGGCCGTCGCCGCCCGGTAACGGTGGATGGCTCCGAGCGCCGCATCCCGGTGGATGTTGTCATCGTGTCGGTCGGCACCAAGGCCAACCCGCTGCTCACCAAGAGCACGAAGAATCTGGACCTGAATAAGTGGGGCAACATAGTCGCCGACGAGAACACGCTGGCGACCAGCAAGGAAGGCGTCTTCGCCGGCGGCGACATCGTCACCGGCGCAGCGACCGTCATCCTGGCTATGGGAGCTGGCAAGATCGGCGCCCGTTCGATTGACCGCTATCTGCAGGGGCAGCCGTTGCTGACCGCCGAGGAGGAAGAGGCGATCAAGGCTGAAGCCGATAAGGCTGCCGAGAAGGCTGCCGAGAAGGCAGCGGCCAAGTAGCGATTGCATGAGACCGGACTCCACCGGCCTAATCCCGGTGGAACCGTATGATCGAACCAAGTGAAAGACTCTGGGGGGCGGCGCCTTCGGCGCCGCCCCCTGATATTTTCCGGCAAGGCGTGTCTTTTTTTTACTAAAGCGAAACGTTCCCGAGACCGAGACGCACTTCTGGCGAAACTGTGCTATTTTCTAAATAAGAGTATTCTCGGGAAAGTAGCAATGTTGAACTCCATCCGGAAACACGAACCATCACTCCCGGATTAACCTGCCGTCCCGGGGAAGAGGAAAGCAGTTGGAGCAGTCGAAAAAATTCGAAACCACCGGCACGGCGCAGGAGTTAACCGGCGCCTGGAGCTTCATGCCTTACGAAGAGGAGCATGAGGTACCGCGCCGCGAGCTGCAGGTGCTGCGTACGGTGCATTCCCTGGTAATCCCCGCTGTTGACACGATCGTTATCGCGGGCGCCGTTCTCATCGCCTACTTCCTGGCGAATTATCTGATTGAAAACGACTACCTGACCGGCATCCTGGGCAGCACCAGAACAACTATGGATACGCGTGTGCTGGTGACGGGTTTTGTCTCGATTCCGCTCTGGCTGCTGGTCTTCTCCTTCTACGGTGTCTACCGCCGTGAGGTTCGCCGACTGTCCATCTCCACTTTCGACGAACTGCCACAGACCGTCGGCGCGCTCTCAGTGGGCGCCTGGGTGATGTTTTCATTCCTGGTAGTTACCAGCCAGGGTAGTCTGACCAGCCGTTCCATCTGGGTTTTCGTGGCGCTGATCTGGGCGCTGCTCATGATGATGCTGCCATTCGGCCGCGCCTGTGTTCGCATCGGCTTATCGTTCCACAACCCCTTCCGAACCAGCACGCTGGTCGTCGGCGCCGGCGAAGTCGGTCGCAGCATCGTCGGCCGTCTGGCGCGTCATAAGGAATATGGGCTCAAGGTAGTCGGTTTTCTAGACACCAGCATGCTGGAGAGCGAAGAGGAGGTAGCGGAGCCGGGAAAGGTGCAACTGCTGGGAAGGCCATCCGAACTGCGCTCTATCGTCGAGCGTTACGGCATCAGCCGCGTGCTGATCGCTTTCTCGAGGACTCCTCATCCCCAGATCCTCAGCATGATCCATCAGTGCCAGGAGATGAAGGTCGACGTCAGCATCGTGCCCCGGTTCTTCGAGGCGCTCTCAAGCCGGGCTGAGATCGAAGACGTCGAGGGGCTGCCGATCCTTAGTCTGCCGCGCTACGCCCGTCATGGCCTGGTCATGAGGATGGCAAAACGTTTGATCGACATCGTGGGATCCATCCTGGTGACCATAATCCTCTCACCGGTACTGGTGCCGGTGGTGATCCTGATCAAGCTGGATTCGCCCGGACCGGTCTTCTACCGGCAATGGCGGATGGGGAAGAACCACAAGCATTTCCAGGTCTACAAGTTCCGCTCGATGGTCACGGGCGCCGAAAGCAAAAAGGAAGATCTGGCTGGGCAGAACGAAACCACCGGTCCTATCTTCAAGATGAAAGAAGACCCGCGTGTGACCCGTGTGGGAAAAGTCATCAGACGGCTCAGCATCGACGAACTGCCGCAGCTGATAAACGTGCTCAAGGGCGAAATGAGCCTGGTCGGTCCCAGGCCACTCCCGGTAGAGGAAGCAGAGCAGTGTCAGGGCACGGCCGATATGCGGCACCTGGTCCAGCCGGGCATCACTGGCCTCTGGCAGATACTCGGCCGCAGCGACATCCCCTTCGAGGAGATGGTCCAGCTTGATTACCTGTACGTGACCAACTGGACCCTGAGGTGGGATATCAAGATCCTCATGCGCACCATCCTGGCGATAACGCGCAAACGCGGGGCTTACTAATCCCGCATGCCAACCGGCTGGCCGTTCTCATCATGGCCGCACTGACCGTTTACTGTCGATCATGAACAAGGCTCCAGTTGCAGATGACTGGGGTCTGATCTGCTGACATTCTTCCGCGGGCCGTTCAGCCATGCGATTGAATAAACTGCGCCTGTCGTCTTCTGACAGCTAGATGTTTACCGCTTTTTTCCTGCTGACGACATGCGGCAGGACTTTTCGCATTGCCTTGCTGAGCTTGCTGCTCCGATCGGAGAATTTGCCGTTGACCCACTGTAGCGGTTTTAGTTCCAGCGGCAGGGTGAAGTTGTAATGAGACAGGCGCCACTGTGGGATCCGGTTGATCACTGGTATCTTCAGGTTTCCCAGCGGCAGCAGGCGCGCGTATTTGCCCGCATAAACGAAGTCATGCGTATCCTTGGCGGTAACCCACGGGAGCCAGGACACTTCCATGTTGCGGTTCATGCGGTTGAGCGTCTCCCAGTCTTCAGTACGCTTCGGTGGCTGAAAGCCAGCTTCGACCACGCTATCGTAAAGCGGCACTCCCGGATAGGGCATGTACGTTCCGACCGAGAAGGTCGCCCGCGGATGAATCTTCCATAGCTCCAGGCAAAGGTTGATCGTGTTCCTGATCTCTTCTTTGGTCTCCGTGGGGTTTCCAAGGATCACGCAGTTCTCAACCCTGACTTCTGGATATTTCGAGAGAATGGTGATCCCCTTCTTGATATCATCCACAGTTTGGTCCTTTTGGATGAGCTTGAGGATCCGGTCGTTTCCAGACTCCAGCCCGAAGGCGATTCCCTGACATTTGGTGTCTCTGATCTTCCTGGCTAAATCGTCGGTCAGGTAGCCTATCCGTAACTGGCCTTCCCAGGGAAGATCTATTGCTTCCAGAATCTCGATGGCTCGTTTCTTGTTTGCAAAGAAATTGTCATCGTAGAACCTGATCCCATCGAGTCCATGTTCTTCCTTGAGCCTCTGGATCTCCGAGATCACCAACTCCTTCGAGTGCGCTCGCCAGCGTCCCTGGCTGAATTTCAGACTGTAACAGAAACCGCAGCGGTGGGGACAGCCGCGGGAGGTGATGTAATTGATGACCTTCTTGCAGCCCCATGTCGGCACCAGGTACCTCTCTACGTCGACGAGGTCCCAGTCTATCCTGTAGTCGTCGAGGTTATCGATCAGCGGCCGCGGTCCGTTCAGGATAAGCTCGCCGTCTTTCTTGAAGCCGATGCTCCTGACATCCTCCAGGTCCTTGCCATGTTCGAGGGCGTCTGCCAGTTCCACTGCCGTCAATTCGCCTTCTCCCATGACGACCAGGTCCACATACTCTTCGCGCAACGTCTCTTCCGGTACCATGGTCGCGTGTATCCCCCCCCAGACAACCGGTGTGTCCGAGACTTTCTTCATCTCCCGGGAGAAGCGGGCCGAGAACTGCGTCTGGTTGCAGGTGAAGGCCGAGATGCCTACAAATGTCGGGTTTTTAGCGGCGATACGCCGGGCATATTCGGGAATTTCTTCCGGGCTGAAGTGCAGCACTTCAACATCTAGGCCTGCGCGCTTCAGGGCGGTGCCGACGTAGAGGATTCCGAGCGGAGGCGCGAACATGAACTCAGGCGAACTTATGTTCACTAATGAAATCATAGCGGGATTCCTTGGGAAAACATCGATGCTATTTCTTTTAAAATGATAACATTAAATCTGTTAATGCAAATAAAAAAACTCGTATTTGAAGTCTTTACACAGGGAACCCCGATTGTCTGACGAAAAAAACTCATCCGGCATTGCCGAAAAAGGAGATTCCTCATATCTGCCTCATGTCGCCCGTGGCGCATTGATAAATTTCTCGGGGATCCTTTCGAGGACCCTCTTCATTTATGTCTACACGTACCTGTTGGCCCGCATGTTGCCTGTGGACCAGATGGGCGAATACTTCCTGCTGGTCACGATAATCAATCTTGTCGGTCTGGCTGCTCTTTTGGGCCTGGATGTGGGCATTGTGCGCTATGTGGCCCTCTACGCGGGCGAAGGAAGGTATGCTGAGGCAAGGAAAACGCTATCGGTGGGTCTACGGGTAGGTATCGTCGCGGGTTTGGCTTTTGCTACGGCGCTGGTCTGGCAGGCTTCCTGGATCAGCGACCGGTTTCTGGACAACGCTCCCGGTTCAGTCACAGGAATGCGCATTTTTGCCCTGGCGGTACCCCTTCTGGTCGTGGCTCGCCTTTTTAACGCCACCACGCAGGGGCTTCACGAGATGCGGTATCAGGTTTACAGCCGTGACATAGGGGAGCAGGCTTTCAAGCTCAGCATCTCTGCGGCAGTCCTGATCTTGGGAGCCGGCTTGATTGGAGTCATCTGGGCTAACGTGACGGCTCTGGCCCTGGCCACCGCCTTGTCTTTCTGGTACGCAATCATGCTTCTTCGCCGGAGGGCGCGGGGCAAAACCGTGACTCCACGGCTACAATCTGAAAGCGGCGTGGGCGCTGATGGCAGCCCCGCGCAGAATATGTTGCGGTATTCCTACCCGCTTGCCATATCGAACATTCTTGTAGCGCTTTGGTTGCAGTCAGACACTTTACTACTGGGTATGCTGGGGACCACCGAGGACGTTGGTTATTACGGCGTCGCCATCAAGCTGGCGCTCTTCAGCGCAAAGATCATCACCGCGTTCGTTGTGGTCTTCGCGCCGGTGATTGCCGATCTGTGGAATCGAGATAAAGTTGAAGAGCTCAAGCAGCTCTACGTTACCGTCAGCCGCTGGATTTTCGTGCTGAGTCTGCCCGTTTTCCTGGTGCTGGTCCTCCTTTCTGATTCGCTCATGCGGGTTTTTGGAGGAAATTATGTTGCTGGCAGTATCGCTCTGATCTTCCTCGCAATCGGCCAGATGTTCAATGCGGCTACCGGTGCCGCGGGCCTCATGGTTTTGATGGGCGGTCGTTCGCGGCTGGAGCTGCTCAACGTCGCGATGACATTGTTCCTGGATGTGACCCTTTGTGTAATATTGATACCAAGAGTCGGTCTGATGGGCGCGGCCATAGCCAACATGGTTTCCCTCATCGTCGTCAATGCCATGAGGGTGCTGGAGGTTTGGTATTTCATGCGCATGCAAGCGTATAATCGCGGTTATCTTAAACCGATCACCGCGGGAGCCGCGAGCGCTGTGACAGTATTGATCGCAGGTCATTTTATGGGCGTGGACACCCTGGCTCGAGCCGTATTTATGGCTGGGGTGCTATCGATTGTTTACATCGCGATTTTGCTAGTCCTGGGTCTGGATAGAAGTGATAAGGAAGTGTTGCAAATGGTCAAGAAGCGGCTGATTTCAGCGTGAGTGTTTCTTGGGAGAAATCGTGCATAAAGTCACTGTAATCGGACTCGACGGCGGCTCCTACGCCGTAATCGATCACCTGGTCGCGCACGGACGACTGCCGAATTTCGCCAGGCTGATGGAAAAGGGGAGCCGCGGCGACCTGTTGTCCACCAGGCCGCCGGTCACCTGGCCAGCCTGGGCCTCATTCTATACCGGTACGAATCCCGGCAAGACCGGCGCGGCCGATCTGTTCAAGTTCCGTCCCGGGACTTACCAGCTGGAGCCAATGAATGCCGGCAATCTGAGAGGTACGCCGATCTGGTCGCAGGCTGGCAGCCGTGGCAAGCGCGTCTGTATATACAACGTACCTGTAACCTATCCGGCTATTCCGGTGAACGGCGTTCTCATATCCGGCCTCGACGCTCCCCGTTTCAATGATCAGGCCATCTATCCGCTGGAATTGAAGGAAAAGCTCATGGCGGCGGTCCCCGATTTCCAGATCTCCTTCGAGAACGACGCCAAGTACATGGTTACGCGTCTGAAGGACCCGGTGGGCGAATGGATCCGCCAACTAAAGGCATATCTGGAAATGGAACTCCGGACAATCGATTATTTGATGAAAATGGAGGACTGGGACCTTTTCGTTTCCGTGATCCGCTCCACTGATATCTTTCAGCACACGCTCTGGCACGATGCGGAGAAGGTGATCAGCGGGAAGGATGTAACCGCTGAAGAGCAAAGGCGCGCCGAGGCTGTCTTCGCCTGTTATGATGAGATCGATGCCCGGTTTGGAGAATCAGCCTCTGCCTGGGGCACCGGCCGAAACCTGATCGTCATGTCGGACCATGGCTTCGGCCTGCTGCGCGGCACCGTCTGCGTGAACCGGGTGCTGGAGGCCGCCGGTTTGCTGCGCTTCCGTCCGGCAGGGGAGCGCAGTCGTTCGGATTGCTACATCTTGAGTAAACTCAAAGCCAATATGCCGCTATCGGCGAGGCAGAAGATCAAACGGCTGCTGGGCAAGGAAGAGTCGCGGGAGCGCTGGTCATCATATGTGGATATCCTTGTGGCCGACATCGACTGGGAGCACACGAAGATATTCTCGGTGGGCGGCTTCGGCTGCCTGTTCCTCAATCTAAAGGGCCGCGATCCTCTGGGAGCGGTAGATGAGATGGAGCGGCAGGAAGTGCTGGCCGCGGCCGAGGCCGCCCTGTCTGGCCTCAGGCACCCCGATGACGGTGAGCCGATGGTGACGGAATTCTACCGCAAGGAGGAGCTCTACCAGGGGCCATTCATCTCCGAGGTGCCCGACCTGGTCATCAACATGCGCGACTGGTCGTACTGTCCGGTAATCGGCACCGCCAACGAGCTGTCCGAAGAGGCCATCATCCGGCCTCCAGTGAAAGAATGGAAAGAGCTGGCGCACACGGGCACCCACCGGCGCGAAGGCATACTCTTCATGGACGGTCCGGATATCTCCCAGACTGATTTCGGTGAGGTTCAGATGGTCGATGTCGCGCCGACCATCATGAATCTGCTCGGGCTCCCTGAGGACGAAAACTGGGACGGCCGCATCATCGCCAAGGCGCTCAAGGGCGGCGCAATGCCAGTAGAGGCCGGCCCCGAATACGAACATCGGCAGAGCGTGGAGGCTGCGTCGGTGTATTCCGAGGAAGACGAAGACGAGGTCCGCAAACGCCTCGAGGATCTTGGATACCTTTAGGTTCGCCACTTTTGACTAACCGCAGGCCTGCCATTAAAATCTAGTAATCTGCTAATATTTGTTTCTTTTTCACGTTACCTGATGTTGGGCCAAGCGTGTTAGATAATGGCTCCCAGGAAACTCAGCCGGGGGACGGTAGGGGTAAATTGATGAATAGAATCGGGGACGGGGCTAGGCCGGTAGTCGTCATCGGCCTGGACGGCACCCCTTATAGCTTCCTGAAAACAGAACTGGATGCAGGCAATCTGCCTCACTTGGGCAGTCTTTTCAGTGGAGGCAGACTGTCGCGAATGGAGACAGAGATCCCGGCGATCTCTTCGGTGGCATGGGCTTCATTCATGACCGGCGTCAATCCGGGCGTGCACGGCATCTTCGGCTTCACCGACCGCCGGCCAGGAACCTATGAACTTTCCTTTCCCAACTACTCCAGCCTTAGGGCCGAGCCCCTTTGGGACCGGCTCAGCCGCGAAGGCGGCCGCTGCTGCGTCCTCAACGTGCCTTCGACCTATCCGGCCAGGCCGCTCAATGGTGTGCTGGTCTCAGGATTCGTAGCGCCCAACCTGGAGAAGGCCGTATATCCCCGTGAAGCTTACGATTACCTTTCACGCTCCGGTTACCGCGTCGATGCAGACGCCTCGCTCGCCCGTGAATCGCTCGATGCGCTTCTGGAGGACCTGCATGACACGCTGGAGAAAAGGCGAGAGGCCATCCTGCATTTTTACAGGCGGGAGAATTGGGATTTTTTCATGAGCGTCTTCACCGGCACCGACCGCCTGCACCATTTCCTCTGGCGTCATTACGAGGAAGACGATCCTGTTTACAAGCCTGAATTCATGCGTTACTACCAACGCCTCGACGAGATCGTCGGCGAGATATTCTCGCTGCTGCCGGAGGGGGCGGCGCGATTCATGCTCTCGGACCACGGGTTCTGCAGCATCAGGAGCGAGGTGTATCTCAATGCCTTGCTGAAGGAAGGAGGGCTGCTCTCTTTCAGAAACGAAGAACCGAAGACCATTGCCGATATCGACCCAGTTTCTACCCAGGCGTATTGCCTGGATCCGGGCCGCATCAGCCTCAATCTGGCCGGCAGGGAGCCGGGCGGAATCGTAAAGCCCGGCATGGCCGCACAATTGACCGAGAGCATAACCAGGATGCTGCTGGAGTTGAAAGATCCGCAAAGCGGAGCGCCCGTCATCGCCGGCGTCAGGAGGGGAAGCGAGATCTACTCAGGGCCGCAAGCCAAATTCGGCCCCGACCTGGTGGCGGTGCCGCACGACGGTTACGACCTCAAGGGACGCATGACGAAAGAAGTCTTTATGAGCGGCGGGCCCCTGTCCGGCATGCACACTCATGATGACGCTTTTGTTTTCGTGGCTGAGGAAACGGCCGTAGAATCTCCGGCGCATATCCGCGATCTGGCGTCGCGGATCGAGAAATCCCGGTACCGCGAATGAGCGCCGTCGGCGATCGGCCAACAGAAACGCCTGCGCCGCCGATCGTCGAGAGCGGCGAAGGTCATACCTACCTGCCACAGGTTGCCAAGGGCGCCATGATCAACCTTTCGGGCACAATTACCCGCATCCTTTTGGGGTATGGGTACACGATTCTGGTTGCGCGGATGCTGACAATCGAGGACCTGGGGCAATATTTTCTGATCCTGACGGTCATCAATATCCTCGGGCTGGCCTGTACCGTGGGCCTGGACTTCGGCGTGGTGCGCTACGTCGCTCTCTACGCCGGCGAAGGCAACTACCGCCTGGTGCGGAAGACCCTAAAGACGGCATTGCTGCTGTCCGTGGCGATCGGCGTCGCTGTAATGCTGGTAATGGCCGTGTTGGCTCCGACTGTAGTTTCGCGTCTGCTCGGCGGTGAAGAGAGCTCCATAACGGCGCTACGCATCTTCGCGATCTCCATTCCGTTCTGGGTTGCGGCCAAACTTCTAAACGCCGCGACGCAGGGACTGCACCGGATGCGCTATCAGGTATATAGCCGCGACATCGGTGAGCAGTTGCTCAAATTCTCGCTGACCATCCTGGTCGTGGCGGCGGGCGTGAGCCTGGCGGGTGTGGTCTGGGCGAATGTTGCTGCTGTCATCGGAGCGATGCTGCTTTCCCTGGTCTTCGCGATGATGGTAATCCGGAACCTGCGGGGGGAGCCTGTAGCGGAAGATACCGGCGCCACTCGCAGCCTGCTCACTTATTCTTTCCCGCTTGCCTTCTCGAACATCCTCGGGATGGTGCTCGTATGGAATGACATGCTGGTCATGGGCTACCTGGGAACATCCACCGAGGTCGGATATTACGGCGCCGCCCTCAGGGTCGGAGTTGTCAGCTCTGCAATCTTCCTCGCCTTCACCACAGTGTTTACGCCAGTCATCTCCGACCTGCACAATCGCCATCTCGTAAAGCATCTCAATTCGCTGTATAAAACGGTCACCCGCTGGATCTTCATCTGCACGCTGCCGGTAGTTCTCTTGCAACTGCTCTTCGCCGGCCCGATAATGAAGATGTTTGGCAGCGAGTTCGCGGCGGGCAGCACGGCGCTGATGATCCTTTCTCTCAGCCAGCTCGTCAATTCCGCCTCCGGGCCGGCTGGATACATGGTTCTGATGTCGGGGCGGTCCAGGCTTGAGTTGCTCAATATCAGTGTATCGCTGGTTGTGAATCTTGGGGTGTGCTTCCTGCTTATCCCGCGATATGGCGCCGTCGGAGCAGCCCTGGCCAATCTTGCCGCCACCCTGGTCATCAACCTGATGCGGGCGACTGAAGTCGGATTATTCATGCGCGTTCATGCGTATGACCTGAACTATCTCAAACCGGTGCTTGCCGGGGCTGCAAGCGCTGCGATAGTGGTGCTGGGCGCCGAGCCTGTGATTGGTGAAACCAGCGCCCTCAGGGTCGCGATCCTGGCATTGGCGATGCTGGTCTCTTTTCTTGCCGTCACCATTGCTTTGGGACTGAGCCCCAAGGACAGTGAGGTGCTCGATCTCGTGAAAAAGCGATTGACTCGGGTTGAAAAAGGATGGACCTCGTGACCAGCACTGGTCCGGTGATCGGCGCCGACGATATTTCCCGAATCCCTGAAAAGTGGCATCTCTACCAGGCTGCCCTGGTGTCCCTGATTTTGCTCGTTGCCGCCACCCTGCTTTACCCGGACACTTATCTGACCTTGGGCATATCGGCTGGTCCATTTCGAATCAGCGGCCTGGCGATATTGTATTTCCTGGCGGCTCCGGCGGTAATATGGTTCATTTCGGCCGAGATCGGTTGGCTCAAGGCAAGCGTGGTCGATGTATTTCTACTGCTTACCATGGCGTATGTCGGACTGAGGGGAGCGCAGGCAGCTCAGAACGGCAACGATCTCGGTCTGGTTGCCGCTTACGTTTCATATGCACTCCTGCTTTATTATGGGACGGCTGTCGTCGGCCAGGGAAAATCGGCTCTCAAATTGTTTTTTTTATGTCTGGCCGGAGTCGCCCTGGTCGTGGCCCTGCTGGCGTTGCTTGAGTTCGCCTTGGGCTGGAACTTTCCGTATGAGGACTACATCAAGGAAAGCACCCAGCCCTTCCATGGCAGCGGTTATCACCGCAGCGGTTCGACGCTGGCGCATCCCGTAGCCCTGGGAGCCTTCATGGTCCAGGTTGCTCCTTTCTTGATCTTTCTGTTTGTCAAAGCCAGAAGCGCCGCGGTAAGGGTCGCGTGGGGCGTTGCGATCATCGTTTTGGCCCTGGCGCTGCTCGTGACTTATAGTAAGGGCGCCTGGGGCGCCGCCGCGGCCTTGATCATCGCCGGCGGGATCTGGCTGGCATGGAAGCGGCCCGCCGGAACGAGAGTCCTCATCGCGTTGTCCGTGATAGTCGGTCTGACGCTGGGTTTGTTCACGCTGGCTTTTTACGACACGGTGCATGCGGGTACGCTTTCAAAGGCCCGGACCAGCGAAAGCATCAATCCGCGCACTTACATGTGGTCGAAGGTACCCTCGACATTTTTGGCAAATCCGATCGTTGGGGCAGGTCTATGGCAAGGAAACGCCGAAGTGTTTCGCGTCAACCCTGCGCCGGAAGCGACCAACAGGCCTGAATCAATAGACAACGTTTACCTGACAACGCTTGTTGAGCAGGGTTTGATAGGTGTGGCGCTGGTGGGTATCACACTGCTGTTTATGGGCCGGGAAGCACTCAGGGTGCTCCGGGAATCAGGTGAAAAGGGTGATATGGCCCTGGCTATCGCAGCCAGCATACTGCTCATCCTGATCAATGGATTGACGTTTAACTCTCTGATGATCTGGCCCAATATGGTGATTTTCTGGCTGGCGGTGGGAATGATGCGGTCCCTGGTTGAGCTGCGAAAAAGCCAGGCTGGCCGGGGTTTCGTGGTGGAATCGGCGTCACCATGACGTCCGCCCGTCGCGGAGTTTACAATCGAGTCAGAATAAAGAGATAATAAATACTGTAATTGTCAGGATTTCGGGTGGAAAACGAGCAAGGATAACATGGAAGGCATCAGAACCGAGGGGCGTCGCGATCGGTTATTCATCGTCGCGCTGACCGCCTTCACGATCTTGTTGGCGGGCACTTTACTATATCCTGACACTTACGCGAAATCGGGTGTCGACGCGGGTCCCTTCCATGTCAGCCTCACTCCGATCCTTTTCCTCCTGGCGGCGCTGCCCGTATCACTCTATGCACTCAGGCAAAGACACGACCTTGTCCCGCGCGCTCTGGACCTGATACTCCTCCTGCTTGTCGGCTACATGACCATTCGCGGGGTTGTCGCGGCAACCAACGGCAACGAGCTGGGACTGGTGATCGCCTACGCCGCCTACGCGCTGCTTCTCTATTACGGCGCCGCGGCTTTGGGCCAGAGAAGCTCAACCGTGCGGACGATCTTCTTTTCACTGGCGGTTCTGGGAACTGTCATCGCTGCCTACGCGCTGCTGGAGTTCATACTCAACAACAACTTCATTTACGGGTCGTTGATCGAAGAAAAGGTGCCAATAAAAAGCGCTGATTTCCATCGTAGCGGCTCCTCACTGGCTCATCCCATAGCACTGGGCAATTTTCTCGTCCAGGTGGCGCCCTTCGCTATCCTCTTTTACCTGACTTCAAGGACCAAAGGACGCCGGTTTCTGTGGGGATTGGCCATCATGACGATGGCCTCCGGCCTGCTTGTGACCTTCAGCAAGGGAAGCTGGGGCTCTGCTGTCATTCTGTCTGTCGCTGCCCTGGCAATCCTTTTATGGCGGGGGAAACTGGACCCGCGCCTGAAAAAAAATATTATAATTATAGGTGTAATCTCTGGATTGGCCGTGGTGTTGCTGGCTGCACTGAATTACAGGAACCTTGAATTCAATATTTTTTCGGAAAACCGGCGTCAGGAGAGCGTGGACTTTCGCTGGCAGATGTGGAAAGAAACCCCAGAATCTTTTATCTTGCACCCCCTTTTCGGGGTCGGCATGTGGCAAGGAGGAAAACAGGTTTTGCCACTTATTTTTGAGCCGGGTGAAGAAATTCCGGCGGACTGGGCATCACCTGTGGATAATATTTATCTTTCCACAATAGTCGAAGAAGGACTGATCGGGTCGGTGCTCACTGGCGCCTTGCTGATATTGATCGGAATGCAAACCTGGAAAGTAATAAAAAATGGCCGCGGCCTCGCGCTGGTGGCGCTTCCCCTAGCGGCAAGCATGGTGTCGGTGCTGATAAACGGCTTAACGACTGACTCCCTCCTTATCTGGCCGGTCATGGTGGTTTTTTGGATATCAGCGGGCCTGATCAGGTCGCAGATGGAATTGTTGACTGCCGGCGCCGGCGAGTTGATTGACGTGAGAGCGTGAACGCGGTCGCTGACAACATACCTTCGACTTCCAGACTTGTCTGTGGCAGTACCGAGCGGCGGGTACTCATCGCCACCGCCCGCTTCGAGATCGACGAAAGTGCGTCGCATGAACTCGAGCGCCTGCTGCGGCAAAGCATCGATTGGGACATGCTCATCTCCCAGAGCGTGATTCATGGAACTGCCGGTCTGCTGCTCAGGCATCTTTCAGCCATCAAGGAAGTCGCAGACATCCCCGAGGATGTGTTCGAGCGTTTGCGTAGCATTTACATGAGGATAGCCGTGTCGGGAATGCAACAGATTGCCAACTTTCAGAAAGTGGCGCAGGAACTTTCCGGCTTGGATGTGAAGGTGATTCTGCTCAAGGGAGCAGCGCTCGCGGAAAGTTTATATGGTGATCTCGGATTGAGACCGATGTCAGACGTTGACATCCTTATTCATGAGAAAGATTGGCCTAAGATATGTAAAGTATTAGAGTCATATCAGTATCGTTCCTACGGAAAGGATTTGGCTCCATTACCGCCAAAACTAACCGGTTACGATATCCAGGCCCATATCCAGTTGCTATCTCCAACGGATACTTGTTTGGAGTTTCAGTTTGATTTGTTTACTATGGGAATTGGGATGCTTGACATCGCGGGTGTTTGGGAACGAGCCCGTGTGCTTGAAAATGACGGCGCAGGTGTATTGGTTCTTTGCCCGGAAGATCAGCTCTTGCACCTGCTTGTGCATGCGAACCGGCATGGCTGTTCTCGTTTGAAGTGGCTGGTGGACATTGCTGAAAGCCTTGTTAATGGTGATGACGTCGACTGGGATTTGCTGGAATCGATTGCGCGCCGTGAGAAAGTGACGGCAATCGTATATGAGACCTTGTCTCATACCGAAAGGTTGCTTGAGAGGGAACTTGTTGATCCTCTGATCCTGCAAAGGTTCGCCCCCAGCAAGTATCAAGAGATAGCCTGGAATATTCTCTGGCCGCAAAAGCGTCTGGACGAATTCAGCGGCCGGGATGAGGATGGTATTTGTTTTTATTTTTACAGACCGTTTAGCGGGTGGAACCTGTTTAATTTTGTCCTTACCGGTCGGATCAAGGATAAATTGTCATATCAGGCGAGATGGATAATCCCCTCGCTCGAATGGATGTCAGATACGTACGGAACGCCCAAATCATTAAAGCTATTGAAGTACTATCCGATTCGACTGGCTGACCGGATCAAGGGCCGTAACGCTCAGTGACACGGATGAGATGAAAGGGAAAATCGATGGATCTAGTTGAATTTATCGGCGTAATCAGGAAATGGAAGTGGCTGGTGCTGGCGGTGATAGTCGTTGTTACCGCGTACGTGCTGGCGACTAACATCAGGAGTCAAAATAACTATAGCTCGGATGCCACGGTTGTGGCGGGGTTATCGCAAATGGCTTCCACCAGTACCCTGGGTCTTGCGATAGCGGCAAGCGGCGATCGTATCAGCGCCACATATTCGGAACTCGTGACGGCTCAGCCGGTGATGGAAAAGGCGCTCGATAGAGCCGGACTTGACTGGCCCACCAGCAGGCTGGAATCGATGGTTTCCTCATCACTGACCAAAAACACGCCAGTGCTTCGGATTTCGGTCGTTGACACGGATCCTAATCGCGCCGTGTTGCTCACGAACGCGGTCGCTGATTCATTTGTGGAATATATCCGCAGCGTCAGTACTAGCGGCATCGAGGACGCGGAGAATCTGGTGTTGGGCCAGCTAAGCGATGTCGACAGGCGTCTGGCCGATGCCAGCGCGGCGCCGCAGGTCGATAACGTGCTGGTTAAAACGCTTCAGGACCAGCACGATAACCTGTTAAAAGAGTATCAGGGTCTGCTCGATCAACAGGCTCACGCAAGCGATGTGAGGGTCGTCGATCCGGCATACAACTCGTACCTTGTAGGGACTCCATTTACCCAGAGGGTGGCCTTTGGATTTGTTATCAGCGTCGTGGCGGGTATCGTCGTTGCTTTCCTCGCCGAAGCGGTGCAGAAGTCGCTGCGGGGGACCCGTCAGGAAATGTCCTGACAGGCAGGCTCGAATTCAAGCAATGAGTTACGGTAAATGTCGACGGTCGAAGCCGCTGTCTTGGACCATTGGAATTTAGATGATCTCTCAAGCCCGGTACTCGCCAATCTGTCGTGCAGTTTCGGATCTGAAAGCACATCATGAATTCTTGCAGTAAATTCCTCTATATCGTATGGATCGAAATATAACGCGGCGTCACCCAGTGTTTCTGGAATACAGGGCGCGTGCGACGCGACCACGGGAATCCCGAAGCTCATCGCCTCAAGAGGTGGAAAACCGAATCCTTCACAGAACGATGGAAATACAAACAGGGATGCGTTTTCATATAGTGCCGCTAACATGGAATCTGAAACCCGGCCGAGAAGCCTGACGTGATCGCCTATGTTCTCCTCCCGGATTATGGATTCCAGCAGAGGTTGATCGCGTCCCGGCGGGCCCGCTATGACCAGTTTGTGGCCCGCGTGCTGGTCGGCCCTTAGCAGCCGGGCAAAAGCCCTGACGGCAGCGGGCAGATTCTTGTTGGGATCGGTTGCCCCGACTGAAAGGATATAAGGTTTTAACGATGCGGCAGCTTCCTGATCAGAGGGTTTCGACTTCCGGTTCGGGAGGCCTAGATAGACGACGTCGATATTCTCAGGCTCAGCTCCAAGAAGGTTGACGATCTCATCTTTGCCGGAATTGGAATCACAAATTATCCGGTCGGCATGACGAGCCGCGTACCGGAACGACCAGTGGGCGTATATGCTCCAGAGAGGGTCACGGCCCTGAGGATAGGTAAGGAAATGGGCGTCGTGTATGGTGCAAACCTGCGGTATCCGCATAGTTGGAGAGATGATGTTGGCCGGGAAATGCACAAGATCGAGATGCAAGCGGCGCGCCCGGAAAGGAAGGATGGCAGTCAGCCACGTGACTTCAATGCCGAGATTGACGATTTTTGTGAGGATATTCTTCCTTCGCATCGGGCGGGGTGCTTTCAGCGGCACGAATTCTATGTCATCGGGTGACAGATTTTTCAGGGCACCATATATGCATTCAGCATAGACGCTTGTACCGGTCTTGACGCGGTCGAGGACCGAAAGATCGATACCAATTCTTCTTAAGGATTTATTTGTGGTCGGGTTCAAAGTATGTAATTTAGGCAGATTGCTCGATGAGATTATAATTCTAGCATGAATGTTCAAATGCCTTAAAAATTCTGAAAATGTTGGGTTTAGGAAGAGATAGACGGAACCATGAATAAAGAAAATAATTTGTCAGTGAACAGCTATCCAGAATCAGGTGCCGGGTCGAATCTGATACGGATCGGGCTCGGGGTGATGACTGGATTGATCGCGATTCAGCTGCTGAACCTGGGCTGGTTGCTGGCGTCCGTGATCCTGGGCGCCGTGATCATCATTTTCATCAGTCTGGACAGCTACAAAGGCTGGCTCATACTCCTGGCGGCCTCGACGGTCAGCGGGTCCAAGTATAGCGCTGGTGGGGTTTTCATTCGTCCCGATCAGGTCGCGTTGATAATCCTGATTCTGGGCTGGACGCCGGCGCTGCTAGCCAACCGGGCGAGACTTTACAGGGTACCGCTACTGCTGCCCGCGGCTCTTTACGTGGGCGTGAATTTCCTGTCTTCCGCTCTTTTTTCCTGGGACAGGAGCGCCAGCTATCAGGCGTGTTTCCTGCTCGGTTTGTACGTTTTTATGTACGTGATCTCGGTCCTGGTGTTACAGGATCATCCTGACAAATTAAAGTCGGCGGTTAAGTTCCTGCTGGTCGTGGGCGTGGCCGTGAGTATTTACTCGGTGATTGCTTTTGCCGGTTACAGGTTGGGAGTAGATCTGGGCGGTATGAACGAATCCCAGTTGGGCGACATAGGAACCATACAATCGGGAAATATCGGCAGCGTTCAGGGAGGTTTCGAGGAACCGAATCTCCTGGGAGCATTTACCGCCGCTATCGCATTGATGTTCATTGCCTTTCTCGCTGGCAAGAACGTGGGCATCAAGACTGAATATCTGGTATTTGGTTTACTGCTTGTCATGACCGTCCTTGCGCTGACTTATACCAGGGCCGCATGGGTGGGTTTCATCGTGGCGTTGGTGCCGATGTTCTTCCTGCAAAAACCGAAATACAATTTTTTCAATCCCCGAGCCGCCGCGGTAATGTTGGCAATGCTGGTAATCGCGTTATTGGTTGCCCTGCCTTTTGGAAACGCGATCACGGCCGGATCCATAGAAACCCGGGCGCTTGATATCCTGAATTTCGGGACCGCGTCAGCGGTCGGCCGGACAGAAGTGCAGCGGGTCGCTATCGAACGCTGGCATCAATCGGAAATGCTCGGCTATGGAACGCTTTCATTGCCGCCGACGGTGAATGTTGAATCTCCGGCTGGCGGCTGGCTTTACAGCTCTTTCATCCAGGCACTCCACGACACCGGCATAATCGGACTGGTGTTTCTGGTATGGTTTCAGGGTGGCGTCCTGTTTATTGTTGTTCGCGGCTATCGGAGGACGAATGACACCTTTTACAAGGCGGCGTTGGCGGGATTCGCGGCTTCCAGTATCGCGCTGTTCATCGCGTCGCAGGCGTCCTCGTTCCTCTGGCTTGGCTTTCCCTGGATATTCTCGGGACTTGGCGTGGCCATAGCCCAGGTAGCTATTCGCGAGGCGGAAAAATCAGAGAGTCCGGCTTCCAGGGCACGGGTTTCCTGAGAGGGATTGCGTGCTGGCGGGAAAAAAATTTCTTCACGTACACTCTTCCGCCGAGTTTTATGGATCAGATCGATGCCTGCTAAGCATCGCCAGCGAGATTGTTTCCCGTGGCGGAGAGGTTCACGTCGCCCTTCCGGTAGCCGGACCCCTGGCGGCAAAGCTGATTCAAGCCGGATGCAGGGTTCACTACATGAACACCATAGTATTCAGGCGTGACATGTTGTCGGTGACGGGAATGCTGCGTTTATTGATGCAGACTCCCTGGGCGGTATTCAGGCTCATGCGTCTAATGCGCCGGGAGAGGTTCGATCTAGTTCATACCAATACGGGTGTCACAGTCGGTGGAGCCATGGCGGCGAGATTGGCGCGGATTCCGCATGTCTGGCACTTCCGCGAGATATTGTCTGAATTTGGCTTCTTTCTGCGTCTGTATCAGCCGCTGGTAATGCTATTATCTGATCGGCTGATATTTATTACGGGAGCCGTCCGGGATCAGTTTTCTTCCGCGCGCCTTCGTGGAAAAGGGCGCGTGATTTACGATGGAATCGCCGTTAGCGAGTTTGATGAATCTGAACCGGAAAACGATCGGGATCCTGTCGTGATCACGTCGGTCGGCCGTCTGGCCCCTTACAAGGGTCAGGAGATCCTGATCCAGGCCATTGACACCGCAGTCAGGCGTGGTATAGACTTGGAGGCTTTCATCGTTGGCGATGTTTATGGAGATCGTCACGAATATCGTACAAAGCTACAATCGATGGCCTCGGAACTGGGTTTGGTGGAACGGGTCCATTTCACCGGTTTTCAAAGTGACGTGAGGCCATTCTTGCGGCGGTGCAATATATTCGTGCTATCTTCAGTGCGGGCGGAAGGGCTGGGAATAGTCATGCTTGAAGCAATGGCCGCCGGTCGAGCGATAATCGCGACTGATGGCGGAGGAGCTCCCGAAGTCGTCACCGACGGAGAAAATGGAGTTCTGATTCCTCCCGGGAACAGCGATAAAATGGCAGATGCAATAGTCAGGTTGGCCTCGAACGGCAACGAGCGAAAGCAGCTGGCGGCTCGAGGTAAAGAGACTGTGAAAAGCAGATTTTCCGAAACTGCGATGGTTGACGCGGCACTCGAAATATTCGATGAAACGCTTGCCGCGGCGGGGACCAGACAATGAACCTGATGGAACATTGAATCAATTGGATAGAGCGGAGGAAGCATGAAGATCGCCATGCTCGGCACTCGAGGCATACCGGGCGGTTATAGCGGTTTTGAGACCGCGGTTGAAGAACTGAGCACACGCCTTGTCGAGCGCGGACATGAGGTGGTGGTGTACTGCCGCCCGCACATGGTCAAGTTCGAAGGCCGGGAATACAAGGGGGTCAAGCTGGTAAAGCTGCCGACTATCGCCAGCAAACATCTGGACACATTCGTTCATACTGGAATCAGCACTCTTCATGCCGTGACTCGTGGACGCTGCGATATCGCCTTATATTTCATCGCCGGCAACAGTCCCTTCTGCATTTTTCCTCGCGTGACCGGCATTCCCACAGCAATCAACGTCGACGGTCTGGATTCGCAAAGGGCAAAGTGGAGCAGCCTGGCAAAGAAGTATCTGCGCTTCGCGGAACGGCTTGCGCCCATAACGGCGAACGAAGTGATAACCGACTCGCAGGTTGTCGAGAGGTATTACAAGGAGAAATTCGGGGCGGAAAGCCATTACATTCCTTATGGCGCGAAGATGGACGAGGTGCCGGGCACCGACTGGCTCGACAGGTTTGGATTAAAATCGCGGGATTACATTCTGTTTGTTGGTCGCCTGGTTCCCGAGAATTGTCCTGACGTGCTCATTGACGCCTTCTGCAAGTTGAAGACTGACAAGAAACTGGTGATTGTAGGGAGCGCGTCATATGCACAGGAATACATCAGCGAATTGAAGCACGACGCGTGCGAGAATGTGATTTTCACCGGATACATGTTTGGCGAGGGTTACCGTCAGCTCAGTCAAAACGCATACATCTTTGCGATTCCGACCGTTGTCGGAGGGACGCATCCGGTGATCGTCGAAGCGCTTGCCGCCGGCAACTGCGTCGTGGTGAGCGATCACCCGCCTAATCTTGAGACAATCGGTGACGCCGGCGTCAGTTTCGAGGGTTCTCGCGGGTCAGTCGCTCTGCAGGAAAAATTGCAACAGCTGATCGATGATCCGGTGACCGTTGACGAATACAGGGTTAAGGCCGTCAATAGGGCGTCACAGAAATTCGACTGGGAAATCGTGACGGACCAGTATGAAGAATTATTCCGGCAAATGGTCAGAAAGAAATGAGCCGGACCGGCGGCTGAGAATCCAGAATTATTTCAGGCTGGCAGCGGCGCAGGCTGGATCCCTACCCCCAATATCCAACACCTTTCTAGAAAGCCAAAAATTTAAATGCTACGATAAACACGGTGGGTGGATTCGAAACGGCATCGCGGACTGTTGAATTTTTTCGCTCTCCCCAGTTTGTAATCACAAAGAGGGTCCATGACAGATCTCTGGCATTACGCGAAAATTAGCGCCGGTATCTTATCCGGACGTGTTATTTCAGGTCCGATATCGGTTCAGATCAGCATTGTAGACGCGTGTAATTATCGCTGCGTCATGTGCTGGGAGCATTCGTCTGTCCTTGAAGGATGGGGGGCTGATCAGCTGGCGTGGGATTATCATTCCGGCAAGAAGAACAAGTCCACCGTCATGGACTTCGAGATGTACAAGTCGTTTATTTCCAGCCTTTACAATACCGGAAACCGCAGAATCACTTTTGCTGGAATCGGGGAGCCGTTACTTCACAAGAACATTGTGGAAGCGGTGGCTTTTGCAAACGAAAAGAATATGCATGTTCGTCTGACTACGAACGGGTCGCTTTTGACAGAGGAGCTCATGAAAGACCTCATCGATGCGGGCCTTCGTGATCTCAGCGTGAGTATTAACGCGGGCGCGCCCGACGAGTACGGTCTGGTTCACAGCAATCAGAAAAATGAACGGTTTGACGAGATAGTCGAGAACCTCGTCTGGCTCAAGGAGTACAAGCAGCGCAAGGGGCTTCGGGAGCCGACCGTCTATCTGTCGAACGTCATTAGCAACATAAACAGCCATCGCTCGATTGAGATGATCAAAGTCGGAGCTGACGTGGGAGCGGCCGCTGTCAGCTACAGACCGTTGCGTACGTTCGCAAAAACACAGCAGTATGACCTGGACGAAGAACATCTTGCTGACATAATGCGATCCTTTGAGGATGTGCGGAGGATCGCTTCTGAACATGGCATTGCGACTGATACCGACACTTTCAACGAACTGGTGGCGCTGCGTAACGCCAACTATATTCCGGCTCCATGTTTCGCGGGCTGGCTCTTCCCCCTGGTAATGGCCAATGGCGACGTCATCTACTGCTGCGATAGCCGTGAGGTTCTCGGCAACGTTGGTGAATCATCATTTGAATCCATATGGTTCGCGCCATCGCGGGCTGAAGTAAACAAGATGGCTTTGAACATCCATAAAACCCAAAAGCCGGTGCCGCGGAGTCGTTGCCTTGGTTGCGAGAGGACCTTGCAGAATCTGAAGATATACAAGTTCCTGTGGCCCCTGTGGGGAAAGCCGCGGGGAATCGCCGGCAAGGGATCTCTTCAAAAGAAGCCAGCCTAGCAAAAAGTATCTTGCTGATGCTCGATCGGCTGATCCTCGATCAGGGTGATGTTCTTGTCAGTCTCGCTCTGAACTGATGCAGCACTTCCGAATCTTCCTCTTCCAGGCCCAGGATAAAGATAATCGCCCCATAGCTGGCTATCAGCACGAAACACCAGACGATCAGGGAAAGAACATCAGGGCCGATCTGCAGATAATGATACCCGGCGTACGCCAGCAGGCTCGCTGCAACGCCGGCAAGTACAATCTTCAGATACTTCCAGTTGTATGGGTGAACTCCCATGATCAGATAAACCTCTAACGTTCTTATGATGTTTGAGGCCCCCGCCGCCGATGCGTTCGCGATCGCGGCTCCCGGAGTTCCGATCCTGGGAATCAATAATACGCACAGGATCAGACTTATCGTCCAGCTCAATACGCTGTTGGTCAGTTCGAGCACCGAGCGACCCGACATGGCGATCATGACCGCGACAGGACCAGTGGCGGCGTTCATTAGCTGACCCACGGCGACAATAATCAGGCTGCCTGAGACTACTACGAACTGCGGGCCGAAAATGCTGAGCAATCCGGAAGGAAACAGGAAAAGCGGTAAAAAGATCGGAAGGCTCAGCATGATAGTCCAGCGAGTGATTTTCGTGAAAAGCTGGGCAAGGTTTTTTTGTTTCCCCCGTTCGTACAGGTCAGATATAACCGGGGCGAACATCGTGCTGAATGAAGTCTGCACGATTGCCGCGATAACGATGATCCGAATCACAACACTGTATAGACCCACATCATCGGAGGTCCTGAAATAACCCAGCAGTATAGTATCCATGTAGACCAGGAGATACGAGAGTATAAGCGAGGCGCCCAAAGGCGCTGAATACTTCAGCAAGGTGCCTATCTGCAGGTGAGCTTTGGTACGTGCGCGAGCTATCGGATAGACCCGCTCCATGAAATAGAAAGACAGGATCGTTATGAAAAATACCGCCGCGATGTTTGCGTATAGGGCGCCACTCAATCTGAGGCCCAGCAGAAAAAGGCTCGCAGTAAAAAACAATCGCAGTGCCTGCTCGACCACATCCCGGAGCGCGGCGTATCGCATTATCTGGAGTCCTTGCGTGACGGCGTTGAACATGCGCGCCGACACCAGCAGAGGGATAGTCAGGGAGAAGGCGCGCAGAGGAAAAGCAAAACTGTCATTTTCGAATATCATGTGTGAGATCTGCGTGGCGAAAATGGAGAGAAGCAGGGCCACAAGAATGCTGGCAGGGAGCGCCACATACATCGATCCGTGGAGGGCGCCTCTTAACTTCTCGTCGCTACCCTGGGCCCTGTAGGATGATATGTATCTCCAGAGCCCCATATCGAGGCCAAAGGAACAGACGATCACCGCGAGCAAGGCTAGCGCGGTGCCCATCGTGTAGAGCCCAAGCTCCGATGTAGACAAAACCCGGGCGACAAGAATGCTCAGGCCGAAACCCAGCCCGGCCTTCAAGACGGTGCCGGCTATATTTACACCTGCGCCTCTGGCGATGCGGGAAATGTCGGATGATTCGATCTCAGATGAAGGGACTGATGATCCCTTTGAGCTAGGCATATGTTCTATTCCGAGTGTATTTTCAGAAAACGCTCAGAGTATTATACAGAACGTTGCAATGCTTCACATTTAGTTTGAACGCCATTCGTTGGATGGGGAGCAGGCAGATGCTATGATTAATATGTTTGCCGGCATAGCCGTCACGAATGACCTGCGAGCCATCTGTACTTCATTCCCCCCGCGATTGACTGGAATAAAAGAGCAAATACGAATGAAGCTGTCGATCATTATTGTGAATTGGAATACCCGGGACATGCTCAGGGGATGCATTGAGCATGTCCTGAAGGCTGTCGGTAGCCTCTCCCATGAGATCGTCGTGGTTGATAATGGTTCGACTGATGGCAGCGCCGAAATGATCGAACAAGTTTTCCCCTCTGTGAGATTGTTTCGAAACTCAGAGAACCTGGGATTTTCAAAAGCCAGCAATCAGGGAATGAGGGAAGCCAAAGGTGAAATCCTCGTACTTCTGAACTCCGATGTAATGGCACCACCGGCTTCTCTTCAGAAGCTTGAAGAGTATCTCGAAGCCGACCCGTCGATTGCGGCCGTTGGTCCGCAGTTAATAGATGGTTTCGGACATCTGCAATATTGTGGAGGATTCGCTCCTTCTCCCATCACGGCATTCAGACATCTGGTTGGAGTCCAATCCATGATGGGTGGATATTCAAAGGGAGTCAATGTTCGTTGCAAGGATACCGGCGTCAACCGCGAAGTGGATTGGCTTTCAGGAGCATGTCTGCTGATAAGGAGAGAAGCGGTTGATGATGTCGGTTTCCTCGAGGAATCTCATTTTATGTATGCGGAAGACACGGAATATGGTCTGCGCCTGAAGGACAAGGGGTGGAAACTCTATCTGGTTCCATCGATTCGGGTTCTTCATTATCAGGGAGCAAGTTCATCGACGCCGGCTGACACCCCATTGCTGTGGATGGGAGGACTTTTCAGGATAGCCGCCGGCAGACTTTCGCGCGCAAAATACGCTTTGTTCGGTTTGTTGATGTCGGCGGCATTTTTTGAGCGGTACTTACTGGTAGCTCTGTTTCGGCTGGTTTCGAGACGCGAGGCGCCAGGAGTTGTCTCGAACAAGGATGCCCGCGTCTACGCCATGACCGCTTTCCGATTGAGTATGCATCCTCGTTCATATGCCTCTGAATTCAGCAGGATGCTGATCGAACGCAGAAGCAGAGCGTAGAGTATTTCACGCTTTAAAAGCTGCAAAATTCCTCTTAAATCTACCTGAAATCGCCAATAATATCCGATTGGCCCCGCTTTCGATCCCAGCTCTACCATCTCCATCCGCCGTTTAAGACTGCCTTCAGACATGCCGATTCAAACAATGAAAGATCGGGTTTGAGGCTGGTGCACACGAGCGGAGAAGTGTGCCCATCGGGGGAGGAGGCGCTCACCCACCCCACTCGCACTTAGCTTCAGACAAAGGCAAACCTGCCGTGAGGCAGGGACGCAAAGCCAAGGATCTCAAATGAGACAGCCTGGCTGCCATAGGAGCTATAAGTGCGAAAGAATTTGCCATTTATCCTGGCCTTGATGGCCTGCGTGATTGCTGGTGCCGGAGCCATCATCCCGGCAAGCGTGTCCTCGAACGAAGCCCTGGCGGCTGGAAGCCAGCTTACACTGAGCGAGGATAGCTCGTCCGGCCGCATAACGGTTGATACGTCCACGGTCAAAGCTGTCTGGCATTACAAAACCTTGGCCCAGGAAAATTATAACCAGGGCGGCGGCAATCTCTACGAACTCTACTACAAGCCTCTGGATCCCTCGGCGGGCCGCAATCTGGTATCAATGGAAAATTATGGTAACGCGAGATCGACGACTCTGTGGGCTGGTATTGGCGGCGTCGGCGGTACTGATCTGTACGCGAGCGATACGCTACCCGGAAGCTCGCAAAACAATTCATTCTACGATGTGATTTCGGATAATAATTCAAGCGGTACTCTGGAATCGCATTCAGCCAGCGTTGATGATGAAGGCAACGCTGTCCTCTCATTCACCTATCGCGTGCACAACCAGTCCTCCGGCAAGGATTGGTATCGGGTAGTCAAGACCTGGACCATGGAGCCGGGTGGAGCCATTCACCTAGGTGTGACCTGGAGTCTGCTTGCATCTGGCTATTTCTCCGAGATGGCGGTCAGATCCAACTGGAGTTATGACGTTGGCTGGGATCGCTTCAGTAAATATGGTAGAGACTGGACCGCGCCAAATTCTCCAAATGCCTATCTATTGGGAATGACCAATATCGAGGACGAGACCGCCGAATGTTGGGACGCGCTGAACCAGTTCCTTCCTGACTGGGTAGCCTTGACAGGTTCTCCGGATGCTCCGACGCTCAAAATGTCCGCGGATAATAACGGGCAGGGATTCCGCGGAGGCGGAACCTATCAACTCGGTTCTTCCGTGTGGAATACACCCGCGAATCCGACGGCTGAACAATGTTCGATACTGGGAGGGGAAGCAGGAGCTCACGTCATCAACTGGATGACGTGGTGGGGTGGCAACCCGCCGGCGGGCAGCCGCTACAAGTGGCTAAACGCGGGCACAACCTGGAGCGACAGCTACAGAATCGATCTCTCTGTCGGTACACCAGGCGGCGGTCCGGATATTTCATCAGTAGCGACAACCGCATCAGCCAGCGGTACGCGGGTCACCTGGAACTCTGATGTCGAATCGGACTCTGTTGTCGAGGTGATGGGTCCCAGCGGTTCCTGGACATCGATGGGCAGCAACAGCAGCATGACCACGAGCCATTCTGTAACGGTTGGTGGACTTACGGAAGGCAACACTTATTCCTTCCGGGTTAAAAGCCAGGATGCTGGCGGACATTCAGCGGTTAGTGGCGGCTATCAGTTTATGGCGTCGAGCGCGCAGCAAGAGACGGTCCAAATGGTGCTGGCGCAACAAAGCACCGCCTGGAAGAGCTATGCCGATTACGTTAACCGCCAGCTGACCGTCGACTTCCTGGTGAAGAATCAGGGTACTGGCACTCTGTCAGGTGGCGTCATACTTGATGCCGTGTCGAACAATTACGTCAGTACCACGACCAATTTCCCTGTGTCGATCGGTGATGTTGCGCCCGGCGGGTCAGCGACTCTGACTGTAACGTACCTGGTGCCACAGGGGCTGGACCGCTTCGAGACAGTCCTATCCGGCACGGGTATCGGTCCTGACGGCAATTCCATTAGCTTTCCTTAAAGCGAAAGCAACCCACCTGCCGCTTCGGCTTCGTTCTTAGCGGTTCGATTCTGATTGGAAATCCTCTCGAGTACCTCGCTCTGGCGCATATGCTCGCTGTGTTGCTAAGATGAGCCGGTGAAAACGATTTTTGCAGAATCGAGAAAACAACATTGGGATAGTTATTGGGCTGATGGTGCCCGGCCTGCGGAACCTAACCGTAAGATCGTCCAGACCATCATGTCGCTGGGCGATCCGGCCGGATTGAAAGTGCTGGAAGTTGGCGCCGGGCGTGGCGCGGATAGTGTTTATCTCGCCCAGCATGGAGCTGAAGCCTACGTGCTCGATTTTTCTCAGGAAGCTTTGAAAACAAGCGAGAGGCTGGCGCGGCAGTCAGGGGTGGATCTGAATCTGGTGGAGGCCGACGCGACCGACATTCCATTCCCGGCGGGCACTTTTGACCTGATCTTCCACCAGGGCTTTATTGAGCATTTCCGCGATCCCGTACCTCTTCTTTGCGAGCAGAACCGGGTACTGAAGCCGGGTGGATTGATACTTGTGGACGTGCCACAAAAATACTGTCTATATACCTTGCGCAAGCAGCTGGCCATCAAACGAGGGACCTGGTTCGCCGGCTGGGAGACTCAGTTCGGGCCGCGTCAGCTGGAAAAGCTGATGCGACGGGCCGGTTTCACGATCGTGGCTTCCTATGCCTGGGGCATGACAGGTTCCTGGGGGTGGGGGATAAGGAACGGCCTCTACAGGCTCAAGGCGGTCGTGAAGCGATTGTCCGGGGGCGGCCCGGCGGTGCAGCATGATGAAAGTCAGATTGTCGACGAAATGGGGCAGGCCGGGTCATCGAAAGGGCAATCCGGGCCGGTGCCTTCGCCGCGCCTGTTGATGTATCTGGCCGACAATATCGGCGTGGTCGGCAGGAAGTAGATGGAGGCGAGATTCTGGAAGATTGGATCCGTCGTCTTTGGAGGGATGCTGATCCTTGCTCTGGCGGTCTACTGGCCGGTGCTAAACAACACTCTGGTTGCCGATGATTTCTTCTATGTCGCCCTAGGTTCGACCCCGGTCTCCAATCTGCTGCATCTTTTCTGGGTGCAGCCGAATTTCTCTGTGCGTCCTCTCGCTATGTTCACCTTCTGGACGCAGAACCGGCTTTTCGGCGAGAGCGCCTGGGCTTCGCATCTCATTAATGTATCTTTCCATGTGGGAACAGCTTTCATACTGACCTGGTTTCTGGTGCGCATGGGCGCGAGGAGGACGACAGCGGTCCTGGCCGGGCTACTTTTCCTGCTGACTCCTATGGCTCCGGAGGCTGTTACCTGGTCGTCGGGCCGTTTCGATCAGATGGCTCTGTTTTTCATGGTGCTGGCGCTGGCTCTTTATGGCGTCTGCCTTACCCGGAATAGCCGGGCCGCTTTCGCGGGCTCCATGGCAGCCGTGACGGCGGCGTTCCTGTGCAAGGAGTCAGCGATGGTGCTTGTCGTAATGGTGCCGTTGATGGAGATCCTATTTTCTGAACCCTCAAGGCAGAAAGTAATCCTTGCGGATGCTGGCGCCGGAGCCGAAACGTTCATGGCAAGGCTTTCGTTACGGCTTAGGCAAATGCTGTCGGACCGGGGTTTCCTGTGGCGGATGGGCATCTTCCTGACGATTTTCATCGGTGATATTGTCCTGCACTTTGCAATATTGGGAAAGCTCGGAGGTTATCCGAACGTACCACTGTTCGGGGAGCCTATCGTGGACAGCGTGAAAGCGACGCTACAGGTCATCGTGGCTCCGCTGAGCAACCTGGAGGCGTCGCATGGTATCATCCTCGCCCTGGGTCTCTATACGCTGCTTCTGTGTCTGGCGGGGCTGGTTTTAGTCATCCTGCGTTGGCGTCAGGCCACAGTCACGGCCAGAAGGCTCATTGTTCTCTTTGCCGTCTTCTTTTTCGTATCGCTCGCCCCGGTCTATACACAGCTTTTTATCATAGGCGTGGATAACACTCTCAAGGAAAGCAGGGAGCTCTATACTCCGACTCTGTGTCTGCTGGCCGTGCTGGTTATAGCGTTGTCAGAGTTCAGCGGGCCCCGGCGCGTCTGGAAGGGCGCCGCACTGGCGGCGTTGCTGGTTCTTGTTCCAGTGTACGCCACGAGTCTCTATGTAAACAATCTGCCCTGGCAGCGCGCGTCGGCGATTACTTACAGCATACCCAGGCAGACGGTCGAGCTGGTGCCGGATCCACCCGAGGGGGCGAAGTTCACGTTTACACGCGTGCCCGAATGGCAGGGGGGATATATCTTTATCACCGGGCTGCCCCAGGCTATCAAGAACGCGTATGGCCGCGACGACATCAGCGTGACCCGGGTCCGCGTTGCCGGACCCCAGCCCGACGCGAACTCGGAAGGTTACATCTTCGATTACGAACCATCCTCTGGCTTGCTGAGCCTGGTGAAGCGACCATGACCAAGCTGATCGTCAGTATCATGCTCGTGGAGGCATGAGATGAAGGTCACACAGGTGCCTGCCAACGCGGGCTACGGCGGCATGCCCCTGCACGTTCTGACTCTTTCCATAGGGCTGGCGGAACGAGGGCATGAGGTCACCGTCGTGTGCATGAGCGACGGTCCCATGGTGAATGAGTACCGCCGCGCCGGTCTGGATGTGACCGTGGTTCCATTGTTGGGCCGCCGTCTGGGGAGTGATCCGAGGAAAATCCTCAGAGCGGTTCGATTCCTGCGCGGCGTTCTGACCAAGACTGCACCCGATCTTGTGCATACCCATGGACCGAGGGCGAGCTTCTTTGCAGCCATGTCGATGCGGGGCGCGAGCAGGGTACCGCTTGTGGCGACCGCTCATGGATCATTCACCCAGTTCACTGCCGGAAACAAAGAGGGGTTTGGCCGTCTGACCCGGTTACGAAAGCAGTGGCAGTACAAGGGTGTGGACCGGCTGACCGGCCATTTCGTCGACCGGTTCATCGCGGTGAGCGAAGCGACCCGCCGGGACCTGATCGGGGAAGTAGGGGTCGCGGCCGGCAAGGTGGTTGTGATCCGCAACGGCATCGAGGAGCGGATAGTCGACCGGCAGCGCCGGCAGGAGGTCAGGCGCGAGCTGGGTTTTGATGATGCGCAGCAACTGGTCGCCTTCGTGGGCAGGATCGCTCATCACAAGGGAGTCGGTTTTCTGGCCGCCGCGGCTGAGATGGTACTGGCCCACCTGCCTTCGGCGCGCTTCATTCTGGTGGGCGAAGGCCCGATGGAAGCGGAGCTGCGGCAACTGGCCACGAAGGAACCATTTGCCGGCAGGTTTATCCTCACAGGCCGGCGGATTGACGCGCTGGAGATCGTCGCCGCGTCCGACCTGTTCGTTCTGCCCTCGTTATCGGAAGGCCTGCCGCTGACCCTCCTGGAGGCAGCCATGCTCGGGAAGGCGATGGTGTCGACCGACGTCGGCGGCTGCGATGAGGTAGTGCGCGACGGCGCGACCGGTCTGCTCGTGTCCCCGGGTGACAGTGGCGCGCTGGCCAGGGCGATGATCCGGCTTCTGGAAGATCCGGATGGTCTGGATAAGATGGGCGGGAACGCTCGGCAGCTCTGGCAGCGGGAGTTCACGGCGGAGCGCATGGTTGACAGGACGGAAGAGCTATACGCAGAAATTACCGGCAAGTAGCTGTTCCCTCAGGGCTGTGAGATCGGCCCCCGCACAAAGGTCAGATGCTCTGAATCCCAGTCGAACACGAACAGATAGCCGTTGCCCGCGTCGGCTGAGCTGTCGGAGATGAACTGGAGCATCGCCGGGTCAGGATCGACGTAGAAGGCCCCGAGGTCGCGGCGGCCGTAACTGAGCCGTATCGATTCGGGCAGAGCCGAAGCCAGGATGTGGGCGCCCTCGATCCTGGGGACGTACTGGAAATAAAGTTTCGCGTCCGGTGGCGGGTCCGGAAGCTGTGAAACCGTCTCGTGGGCGATGCGGTCGCTGACGATGGCGGCGTTCTCCCAGACGCGGTTGTTGCGGTTAAGTCCTACGATGAAAATCGGTACCAGCGCGACGAGCGCCAGCGTGACCACGAGCCGCCAGGCGCGCGACTTCCAGCCGAACTCCAGCAACCCCAGCACCATCAAAGCGATGAAGGATGCGTATGGTATGTAGTACATCCGGCTGTTTGTGAGGTACTCCGAAAGGCCGGTCATGAAGAAATACGAGTAGATCGGCACAAGAGCCGCGGCGAACCAGATGGCGAGGAAAAGCCAGGCGCGGCGGGCGCTCGAGCTGGCCCGCTTCCAGCGGAAGATAACCAGGACGAGTGACAGCGTATAGAGGCTGCCGAGGTATGCATCCAGCAGCAGCGTAACTGTACGCGACGATTGCAGCCGGTCGAGCGGGGCTAGAAGCGCCAGCACCGTGCCGGCCGTCGCATGCAGGCTGGGTTTTCCGAAGAGCGGTACGTACGTGGCGCCCCCCAGTCTGCCCATTATGGCGTAGCGCATCGCGATATAGGCAGCGAAGAGCCCGAACAGGATCAGCAGGCGAAGGCCGACCGGTTTGATGGCGGTCCGCCAGCGATTGCTCCAGGGCTCTTCGGAACTCACCGGCAGCACCAGGTAGACAAGCTCGAGCACCGGGACCAACCCGACCAGGACCATCGACGGTTCCTTGCTGAGCCAGGCGGCGACGGTGGTCACCAGTGCCGCGATGTAGAGCCATTTCTTCCCTTCCCTCAGAAAGGAAGCGTACATCCCGAGGGTCAAAAGGATGAAGAACATGGCCCACACGTCGAACCTGCCAGTGGTCCAGCCCACCGATTCGGCGCCAATGGGCGTTACCAGGAACAGCAGGGCGGCCAGGTAGCCGGTCCTGCGGGAGATACCCATGCGGGCCAGGAACCAGACCAGCAGGAAGGCGTTCACCGCATGCATGCCTACGTTGAGCAGATGCGACGGCATCAACTCGAGACCGAACGCCCGGTAAAAGACCCAGACGCTGAAGAAGGGGATGGGTCTGACGAACAGGGGGGACTGGGCCTGGAACAGGCGCCACAGCTCGGTGCCCGGTATGTAGGCCACCTTGTACATGAGTCCCCAGTCGTCAGCTACCGGGGCGTTGTTCATGATGGACCAGTAAACGGCGAAGGCGATAACGATGAAGATAAGCAGGGCGGCGATTTTCGCCAGGGGCCGCTCCAGAAGGTCGCTGCGGCTGTCTCCGGTCACTCTGGAACCTCGGTGGAGACGGCTTTCGCCGGAACGGCTTCAGCGGTTGCAGTCTGAGCGAACATGGATTCTGACGACGTTGTCGACGACGGGCTGCGCCGCTGGATGAACCGCCGCCCCAGGAACGCGACCGCCCGGTCGAGCAGTACACAGAAGGCGAAGAAGAAGGGCAGCAGCAAGATTGTGTAGAGCGGGTTGGCGCGCGGAGCTTCGGCTCCTTGCGAGCCGGTCGGCGTTATTCCCCAGAGTCCCAGCAGCCCCCAGAAAGGCAGATGGAACAGGTAGATCGAATAGGAATGCCGGCCCAGGAATCTGAAGACGAAGCTGAGTGGCAGCCAGGGCTTGACGGCTATGACCGCCAGGCAGAGGCTGAAGGCTCCGAAGATGAACAGCGGCCCCAGGAAGGTCTCGGAGTCCGTGAAGTAGATGTCCGGCAGGCGCGAAACTCGAAGCGAACCGAAGAACAGGAGCGTCGAGGCAAGGACAGCGCTGTACCCGAGCAGCCGGCTCCGCGCAAGGAAGCCCAGTTTCGGTAGCAGGGGATAGATCACCATGCCCAGCGAGAAGAAGAAGATGTTGGCGAGGATGATGCGGCGATAGACGAAGGCCTGGTCCGGCAACTCGCTTAGGTACCTCAGGCTCCAGGCGCTCGCCGCAACCAGCGGCAGCGTCAGGGCCAGGTTAAGCAGGATGTAACGGGCCGGTTGCAGCTTCCTGATCGAGTAGAAGAGCAACGGCGCCACCAGGTAGCAGGGGATGAGCGCATGGATGAACCAGGTGAAATCGTTGGGGCGGGTGTAGTCGCCCAGGAAAGCGGTGATGCCCAGGAACTTGAGCACCAGGCCCGGAGTCGGGTCGTGCCAGCCCGAGTACGGCAGGATGAAGAACGGCGTCAGCAGGACGGCGAGCCAGAAGAGCGGGTAGACCCTCCAGGCCCGGTCGATGTAAAACCTGGTCAGGGCCGGCGGCTGCCAACCGCGGCCGAAGCGCCGCTCGAGCGACTGGTAGATGCCGAAGCCGCTCAGGACGAAGAAGATAGCCACCATACCGTTCTCGTACCCCTGGGTCACTTTCCAGGAGTACCGGATATAGTAACTAAGGACGTGGCCCAGGACCACTCCCGTGATTGCCAGCCCCCTTAAATAATCGGTGGTACCCCTAGTGTCCACATTTCCTCCGGAAACTGGTTTGAAGGAAGCAATTCTACGATGATTTTACATCGCGACTGTCATCAAATTACAGCGTTATGGCTTCGAGCACCGGGCGCGGCCGTCCCCAGCGCGGCCAGAGGCGGCTGTAGATGCGCTGGTTCGCCAGGGTCTGCTCGCAGCCGAGACAGCGGCTCTTGGGCAACGGTGTCTGGGTCTTGTGGATACTGACCGCCAGCTGGTTCAGGCGGCGACGTGACGGGTCGAACCAGATCGATTCGAAGCTGCGCTCGCCGAGGTTGCCTAGCACTTCGCGGCTGATGCAGCAATAGGTGACGTCGCCGTTAGCCAGCACGAACGGATAGAGCCAGCCGGCAAAGCAGGGCGAAGGGATGGTGCCCGCGGCTCGCATAGCCAGCAACTGGTAAAAGAAATCGATGTTCTCACCGACACTGGTGCTTCTGCCCAGCTCGGCGGCCTTCGGGAAATCGCGCGCTAGAGTTACCATGTCAGCCGGCTCCAGTGCGAAGCGCGATGTCTGCGCACAGACATCCACGGGCCGGTAGGTCACGTTCGCCGCGCCGACTCTCACGGCAGTCTGCATCATCTCCAGCGTCCTGTGGCAGTTGATATTGCTGAGGACGTTGGAAAGGGTCAATTTCGGAGTCGCGAGTCCGTGTGACTTCTTGTAGTCCTTGAGCCATTCGAGTTGTCCGACTATCGCGTCGAAGCGGGAGCCTTCCTGATTTGTGTGCACCAGGCCGTACTCATCCCTGGCGCCGGCATTGATGCTGATGCTGAGGTCGTCGAGCCCCGCCTCTGCCAGGCCCGTCATCAGGTCCGGGGTCAGCAGCGAGCCGTTGGTGGTTATCCATACTTTCATGCCGAGTGACTTGGCCAGGGCTACCGCGTCGACGATGCGCTTGTGCATCAGCGGCTCGCCGATGCCGGCGAAGCTGATCTCGCGGCATCCGGTGTTCCTGAGGCTGCGGACGAACGACTCGTAGATCGAGTAGTCCATGACTGTGGCCTTGTTCTCCTTGAGGGCGTGGTAGTCGCGGGAGAGGTCGTCGGCGCCGCGGCCTTCGAACTCGGAAGAATGCTCCCAGCACATCACGCAGCGGTAGTTGCATGCGTCCACGAAACTGACCTGCACGGAATGCGGCCCGCTGAGAACGCGACCTGAAAGGATACCGGCTACGATGCGCGCGTTATGCGAGAATTTGGAGGGTGAGAGTTCGATGATCTTCGGTCACTTTCCTGAAATGTATCTGCTACATACAATGATAGCATTGCTCGTCTCCGCTCTCTATGGCATCGAGGAAGCTCCCCTGTTACGATGAACATACAGTGAGTGACCGCAGTTCAATTTCACCTGAACAAGTCCGCACCCCGGTTCCGGACATCTCCGTCATCATCGTCAACTGGAACCTGCGGGAATATCTGCGCGATTGTCTGTTGAGCCTCAGGCGGCATCGCGGAGGCCTCGAACTGGAGACGATCGTGGTCGATAACGCTTCCTCCGATGGCAGCGCCGCCATGGTCGAGCGTGAGTTTCCCGAGGCGATGCTCATCCGCAACAGTGAGAACGCGGGTTTCTCCAAGGCCAATAATCAGGCAATGGCTCGGGCTCGCGGCCGCTACCTGTTCCTGCTCAACAACGACGCGCTCGTGTACGAGGGCACGCTGCCGGGGCTGGTGGGATTCATGGATTCCCATCCTGGGGCTGGCGCTTGCGGGCCGCGGATCGTCAACGCGGACGGCACGCTGCAGGTTCGCTCCAAGGGCTATTATCCGAACATCAGGCGCGCCGCCGCCCATTTCTTCCTGCCCGCCCGGGTGCGACATCGCCGCTCGGGCTCGCTTGGATTTTACGAGTTTCAGGATAGAATGGACCAGAGGACCGTCGACTGGCTGAGCGGCTGTGCCTTGATGGTCCGGCGTAAAACCGTTGAGAAGGTAGGAATGCTGGACGCAGACGTTTTCATGTACTGTGAAGATATCGATTGGTGCTATCGCATGAACAGGGCGGGCTGGCAGGTATGGTACATGCCCGGTGTTTCGGCGCTCCATTACGGCGGTCGCAGCATGAAGCGGCAGAGCGGGCGGGCCGTGGCGGCCCACGCCGCCGGTCTCATAGCTTTTTATTCGAAGTATCACGGAACACTCGCGGCCATGCTGTTCCGGCTGGTTCTCCTGACCGGCTACGCCGCACACGGTCTCGGCTGGCTGGTCGGCGGCGTCTTCGGCCGCGGCGGCGGCATGGACAAGCTCAGGCGCATGGGTTCAGGACGGAGATCGGGCCCGGCTTCATGAAGAAGATCGCCATCTACTATCCCTGGGTGTATCTTCGCTCGGGAGTCGAACGGATGATCCTGGAGCTGGCGCGGCGCAGCGAGCACGACTGGACAGTCTTCACCAGCCATTATTATCCCAAACAGACCTTCCCGGAATTCAGGGAGCTGAATATCGTCGAGCTTTCCAAGGTCTCGGTCAAGCGGGGCTACTCGGCGGTCGGCAACGCCGCGCTCACAATTCTGAGGCAGAAGATAGATCTCGATAGTTATGACGCGATGGTGGTCTCCTCGGAAGGGGTGGGCGACTTCATCACGTTCCGCAACCATAGCGTGCCGGTTGTGTGCTACTGCCACACGCCGCTCAAGGTTATCCATGATTCATTCATCCGTAGGAAGTATCTGAACGAAAATCCGAGGATGAAGATTCCCTTCACGCTCTATTCTGAGGCGTTCAAGATAGTCGACAAGTTCGCCTGGAGATACTACCGCTATGTCTTCTGCAACAGTGATGAGGTGCGCAACCGCATCCTGCGCGCCCGCCTGGCGCCGGCGGAAAGGGTCGAGGTGCTCCATCCCGGACTCGATGTCGATGTCATGCAGCCGAGTTGGGATTACCAGAAATACTTCGTTGTCGTCGGCCGCATCAAGTGGTGGAAGAACATCGAGCTGGCGATCCAGGCATTTCGCGAGTTCAAACGACGTTACCCGGCGTTCTCGGATTTCAGGCTGCACATCACGGGCCAGGTCGAGAAGGGCAGCGAGGAATACCTTAAGATGCTCCAGAGCATCGCGGGCGATGCGGGTGACATCACCTTCAAGCGCGACCCCACCGACGAGGAGCTCATGCACGCATACCGCTCTTGTTACTGCCTGCTGTTCCCGAGTCTGAATGAAGACTGGGGCATGACCCTGCTGGAGGCGATGGGTTTTGGCAAGCCGGTCATAGCCGTCAACCAGGGGGGTCCGAGGGAGAGTGTCATCGACGGGATAACCGGTTACCTGGTGGCGCCCGAGGCGAGCGCGTTCGCGGACGCCATGGCGCGGCTGGCCGGCGATTCCGAGCTCACGCGCTGGCTGGGAGAAGCGGGTGTCTCACACGTGAAGCAATATGACTGGAGCCGCTTCGTGGCTCGCTTCGATTCCTACCTCAGGACACTTTGACCACGGCGATGATCGAACGGCAGAAACGTGGCAGAAGCGCCCTGAGCAAACGATTCTCGATGGGCTCCAGCCAGCCCATCCGGTAAAACCAGCGGCGCACCGGCGCCGGTAGTGGCACAGCTACTGAATCGTGAAAAAACTCGATCACCCGCATGCCGCAGGCCAGTTCGATGAACGTCCGGAAATGATACCAGTCCCAGCTGTAGAGATGCCGTACGTTAACGTAATCGATCCTGGTGCGGGCCAGCGAGCGGGCGACAAACTGCAGGTAGGTCGGGTTGGGCACCGCCAGCACCATGAAGCCGTTTGAGAATTCCGCCAGGCTCTTGAGGGTGCGGCGCGGATTCTCCAGGTGTTCGAGGACGTGTGACATGATGATGCAGTCGAACTTACGGCTGAAAGCTTCGGGTGCAATGTTCTCGAGGTCGACGCGAAAGGTCGGGCCGAAGCGCCCGGAGAGGTTGAGGCATTCCTCGTCGAGGTCGCAGCCGCTGACTTCATACCCTCTTTTTGCCAGCATCTCCATCAGCTCGCCCCGGCCTGAGCCCACGTCCAGCACGCTGCTGCCGGGAGCGATATGTCTGGTTACAGCCTCGAGGAGGGCGGAGTAAGTGGTCGAGTTCTCGAAGACCGAAATCTCATCGGGGTGTGTGTAGGGCAAATGCTGGGCGCCCGGCGAGCTATCTGCTGGCTCATTCACGAATCGAAACCAGTGGGTTCACATCTACCACTCATTCTTCATGTGTTGACGGGTTCGTAACCGTTTCTGACATAGAGTTCGATGTCGTCCTTGCCGTAGACCTTGCGGAAGTCAGGTGAGTTCAGGATATATTCGGTGACATCGATCAGACCTTCGTAATAGCGGTTGTCCCCGGTGCGCATGGGTATCCTGCGATCGATGATTAGATAATTCTGGTTAACCGTGACAATGCCTTCCTGTTCTTTCTGGTAGCTGGCCTGAAGGTAGCCACCCAGGTTCTGGGTTGGTTTGGCGTAAGCCAGCATGAACTCAGGCAGGCGCACACTGGCGTCCTCGGGAACCATGCTGAAAGCTTGTAAGGCGGCTTCGTAATTATAACGCGGCCGGTACAGGTCGGCATTGAACCACGTATGAAAAGGCGCAAGGGCCAGGAAGACCGTGATCACGCCGACGACCGACGCCGTGGCTCCGGCAGTTAAGTTCCAGCGGCGATGGGCTATTCGATCCAGTCGCGACAGGCCATAGATATAGGCGACCAGCAGCGAAGCTGCCGCGGGCATCGCCATGAAGTTCACCAGGGTTGTCGTCTGCTGAAAGAGTAGCTCGGAAACAGCCGGCACTGCCAGTAGCACTGCCGCCGATAAGAAAGGCAGTCCGGCGCCGGTAGTCAGGAACAGGCCATAGGCGGCGCCCAGGTGTGATGACGTCGACAGTGCGGCCTGGACGGCTTTCCAGGGACGGAAGATAAGTGTTTTGGCGATCTCAGCGCCGTTCGAGCCCAGTGCTGAGTACCTGACTGTCGAACGGATCGCGGTACCCGTTGGGCTTAAGCGAGGCAGTAGCACCGTCACGCTGATGGCGAACCAGGCCAGGCCTCCCGCAAGGGGAGTCAGTATCCACTTGAGCGGGTAGCGCCGCAACAGGGCGTAAATGCCGAAAAAGGCGACGAACAGGCCCATGTCCTCCCTGACGGTCATCAGCCCCAGGGCGGCGGCGCAGAACCACCAGAAGCGCCTGGCCTCGAACAGGTAGAAGGTCGTCAGGAATAATACCGGCATGAAACGTATCTCCGAGAAATCTGAACGGCCGGGTTGAGCGCTGATGACCGGATGAAGCAGGAACATGGCTGCGAACATCAGGCTCATTGCGGTGGAGAAGTGGCGCCGCGCCAGCAGGTAGAAAGGCCAGGCCGCAAGCGCCAGGGCCAGGTCGGATAAGAAAAGCAGGGTGCGGTAGTCAGGGAAAAGGCGGAAGATGGGCAGAATGAACAGGAATATTGCGTTGATATGGACGCCGAAGATCGAAGCGCCATCGACCAGCGCCACACTGCCATACATAAAACCACGACTGTCGGTGATATCGAGCATGGCTTCACTGAAGACGGCGCTGTTGAGCGTGTTGACTTGCATGTACCGGTCCTTGACCAGGTCCAGGACGAAAAAGACCACCAGCCAGAGCGCCATCATGATGATCAGGGTGAGCGCCGGCCTGCGGGTCAGGCGGTCGAGCAACCGGCTCTCATCTGAGCTGAGGGTCAGGCGCAGCAGCACGGCCAGCAGTATCAGCGACCAGACCAGCAGCGCGATCGACGAGTAGCGGGTGCCGAGCGGCGGCAATTCCACCGATTCTCCCTCGAGACCGGTGCGGTAGATCAGGTACGGGAAGTAGGAGATGAGCGGAGCCAGGCTGACGGCGAAGACCAGCGCGGTGCGGCGCATCAAGCCGCCCGCGGTCACGCCGGTCGGGCGGGCCAGCAGCGCGCTGGCCGCTAACCAGAGCAACAGATAGGCGCAGGCGCCGAAGAGGCCGGAAACCAGCAAAGCCATCGGGTCGCGCGGTTCGGCGGACTGCGCCACGGCCGGCAGGAACACGGCTCCGCCGGCGAAACCGGAGACGCCGACCAGCGCCAGAGCCACGGCGGGCCTGCGGGTTGTCTCGAGCCAAGTCATCAGGGATATGAAAAGGTGGTAGTGAAGGTTCCCTGCTGACATTCCTCTTCAAGGAAAGGTTCCCGGTCGAGCACCAGCCAGCTGTGGCCGGTGATGTCGGTCATGTCGTCAGACAGCCTGCGGATGCCGAAGTGGATCTCCACCGGCCAGCCCTGCAGCCGTAAGAACCGGAAAAGCACGAGCGAGCGCAACAGGCAGACGCCATAGCGGCGGAAGACGCGGTAGCGCAGCAGCGAGTCGATGAAGCCAGCGGTCTTCTGCATCTTGTCCGGATCGCGGGGAACTGGCTGCACTCCGGGATCGATCTGCTCGAGCATGTCCGTCAGGTTCTCCCTTCGGATCTGCCGCGGGAGCCGGATGAGCATTATCAGGATCTGGAAGAAGAGCCGGAGGTCGCGGGGATGCTTAAGTCGCCTGATCGTTCTGAGGAGTTTCAACTACCTTCACCAGACCTTCTTTTTCCAGCTGTTCGGCCAGCTCGACGATGTCCTGCTCCGCCTGGTC
>Ga0172371_10000825_pt1 | contig 49082 bp, 39 predicted proteins | sample Lak12m_FD_114543 | JGI IMG/M metagenome (GOLD analysis project Ga0172371, IMG submission 114543) | Freshwater microbial communities from Kabuno Bay, South-Kivu, Congo - kab_022012_12m | ecosystem: Environmental > Aquatic > Freshwater > Lake | place: Democratic Republic of the Congo: South-Kivu... | reverse complement strand
TACAGCGAGTTGCCTTTCACCACCTGCCATCCACGCGTGATGAACTCGGTAACGTTCCCACCCTCGCTTCCGTAGACTGCTTCACCATGGACCTTCAGCCACTTGCCAACCGCAAGGGCACGTTGCACGAACTCAGCCGGCATTCTCCCCTGCTCATCGGGTCCAACGTTCAGCAACAGGTTCCCCCCACGGCTGGCACATTCGACCAGCATGTCCAGTATCTCATCAGCGCCCTTCCAGCGTTCCCCGCGCGTGTAGCCCCACAGCCGCCACGTACTGGTCTGGCAGGATTCCCAAAGATACCCGGGCTTGGCATAAATGCCCTGCTCGGGCGTGCCGTAGTCGCCGACCTCGTCCTCCGGCTTCACCCCGGGATGGCCATAGACCTGCCAGTACCAGGAAAACTGCGGCCATTCCAAACGGTCGTTGATGAGTATCTCTGGCTGCAAAGATCGGATCAGCTTGATCAGCTCGCGGCTTTTCATATCCCTGGATGTCCATGGCCAGAGGCCATCGAACCATATCACATCCACCTTGCCGTAGTTCGTGAGCAGTTCGCGTACCTGGTCGAACACGTATTGCCTGATCCGGGTCCATCCCGCAGGGTTCTTCTTCGGCCCCTCGAACCACGCAGGGACCCGGAAGTCCATCAGCGAGTAGTACAGCCCAATGCGTATCCCCGCGGCGCGAAAGGCCTCGACAAATTCCCGGACAAAGTCGCGTTTCGGCGCCTGCTGTGCACTGGAATAGTCGGTGTACTTCGAATTCCAGAGGCAGTAGCCGTCATGGTGGCGGGTGGTTAGCACGGCATATTTCATGCCCGCGCGCTTTGCGACGGCCGCCCAGGCTTTGGCGTCAAAGTGTTTCGGGTTCCACCTGCAGGCATCCCGTTCGTATTGAGCCGCATCAAGACGTTCCCTGTTCAGCACCTGTTCGCCGCGTCCCTGCACAGAGTACGGGCCCCAGTGCACGAACAACCCGAACCGCGCCTGATCAAACCATCTCCAACGGGCAGGTATATTCTTCATGGCCCGGAATCTACAGGGGCGTGTATTGCCAATCAAGGGATGATTCCCGCACATCCGAGGATGCAGGCGATCCATGACACGCCAGCAGAGCGGCGTGGCCAAAGACCCCGGGCCTGTGCTGCGCCTGCTGCCCGGTGGAGCGGCGCGTCCCACCTGTGCCGACCACGGAATCGCCGCAAAGCCTGCCCGCATCGCTGCGCGAAGCACTGCAGGCGGGTGTTGCGGCTCCTACCCCGCAACATCTTCCCCCGTTCCCCGTAGGAGCCGAACCACGTTCGGCGAACCGTCAGGATCATGTTGCTACGCCTGCCGAATGCTGGTAATCACATCCTAAAACAAGGGAGACAAGCCATGCTGAAGAAACAACAACTCATCGGCCCCTGGGCCGGACTACCCGTTGCGTGGAAGGATGACCTTTCGTTCGACGAAACAACCTACCGGTCCGACGTTGCCGCGTGTTGCGCCGCACACGTTCACGGGGTATACACGGGCGGGACCACCGGTGAGTTCTATGCCCAGGAATTCGAGGATTTCAAGGCCATCACCGACGCCACTGTCCGCGAATGCCGGAACGGACGTACACCCGTAATGATCGGTTGTTCTTCCACACACACCCTCGGCGTAATCCGGCGCGCCCGCCACGCGGCGGAACGCGGCGCGGACGCGATCCAGGTGGCGCTGCCCTTCTGGATGGAGGTCCCTGATTCAGCCGTTGTGGAGTTCTTCAAGGCCGTGTCCGACTCCGTCCCCGGCATGCCAATGACCATTTACGAAACCACGCGGGCAAAGAAAGTGATCTCCCTGGCTCTTCACAAGCAGATCCACAAGGCCGTCCCCGCCGTCATCGGCGTGAAGAGCAACGCCAGCACGCTGGGTCACACAGAGGCAGGTTGCCGGGCACTGAGCAGGTTCTACCATGTCTTTGTCGGCGAAAACATGTGGTACAAACTCGGGCCTGCAGGCGCCATCGGCAGTTGCAGCTCGTTCATATACCAGAATCCCCGCGTCATGTTGTATGTCTTCGATCTGAGACTGCAGAAGAAGTGGCGCGAACTTAACACGTGGATGGACAAGTATGATCACATCTGCGCCGAGGGCTTGAAGCCCATGTTCACGGTCGGGTGCGAAGACAGTGCCATCGATCGCGTTCTCGGCCTCAGCGCCGGCTTCCTCAAGACAAGCCTGCGCTGCAGGGGTCCATACCCGTCGTGCACAAAGAAGCATCTCGTTGATTTCCGCGCGTGGCTTAGGAAGCATCACCCGGAATTCCTTGAGTTATAGCAGCAACACGAGGCATCCGGACTTTGCGCCTTCGCGCCTTTGCGTGCGAGATCCGGAATTGTCACGCCCTCCTTCGCCAGGAGGCTACGGAGGGCAGGCAAAGACACCAAGCAGACGGGAATACACTTCATGGACTGGAGACGGCAATGAATGAATTCACGCGGTTTTCGATCGTCCGCGAAGGCGTCATCTATCGCCAGGACACCGGATACCAGGGCTACTACGCGCGCGTTGTCAGGCTCGGGCTGAAGGAGCTGGTCTGCTCGTTCATAGCCAGCACAGTGCATGAAGGACCCGATTGCCATCCTGTCATAACAAGATCCGTCGATAACGGCATCACGTGGGCCGTCGAAGGCCCTGTCGACAGGCGGCGGCCAAAGAAGTTTCCGCCAACGGAGACAGGATTCATCAGCAGGGACGGTGACGGCTCTCTTTTCTGTCTTGGCGCGCAATGGCAGGTGAACCCGCAAGACCCCAATGAAGGCATCATCAATGCCAAGACCGTGGGAATGAAGGACAATGTCGTCCTGCTGAGAAAGTCATCTGATGGCGGAAGAACATGGACACCGGGAGCGCCGGTCCGGAAGCCGCTTGATTGCCCATTCGAGATTCCGACCGGGATTGTGCCCCTGAATGACGGCACACACCTGATGTCTTTCGCCACGTGGAAGAAGTGGGACGGATCGATGCCTTTCGGGCACAGCATCCGCATCATCACTTCCAGCGACCGCTGCAAGACATGGTCTGCGCCGGTGACAATATTCCACGACACGACCGACCGTGTCGGTTTCTGGGAGGGACGGGTAACGCAGGCCGGCGGAGACCGTCTCTTTGCCAGTTCATGGACGCATGACTGGGCCGCCGACAAGGATTTGCCGAACCACTATGCCATCAGCAATGACAGGGGCAGGACATGGACCAGGCCGATGGCAAGCCCTGTGAACGGTCAGACTAGCTGGCCGCTATACCTCGGCAATGACCTGTTCTTCTTCGTCTACAACCATCGCCGCCCACCAGTGGGGGTCAAGGCCCAGCTCATGCGGCTCGACGGGGAGAAGTGGATTTCGGTCCATGACGACATGGTATGGTCGTCGGAAAACAAGGCGGTCGCGACGATCTCGAAGGACAACTACGCCGTTACCGGGTTCCAGTTCGGGCTCCCCTCGGCCATCGTGTTCGACGACCGGCACCTGATGGTTGTGTACTGGTGCGTTGTCGGCGGACGCGCGGGAATCAACTACACACTCGTATCGCTGGGTTCATGAGGAACAAGCATGTCCACACACAGTGTTCAGGCAATTGACGTCCATGCCCACGTGGGACGGTACCGCGGGTCCGGATCGGCCATGCTCGATCGGTTCTACTCGGGGGGACCGGAGGTAGTCCTGCAGCGCGCCCGCCGCGCGAACACCCGCCTCACCATCGTATCGTCCTTACGCGCTCTTCTGCCGCGATTTGGCGGTGATCCCGTCCCGGGCAACCGGGAAACAGCAAGGATAGTCGCCCGGCATTCCGAACTCCTCCAGTGGGTGGTCGTTGACCCGTTGAAGCCGGAGACCTACCGACAGGCGGAGGAGATGCTGAAATCGGCAAAGACCGCCGGCATAAAGGTCCACCCCGAAGAACACGGTTACCCGATCCGCAGGTATGGTCGAAAGATATTCGAGTTTGCGGAACGGGTTGGCGCGGTTGTGCAATCGCACAGCGGCGAGAAGAACAGCATGCCGGAGGACTTCCTGCGTTTCGCCAGCGATTTCCCGACCGTCAACATCATCATCTCGCATCTCGGGTGCGGATGGGATGGCGACCTGACTCACCAGGTCCGCGCCATCGTCAAATGCAGGCACAGGAACATGTACACGGACACATCGAGCGCAAAATCCCTGACCCCACACCTGTTGGAATGGGCAGTGGGCGAGATCGGTGCCGACCGCATTCTCTATGGAACTGACACGCCCCTGTATTTTTCCCCCATGCAGCGCGCGCGGATCGACAATGCAGATCTTCCCGACACAGCCAAGCGTCTCATCCTCTGTGGAAACGCAGAGAAGATACTCCGACTGAGGCTGTCTACGAAGGGAAAGAAGAGACCATCTCGATGGTGACCCGGCCGGAATCCCGCCCCCAACACCCCACCAGTGCCTGCCCACCCGGCCGCGCCCTCGGCATCTGTCTCGGCGCCTCCACCATCAGCCTCGTCGATGTCTCCTCCATCGCGGGCCCGCCGCGCATTTTACAGGTTCTCTCCGAACCTCACGAAGGTGATCCCATCCAGCATCTGCGCAACCTCCTCGCCCGACTCGATCTCTCCCTCTTCGACCACGCCTGTGTTACCGGGCGCAAGTTCCGCCACAGCCTCACTCTCACCGCGATCGCCGAGCCCGAGGCCGTCGAGCTCGCCCTCGCCTTCTCCGGCCTCGGCCCCCGGTGCGACCTGGTCGTCAGCGCCGGTGGCGAGTCCTTCGTCGCCTACGTCCTCGACTCCCACGGCCGCATCAGCACCGTGCACACCGGTAACAAGTGCGCATCCGGCACCGGCGAGTTCTTCCTCCAGCAGCTCCGCCGCATGGACCTCAACGCCGAGCAGGCCATGGCGATCGCGAAGCCCGCCGCCCCGCACACCATCTCCGGCCGCTGCTCCGTCTTCTGCAAGAGCGACTGCACCCATGCCCTCAACCACGGCGCCGACCGCGGCGCCATCGTCGCCGGCCTGTGCCAGATGCTGGCCACCAAGATGCTCGAGCTCGTGGACAAGAGTCGCCGCAGCCGTGTCCTCGCCATCGGCGGCGTCACGCGCAACGCCGTCACCATGGATTACGTCCGCGGCCACGTTACCGCGCTCACCATCCCGGCCGCCGCCACTCACTTTGAGGCTCTCGGCGCCGCCCTGGCCGCCCTCCGGCAGCCCACCTCCCTGCGTCTCAGCCTCGCCGACCTCTTCGTCGCGGGCCACTCCCACTTCGAGTTCCTCCCGCGCCTGAAGTACTACGCCGACAAGGTCACTTTCAAGACGCGCCCGGCCGCCATTTTCAACGCGGCCGACGACGAGTGCATTGTCGGCCTCGACGTCGGCTCCACCACCACCAAGGCCGTGGTCCTGCGCGTGTCCGACGACGCCATCCTCGCCGCCATCTACCTGCGCACCAACGGCGACCCCGTCGGCGCCAGCCGCCAGTGCTATCGCGAGCTCCGCCAGCGCCTGCCCGGCCCCGTCCACCTCATCGGCCTCGGCGTCACCGGCTCCGGCCGCCAGATCGCCGGCCTTCACGCCCTGACCCAGTCCATCACCAACGAGATCGTGGCGCACGCCAAGGCGGCCGTCTTCTTTGCCCCCGAGGTAGATACCATCTTCGAGATTGGCGGGCAGGACGCCAAATACACCTACCTCACCAGCGGCGTGGCCAGCGACTACGCCATGAACGAGGCCTGCTCCGCCGGCACCGGATCGTTCCTCGAGGAGGCCGTAAAGGAGTCTTTCGGCTTCGGCGTGGAGGCCATCGCCGACTCCGCGCTGCGGTCGCTCCGCGCGCCCAACTTCAGCGACCAGTGCGCCGCGTTCATCAGTTCGGACATCAAGAACGCAATCCACGAGGGCATCTCCCGCGACGACATGGTTGCCGGCCTTGTTTACTCCGTGTGCATGAACTACGTCAACCGCGTCAAGGGGCCCCGCCCCATGGGCCACACAATCTTCATGCAGGGCGGCGTGTGCTACAACCGTGCTGTGCCCATCGCCATGGCCGCGCTCACCGGTAAAGACATCATCGTGCCCCCCGAGCCCGGCCTCATGGGCGCCTTCGGCGTGGCGCTGAATGTGAAGGACCAGCTTCGCCTGGGCCTCCTCCGGGAACAGAGCTTTGACCTCGCCGAGCTCGCCGCCCGCGAGGTCACCTATCTGAAAGCCTTTGTCTGCGGCGGCGGCGGCAAGGAGAAGTGCGACCGCAAGTGCGCGATCAACATGATCCGTGTCGGCGACCACAACTACCCCTTCGGCGGCGCCTGCAACAAGTACTACAACCAGCGCTTTGCCGTGGAGTGCCAGGCCGCCGAATTCGACCACGTGGCGGCGGGCCAGCGCCTCTTTCTCCAGTACGCGCCAGCTGCCGCCACCCGCACCATCGGCATCAACCGCTCGTTCCTGCTGCACTCTTACTACCCGCTATTCCACACGTTCTTCACCCAGCTCGGCTGGCGCGTGGTGCTGCCCGAGCAGTCCGACCCCGAGGGTGTCCAGCGCAAGAACGCCGCCTTCTGTTACCCCTACGACCTGGCCCACGGCATGTTCTTTGACCTGCTGAAGAGGCAGCCGGACCTGCTCTTCCTGCCCCACATCCTGCAGTTACCCTCGGCCGGTGTCACCCAGGCCAAGCACACCTGCGTGTTCGTGCAGAGCGAACCCTACGTGCTCCAGGCTGCGTTCAAGCCCGAGCTTGCCGGCCGCGCCATCCTGGCCCCGCGCTTCAACTTCGCCCGCGGCCTCCTCTGCGCCCGCAACGATTTCATCGCCATGGCCGGTCCCCTGCAGGCCACGCCTGCGCAGGCGGGAGCCGCCTTTGACCGCGCGATCGAGAAGCAGCAGGCCGCCGAGAAAGGCATCCGCCAGGCCGTGGCCGCCGTGGTCCGTGGCCTTGAGCAGACCGGCGCGTTCGGCGTGGTCATCTTTGGTCGCCCATACAACTCCTGCGCGCCCGAAGCCAACATGGCCATTCCCGGCAAGTTCGCCTCGCGCGGCATCCATACCCTCCCCTGCGCGGCCCTTCCCTGGGAGCGCGAGCCGGCCGAGCCGAACATCTACTGGGCCAGCGGCCAGACCATCCTGCGCGCTGCCCGCTATGTCCAGCGGCACCCCCAGCTCTTTGCCGTGTATGTCACCAACTTCTCCTGCGGCCCGGACTCCTTTCTCGTCACCTTTTTCCGCGACATCATGGGTACCAAGCCGTCGCTTACCCTCGAGCTCGACAGCCAGACCGCCGACGCCGGCATCAACACGCGGGTCGAAGCCTTTCTCGACGTGGTCCGCGCCTATCGCGAGCTGAAGGCCAAGGGGCTGATCCGCGCAGCGCCCGAGCCCTTTGCCGCGCCGGAAGTTCAGCTCCGTGGCCGCGCCACGCGCATCCGCGCCAACGGCCGAACCTACCACCTCAAGGACATCCACATCGTCTACCCCTCCACGGGCCGCTTCACGGGGGATGCCGTCGCCGCTGCCACCAACGGCCTGGGCATCCGCGCCACTACGCTCCCGCCCGCGGACGCCGAGGACCTGAAGGCCGGCAAGGCCAACACCGCCTGCAAGGAATGCCTGCCGCTCACGCTCTCCACCGGGGCGTTGCTCAACTACCTCGGCCGGCGCAAGGACCCCGCAGAGTTCACCGTGTTCTTCATGCCCAAGCAGATCGACCCCTGCCGGCTCTGCGTGTACGGGAACTTCCTGAACCGCCTCATCCAGGTCAACCGCCTCGCCAACACCGCGATCCTGTCGCTCACCGACGAGAACGGCTACCGCGGGCTCGGCGGCCGCTACGTCAAGTACCTCACCGGGGCGTTGATAGTCGGCGACCTGGTGGAGGATGCCCACCATGCGCTCCTGGCCCTGGCACAGGACCCGGAGGGCGCAGAGGCCGTGTTTCTCTCCGCCTGGCGCCAGGTTCTGGCCGCTTTCCGCAGCCGCGCCAATGTCCTGGCCCCGCTGCGGGAAATGGCCGGGAGGCTGCGCGGCATTCCGCTGAAGCGGACTCTCGCCGAGGCGCCCCGCGTGCTGCTCACCGGCGAAATCTTCGTGCGCAAGGACGATCTCTCCCGCCAGTACCTGACCAGGCGGCTCGCCGAGCGCGGCATCGTCGTGCGCGTCACGCCGGCCATTGAGGCCGTGCTCTATATCAACTACATCACCCGCAAGGGCATTGACCGCCGCCCGCTCGCCCGCCGGCTGCAGGCCATGGCCGAGAACGTGTATCTGACCCGCATGGAGCGCAAGGTGCGCCATGCCATCTTCCCCTCTGGCCTCACCGACCTGGGTTTGGTTGAAGTGGCCGAGACCCTGGCCCATGCCAAGCATCTCGTTGGGCAACACATCAAGGGCGAAATGTCGCTCACCGTCGGCGCGGGCTTGCGGGAAATTATCAGCCAAGTGGCGGGCGTCATTGCGATCGGCCCGTTCGGCTGCATGCCCAGCCGCGCAGCCGAGGCCGTGCTGACCACCGCGATGACCATCGCCGGCAAGCAGCTCGCCGACGGGCAACCGCGCGACCTCGACGTGAGCGACCTGCCCTTCCTGCCCATCGAGTCCGACGCACGCATGTTCCCACAGGTCATCGAAGCCCGGCTCGATGCCTTCTGTCTCCAGGTCGAGCGCCTCCACGCCAAACTCCACGCCCACCCCGGATGAAGTCCGGCCCGGCTGCCGCAGTTTCTGAACCGTGTCGCCCGCTATGGCGGTGTGGAAAATGCCGTGGCTGTCCAATCTGTAGCCGCCGCACGCAGAGCGGCGTGAAAATGGGGTGTTTTGGGATGCGCCCCTCCGTGCCGTGGCTGCAGGTTTGCTGAAACCGCTCTAGACGATCTGTATCTTGTCCACGACTTCCTTGAAGAACCCGGGCGACCAGAGGTCCAGCGCGGATGGGTCGCGCACGAAGCGGCTCGCCTCCGCACGTGCCTGATCGATATCCAACGCACCGATTGCTGCCAGTAAGCGGGCCTGAAGATCATCGCGGGTGATGTGGGCATCGCCGCTCCAGTCCCCGGAGGCGCACATGCGCGCTTCCAGGTGGCTGAGATGCAGCTGAGGATGGTGGCCGGCATACCACACCAGGTCGTACCAGTCACGGCCCTTGACACGGGTCTTCCACTTCCGGCACAGGAGCGCGTGCATCTTTCCGGCGAACAGGTCCGGCAGGCGATATACGCGCACGGCGAAAGGGGTCGGCAGAAGCACGGCGCGGCTCTCGGTTGTGAAGCCGGGTGGCGGCTCGGTATCGACCTCCAGATTGATTTTCAGCGTCTGATTCAGTTGCACTGTCGGGCGGACAGCCTGGATAACAATGAGTTGTCGCAGGGTATTCGCCTTCAGAAAGGCAGATTCGATCGTCGTGGCTGCCGTCTTGTGCCGTACCTCGAACGAGACCTCGAAACCAAAACTTCCGATCTCGCGGCGCAACGCACTGCCGTAGGCATCCAGCGAGAAAGTGCTGGATGGTTCAAGAAGCGAGAAGTCCAGGTCTTCGGAATAGCGGTCCAGGCCATACAGGACCCGCAGAGCCGTACCACCGTAGAAGGCGGCATGTTCAAAGAACTTGCCCCGCCAGAGGCCAAGGAGGGCAATTTGCTGCAGGATCTCACGGAGCGCATTGACCGCGTCGTCCTGCGTCTTGCAGACGTAACGTTCCATCATCTGGTGTACCGCGTCATTCATGCCGCCTCCCGAACCGCCTCGCCCAGTACCCCGCCAGGAGCGACACCTTGCGCGAGGCATACGCGCCGGCGATTTCCGTGAGCCTGTCGCCACTCAGGCTGGCCAGGCGACCCTCTTCGATGCGGAGATCAGCGAACAGATAGGAATCGAAGTCGCTTTGCCGCGTCGGGCGGAAACGCGCATCAGACCAGACCTTGTCCGCAAGCGCCTTCTCGGGAGTAGCCAGCAGATACCTGGCTTCACCATCGCCCGCCCAGGCAACGCCGGGTGCATATCGGTGCGGCGACAAGGGCCTGTAGGTGAATACACCGAACCGCGTCATGAAGCGTCGCTTCTCTCCGGTAGTCATGGAGGTCACCTCCAATACCCGCTCCGGGATTAGACCATGAATGCCCAGCGCATAGTCGAGGCTCACGTAGGAGGGGCCGTAAATCAGGTTCGCCAGGATCTCCCGACTGACCAACGTTCGCCGATAGCGTTCGCCCAGAACATACAGGCCCTTACGGATGCGGATCAGGCTGCCATCGGCGAGCAATGCCCGGATCTTGTCACGCGGCTTGGCGTAACCGGCGAGCCAACCAGTCAGTTGCTGATAGTCCAGAATGTCGGATAGTGACTGGTCCCGGATATCCAAGGCGGTAGTCATGCCATAAGTGTCACACATAAGTCGCAGTATGTCCATAGTTAATGGACATTCTGCGACTTATCTCTAGTCCGATATGTAGTACACAGGAAGCGCCAACAACAAGTGGGAGGCAAAGATGAGCAGCAGACAGCCACGAAACATCGAGACTCGCATGCGGAAGGTTTCTTCCGAACCACCCGGCTACGTTGAGATTGCTCTGGACGGCCCAAGTCTGTTCGTCGGATGGCGGGTTCTCTATGCCCCGACGGCTCCCGTATCTGCCACTATTAGTTAACATGCAAGGGCTGCCCGCGTCACTGACACACTCCTGACGCCGCGAGACCGCCCCCGAAACAGCTGCGGGACGCTGCATGATGGTCAATGCGGGAGCCGGAAGGAACAAGATCAGCCGGCCGGTTCAAGGACAGCGCGGATGCGGCGAACGCCGGCACTGGAGGCCTCTTCCTTCACTATCTTGAAGCGGCCCAGATCTCCCGTGTTCGAAGCGTGCGGCCCGCCGCAGACTTCGGTCGAGAAATCACCCATTGAGTAGACCTTCACCTGTTCACCATACTTCGTCGTGAACAGCGCCATGGCGCCCTTCTCCCGCGCCTGCTCCACGGTCATCATCTCCATGCTGATCGGCAGCTTGCGCCCGATTGCCTCGTTCACCAGTGTCTCCGCCTTCTGGAGCTGCTCCGGTGTCATCTTCTCCGGGTGAGAGAAATCGAACCGCAGCCGTTCCGCGGTGATGTTAGAGCCCCTCTGCTTCACATGGTCGCCGAGAACGATCTGGAGCGCCTTCTGCAACAGGTGCGTGGCAGTGTGGAGCCGAGTGGTCATCTCTGAACTATCAGCCAACCCGCCCTTGAATGCTGCGCCCATGTTCTGTTTCGACATCTCCTTGTGCTTGTCGAAGGCCTTCTCGAACCCATCGCGGTCCACGTGTATCCCCTGCTCGGAACAGATTTCCTCCGTGAACTCGACCGGGAACCCGTACGTGTCGTAGAGACGGAAGGCAAGACGCCCGGCCAACTGTGTCTGGTTATGGGTCTTTATCTGCACCAGCACCTTGTCCAGTTCGGCCATCCCGCGGTCCAGCGTTTTCTCAAAACGCTCCTCTTCAGCTTTGAGCTCGCCCAGTATGCGCGCCCGGTTCGTTTCAAGCTCGGGGTACTCACCCTTTCGAGTATCCACAACACACTCGGCTATCGGAACGGAAAACCCGACGGACAGTCCGAGCTGTTTGGCATAGCGCACGGCCCGGCGGATCAGCCGCCTCAACACGTACCCCTGCCCCAAGTTACTCGGCACAACGCCCTGTTCGTCGCCCAGGATGAACACGGAACTGCGAAGGTGGTCGGCAATAACACGAAAGGCATGTGAAGTACGCTCATCGTCCGCGGCATGTTTGCCGCAGAGCCCCTCCAACACCTGGATAACAGGAGCGAAAATCTCCGTATCAAAAACGCTCGGCTTGCCCTGCAGCATGGCAATGGTTCGTTCAACTCCCATGCCGGTATCGACATTGCTCTGTTTCAGGGGCAGGTATTGGCCTTCCTGCGTCTTGTTGTACTGCATGAAGACATCGTTCCATACTTCGAAATACTTGCCGCAATGGCAGCCGGGACGGCATTCCGGTCCGCACGCCGCGCGACCGGTGTCTATGAACATCTCCGTATCGGGTCCGCATGGACCGGTCTGGCCGGCGGGACCCCACCAGTTATCCTCCTCCGGAAGCGCGAATATCCGCGATTCCGGGATACCAAGGCCTTTCCAGATACGCGCGGCTTCGTCGTCGCGAGGAACCGAAGCATTGCCGCGGAATACGGTCACCGAGAGCCGGTCCGGGCTGAAACCCAGGTACTGTTTCGAAGTGATGAACTCATAGGACCAGCGGATCGCGTCTTCTTTGAAGTAATCGCCAAGCGACCAGTTCCCCAGCATTTCGAAGAAAGTCAGGTGCGAAAGATCGCCAACGGAGTCTATGTCACCCGTGCGTATGCATTTCTGACAGTTGCACAGTTTGCGGCCGGACGGGTGCGGTTCACCAAGAAGATAGGGAACCAGCGGGTGCATCCCGGCGGTCGTAAACAGCACAGTGGGATCGTTCTGCGGGATCAGGGAGCTTCCGGAAATGATCGCGTGCCCCTTGCCCCGGAAGAACTCCAGGTACATCTGCTTCAGCTCTTGCGCCCTCATACCCCTATTCCGGTTCCCCCGCCGCTGCAATAGCCGCCGGAGCTACGCCGGTTGCCCAGGATTCATTCCAGTTGGCCTTGATCTTCTCGATGATCCTGGCCGTGAGCTCGGGATTGGCCTCAAGCTGAGCGCGGGTGGCGTCATGCCCCTGGCCGATCTGTTCCCCTTCGAATGACAACCATGAACCGCGTTTCTCGATAGTCCCGCATTTGAGCGCGGAATCCACAACGGACCCTTCCCAGGATATGCCGTGCGAATAGATGATATCGAACTCGGCTTCTGTGAATGGCGGCGCCATCTTGTTCTTAACCACCTTGACCCTTGTGCGGTTGCCGATCACGCGGCCAGTCGGATCCTTGATCGGAGCCAGCCGCCGGATATCCAGGCGCATGGAGGCATAGAACTTCAGCGCCCTGCCACCGGGTGTGGTCTCAGGGTTACCGAACATCACGCCTATCTTCTCCCTGATCTGGTTGGTAAACAGACACAGTGTCTTCGACGAGGCAATGGCAGCCGTGAGCTTGCGCATGGCCTGGGACATCAGGCGGGCCTGGAGCCCCATGTGCGCATCGCCCATATTGCCGTCAAGTTCGGCACGCGGGGTGAGCGCGGCAACAGAATCGATCACGACCACGTCGAGGGCATTGCTCTTCACCAGTGTTTCAGCAATCGTGAGCGCTTCCTCTCCGGAAGCGGGCTGTGACACGAGCAGGTCGTCGACTTTCACGCCAATCTTGGCCGCATACCGCGGATCCATGGCATGCTCTGCATCGATGAAAGCCGCCATGCCGCCTGTCTTTTGCGCGTTGGCTATCACGTGCAACGTAAGGGTGGTCTTCCCGGACGATTCAGGACCGAAAATTTCGACAACGCGCCCGCGGGGCAACCCCCCTACACCGGTAGCAAGGTCGAGCGAAAATGCTCCCGTCGAGACCGCTGGAACGGTATGGGGCAACTCAGCGTCACCCATGCGCATTATGGCGCCATCACCGAATTCCTTCCGGATCTGTGAAAGGACGGCTTCCAGCCCTTTGTTGACTTCCTTCGTCTCCGCCTTTGTTTCCACTTTCTGTGCCTTTGCCATTGGAGGTTCTCCTTACGATGCCAAATACGACCTGATCATTTTGAGTGCGGCTTCCACCGCCGACCGTCTGACCCGGCTCCGCCCTCCACGGAACCGGAACTGACGTCCCTTGTACCCCACCGGTCCTGCAACTGCAATCCAAACTGTTCCTACCGGTTTTGCGGCCGTTCCGCCCGAGGGACCCGCGATGCCCGTGACGGCAACGGCAACGTCTGCCCCCACCAGTCCCCTCACTCCCCTGGCCATCGCCATCGCAACGGGCCTGCTGACGGCGCCATGTTTCTCAAGCATCCGGCGCGGCACTCCGAGTATACGTTGTTTCACCTGGTTGGCGTAGGCAATCACACCGCCGCTGAACCAGCCTGAACTGCCGGCTACGGAAGTTACCTCCATCGCGAGCATGCCGCCGGTACAGGACTCGGCCACCGCGAGGTGTATCCGCCGGGCCAGCAGGAGTCGCCCGATTAAGCGCGCGAGGTTCTTTGAGCCACACTTCATTGAAAGTATATACCCTTGGCCGAAGTTGCAGGCCGGACCTGTGTGTCCGGCGATTCTCCCGCCGGGGATGCCATTCGACACACTCAGGGCAGGCCGCCCCGGTCTACAGCAGATTCTCACAATGTGCCCGGCGTCAACCCGGAGACGTCAGTTCCTCTTCCCTGCGTAGCCGTCAGGGTGGTCGCGGTGCCACTTCCATGCGCTTTCAATGATGCCGCCGAGCTCCGTGAAATGCGGCTTCCAGCCCAGTGTGGTCATGGCCTTGCCATTGGCAGCCACCAGTCGCGGCGGGTCACCGGGCCGTCTCTTGGCGACCTCGGCGGCAATGGGACGCCCCGTCACCTTCCTGGCAGTATCCACGACTTCCTTGACCGAGTATCCATGGCCGATACCGAGGTTGAAGGCCCCCGTGTGTTTCGTGGTCAGCGCAAGCATGTGTGCCTGTGCCAGGTCAACAATGTGGATGTAGTCCCTGATGCATGTCCCGTCAGGCGTCGGATAGTCGTCGCCGAGAATCTGCACCTGCTTCCGCTTCCCGAGCGCCGTCTTGAGCACCAGCGGGATAATATGGGTTTCCGGATCGTGGTCTTCGCCGTACTCGGCGGTGGCCCCGCAGGCGTTGAAATAGCGCAGGTAAACGGGATGCAGGCCGCGCTGCTGCATGAACCATGCGGCTATGCGTTCGAACATGAGCTTGGACTCGCCGTAGGGATTTGTCGGTCGCTGCGGCGTATCTTCTGAAATCTGGTCCTTGCCGGGGTCTCCATAGGTGGCGCAGCTGGAAGAGAACACCAGGCGCCGGACTCCGCAGGAGTCCATCGCCTCGAGAAGGTGGATGCCACCACCAACATTGTTGCGGAAATACATGGCAGGGTCCGCCATTGACTCGCCAACAAGGGCATAGGCCGCGAAGTGTATGACGGCGTCCGGACGCGCGTCCCGCATTGCCTTCATTATGGCATCGCGGTCACGCAGATCACCCTGCACGAGCTGAGCGCCGGGAGACACCGCCTCCCTGTGGCCCCGTTCAAGGTTGTCGAAGATGGTGACCACATGACCGGCATCGAGCAGATGCCGCGTGGTTACGCTGCCAATGTATCCGGAACCGCCTGTAACCAGTACTTTCATGTTCATGTTGGATAAGCAGCCGGATGGTGACCGCTGAACCTATCCGTCCCGCGGTAGCCTGGCTTCAAGCCCGGCGATTCTGCGTTCCAGTTCCGCCACTCGTTCCTTGAGTTTCGGAATTCTCATCATATGTGCGTGGATCTCGAGGGCCTTGTCGTGCGGCATGGCAGGATAGCCGGAAACGAACGTGCCCGGAGCCACATCCTTTGTCACACCGCCCTGCCCTCCGACAACGGAATTGTCTCCGACCGTAAGGTGCCCGGCGACTCCTGCCTGCCCGCCAAGCTGGACATTCTTTCCTATGACGGCGCTGCCCGCAATTCCAACCTGAGCAGCCATCGCCGTATGGTCGCCAATCCGGACGTTATGGGCAACCTGGACAAGGTTATCCAGTTTCACGTCATTACCTATCACTGTCTTACCGAACCGTGCACGGTCGATCGTCGTATTGGCCCCGATTTCAACATCGTCGCCGACCTCGACCGTTCCTATCTGGGGGATCTTGACCCACGCTTCGCCGCGCTTCGCGTAGCCGAACCCGTCGCTGCCGATCACCGAACCGTTGTGGATGACCACCCTGTTGCCCACGTGGACACCTTCACGTAGAGAAACGTGCGGGTAGAACACACAGTCTGCGCCGACCGAGGCACCTCTGCCGATGTAGCAGCCGGCATAGAGAACCGTGCGGTCTCCCACCCGTGAATCCTGTTCAATCACACAGAAAGGACCGATGCTGACATCCGCACCAAGCTGAACGCCCTTTGCGACGCACGCAAGTCGATGGACCCCGGGCTCGGGACGCGTAGAAGGCGGAGCGAAGGTGGTAGCCAGCTTCGCAAAGGCAAAGTCGGGATCCTTGACACGGACAACTGCGCACGGCGCCTTGCCCTGCCAGTCATGGCCCACGATCACCACAGATGCCCTGGTCCCGGCAACCTGCGTTTCGTATCGCGGGTTCGCCAGGAAAGTGACGTCGCCGGGACCTGCATCTGACAGGCCGGCGAGACCGGAGATCGCCACGGACGCATCGCCTTCCAGATTGCCCTCTACCAACCGGGCAATGTCGCCAGCTGTAATGCGTTGTGCCACAACTGTCAGTCCTTCTTCTGCTTCTCGATAAGCTTCAGGATGTCCTCAGTGATATCGGCATCGGGTTCGGAGTATATCACGGACTCAACCCCCTGCATGCCCACGGAAGCGGAATCGAGGACCATGGTGAACCCCTTCTTCTTGGCATAGTCCCTGATGACATCGCGGATCTTGCTGACCACCTGGCCCTGCATCCGCCTTTTTTCCTCGGCAAGCTGCTGCCGCCGCGTGGCTGCAGTGTCCCTGGACTTGCGTTCCAGTTCACGCATCTCGATTATCTTCTTCTCCGCATCCTTCAGCTTGTCCCGCCGGGCATCTTCACTGAGAGCCTTGTCTTCGGTCTCTGCGCGGATCTTCTCGAAGGCGTTCTTTATCTTCTCCCGCTCTTCATCGATGCCCTTCTGCTCGGCTTCGAAATCATCGACCTGCTTCTGCAGGAGCGTCTCGGCCGCTGCCTTGTCGGGATGGGCCCCGATCAGCTTGCCCATGTCGACAACAGCCGTCCTCTGTTCTCCGGCCATGCCTGCGATTGCCCACAAGCAGGCAACGATAGTTGCTGCCGGAATTGCGATCTGCTTCTTCATTTGCCGCCTCCTCACTGGTTCTACAAAAGGGACATTCGATGTTTCAGAAATCGTAACCTACCCAGAACACGATTTCGTCGGCGCCCGTGTATTGATCATCCTTCCGCAGAATCCATCCCCTGTCAATGCGTATGGGGAATCCGGGTATATCGAAGCGTATTCCGACGCCAGCACTGGAGGCGGTATCGCCGGAGTTGAACTCATAGGGTTCCAGCCAGGCATTCCCAACATCGACGAATCCCGCCAGACGGATACCAGTGACGACAGGAATCCAGTACTCTGCGTTGACCATGGCCATGCTTTGTCCGCCGACAGGGTGGGTAGTTTCGTACTGCGTTCCGTCTTCCGATGTCACCGTGCGGGCCACCTTGGGACCGACGTTACGGTAGTCAAACCCGCGCAGCGTCCGGCCGCCTCCCATGAACAGCCGTTCATCAACGGGCACCTGGTCCAGGTCTCCATACGAATCAACTGTTTCGTACTTGGCCCTGAGGCTGAAAACGTGTCTCAGCCAGAGGGGAAAATACCACGCGCCCTGCGCACCGAGCCCGTATATCTCGGTATCGAAACCGAGCAGGCCTCCCGAGGCCTGGCTGAACACGCTCATGCGGTTCCCGCGCGTCGGGACAAACGGATTGTCGCGCGTGTCATGTGTCAGGGCAAGGGTCAGCGAACTGTTCACACGTTCCTTGTCCTGGTTGAAACGGAATTCCCTGGAAGGGTCCTCCACAAAGAAATAGGTGTTCGTATCAACTATGTCGCTCAGCGTTACCTCTTCCAGCCTGTAGGTGAGGGTCAGCCTGTTTGCCCACGGAAGGCCTTTGCCAAGCGTCAGCGCCGTGCCCCTCCTCCGCACGTCGTATTCATCGTAGGATACCCTGCTATGGTAGAGGTCGACGCCAAGCGAGAGCTTGCGGTCGAGGAACCATGGCTCGACAAAGCTGAGCTCGTAGTCTTCCCTGCGGGAACCGACCTGTGCGCGCAGCTTGAGCTTCTGGCCACCACCCGTAAAATACGGCCATCCCTTGATGTCGAAGTTGCCCTGGGAGATCTCCATGAATCCCATCATCTTGTCTATGCTGGAGAAACCTGCGCCCACCATGAACTGACCGGTTCGTTTCTCTTCCACTTCAAAAACAAGGTCCCTTGTATCCGGCAACCGGGTGGACTCAGGATAGCTCCGCACCTGGTCAAAATAGCCGAGGTTCATCAGCCTTCTCTCGCTGGTGCCAATCTTGACCTCATTGTAGATTTCGCCCGGGTACACCAGGATTTCGCGGCGGATAACCTTGTCGCGCGTACGCGCATTGCCACGGATGACAACGTTGCGGAGATTCACAAGATTGCCCTCGGTAACCTGGAATCGCACATCGAGCATCCCGTTCGTCGACGAATCGCGGGCAGGCCTGACCACGGTGTTCACATAGCCCCTGCTGCCGTAGAAGTCCCTGATGGCCCTGGAGATATTGCGGATGGTGCCATCCGCAGCGACTTCGCCCGACTTTGTCACTGCCAGCGGTGCGAGCTCCGAGGCCGGGAACAGCGTGTTGCCTTCCACAGTTACCTTGCCAAGCCTGTACGAAATCCCTTCGCTGACCCGCGTGGCTACAGTCAACGTTCCGTTCGTTTCCCACCGCACTTCGGGCATGCCGACCTCGGCATCAAGGCAACCCTTCTGAAGATACATGTCCCGGATGATCTGCCGACCCGCGGACAGTTCCGCGGCGTCGAATCGCGGCCTGGAGAACCACCCGACAGGATTCCACCAGGGACGGATCCGGAACGCTTTGCGTATGTCGCTTTCGGGCAAGCTTGTGTTGCCCTCGAACGCCACCTTCCCGAACCTGTAACGGTTTCCTTCCGACACTGTCAGTTTCACCGTCACAACACCCGGGTCGCCGCCGGCGACGGGTTTGATTTCCCATCGCACCGCGGCATCGGGACAACGTTTCCGGTACCTGTATTCGTCCACAACCTTGCGCGTCCGCACAGCAAGAACGTTGTCGTCAACAACATCGCCCGGCTGCAGTTCAACAAGTGCCCGGATCTTGCGGCCGGAAAGCCTGCGGTTGCCGGTGACCTCCACCGCATCGCTGAGGCGCACGCGCGGGTTGACCGCGAACACCACGACAACGCCGTTGGTCCCGGGCTCCATGGCCGCGTTCACAGTGGTGAATCTCTCCGTGGAAAGCAGGGCCTTCACGTCCCGGGAAATCTGCGCAGCATCCATGTTGCGGCCGGGGACGGTCTGGATATGGGAGCGGACAAATTCCTCATCGGCAGGCACGGTGCCCGTGTTGACCACGCGCACGTCCTGGACAAGCGAGTTTTCGGCGCTTGCGGGGAGGCCCCACGCCGCAAGCAGTATCAACAGGCAACACGCAACAACGCCCCATCGCCTCATGGGGTTTCCATTCCCATCTGCTCCTGCACAGGTTCCTCCACGGGCGGCCCGGCGGCAGGAGCTCGCTCGGCGCCGGTAGTGCGGTCATGGAAGCGCGTGAATTCTTCCTCAAAATTGAGCCTTGCTTCACCGGTGGGTCCGTTTCGGTGCTTGGCAATATCAACAATAGCCAAGGTCACATCCTCGTGCTCATCGTCTTCGGGGTACAGCTTGGGGCGGCGGAGCAAACATACCACGTCGGCATCCTGCTCGATGGCGCCGGAATCACGCAGGTCGGAGAGCTTCGGTCTGCCCGTCTTGTCGCGCTGTTCGGGGGCCCGGCTGAGCTGGCTCAGCACCAGCACGGGGACCTTCAGTTCCTTCGCCATAGCCTTCAGGTGCATTGAGATCGTTGCGGTCTCCTGCTGCCTTCCCTGGGCCGCCGACTCGCTGGCATGGAGCATTTGCAGGTAGTCGACGACAATCAGTTCGACGTTGAATCGCTTCTTCATCCTGCGCGCGCGTGCCCGCAGCTCCATGACGTCAAGTCCACCGGTGTCGTCCAGGCATATGGACGCCTTGCTGAGAACAGAGGCGGCCTGGGCCAGTTTTGCGTGGTTTGTCGTGGAGACATACCCCTTTGCGAGCTTGAACATCGAAACATTCGCGTGGGAGCACAGGATGCGGCACACCAGCGCTTCGCGCGCCATTTCCAGGCTGAAAACCCCGACAGGCCGCTGCGCGTGATCCCCGCCGCGTCCCAGCGCCACGTTTTCAGCAATGTTCATGGCCAGGGATGTCTTCCCCATGGAAGGGCGAGCGGCGAGCACTATCATCTCACCATTGCGCAGCCCCAGCATGATCTCGTCGAGGTTCTTGAACCCGGTCGGCACGCCGCTCAAGGTATGCGCGCCGCTGAGCACGTGTTCAATCTGCTCGAACGACGCCTTCACGGCCTGTTCCCACGGAACCATGCTTCCGTGCCGGCTTTCAGAAATGCTGAGTAACGTCTGTTCGGCAAAGCTGAGGACGTGGTCCGCCGCCTCGGTCGAATGGTAGCAGTCGCTCTCTATGTCACGAACGCATGAGAGTACACTGCGAAGCAGGTGTTTCTGGCGCACGATATCTATGTAGTACTCGGCATGGGCCGAAGTCGGGGTTGAATCTATCAGGCGATAGATGGCGGCGGAGCCTCCGACCCTCTCCAGGGCGCCGGTTACCTTGAGCCGTTCGGAGACAGTGAGGGCATCTATGACGTCGCCCCTGGAGGACATCTCGAGGAGCATTTCATAGAGAACCCGGTGGGCCGGCACATAGAAGGAATCGCCAACCAGCTGGCTTTCTACGCAGATATCCAGGACGCGTGCAGCGTCTATCAACACGGATCCGAGAACAGCCTGTTCAGCTTCCTCGCTGTGCGGCGGCACCCGGTCAACCCGGGATGCAGGCGCAGGAGAAGCAGGCTGCGAAGACATGTTGCCTATTCCTCAACGACCCATACCTTCAGGGTAGATTCCACTCCCGGGCCCAGTTCCACCTTCACATCAAACACACCCAGTTCGCGGATGGCGTCAGGAAGCTGGATGGCGCGCCGGTCGAGAGTGATGCCCTGTTTCTCAAGCGCTGATACGATTTCCGCGGCCGTTATGGAACCGTACAGCTTGGTTCCCTCGTGGACTTTTACGGAGAGCGTGACAGATGCAGACTTGAGTTGTTCCACGACTTTCCGCGCCGCTGCCGTCTTTTCCTTCTGGTCGGCCTCTCGCTGCTTGCGGGCCTTCTCCAGTTTCCGCCGGGTTGCCTCGTTAACCGGCGCAGCCAGGTTCCGCGGGAACAAGTAGTTCCGGGCATACCCGTCAGCAACCTTCACCACGGCGCCTTCTGCGCCAAGGTCGGGAACTTCCGTCATCAATAGTACTTCAATCGACATGATACTGGACCTCCTGTAACTGCGTCGTCTGCAAGGGCAGGCTGCGTCACGGCAACAAGCCGATCACACGCGCACGCTTGACGGCGCGCTGCACCTGCCGTTGCTGCTTGGCCGTGAGTCCTGTCAGACGGGACGGCATGATCTTCCCATGGTCTGTCACAAAGCGTCTCAGCAACTCGTAGTCAGAAGGGTTGATTGACCCCCTGATGCCTTCCACGCGACGGCTGAATCGCCGGGGAGCCTCGTTGCGGCTCTTCTTCGCGTCCATCTTCTTCCTGTCTCTTCCCGGTCTATTTGTCCTTGGCATGATCTCTTGCGAACCTCCAGTCCCGACTGCTTTCTCCTGCCGGTCACATTCCCAGACTGCTCTTCACAACTTCCTGTCAGAATGGCAGGTTGTCGTCATCTCCGCCGCTTTTCGATTGTCCGGCCGGCCCCTGACCGCGGGCGTCGTCACGTGCCGGCTGTCGGCCCGATTCCTTCGGAGCCTGCTCACCGTCTGCAGGCGCATCAGCAACAGGCGCCGACTTGCCGGGCGAGCCGAGGAACTGGACACGATCGGCAACCACGCGGAGCCTGTTCTGTTTCTGGCCGTCTTTCTCCCACTCGTCATACTGCAGGCGGCCCTCCACGAGCACCGGGGACCCTTTCCGCAGGTACTGCTCGCATGTCTCGGCCTGACGCCCCCACACAACCACATTGACGAAACATACCTCGTCCTTGTCCTGCCCGTCTGACGTCTTGTAACGGCGATTCACCGCAAGTCGGAGGTCGCCCACGGCGGTGTTGCTTGGCGTGAAGCGCGTCTCCGGGTCGCGGGTAAGGTTCCCTATCAGGAACACCCGGTTCATGCTAGCCATGGGACGGTCCCTCCACTGCCGGCTCCGTCGGAGGAGGGGCGATAGTGACGACTTTCGATGCGCGCACGATCTGCGTCCGGAAGACTTCCTCGATGAGCTTCAGCCTTGCATGCAGGCCGGAATAGGCGGATGGTTCCAGCTCGAACTTCAGCCGGACGTAGCACCCGCTGTCGTTCTTGTGCAGTCGCCGCGAGAACTGTCTCCTGCCAAGGATTTCCGTGTTCCGGACCACACCACCGGTCTTGGCGATCTCCCCCTGGATGCGTTCAACGGCCTTGCCAACGGCTTCGTCGTTCAACGAGTTGGGAAAAATGAACATTCCTTCATACTTATTCAAGGTACCCACCTATTGCCCTGTCTCAGACGGTCCCTTCTGATCCACGCTCCGGTCCCGCACCGTCTGTAACGGGACCATTGAATTTGTTCATCGCGTCCTCAACACCGCTTCGCAGCATCACGAACACCGCTTCCACGGCCCTGTCAATACCCCGCTGCACAACCGGCCTTGTATCGGGCGCAAACGGCGTCAGCACATGCTCAACGAGACTACCGTTCTCCCCCGCCCTGCCAACGCCGATCCGGATGCGCGGAAACCCGGAATCACCGGTCTCCTGTATTATCGACTCAAGCCCCTTGTGCCCGCCGCTGCTGCCTTTCGACCTCACCCTGATCCGGCCGAGCTCAAGGTTCACATCATCCAGCACCACTACCAGGTCCACCGGCTGCACCTTCCGGTACCGCATTAATCCGGCCACCGCAAATCCGCTCAGGTTCATGAACGTCAGCGGCTTGACCAGAAGCAAATCCTCGTCTTCCCATCGTGCCGTTGCTGTTCGAGCCCGGAACCGGAAACCTCTGCGCAGGGACACATCGATGCGCCGGGCAATGGCCTCAATCGCCTCGAACCCTACGTTGTGAGGCGTGTTTTCGTACTCGCGCCCCGGGTTACCGAGCCCTACTACAATTTTCACGTCACTTCTTGCCCTTGGGCGCTCCCTTACCGTCGTCGCCCTTGGCCGGCTTCGCCTCGGCCTTACCAGGTGCTTTCGCATCGCCACCCTTGGCGGCGCCCTTTGCCCCAGGCCTGGACTCGGCCTTTGCTCCAGGCTTCCCTTCGCCCTTTGCGCCAGGTTTCCCTTCGCCCTTTGCGCCAGGTTTCGCTTCGCCCTTGGCTCCAGGCTTGCCCTCGCCGGCTTCTTCGCCGCCCTCTTCTTCTTCCTTGCCCTTGGCGATGACTTCCGGCTCCGTGGTTGCCGCGGCCTCGCCTTCCGCAGGAGCAACTTCTTCCTCTTCCTTGGGCGCCAGCACGGCTGCAACGGCAATATCCTTCGATGTCAGCAGCGTCAGTTTGGGACCAATGGTCAGGTCGCTCACAAGCAGACGCTTTCCGAGATGCAGTTCCGAAACGTCAAGCTCGAGTGACTCAATGAGGTCGCCGGGAAGACACTCCACCTCAACGTCGCGGAGCAGTTGCTCGAGAATACCGCCTTCGGCCGTAGCCCCGACCGGCTCCCCGCGCAATATGATCGGAATTCGAACACGCATCTTGCGCGTCATCGACACTTCCACGAAATCAGCATGCAACAGTCCGCCTGTCAGCCCGTCGTGTTGCACTTCACGCAGCAGCACCTTGGCCGGATTGCCTCCGTCCACGGATACATCGAGAACCAGGTTCTCGCCCGTATGATGGCGCAACCGCTGCTCGAGATCGTGCAGGTTCACACGAATCATGCGGGCTTCGCCCTTGTCGTTGTTGATTATTCCCGGAAGCCAGCCCTGCTTTCGCAGGCGGCGGGCAGCCCCGCTCCCTGATTCCGTCCTCGATTCCGCCACCAGCATGCTTTCCTTCACCATGACTCTTACCCTTCTGCTGCTCCATCCGCTGTCCGCCCGCCCGGCTCCTGCCCGGGATACGCGCCTACAGCCTGAACAACGATGTCACCGATTGGTTGTCGTTAATACGTCGAATTGCCTCACCCAGAAGCTCTGCAACCGATAGAACGGTCACGGGAAATCCTATGTCTTCACGAAGCGGCACGGTATCCGTCACTATGAGTTCTGAAATAGCCGACTTCTTCAGGCGGTCGATCCCCATGTCGGTTATCGTGGCATGGGTCACGGCACCGTATATCTTGCCCGCACCGTTCTGTTTCAACAGGCTTGCCGCAGCGCACAGAGTGCCGCACGTGGTTGTCAGGTCGTCCACCATGACCGCCGTGCAGCCATTCACATCGCCCACCAGTGTCAGGGCTTCCACATCGTTGGCGGTACGCCGCTGCTTGGCGATGATGGCAAGTCCGCACCCGAGCGTCTGGGAATAGGCATAGGCGGCCTTCACCCCGCCGACATCAGGAGCTACAACAACGGGATTCTTCAGCTTCTTATCGAGGAGGTGTTTGACAATGATAGGCGACGCGTACAGGTGGTCCACCGGAATATCGAAGAACCCCTGTATCTGCTGGGCATGCAGGTCCATCGTGAGGAGGCGGTTGGTGCCGGCTGCCACCAGCAGGTTGGCCACCAGCTTGGCTGTTATCGGGACGCGCGGCTGATCCTTGCGGTCCTGCCTTGCATATCCGTAGAAGGGAAGAACCGCCGTGATGCGGGCCGCGGAAGCACGCCGCATGGCGTCGATCATTATGAGCAACTCCATCAGGTTCTCATTTGGAGGACGGCAGATGGACTGGATGGCGAACACATCCTGGCCGCGGATGTTTTCCTTGATCTTGAGGCCGATTTCACCGTCCGGGAAGTGATTGATCTCGACCTGTCCCAGGGTGGTCCCGAGGTACTCGGCTATCTTCTTCGACAGCGCTGGATTAGCATTCCCGGTAAAAAGCTTCATATTGCCGCCTACCATTCGCTACTCGTCCTGGCTGCTGGTTGCCCGACCAGGATTTGAACCTGGACTCAGGCCTCCAAAGGGCCGTGTGCTGCCATTACACCATCGGGCAGTGTCTTCGCCACCCGCACCCAGACCGGCATCCCGAGCCGTTCCTGAAACTCTCCGGCAACCCGGGCTGCATGTTGCTGGTCGCGAGCCAACCCTAGAATGGAGGCCCCGCTGCCCGATACCATGGCGCCCATGGCGCCGGCTTCGCACAGCCGTTCCACCATTATCTCGATCAACGGATACTTCCTGAATACAGTATCCTGCAGATCGTTGTGCAGATTCTCCGCAGCCAGGAGCAGATCCGCCGCTCTCAGCGAGCAAACCATACTTTTATATTTTTCATCATCTACCGTCAAGGATAAGCTGTGGCGCGAGTAGATATCACGGGTGGAAACACTGAAGCCCGGATAGGCGATCACCAGCCACCACCCTTCCCTGGGCGTGTTCCCGTCCGCCTTTATCGGGGTCACCCGCTCTCCCAATCCTTCCATGCAGACCACCCCACCGGCCAGCAGGGCCGGCACATCACATCCCAGCTTGGAGCCGGCCTGTCCCAGCAGTTGGGCATCCACCCTGGCGTCCCACAACATGTTGAGGCCGTTGAGCACGGCAGCTGCATCGGCACTGCCACCACCCAGGCCGCCACCAACGGGAATGTGCTTCTCAAGCATTATGCCGAGACCATGGCCTATTCCCGTCAGTTCCCTGAAAGCCTTGACAGCACGAACCGCCAGGTTATCCCCGTCACGGGCCAGTTTCAGTTCTTCCGGCTGGATACTTGAGGACGGACTCAGGGCAAATCTGATTTCGCTACCCCCAAGTGTCTCCAGGTTGATGCGGTCAAAAATGGAGACCGGTACCACAACGCTCCTGATGTCATGGTACCCGTTGGACCGCTTCCCCAGCACCTGGAGAATGAGGTTCACCTTGGCTGGCGCAAGCACGGTCATTGTCTGTCTTACCGCGGACATGCGCCGCCCCTTATCAGTTCCAACGCAACACTGTCAAGGCGGGAACCGCGGCAGGTGTCGCCGGCCCGGCCTTCGATTCTTCCCGGAGTTACGATTCTTTGCTGGCTTTCTGCGGGGGTGTTGTCAGAAATTGGATGCCTGCGGCCATATACAGATGGAGGCACGTATGGATGACTGGACGCTGCTGGATCGCTTTGTTACGGGGCATGCGGACGATGCATTCGCCGAGCTTGTCCTGCGCTATGCGCCCATGGTCCGCGCCAGCGCCGTCCGCCGGGCCGGGCAGGACATGGCAGATGACATAACACAGGCGGTTTTCATCCTCCTTGCACGCAAGGCTGCGCGCCTTCATGCCGCACACGTTGCACCACTGGGCGGCTGGCTCTTCAAAACAACAAGGTTCGCCGCGGCGGAAGCAATCCGTAAACAGAAGCGCATTCGGCAGCGAGAAGACGTCGCAGCAAAGGAGTGGTCCATGCACGAACAACCGTCTTCCGGCGACCAATCTTGGGATCAAGTGGAACCTCTGCTGGATGCCGCACTTGACGGACTTGGCAGCACCGACCGCGAGATCGTGCTCATGCGTTTTGCGAACGGGGCGAGCTACGCCCTCATAGGCAGTACCTTGCACATGACCGATAATACCGCCACAAAGCGCCTGGCGCGCGCGCTGGAAAAGCTCCGCAGGTTCCTGGGCCGGCGTGGTGCCGCATTGTCGGTCGGCGCCCTCGCACCGCTGCTGGCAGCTCACACCGTGGAGGCCGCATCCGCAACACTGGCGGAAACATGCGCCGCTTCGGCACTTGCATCGGCCAGCGTGCCCGGCCCGGCAACCGCGGTAACCGCGCTGGCCGAAGGCACGCTAAAGGCCATGCTGACGGCGCAGGTCAAAACAGCGTCCGCGCTCGCCGCATCCATCCTGGCCGCCGGAAGCCTGGCCGTGGGAACGTTCGTGGCAGTGACACCGGACAAGGGCCTGCCCTTTTCGATCGTCGGCATTCAACCCTTCCCGCTCACCTACATGGCGGAGAGCATTCTCCCGGATGGCACATCCGGCTATCAGCTGAATGCTTCCGACAACACCCGGACTCACTTCGCGCGGCTCGGCGAACAAATTGATGGCTATACTATTGCGGCTCATACCGTGAAACCTGCTACTCGCCCCGCTGCCGATGTGGCGGAGCTTGTCCTCGAAAGAGGATCTATCCGGGTCCCGCTTGTTCGCGGGCAGCGCCCCGATCCGCAATGGTCTGTTGCGGTGCTTTCCGCCGGGGTGGAACAGCCGTTGAGCCTGCTGGCGGGCGAGTCATTTGAATGGCAGGGAGCGAAATACGAACTCTCGTCGATCGATCCCATTGCCGGAAAGGTTGTCGTCAGGCGCCTGCTCGACGGGAAAACCCTGACGCTTGAAAGGGACGGGAACAAGAACTGAGCGATACGGGAAGGAGACAGGTGCTATGAAAAAGCTCATGGCTGCACTCCAGGTCGCACAACTGATTCTCGCCTGCGTAGCATTTGCCCTAGGTATGATGCTGTTCCAGAAACGGGAGCTCCTCAAGGGTCGCACCCTGAAGCTGGAAAGAACCCTCACAATGCTGTCCGCAACACTGGAGACCGGCACGCCCCCCACTAGTCCCCCCGTGTCTTTCCCGGCCCGTGACCTGGGCCCGGTCGTTCCGGACCCCGTTGACCAGCCAGGCAGGTCCGACTTCTGGTCCCGTTACAGGACTGAGCTGGAAGAGCCTCTTCCGGAAACGATGGATCTGGCCGACAGCCTGCTTCAGCTCAGGACATACTACCGGGTGGACCCGATCACGCTGGAACCGATGCGCAATCCTGCCACCGGCAAAAAACTCACAGACGGACCGGGCACCATGCAGGAGACACTCGACAGTGTCGTGGCTCATGCATTGGGCCAGCTTGATCGGCTCAATAACACGCGCACCCAACTCCGTATGACCCGGGAAGAGCTCGTGGATGCCGTGTCGGATTTGAACGGCCGCATGCAGGAGTTACGTGTTGCGCTACATGCAATCGGAGAACGTGAGCAGACCATCACCGGTTTGGAACAGGCAGTTGCCGGGAAGCAGACCCGGATCCAGGACCTGGAACAGAGCCTTGCGACAACCGGGGGAACCATCCGCGATCTCGAACGTGATTCCGCGCTGAAGGATGAGGCCATAGCCGACCTGAACGATACGGTCGCCGGCCTCAAGCGCACCCTTGCCGCGCAGGAACCAGTTACACGGACACCCGGCGCCGCCAACTTCTCCCCCGGGAACAAAGGCAGGGTAACGACTGCGAACAACGAATGGTATTTTGTGCTTCTCTCGCTTAGCGATGAGTTTCTCGGCCAGTACCGGGCTGCACGCGAACAGTTCCAGAACGATCCTCAGCCCGAACTCATGCTGTTCAGACCGGGTGGTAACCGCGACGAGTTTGTAGCAAAGGTCCGCCTGTGCAGCGTGGACCCGGAAGCCAGGACAGGTGTGGCGGACATTCTTCCGGAATGGCAACAACTTGCCGTAGCCCCGGGAGACACGGCGCTATACTGACACCTTTGCGCTTGCAACGCCCCCTCCCGCTAACTGAAATGTCAGGCATGACAGCCAATCCTCCTGGAAAGAAGCCCACATCCGACATCCGCCTGCCCCCGCCAGACACAACTGGTGGCAAGCCTCTGATGGAGGCGCTTCGCGCCCGTCAGTCGCGCCGGCAATTGTCCGTCAGAGCCCTTCCGGAGAAGATGCTGTCAAATCTTCTCTGGGCGGCCAATGGCGTCAACCGCCCGCAGACCGGTCAGCGCACGGCCCCTACCGCCGTGAACTGGCAGGAAATCGGCACCTACGTGGTTCTTCCTGAAGCCGTCTACCTCTACGAGGCTGCAAGCCATACACTCCAGTGGGTCATGGGCGGCGACCTCCGCAAGTTCACCGGTGTGCAGGAGTTTATGTGGAAGGCACCACTGGTGCTGGTATTCGCCGCCGACTTGTCGAAGATGAAAGGGGCGGACGATGTGGGCCTGCGCCTCTTTTCCGCCACTGACGCCGCCTTCTCCGTCGAAAATGTCTACCTCTTCTGCGCATCCGAAGGGCTCTCTACAGTCGCCATCGCTTCGGTGGACAAACCTGCCCTGCACAAGAAGCTCGACCTCAGGCCGGAACAGGAAATAGTACTGACCCAGCCCGTGGGTTATCCGGCGTGACATAACAATCTGTCGGCCAGTCTGCTTCGCCGGGAAGGAAGCACCGTGACAACATGAGGAGTACATATCCATGAGTACGATGCGCATCGGAGCGGCAGTCCTGGCATGTTTGATGTTGTTGGGAGAGTCCACCGGATGGGCAAAAGACGTAGTCCTTGTGGATGGCGGGACAGCCCGCTGCGCCATCTACGCCACGCCGCAGGCAATGACTGGCGGAGTGGTAACGGCCTCCGTGCAGGACCTGAGTCATTATTTGGAGGTCATGAGCGGGGCCAAGGTTCCCGTCTTCACCAATCCACCGCCGAAACGCGGGGACGACATCGCGATCCTGGTCGGGGAACGTGCCGTCGAACGTTTTGGCCGCCCCAAAGAGACTTCGCGCTTCGGGCAGGCGTGGCGGCTGGTGGCGAACAAGAAGGGCGTCGGCCTGGTTGGCGAAAGCGACGAATCCACCAGCTATGCCGTGTACGAACTGCTTGATCAGCTCGGCTGCCGCTGGTTCATGCCGAGCGACATGGGAGAAGTCATCCCCGCCGCAAAGACCGTCGCCCTGAAAGAACAGGACGTTTCCGCGGTTCCAGCCACGATCTACCGGAACATCTGGTACGCGGACCAGGATTTCAAGAGACGGAACCGGCTGGGCGGATTCTACCTCGCCTGTTCGCACGCCATCCCGGGTGATGTTTGCCGGGCGGATCCGGCCGTAGCGAAGAAGATCGCCGACGACACGATCGCGGAACTGGATAAGAAGTATGTGTCTTCCGTCTCCCTTTCACCTGCCGACACCATAAACTTCTGCCAGTGTGAGAAGTGCAAGGCGCTGGACGCGGGCGACTGGGATACGAGCATGAATTGCATGTCACTCTCCGACCGCATGGTCCACTTCGGAAACGCGATTGTGGGAGAAGTGACAAAGAAATATCCGAACGTGATGTTCGGCATGCTGGCATACGTCCAGTATACCCGCCCGCCACTCAAGGAGAAACCGCTCCCGAATCTCGTTCCACAGATCGCCCCGATCACTTATTGCCGGGCCCATTCAATGCTGAACACCAACTGCCCGTCCCGCCGCACCCTGAAACCGATCGTCGAGGGATGGGGCAAGGTGGCACAGAACGTTTCCATGTACCACTACGGCTACAACCTGGCGGAGGTGTCATGCCCCTATCCCATGATGACGCTCTGGAGCGAGGAACTGCCGGTGTGCCACCAGAACCACATGACCTTCTGGATGCCGGAAACCATGCCGAACTTCGAGTCCACGATCCCCGGCCTGTACATGGGCCTTCGCCTGTCGTGGTACACCACGGCGAGACCAGCTGACATCCTCGACGAATTCTTCAACCGGTTTTACGGGTCAGCCGCGGAACCGATGCGGGCATACTGGCAGGGGATCGACGACGCATGGACAAAGGTCGAGGAACATGCCGGATGCGGGTTCGGGCACATGAAGCGTTTCACGCCGGAGGTTATGAAGGCGGCGCGCAGCGCCCTGGACAAGGCCACCGCCGCGTGCAAGACGGACATGGAGAAGCGGCGCGTCAAGATCGTCGACGAGTCATTCCGCGAGTTCGAGCTCTTCATGAAGATGCGGCGCGACCTCGTTGAAGGAAGGCTTGCCGCCCTGGAGAACGACGGCACGGCGTGGATCGCCGAGTGGGACCGGCTGATGGACGCCTACAAGGCGCAGTCGGCTTTTTCGCCATACGCGAAGGGATACTTCCAGGAGTTCTTCTTTGCCCCCTATAAGGACGGCGCGCGGATCGCGAAGGATTACGTGGTTCTTTCGCCGCTCCGCGAGTGGCGGTATGCCGTCGACAAGGAGAAGAAGGGCGAAAGCCTGGGATGGGCCAAGCCGGAGCTCGACGACAAGGCATGGAAGGTCACCGATCCCGGCGTGGATTCATGGGCGTCGCTCGGGCTCGACTACGGGTACTACGGTGGAATGTGGTACCGGACCGCGGTGAATCTCTCTGCCGTTCCTGCCGGCAAGAAGATTTTCCTATGGATCAGCGCCACGGACGGCAGCGCCAAGGTATTCGTGAATGGTCAGCATGTTCCATATGTCGACGACAAGGGGCAGAACAAGGACATGTTCTCGGGCTACTGCGCACCAGGCTCTTTCGATATTACGACCGCCGCCAAGGCCGGCGCAACCAACTCGATCAGCATACTCGGGACACACGACTACATTAACGAACTGGGCACCGGCGGGCTGCTGGGCCCGGTGCTGGTGTATCACGAGAAGTAGACGGGGTGAAATGCCCGCATCCGCATGGTAGGGGCAACGCGCTGCGTTGCCCTTGTCACAGAGAAGCATCAATGAAGCGAATGATCCTCATTGCTTTGGGTGCTGTCGTGTTGTGCGTGATTGTTGCCGGGACAATATGGGTTCCTATTGCGAGGGAACGCGCCAGGCGAACAAGGTGCCTCGCGCCACTGGAGTGTTGCATCCGTAAGGCACTGCTGATGTATGCAATGGATCACGACCGGCAGTTTCCCCCGAGACTGGCGGACATGGCCCGGGAATACGCAAACAACCCATCTCTCTTCGTCTGTCCGAGTAGTGGGACTGCCCATGGTGAAACCACCAACGTTGACGAGTGGATGGACTACATCTACGTCTACTGGCCTGACGGCGAAGACACTCCCACCAACTATCCGTGGATCTATGAGCGGCGCCTGTCAAACCACGGTGGTGGCCTCTACGTCGCCCCGATTGGCGGGCACGCCTTCTGGGATGAAGGGGCCCGGTGGTTGCAGACATTTGCGAAAGAGCATCCGGAGTTCAAAATCAGGATGCCGGATGACTTGAAGTAGTCGGTTTTGGGGCAAGATACGGATGCGTCACGGAGTGACGCCGCTACACCGCCAATGCCTTCTCCGTGTGCAGTGGCCGCGCTCCGTGCGGCATCCGAACGGCTCCTGCCGGATTCCCTCCGGACGGTAGGGCATCGCCGTTCGGAGTCCCTTCCTACTGGACACCCTCCAGCACAAGGACATCGACGAGATTGACTTCCGGCAGGCGCACCAGGAGGACGCCATCCTTCACCTCGTGGCCGAGATCCTTCGGATAGGCGTATGACCAGACCTTCTTCGCCTTGGCTGCATCATCTATGGCAAGGGTCAGGTCTTTCACCGCGCCCTTCTGTGTCCCGCCGAGGTTGACAATCATGATCACCGTGCCCGCCTTGCCGGCCAGCCTGTTGCAGACAACGTTCGGTTTATCGGGCCGGATATCCGGCTGGATCTTAGCATCCACCAGGGGGCGGAGAACCACGGACGCCGCAACCGCATCGAAGTCGGTGGGCTCAAACTGGGGATAGCGGGTGTTGTTTTCCGGGCCACCCTTGCCGCACGGCATAGCCGGCAGAGCTTTCTTTGCCCACGCTTCGCCCGGGAATGTGCCCGTGTAGTACGCCATGCCTTTGCCTGTCTGCCGCGAGACAACTGCAGGCTTGCCGTCGTCATACGTTGCCAGGACAACCGTACCATTCACAGGCTCGAACTTTTCCATCGTGGCCAATGCCGGGAACTCTGCTCCTTCGACAGTCTTCACTGTCGCCAGCGGCTTCAGCAGCGGCAGTTCCAGTTTACTCCGCAAAGCACCCTTGTACCGTGCATACGACACGCGCTTGCCGCGGCCAACCACGCCTTCAAGGACATCGAGCGGCTCATCATATTCGTCTTTCCGTGCCGCACCCGCCGACATGTACAGAACCCCGCCGTCGTTCACCCAGCCTGCAATTACTTTGGCCGTCGCCCTCTCCATGTTCTCCCCGCCAACGTACAGAGCCCTGTACGACTTGAGGTACCCTTCCCTCACATCAGACTCCGTCACCAGGTCCACGCGGTAACCGGCATTGCGTAGCGCGAAGTATGTGTTCTTGCGTTCCTCCTGGAACGCGTTGCTGTACTCCGTGCCCGGGGCAACAGCCCACTGGCCCATGCCGCCGATCTCCCACGTGTCGCTTGCCTCGGACAGCAACATCGCCACGGGAGTCGCCACCGGCCCGGCAGGGTCCAGCCAGTCTTCCACCATGCCGGCGATGTCGCTCGCGGTTCGCAGCGCATGGAACATCGGCAGGCCGTTCCGCGGGTTGATGTAGTTCTCTGTCGTCCACCCGTCGGGTGGGATGCTGAACCAGTCGAGGTCCTTCACGTTCTGCCCCATCTCCAGCACCGCGTTCTGGAGCAGGTGCTCGGGCGAGTTGCCCGGGTAGTGCGGCATGCAATAGAACATCATTCGCTGGTGGTTGTACTTCGTACCGGCCTTGAGATAGCCGGCCTGGTATTCCGCTACCAGCCGCGATGTCTCGGGTTGGCAGTAGTCATAGTCTTCAGTCCACGCCATCGTCATCGCATTGTGTTTGAACGACTCGATGAAGCTGGACTGGTGCATCCAGTAGAACGGATGCATTCCGCCAAGGTTCGCGCTCGTATGCACGTCGTTCCCGAGCATCTCGCGGAACTTCTTTGTCCTGGCAGCGAAGTCGTCGATGCCCTGCTGGATGCGGAACAGGCAACTGTGCCAGTAGAGCCGCTTCACGGTCTTATCCACTGTCGCGCCGGTCTGCCCCGCAGGCACCACACCGATCTGCACGGCAACATCAGCCGTTGGAGTGGCCAGCGGTTTCACCTTGTCCCATCCGCTCAACCCGAGCGTCTCCGGCGTGACATTCTGCTTCTTCAGGTACTCATGGAATGCCGCGACAATTTCAGGCTTGTTGGGGTCCACGTTGGGTAGGCCTATTTCGTCCCCGTAGGAGAGGTAGTAGAACTGGCTTGCGGTTCCCTTCGCCTTCAGGTTCGTCGCGATGTTCACCGTGTCCTGACTGTGATGGAAGCATGCGCTGCGCATCAGCTCAAAACCGCGTTGCTTGCACCATGCCTGCTGCTTCACGTAGTCCTCGGGTTTCAGCTCAAGACCGTTCCCAAACACGGTGTTCAGCCCGACTGCCCGCCGGAAATCCATCGCGATTTCCCAGGACCACTGTTGGGGACCGCCAAGCGGTGCACCGGTGCTGCCATAGAATCGCATTTTTTTCGGCATCGGTGCCTTTCGCGGAACCTTGTCCAGCTCGGCGGTTATGGTGCGGTAGACATCGGCCAGCGTGACACTCCAATTCAGGCCTTCGTCCGTATTCAGGTCCGGCTGGAGCAGGAAGGTTATCGCTCCGCCAGGTTCTGTCGGCTTCACGTCGAAGCGCTTGACGATAGCTGCTTCTGCCGGCGCAAGCGCGATGTCCACGCCAAACAGGACAACTGCAGGCTGGGCGTCGAGAGCCTTGCCGGTGTCGTCAACGATCGTCGCCCTGCAGTCGAATGTACCTGCGCTTTCCGTGTTCAGGCACGGGCCGATATCGAGCCATACGCTGCTTTCGCCTGGCGCCAGCGGAGCGGGAATCTGTCCACCGTTGACCGCCACGGGCTTCCCGTTCGTGCCGACCATCAGGACACCCTGCGCGTCGTAGTAGCGAACCAGCTCCGTGTACTGGGCCGAGTAGAAATCGTTGTAGCGCTTGCCCCATCGGTTCCACGTAAGCTTGGCCTTGCCGGGCGCGTCTTTCGGGAGCCTGAACCGCAGGAAGACGTGATTTGCCCGCCTCAGTTCGTCCAGTAGCGGGTAGCGGGGGAACTTCGGGCAGGACACGTCCGACAGGTCGTCGGTAAGCATGATTGCGTCAACTGACCGCATGCCGGCAGGCTCAGGGTTCTTCGTCTTTGCCAACGCAAGCTTCACCTTTCCGGCAGGCAGATCGACCGCATATCCCTCGGCTGCATCGTGGTCAATGCCCCAGGTCCAATAGAGGCTTCCCGCGACAGGCTTGTCGTTGAAACTGTAGTGCTTCGTGGCGGCCTCAAGGCCGTAGGTCTGCCGGAACGTCGGATCTTTTGCACCGACAGGGGTAAGGCTGACGTCCATTGCATAGTTGAAGAACGGCGGGCATTCGTATTTCACCCACAGCTTGTACTTCCCTGCTTTCGGCACTTCGATATCCGCACTGATTTCGGCGGAGTTGTCACCCTTATCCGTCATGGCCGTGCGCGTGCGGCTCTGCCAGTGGCCGCCGAAAACGTTGCACTGGTAGTGATCAATCCCGGCGCGTCCGACCCGCCATTCCGGCGCGCTGCCGCCGAACTGTTTGCCGTCAACGCCCTTCATGTCCTCAGCCTCGACGATGACACGTGTCACACCGTCCGGCCCGACCGGTGACTTCCAATCCGGCACCTGCGCCGATGCTGTCATCATCCACGCCATCATGATTCCCGCAACCATGCCGAACACATGTCTTGTCCTCATAATGTTCATTCTCCGGATTCCGTCCGCTTCTATTCTTGCAGCAATGATTTAACGCTACTTCATCTTCTGCGACGCAGGCAAGCACTTCAGACCATTACGCATAATCTACCGTAGATAGGAATTTTCGCCTGGCCTGGCGCGGAACTTTCCTGCTGAGACACGAAGGTAGCAGGTTACAGCCACAGGAACGATCCTGGACAATTCATCGCGCAGTCGCTGAACGGATTGCCTTGCGAAAACAGGGCCCGCGCTCGCCGGCAAACGCCTTGCGCAGGCGTTTGTCGGCGGAACTCGATCGCCGGCGGACAACGGCCGGACCCACACGGGCACATGCGGCCCGGCGGGCCGCGCGACTCCGCTGCCACTCATCCCAGGTCCATTCGGTCTTAAGTGCCGAGCTTGATTTCACGTCGGACCTCTTCCTTGAGCTTGTCCATTTCATCCGCGATCCCGAATGCCGGCAGTGCGGCAAGACGTCGTGTCTCCGTCCAGTCAACAGGCGTTTCTCCGCTCAAGCACGCAGCCAGCATTTTCTTTGCCACTGCGCGCGCCTCGGCGTCAGGAGCCGGATAGAATGCCAACATTGTTCTCTCGACCAATACGAGTTCGGCCGGAACGATGCTGACGGGCCCGCATGGAGTTTCGAGGGTACGGTAAGAACTATTCGCCTCATTCTCGATCAATCCAAGCAAGTCCACATAGAGCCCCGCCACCTTCCAGCTCCGCGGACCACCGGACGCGCCAAGTCGTCCCATGATATCCTGTGCCATGCGCAGTGGGATCGGCTTCAGTGTTCGACGACACAGATCAACGTCACCGGACATGTAGGCGCCTTCCGTGTAGAATTCCACCGCGGATCCGCCAACAACAACCAGTTCCCATCCAGCAGTACGGAACAATCGCGTTACAAGCCCCGTCAGCCTGAGAGCCTTGTCCAACAGGTCACTGCTCGACTCAATCTCCCGCAGCTCCTGTTCAATGTTCTTCATGTTCCAATCGTACTGCTGCTTTGCACATTATTCAATCCGGGTCGTCAGAAAGATTTCACCACCACCGGACTCTTGGGCCAAGGCGGCAGGGATATGTCGCCGATGCAGTTCTCCATGATCAGGCCGGAAAGAACGTTGTCCGTGAACTTCTCCATCGAGCCGCCATACGCGTAGAACGGATGCAGGCAGCCAACCGCCGTGTTGTTGTCCCAGCGGTTGCCGCGCACCGCAAGTTCATTGCCGATCTGTGCCACGTAGAAGCCGCAAGTGCAGCCGTCAACCAGGTTCCCCTGCACCATGTTACCGACCGAGTCCTCGTATCCCCATCTGTTTGGCTTTGCCGACCCGAAGTTCTGTCTGGAATACCTCGTGCCTTCGGGAAGCGGCCTCTCCGGCCAGTCGTTCTCGAGCCCGATGCCGACAGTGAAGTCGTCGGGTACGTTAGTCTTGGTTGTCAGCTTGATGATATTCCCCTGCACGACATTGCACGATGCATTCACTGCCATGTAGACGCCGTAGCGGAAGTCACCGGTGATCGTGTTCCCGATGATCCGGTTATGGCTGCAGCCTACGTAGGAATGTATCGAATCGCGGTCAACGCCGACCGACGTTGAGGTGGACCTGATAACGTTGTTCGCCACTAGGTTGTAACTCGACCCGTATGCCATGGCCACCGCGCTGGACCCTGGCTCGAGAAGGTTGTTACCCATCACGATGTTGTGCCGCGAAGACGGGCAGATGTTGATGTTGCGGTGCCTGTTGTGGGAGATCGTATTGTTCACGATCCTTGTCCGGCAGGCGCCGGCAAGACCGAGGCCGTGCGTGCCGCCCGTGAGTATATTGCCTTCTATCACGGTGTCGTAGGTTGTCTCGTCCAGGTACTTGATCTGCCCGACCGGTGGAAGAAAATATCCGCCCGGCGTGTTTGGCATTTCCGACTGGACGGAAATCAAAACCAAAGACTCAAGTTCGGCTTTAGGCGCTTCGATGATGCAGTTCCGGATGGCCGTGTTAACACATCCACACTCCACGGATATCCCGCGGCTCACGTCAGCCAACCCCGATATGCGGCAACCTTCGATGACCGTATCGCAGGCATTGGCCAGTACAATTGCCCGTTTTGAAGGACCTGCCGTGATCGCGATGCCGCGGACTTGAATGCCAATGGCGGGTTTTGCCTTTGAGATGCCTTTCACGGTGAGAACAGGTTCGGCGCTCAGCCCCAGCAACGTGCCTTCACCCGCTATCCCGCTCATGCCGCGGCCCAGCACCAGGCTCTGCACGGCATAGGCTCTTCTCCGCAGGACAAGGGCACCGCCCGTTTTCGTGGCCTCCAATGCCCGCTGCAGTGCCGCAGTATCGTCGGTTGTGCCATCACCCCTTGCCCCGAATGTCTCGGGATATACCCACAACGCAGGAAGGTTCCCGCCATCTGATTTGCCCACAGCTTTCTTCTGCATTGGATTCTCCACCCCCAGCTGATCGATTTCCCGGATGCTATCTGTCGCGAAACTCGCTTTCAATGTCCTTGTTGGAGCTTGTCCAAGGCAATGCGTTTGTTCTACAGGAACCCCTCACCTCCATCCTCTCCCCAAAGGGGAGAGGAAGAAGATATGACGACACGGCAGTGCGACGGAACTGAGGATTGGCATATTCGACGCCTGTGTATGGAATTCCCTCGCCCCTTGAGGGAGAGGGTCAGGGTGAGGGGATGGCAATTTGCCTGTCGAAGAAGGTGCCCTCTATGCGCCCGGCAGTATCCCCTGCTCCTTCAGCCACGCGATCGACCGCGCCTGCCACGCATCCCACATCGGTCCCTGGTAGCCGTTCAGTCCGTGCCCGCCGGAAGGGAGTTCAAGAAGCTCTGCCGCCACGTGATTCCGCCTGAGCGCATCCCGCAATTCGCGGCTGTTGTCCACTGCCACCGCCTCATCATCAAGCGCATGGGCCAGGAATGCCGGCGGAGTTCGTGACGTGACCTGTCTCTCGTTGGAGAACAGTTCGACCGTGTCCGGCGCAGGATCGGGACCGAGAAGGTTCAGCCTTGTCCCGGCGTTTGTTTTTGCGCCCATCGTTATCACCGGATAGATCAGGATCATGAAATCCGGCCGGCACGAGACCCTGTCGATGGGGTCAACCGCCCCCGCATCACCACTGTCAAAGTGCGTGCCGGCGGTGGAAGCCAGGTGCCCGCCGGCAGAGAAACCCATGATGCCGACCCTGTCGGGATCGCACTGCCATGCCCGGGCGTTGCAGCGGACGATGCGGACCGCCCGTTGTGCGTCGACAAGGGGGACTAGTGGGTTGCCGCGCGGCAACCGGTACTCCAGGACAACCCCGGTGATGCCGTGCGGGACCAGCCATCGCGCGATGCCGTGTCCTTCCGGTTCAACTGCATGAAACCCGTAGGCTCCACCGGGGCAAATCACGATAGAGACCCCGCACGGTCTTTCGGGTCGGTACAAGGTGATCTTGGGCGGCGGAGCCGAACCGTTCTCTTCGCCGAACGGCATGCGTCCAGGCCATAGGAACACACGTGTAAATCGCTCCCGATAAGTCCTGTTTCCGGACTGGTAGGGCGGGGCCGCCGGACCCGCCGAAATCCGGGAAGCAGACGGCGCGTCCGGCGGCCGCGCCCTACCACAACACGGCGTTGGCGTGTGCCGGACAGGTCTTGGCGTTCTTCCCATCAAGGCTCCTTTTCCTTGATCGAACGCCAACTGAGGAGCGAACCGGCAATTATGAGAGCGCAGCCAATCCATATCCGGGAGCCTGCGCTCACGCCCAGGTACAGGCAGCTGAACAGGGTCGAGAGAAGAGGCGTGAAATAGGAGCACGACGTCACCAGCACAACGTCGCCCTTGCGCATGGAGCTGTCCCACAGCAGGTAGGCCGCGGTGTTGGCCGCGCTCATCAGGACCAGTTCACCGACAACAGCGGCATTCCACGTGCTGGCTTCCGGGCGGAACAGCCGGAGCACAAGCAGCGCCACGCCGGTCAGGGGGATGAAGAAATACACCCCGCCGGCATCCGATCCGCCCGCCCAACGCCGCGCCAGGTTGGAGTAGAGTCCCCACGACACTGCCGCGACAAGGCCGAGGCCGTACGCCAGCGGCGCCCGGCCGACATGTCCGGCAAATCCGGACCACGAAATGTCCGCCCCCTGCGTCAACACCAGGAACACGCCGGCAAGCGCCAGGATCGTTGCTGGAACCAGCCACACGCGCGCATGTCTGCGCAGGAGAACAAGCGATAGCAGGATCGTAAGTGTAGGCCACAGGTAGTTCACGAGCCCTATTTCGAGCACCTGTGTCCGATCCCCCACCCGTCCCACCCCGACGAACAGGGCAAGACTGTAGAGCGCAAACAGGAAGCCACACCCGGCGAGATATTTCCAGGAGGACGGTGCCCGCATCGGCCGTTCGCGCCTGCCCGGCATCGCGAGCAAACCCATGCAGAAGACACCACCCAGGAGGTGTACGGCAGTTGCTGCTGTCAGCGGTCCGAGCTTCTCCGACAGGCTACGTGTCAACGCCACCATCATACTCCAGAGCAGGAGCGCGCCAAAACCGTAGAGTGTATGTCGGTTCGTGATCATATGCCGTGATTGCCACTCTTGCCCGCGGATCAGCGCGAACGGTACTCCGTTTCCCGTTCGTTGCACAACGCAGAAGACGATGTCTCCCGGTTGACCGCGGCGCACCGGTACCACCCGTGGTATGCATCGGGCTCCTGGTGCCAGGCCCCATGATGACACCTGCGCGGCCCGTTCCTTCAACTCGAGTGTTTGTGTATGATATATCAAGAGTTGATATATCATATCCAAGCTGGCCGATGCTGGCGCAGATCGTCACGGGCTTTGTGCTTCCGCGGCCGCCGCCGTTGTGGTATCGGATTCTCCCGATGGCGACAGACCCGGACAACCGCATCAGAACGTCCGCGCAGGATGACAGACACGTCCCGCTTTTCCATTTCGTTTCCCCGGACCCGAAATCAGTCTGTTTTGATCCCAACGGCGCGCTTTTCTGGAAGGGACGCTACCACCTGTTCTACATACTCCAGGACCCAAGACTGAAAACCGGCCCGGAGTTCTGGCAGGCGGGCCACTGTTGGGGACATGCATCAAGCGCCGACCTCCTGCACTGGACCCATCATCCCGTCGCTCTCGCGCCGGACTCATCCGGTCCCGAAGCGGCAATCTACAGCGGTTGCGCGCTCATCAACAAAGAAGGTGTGCCTACCCTGGTCTACCACGGGTACGGAACCGGTACCTGCGTGGCAACAGCTGCGGACGATGACCTGATCACCTGGCGTAAATGCCCGCAGAACCCGGTGATCAGGGAACCCAGACAAGCCGGTGACCCCGGGTGGGGAATCTACAACGTCTTTGATCCGCACGTCTGGCTTGAGAAAGACACCTACTACGCCATCCTCGGCGGACGGGTGAAGCCGGACGACATTCGTGATACGGCATATCTGTTCACCTCCCGCGACCTCGTACGGTGGAAGTACCTTCATCCTTTCTACCTCCCGAACCCGGCGTGGACTGACGAAGGCGACGATTGCGCATGTCCCGATTTCTTCCGCCTGGGTGACAAGCACGCGCTCCTGTGCATCAGCCACGCAAAGGGAACCCGCTGCTACATCGGGGACTACCGCGGGACCAGGTTCCTCCCCGAAACACACCAGCCCATGAACTGGCCCGGCGGCTGCACTTTCGCCCCCGAAACGCTGTTGGATGCCACGGGCCGCAGGATCATGTGGGCCTGGGCAATCGACCAGCGCAAGGACTGGTGGAAGGATGGCATACCGTGTGTCATGACCCTGCCACGAGCTCTATCGCTTGATCCCGGCGGCATCTTGCGGATGGAGCCGGTTGCCGAACTTGCATCGCTGAGGCGGGATCACAAGACATTCCGGAACATGCAGATCGCGGCATCGAGCGGTACATCGCTTGACGGTGTTGGTGGTCAATGCCTGGAGATACTGCTGGAGGCCGAGGCGCTTCCCCGAAGCCGCTTCGGCGTCAGGTTGTGTGTTTCACCGGATGGCTCGGAACAGACGACCATCATGTTCAATGCTTCGCGCGGCGAGCTTCTGGTGGACACATCGAAGTCCAGCCTGCAAGACAACGGCTGGCGACCTTACCCGATGGATTTCTGGCGGGATGGCGTTGTGTCAAAGAACTTTACCGCCCAGGTTGTTCCCGTTCAAATGAAGGACGGTAATCGGCTGCTGCTGCACATCTTCCTGGACCGGTCCATCCTGGAGATCTTTGTCAATAGCGGGCAATGTGTCACCCAGCGGATATATCCATCGAGGGACGACAGCTCGGGGGTAGTGTTGTTCGCGGAGGATAATCCTGTCCGCATACACCGGCTTGATGCCTGGACAATGACGGCGGCAAGTCCGTGATGGACAGCATCACGACCGGCGACCTCGCCCGGTCCAGGCGCGTTCCCCGGATACTGCGGACCCGATGCTTTGTTTGAAGCGGCGAAGGGACTCGCCGCTCCACCACGGCAGTATCAAGACACGCCCGCCGCAACTTCGTTGTCCGAGGTGGAACGCGCTGTCCACAGCGCGTTTCTTCCCCCGTCACGGTTGGTCAGACGCCTCAATCAACACACAGCCCAGGGCCGGCACGGTAACGTCCACGCGACTACCTGTGCCCCGACAAGTTCTCTGGCGGGCCACAAGCCTGGATCCTGCGCTGTGCTCTGTAAAACCTGTCCCCAGCCGGTTATCGGCAACCGCCACTTTCCGCGGCTTGTCGGTCCAGTTGGCCAGCACCACACCGGTCCTGCCGTTCGGCGCCTGCCACGCCGCGTCAAACACCGGCGGTATCCGGTTCATCCGGCCGTTTGATTCCCACACGATGGGATCAGGGCCGTCAACAACGGCCGGCCTGAGCATGCGACCGAGTGTGAGATAGTCACGGCCTGGTCCGCGTCGAAGGGCGAGTACAGTTCGCATCATTTCCACCGCAGCATCGTTGGATCCCACCTTCGGCAGCCACGGGGCCCAGTTGCCTGTGTCCTTGTTGAGGAGCGTACCGTCGCCAACCATGACCGCGCCGGGCAGTTCGCCGAGCACTCCGTTGCACGCATTGCGTGTCTCAAGGTGATGCGGCTCAGGTCCCATTCCCATCCCGCCCTGCAGGATGATGCACTCGTGGTACAGGTAGTGGTAGAGCGGCATGAACTCGTAGTTGGAGGTATGACCGGGCGGGATCACACGAACATCACACTCCTGGAACAGCGGCAGGCATGTTTCGTTGCACGGCGCCTCCGTGGAATGGATGACTTCCGATTCACCGGCCTTTCGTGCTGCCTCGTGAAATCCCTCCACCACGGCACGCATCCCTGCGGCCATCCATTTGCCCGGCACCGGCGAATGCCCGTGGTTCTTCGCAAAACAAGGGAACGTCGACGCGCCCATGTTCTGGTCAAAGAACTGGATCGATTCCATGCCCCACCCTATTATGCGGGCAACAAAGTCCTCGGCGAGCCGCCGGGTTGCCTGCGTGCCGAGACAGGACACATAGCTCGGACGCCAACTCCGGTCCCAGCCTTCCTGCCAGATTGCGCCGCCCGGGGTCCGGCTTACGCCGCGAACACCATTGTGTTTCCGGAAGTAGTCACGGCCGTCATAGTCGTTCCAGTAGTTGCCAATCACCCAGCGTGTTCCGTTGCAGAACGAGCCAACACGCCATCCACGCTGACGTACCCGCGCGGCAAAACGCTTCAAGGATGCCTCGCCGCCGATTGGAGGGAAGCAATCCGGATAGATCCACGGCCCGGCGCGTTCCCAGGACATCAGGACAGCCACCAGTGGTGCCTTCAGCCGGCGCGCAAGCCGATCCAACAACGGGAGAACCTTTTCGTAGGGCAGGAACTCCTTCACAGGGAACACGGGCCCGATGTCCAGTTCCCCCTGCGGGCGGACAGTGATGTACGCCGGGGCATCGAGCAGCCACTCCGGCACATCGGACCGGCGGTGCAGCGGCGTTGCCCATGACTGCTGCAGGGTCCATGCGCGGTACAGGTCCGCCGCATCATGCCAGTCTCCCTTGAACCCGCGCAGCACCACGTCGTATTCCAACGTCCGTGTGCCGCGCACCGGCCAGTCGCCGACGTGCGCGATACCGAGGCGGATCCCGGGCGCGCGGTGCAGCGGCTTGATGATCTTGATGTTGGCCTTGGCATCCTCGCACGCAAGGTAGAGACCGGCGCGATCGTTGAGGTAAGCCATGAACTGGGCAAACACGAAACCCGGGTAGTGGAACGAAGATCCGTTCTCCGGGGCAAATTGCCAGGCAAGCGTGCTATCCGGTCCCAGTGTTTCCGGTGCAGGATTCTTGATCAGCCTGCCGGCGTAATGCGGCCAGAGAATGGAACCCTTCAACTCGTAACGCACCACAACGAACGGGAACTGGACATCCACAACGTTGAGTCCCGCATCATTACGCAGAGACAAGTTCCACCGCGTCCCGGGTTCCGTGGCCGATCCTCGCGCGGTTACCGTGACAGTCATATCCAGCCCGGCAGGACGGTCGAAGACCATGGTCACAACGTCCCGCCCGTCCTGCCGACTGCACGCCACGCGCGTGCGGCGGGCATCAAACGACGTCAACCTGCGGTACTCGCCTTGTCGGTCGAGATATTGCAGCACGAAAACCGGATGCTCCTCCGACGAGGCCAGGAATTCCTGGCCCGGCGCATGGTGGCTGCGGAATGAGATCAGCCGACCGGTGCGACGATCGAACTGGAGTGACTCTGTCTTCGTCTTCAGAGATACTCGGGATCTTGTCATATGCTCACCTCGTGATTGCCGGCCAATCTCCGGCCAGTTTCAAGACGGCCGGGACTGAGCCCGGCCCTTCATTTCCCGATCAGAACAACCTGCCCAAAAGACAGGAGGGACGGCCTCCGCACCGTCCTATTCCGGCTGGACGCGCGGAAATTCACCCTCCGGGTTGCCACATACTTCGTGCAGAATCGTCATAAAACGGCACATTCCGCGAAACGTAACTGGCGGCTGGATGCCGTGATCTCCGTTCGGGAAGTAGCCGCCCTTCTTGAGAAGAGGAGGCACTTTATGCATGATTTCCGGTTCGATCATGTGCTCGTTGCCTTCGTTGATGGTTTCCTTCTCGAGCCACCCGACCATGACAAATCGCGGGTGCTTCTTGCGGATCTTGAAGAGATCGTTGCCGGCCTTTACCTCGAACGGGTACAGGCAATTCACGCCATACTTGACCGCAAGATCCACGAATTCCATCACGTTCCCGTCGCTGTCCACCGCGACAACTGGCACACCATTCGCCTTTGCACAGTCGCATACGGCCTGATAGTACGGTCCGCAGAATTCGTCAAACTGCTTCGGCGAAAGAAGCATGCCGTGGTTGTAACTCAGGTCTTCACCCATGGCCACGATTTCGGGTTTCAGGCGTTCGATCAGCGGAAACACATATTTCCTCGTCTGTTCCATCCGCCAATCCATCATTTCGTGGACCAGGCCAGGATCGTCGTACATGGCATAGCTGACAGCCCCGGGTCCCCAAAGGCTGCGAATGTACCCGTATGCGCCGCCCGCTCCGATGCAAAGCGGCATTGTCCGCTTGTCGAACCGGCGGCAGTTCGACTCCATCTCTTTCTTCGACATGATGCCGGCAGGCGTCGATCTGTCGCGCCAGAATTCCCACGATTTCCGGTCCCGCACCGTGTACCTCACGAACTCAGGCATCGAGTAGACATTGGCGTTGTTGATCACCTGGCGTTCGATTGCTCCGGACTCGTACTCAACGACCTCGTACTCGCCCTCGATCCGGACGGTAGACTTGATTCCAACCGCGCCACGTCCCAAACCGAAATCGACACCGATGGGACCAGTGGTCCCCCAGTACTTGTACCAGCTCTCAACGTTCTGACAGGACCAGTCCACGTAGGCGCCGCCCACGTGCGCGGGCATCCCCTGCTCAACCAACCGCTCGTGAGTCGTGACCAGCGCTCCACCCGACATGCCCGGCGCGCCGGGAAACCCGAAGATCGGGGTGTAGTCCGGCTTCTCGAACCTTGCGACCGTCAGAAATCGTTCTCTATCGTTCATGGTTGCCTTCTTGTTCCCCGTCCCTCTTCGCTCTCTTCGCGTTCTTCTGTTCACAGCTCCGGATTTCGAACACGAAGGCAGCAAAGGGATGAATGAACATCCTTACTCACTGCCTACTCTCACCGCCTGCCCGTATGCACATATCTTCACCGGTAGGTCGGGGTATTTCACATGCATGTAGTCTTCGAACTTGCGCGGATCCTCGCGATTGCCCTCGAACATATCGTAGTGGGCTGGAATTGTCAGTCCAGGCCGCAGAGCGCCGGCGAGGTCCGCGGCCTCCTGGTAAGTCATGTTGCCGATGCAGTTGCGCCGCAACCGTTCCGCATCCCGCCCGTTGATGGGAAGCATCACAACATCGAACTTCCAGCGTCTTAACTTCGTCAGCAGGCCCTCATAGATACAAGAATCGCCGGCGTGGTAGAGGGTCACACCGTTGCCTTCGATCACGTAGCCGAGGAACGCATGAAGGCCGGTCCGCGGATCCTGGTCGAGCAGTTCATGAGCCGCAGCGACGCCGGTGATGCGTATGCCTTCAACCTGGACTGTTCGACCATCATCAAGACCTATTAACCTATTGCGCGGCAGACCGATATCCGATGCCAGTTTCTCCAGCAGTCGTTCCGGCACCACGAATTGTGAACCGGGCGACGCTGCCGCCAGCGAGGGCCAGACGGGCCGGTCAATGTGATCGCCGTGATCGTGCGTTCCCAGGACCACCGCCGCGTTTGTGACTTCGTCGGGCTTCACAAGCGGCGCCACGAGGCGGGACGGAGAAGGCGACAGGAACGGATCCAGATAGAGAACACTGCCACCCAGCTTCACGACGAAGCTGTGCTGGCCAAGCCACCACACGGCGACCTCGCCGGAGGAGAGGCGTACCGCGTCGATAGATTCCATCAGCTGGCTCATGGCTTTGTACCTGTCCGGCTCATTCCTGTTGCCGCAAGCTGACTTTGCTCCGCGCGTCAACGCAGGGACAGAAACCGAAAAGGCGCAACTTGGCAATAAGCAGGTCGTCAAGCATTGGCAAGTCCTTTGGATAAACCGAGACCAGCCGCTTGCCCTCCTGCTGATAGAGCAACTGCTTCTTATACATGCTCATTTTGTACTGCGGTGTGTCGAGACCCCAATACTCGATGTAGACATCCAACTCGGGAAGGTAGAAATCCGGCCGTATCTGGAATTCTCCGATTATGCGAAACTTGGCATCGTAGCGATACGAGAGACCGTGAGTGGTCAGCCAATCGGCAACTTTCCGTTCCCCCTCAGACTGCACCACGGTGCCATCCCGTGCTTCAATGGTCTTGTTGATCTCCACCTGGGTTTCGAAGTTACGCCGTTCCAGGAAGACCTCGTCGAAGCACCGGTCACAGAAGACCCTTTGGAATGCCTGCTGCGACCGTGCATACTCGCTTGCAGTAACAAGCGCGCTGCAACGCTGACAACGTTTCTCCGTTGACGATTCTGCAACGCGCACCGCTTCTTCAATGAACTCCACTGCCGCGGTGGCATCGCGTCGAATATATTCTTTCTCCGCAGAATTGGCCGCCATATCACGCAGGTCGTGCAGGCAATCCTTCGCAGCCAAGCCATATGCTTTCAGCGCCTTGATGGCGTACTGCCTTGTCTGAGCATGCGGGTCGTGTTGGACAACCGGTACCAGAGCTGTCACTGCTGCCGCCTGATCAACGCCCATCCACGCAAGCTTTCCGAGCGCCGATGCAGCCAGCCGCCTGGTATTGGCTGACGAAGAGTGAAGCAAATCGAGCAACTCGGCAAAGGCCCCCACGTTCCCCTCGCGTCCGATCGCGACGGCCCGTTCCGAGAGCTGCTTCTCAAGTTGCCGGTCCATCGGATTCTTCACATCGGGTCTCCGGCCAGCGCTGACGCGCGGATGCGAAGTCAGCAGTTCTACTTCCCGCGCAAGGCTGCTATCATTTCGGTCACGCCCGCCTTGATATCATATGCCGGTTTCCAGCCCAGCAATTTGCCGAGGCGTTTGATGTTCATGTAGAAATCGCCGGTTTCCACCAGTTTCGCGGCGGCTGGCCACTTATCGTACACCAGCGCGCTACCGTGGGCGGCGGTCACGATTGCCCTGGCCATCTCCACGAATCGAACGGGTTTCCCGCTGCCCAGGTTGTACACTTCGCCGATTGCCTTCGGTTCTTTTGCCACGCGCAGTATGGCTTCAACGGCGTCACGGACATAGAGGTAGTCGCGCAACTGTTTCCCGTCGCCGTATATCTTCAGCGGCGCATCTTCGAGCGCCAGCCGCATGAACTGGTTGACGATGTTGTAACTCACCCTGCCGGGCTGGTGGTCGTCAGGCCCGTAAACATTGGACATTCGCAGTACCGTTGTCCGGAGGCCGTAGTTCCTGTGGTACAGCAGGTGGTAGCGCTCACCCAGCAGCTTGTGCACGCCGTACATGCAGATCGGCTCCTGCGGATGCGATTCATCCACGGGAAGACGGCGCGGTTTGCCGTATTGCAGGCGCGACCCAGGGAAGATGATGCGCACGTTGGGATTCACCCTCCTGCATGCCTCGAGGAGATTGAGCAGGCCGTAGCCGTTCATCTCGAGGTCGAGACTGGGGGTCTCGCCGCTTTCGACCGCCCCGGATGTGCCGGCAAAATTGAAGAGGTATTCCGCTCCCGTCACCAGTGAATCCATCTGCAGCCTGTTCCGCAGGTCGCCCTGGATCATGCTGATGTTCCTGTTCACGCGCCACTTGTTCGGCACGTTGGATATGCGGGTAGTAACGGCCGTGACAAGCGCGCCAAGGTCCGCAAGACGCTGGACAAGGTGGTGGCCAATGAACCCGGAACCACCAAGAACCAAGGCCGACTTGCCTTCGTATGCCGCACGAAGCTCCCTGTCTGCCAAGGAAACACGTTTCACCGGTTTTGCAGCTGGCGCTTTTTGAGCCACAGCCTGTTTTGCCGTCTTCCTGGATGTTTTGCGCGTACGCTTCATGCTTGGTTTTCCCCGTTTCGCTGGAACACCCGGACACTTGCCTGCGGCATTCTATCGTCCGGCAACGGTTATGACATCCGAATACCCGGGATAATGTCAACTGCCAAGGGTCATCAGGGATGGCCTGCCATGAGCAAGGCCTGTAACGCAGGCCGTGTCGAATGGCGGAGGGGGAGGGATTCGAACCCCCGGTGCCTTGCGGCACACATGATTTCGAGTCATGCACATTCGTCCACTCTGACACCCCTCCGAAAGTGAGAGCCAGGGACGTTTCCTGTTCTTCAAATCAAGGATACCCCGAAAGGTTCGTTAAAAACAACTCTCTCTTGCTATCCTCAGCTGTCAGTGAAGGCAGGTTGCGGGGACGAAAGCGAACGACAAGACATCGGGATTGACTACTGCAACAGCGGGCCGCTTCCCTCTCGGGTTACAAACGGGCCCGGCTTGTATGTGCAGGTCGACGAGTAAGTGATACCTTTTTTCAGCCCACGAACCGTGGACCGGCAGGAGAATCCTCACCCATACTC
>Ga0172371_10000824_pt1 | contig 49085 bp, 45 predicted proteins | sample Lak12m_FD_114543 | JGI IMG/M metagenome (GOLD analysis project Ga0172371, IMG submission 114543) | Freshwater microbial communities from Kabuno Bay, South-Kivu, Congo - kab_022012_12m | ecosystem: Environmental > Aquatic > Freshwater > Lake | place: Democratic Republic of the Congo: South-Kivu... | reverse complement strand
CTATTCAATGATTTTGGTAACGACGCCGGCGCCTACGGTCAAGCCGCCTTCGCGGATGGCGAACTTGGAGCCTTGTTCCAGCGCTACCGGCACAATTAATTGCACCGTCAGGTTCACGTTGTCGCCCGGCATCACCATCTCCACGCCTTCCGGCAGGGTGATGTCGCCCGTTACGTCCATCGTCCGAATGTAGAATTGCGGGCGGTAGCCAGAGAAGAATGCCTTGTGGCGTCCGCCTTCTTCTTTCTTCAACACGTACACTTCCGCTAAAAATTTCTTGTGCGGAGTCACGCTCTTCGGCTTCACCAGCACTTGTCCGCGTTCCACGTCCGTGCGCTCAATCCCGCGCAATAGAATGCCCGCGTTATCCCCTGCCATGCCTTCGTCCAGCGATTTGTGGAACATTTCAATGCCCGTCACCACAGACGCTTTCGTCTCGCGCAACCCTACAATTTCTATCGGGTCGCCCACTTTTACCACGCCACGGTCAATTCTGCCCGTCACCACTGTGCCGCGTCCTTTAATCGAGAACACATCTTCCACCGCCATCATGAACGGTTTGTCCGTCTCGCGTTTCGGTTCAGGGATGTATTCATCCACCACCCGAAGTAATTCTTTGATGGGCGCGTATTCCGCCGCGTTGGCGTCCGTGCTGGCGCTTTCCAACGCCACCTTCGCGCTGCCGCGCACTATCGGCGTCGTGTCGCCGGGGAAGCCGTAACTGTTCAATAATTCGCGCAGTTCCAATTCCACCAGTTCCAAAAGTTCAGGGTCGTCCATCATGTCCACTTTGTTCAGGAACACGACGATGCTCGGCACTTCCACTTGGCGAGCCAGCAGCACATGCTCGCGCGTTTGGGGCATCGGTCCATCCGGAGCCGCCACCACTAAAATCGCGCCATCCACTTGCGCCGCGCCTGTAATCATGTTTTTGATGTAGTCGCGGTGTCCAGGCATGTCCACGTGCGCGTAATGCCGTTTTTCCGTTTGGTATTCTACATGCGCGATGTTAATCGTGATGCCGCGCGCCTTTTCTTCCGGCGCGTTGTCAATCTGGTCGTATGCTTTGAATTCTGCGTTGCCCGTCAGCCCCGCCACTTTGGTGATGGCTGCCGTGAGCGTCGTTTTGCCGTGGTCAATGTGTCCCATTGTCCCTACGTTTAGATGCGGTTTGCTGCGGTCAAACTTTTCCTTCGCCATGTCTGTACTCCTTTTGAATTAAAAAAGAATGCTTTTCAGCCACTGAGCCCTCAATGAGACTTGAACTCATGACCTCACCCTTACCAAGGGTGTGCTCTGCCAACTGAGCTATGAGGGCTTAACGCGCTGACCGAAAAAAAATTTCGGTAGTGGGCAGTGAAGGATTTGAACCTCCGAAGTCTGCTGACAACTGATTTACAGTCAGTCCCCTTTGGCCACTTGGGTAACTGCCCAGATATATTGTAGATTGCCGCTCGCGCAACAATCAGAGAGCCGACGACGAGAATTGAACTCGTAACCTTCCGCTTACAAGGCGGATGCTCTGCCGATTGAGCTACGTCGGCAAGCGTTAAGCAGGCGGATTATACCAAAACAATGCCTAACGTCAAGATTTATTGCGCTTTCATAAAAAATTGCTCGCGCTTCAAAAGCAGGCTTGACTTTCATTTTCTTCGGGGGTAATATAGAACAAAGGTTCTAATTATGGACACATACAACCGCTTCAACATGATGATGGAAACATCCGCTGAAATTTTAGAGGAAGAAAATGCGCCGCCGCTTAACGACCCACCCGCCGCAGATTCTGCCCTAGCGGGAATTTCCTCCACTCTGTCAGAGGACGCGCTTTTTCTCGGCATGGCGGAAGATAAGCTGCCTCTGTTGTTGGATTTATACGACCCAGTTCCCGGCGCAATTCTCATTACAGGCGATGCGGGGTGCGGCAAAACAAATTTGCTTGAAACAATTGCCCGCGCTGCGGAGCAAATGCACTCGCCCGAAAAAGTCCGCTTTGCCACGCTGACTCGCCAGCCCGAAGTTTGGAGCGGCGCAAGCGCTTCGCCGCACTGCGTTGGCATTTATCCCATTGAAGCGGCGGGAGATTTATTAGAATCGTTGGCGGAGTGGGCGCATACCAACAAGGGTGGGCGGCAATGTATCTTGTTGATGATTGACGACCTGCACGCGCTGACGCAATTGCCAGAGCCTGCCGCGCAACATTTGCGCTGGCTGCTATTGCGCGGAGCAAGCCGCCGCGTGTGGATTTTTGCAACGCTAAACGCAAGCCGCGCAAAAGAATTGGGCGCGTGGTTGGATTTGTTTCGCTCGCGTTTGTTTGGGAGGATGGAATTGGAAGAAGACGCGCTTTTTGCGACAGGCGGCGCGGAAACGCAGTTCAACTTATTGCGGCGCGGTCAGTTTGCGATGCAAGAGGAGGACCGTTGGGTAAGGTTTACGGGGGAAATTTAGCGCGTTGAAAATTAAATTACATAGCAACCACAAAAGCAATCGCCTGAGTTTCAGTGTGACTTAAACTAACGGACCAATTTACTAGCGCCAATTCTTCCGCCAGACTCTTTGCCGCGCCGCGCAACACAAGGCGCGGCGCGTTTTTTTCATCGCGGCGAATTTCGATGTCCGTCCAGCGGATGTCTCCAATGCCGCAGCCCAGCGCTTTGGATGCGGATTCTTTTGCGGCGAAACGCGCCGCGAGAGACTCTACTCGCCCATTGCAATCATTTAACTCATTTTCAGTAAACACGCGCCGCAGAAAACGCTCGCCATAGCGCTCTATGGCTTGACGAACGCGGGAGATTTCTATTAAGTCAACGCCTGTGGAAAGTTTCATGTTATAGGTTTAAGGTTGCAAGTTGTTAAACCCCAGCCGTAGAGATGACCAACCGAGATGGGTTAATGTATTTGCGGGCGACTTCTAAAATTTGTTCGCGGGTGACGGCGCGAATGAAAGACTCGTAACGAGGATAATAGTCCAGCCCCAGTTGATGGCGCTCTATGTTAAGCAAAGCGCCCGCTACCCCGCCATTTGATTCTAACGACAGCGGCAGCCGCCCAATATAGTTCGCCTGATTTTCAGCGAGCTCTTCTTTGGTCACACCGCGCGCCGCAAATTTCTTCAATTCCTTAAGAATAAGGTCAATCGCCTTTTCTAAATTTTTGGGGTTTACGCCCGCGTTTATTTCCCAAGTTCCAATAGTCATGCCCGCGTGTAAACTAGACGAAGCGGAATATGCCAAACCGGCTTTTTCTCGCACGCTTGCGCCAATGCGCCCCATCATGCCGAAGCGCCCCAGGATGGAATTTCCCAACGAAGCGGGGAAGAAATCCGCGTCAGCGCGGCGCGGCGCAAACATGCCAATGACAATATCGGACTGAGATTTATCGGCGATGACGTGATGATGACGCAGCGTTTTAAGAACGGGTTTCACCGGCGGAATTTGCGCGGCGCTTTGATTGAGAACACGCCAGCCGCCGAGATATTTTTCCGCCAAGTCCAGCGCTTTGCGAGGTTCTATTGCGCCGACTATGGCAATGACCATGCCGCGCGGTCCGTAATATTTGCGGTGAAATTCGCGCAAGTCTTTACGCGCAATGGATTGAATCGTCTCCACATAGCCATCTTCGGGGCGCGCGTAAGGATGGTCTTGATACAACATACGGTCAAAATGCAAAGCCGCCATATCGGAGGTGTCTTGCTCGCGCAGCGACAAGCCGGTGAGGAGTTGCGCGCGCAGGCGCGCCACTTCCGCTGCGGGGAAGGTCGGCGTTTGCAAAGATTCGGCAAGCAACCGCAGTAACAGCGGCAGGTCTTCAGCCAGAGCGCGCCCGCCAAAATGCGTGTTAAGCGAGCCGGAGTCAAACCCTAAGCTTGCGCCGACTGATTCGAGCTCGTTGTAAATGGAATCAAAGGTATGAGACTCGGTTCCGCGCATCAACGCGGCGGCGACAAAATCTGCCAAGCCGAGTTTTTCATCCGCCTCAGAGATAGAACCTGCGGGGAGATAGCCGCCCATACTAATGGACGGCATGTTAAAGTTGGCGCGGGCAAGAAGTACAATGCCGTTGGAAAGTTCGGCGCGGAATATGTCTTTGGGGTTGGGGAGGGAACTGTTGAGGGTTGGCATCTATTTGTGAGTGGGGAGATATATGCCCGTCAGACGTTTGGCGGGTTGAATATATTGGCGCGCCACGCGGCGCACATCTGAAGGGGTAACTTTGGCGAGCTGGTCGAGATACGTCTCGTACCAATGATAGGTTGCGAACATTTCGGCATAGCCCAGCCAAAAGGCTTGGTTGGTAATGCTTTCGTTACGATAGGAAAACACGGCGCGGGCTTGTTTGACGGCGCGCTCAATTTCCGATTTGGCGACCAGTTTGTCTTGCATTTTTTCAATTTCCGCGTCCAGCGCTTTGAGGGTTTCTTCCGGTTTGCGTTTTTGGTGAACAGTGGCAACCATGCGATAAAGATAAGGGTCTATGGTATTTTCAGACCACGAAGAAACATCCACCGCGTATTCTTTATCCACAAGGTTGCGGTAGAAGCGCGAGGTTTTGTAAGAAAGCCCGCTGGCGCCGCCGAGTAGCGTATCCAAAATTTCCAATGCGAAGACGTCCGCGTGCGCGGCTTCGGGAAAGCGATAAGCAAGTTCCACGAAAGTTGTCTCGCCGCTGCCATTGATGGAGAAGCGAATCTCGCCCGCTTGTTGCGGTTCGGGGCGAGTTAAGCGCGGCGGGGTTTCTCCGGCGGGGATGCGCTCAAAGAGTTGGCGAATGCGGCGCAGCATCTCATTGGAGTCAAAATCTCCGCACAGCGCGAGGATGGCGTTGTTTGGAACATAGTAAGCGCGATAATGGCGGTAGAGGTCATCGCGCGTCATGGTGAGCAGGTCGGCTTTATCGCCGATGATTTCATGGTGATAGGGATGAACGCGAAAGGCAAGTTGATTCGTCTCCTCCCCTAGTTGAAAGAGCGGCTCGCTTTCGCTGCCTTCGCGCTCCGAGATAATGACCGTGCGTTCCGATTCGACTTCTTTTGGGTCAAAGAGACTCTTGGTCATGCGGTCCGCTTCCAGCCGCAAGGCGAGGTCAATTTTGGCGGCGGGCATCGTCTCATAGTAGCGCGTGGAATCGCGGGAGGTGGCAGCGTTCCAACGCCCCCCTTCGCGGGAGATGGACGTATCTAACATATTCGCGGGGAATTTTTTTGTTCCCTTAAATTGCATGTGTTCCACCCAATGAGAAATTCCCGTTTTTCCGGTTGGCTCGTCACGCGAGCCAACCCGATACCACATCCACGAGGAAATAATGGGCGCGGTGTGAATTTCTTTAAGCATAACCTTCAAGCCGTTATCGAGCGTGACTTGCGTAACTCCGTTTTTCTTCATGGAACGCGCCTCTCAAAAAATAAAAATATTGATAAAGCCGACTCATCTTTGCGCTTATTTACAAATCGCTTCGCCCTGACTATTTTTTGCATTCACCTGCACGGCGCAATACAAAGGCTTAACGACTTCCTGCAAGCCCACAAAGGGGTCGTGTAGCTGCGTTTCATTTAAGGGAATATCCACCGCCACATTTAACGCAACCGGAATGGACGTATTGACTGGCACGGTAAGATTCAAAAGAACGGGCAGGCTTGTGCCTTGCGGCAGAATGATGCTCGCGCGCGCATTGTTGATGTTTAGCCCGCCGGTGTTCACCGTCACCAGCGCATTGGGGATGACGACATTTTCGCTTAACACCACGTTGGTTTGCTGGTTGAGTTGCAAATCAAACTGCACGGGAATTTGCGCCTCCACCGGAATCGTTTTAGTGATGTGCGCCTCGTCCATTTTCTCAAAGTTGGAAAACAACCCGCCCAGCAAATTGGGCGCAAGGCTCAAAACATCTATGCGTTGATTTTTGAGGACGAAAAAAACCGCCAACAAAATGAGAACGAGAATCAAATTGACCGTTAGCGAAAGAACGCTGGCGAAGGTCCAAAAAGATTGGGCAAATTTTGACGGCGCGGCAGAACTTGCCGCGGGTTTTTCTTGCGGGGCGGGCTTTTTCTCCGCCGCAACAGGAACAGCAACAACCGATGGCGGAGGCGTTACGCCAGCCCGCTTAGGGAGCGCAGCCAGCGGGTCTTTTTTTTCATTTGCCATTCTTCCTCCATGATGTTGAACGATGATGGCGCAATCTTAACACAAACAGCAACCTAAAACAGGCTTAAGCCTGCCCTACGCAAAGCAACTTCCACGCCGCGCCGGTGTAATGATATATAGAAAGAATCGTGACAAATGGAACTATGCGAAAAAGCGTGGAAGTGGAATAATCTGCGAGAATGCAAGTTACCATTTGAATATCTCATTATGGAGGCAGTATGGCTAAGATTACGCGCGAAGACGCACTTGAATATCATCGTCTCAAGGGCAAACCCGGCAAGATTGAAGTTGTCCCCACGAAACCGATGGAAACCCAACGCGAGCTGGGGTTGGCGTATACGCCCGGCGTGGCGGAGCCAGTTCTCGAAATTGAGAAAAACCCCGAAGACGCTTACGAATATACATCCAAAGGAAATTTGGTGGCGGTGCTTTCCAACGGCACAGCCATTTTAGGGTTGGGAGACCGCGGAGCTCTGGCTGCAAAACCCGTAATGGAGGGCAAAGGCGTACTCTTCAAAAAATTTGCAGATGTGGATGTCTTTGATATTGAAGTGGACAGCCACGACCCGGAAGAAATTATCCGCGTGGCAAAAGCCATTGCGCCGACCTTCGGCGGCATCAACCTTGAAGACATCAAAGCCCCCGAATGTTTTTATATAGAAGAAACGCTGAAAGGCATGTTAGACATCCCCGTCTTCCATGACGACCAGCACGGCACGGCAATTATCTCTTCCGCCGGTTTGGCAAACGCGCTGGAAATTGTCGGCAAGAAACACGAGGAAATTCGCATCGTCATCTCCGGCGCGGGCGCGGCTGCCATCTCCTGCGCCGAGCTTGCCATCAAGTGGGGCGTCAAACGCGAGAACATCACACTCTGCGACAGCAAGGGCGTTATCTACAAAGGTCGCACCGTCAATATGAACAAATACAAGGAGCGCTTCCTTGTAGATACAGACGCGCGCACCCTCGCCGATGCCCTGCGCGGCGCAGACGTATTCTACGGGCTTTCTATCGCCAACGTGATGACCCCAGAAATGGTCAAAAGCATGGCGCCGGACCCGCTCATCTTTGCCATGGCAAACCCCGACCCGGAGATTCGCCCCGAACTGGCAAAAGAAGCGCGCAAGGACGTCATCATCGCCACCGGACGCTCCGACTTCGCCAATCAAATTAACAACGTGCTGGGCTTCCCCTTCATCTTCCGCGGCGCGTTAGATGTCCGCGCAAAGCAAATCAATGACGATATGAAATTTGCCGCGTCCAAAGCGCTTGCCGCGCTGACCAAAGAAGACGTGCCAGATTCCGTCATCCGCGCTTACGGCGGCGAGAGCATCAAATTTGGACGCGACTACATCATCCCCAAGCCCTTTGACCCGCGTGTGCTGTTATGGGAATCTCCGGCGGTGGCAGAGATGGCAATGAAGACCGGCATGGCGCGCAAGAAGATTGACCTCGATGAATACCGCGAACAACTCGCCTTCCGTCAAGGCAAGGGCGAGCGCATTCGCTACTTCTTCCAAAACAAGGCGCGCACGTCCAAAGGCAAAAAACGCGTGGTCTTTGGCGAAGGCGAAGAGCAGAAGATTATCCGCGCCGCATATCAAGTAAAAGAAGAAGGCATCGCTACGCCGCTGCTCATTGGGCGCGCGCAAATCATTGCGGAAGAAATTGAAGCCCTGGGGTTAGACTTCAAACCGGAAATTGTAGAACCCGGCAAATACTTCAAACTGGAAGCCTACGCCAAAGAATTTTACAATTTACGCCAACGCAAAGGCATGACCTTACGAGACGCAAACAAACTTGTGCGCGAACCCAACGTACTCGGCTCGATGATGGTCAAAATGGGAGACGCGGACGCTTTCCTCTCCGGTCTAACCTACGACTACCCCGAAGTGATTCGCCCCGCCTTGCAAATTCACCACACCAACCAAGGCGTGGCGCGCGCCGCAGGCGTGTACATTATGATAGTGGATGACCGCGTTTATCTCTTTACAGACGCAACGGTGAACATTGACCCGTCCGCCGAAGACCTCGCCGACATTGCCGCCCTCGCCGCCGACTATGCCAAAAAACTGGAAATTGAACCAAAAGTCGCCTTCCTCTCCTTCTCCAACTTTGGCTCCACCCCGCATCCCTTCTCCGACAAAGTTCGCAAGGCAGTGGAACTATTCAAAACCCGCCGCCCGGATGTAAAAGTGGACGGCGAAATGCAAGCCGATACCGCCGTTGTAGCAGAAATTGTTGAACAGCGCTACCCGTTCAGCGCGGTGAAGGACGCCAACGTACTGGTCTTCCCCTCGCTAGAATCAGCAAACATTGCCTATAAATTACTTGCGCGACTGGGCAACGCCAAAGCCATCGGACCCATCCTGCTGGGCGTGGGCGCGCCGGTGCATGTCCTCCAAACCGGAGATGATGTGAACGCCATTGTGCAAATTGCCTCTGTTGCCGTGATGGACGCGATGGGACGAAAGTAAGGCAGTAGCCAGTAAGCAGTAACCAGTGGTAGCAAAGGCGGCTTTGAGCTTGCGCTCAGAGCCGCTTTTTTATTTGTTATACTCCGCGCCACTCTGCCTGCAAGGATGATAAAAAAATAAATGAATGAAACCCACGCGCCATTAAATTTAGAGAACGCCGCCAGAAAAATCACCGCCATTTTATTTACCCAACAATCCCTCGCCTCAGCGGGATTCATCGCCGCCGCCACGCTGAATGCCATTGTCGGCAAAGACCTCAGCGGGCGCGCCGATTGGGCGGGCGTCCCCTCGGCGGTATATCTTTTAGCGGGCGCATTCGCCGCCTTTCTATGGGGCTATATTTATGACGCCATCGGAAGGCGCAACGGACTCTCCATTGGATTAATCCTCGGCGCGCTCGGCTCCGGCGCGGCATTTTACGCCATTGCCATCCACTCCTTGCCGTTTTTTCTTTTTGGCATGGTCTTAATGGGAATTGCCAACGCCGCCGTGCAACTAGGGCGTTTTGCCGCCGCAGAAGTTAACAAACCAGAGCAACGCGGACAAGCCATCTCCAACGTAGTCATTGGCGGAACATTCGGCTCAGTAGTCGGTCCCTTTGTAGCCAGCCCTGCCGGAGCGCTGGTGCGCGGCTGGGGCATAGATGAACTTGCCGGAGCCTACCTTGTCAGTTTGGCATTATTCGCGCTCGGCGCGCTCATCGTCTTTCTTGGGCTGCGCCCTGACCCGCGCGAAGTAGGAAAACTGGTCGCGGAAAAATATCCCAGTCCCGATACAACGGGCAAAACCAGAAACGCCCTGCAAATCTTTCTGCAACCCGCCGCGCAAGTTGCGCTCGCCAGCATGGTTCTTGGTCAAATGGTGATGGTGTTGGTCATGGTCATCACCTCGCTACACATGAAAGACCACGCCCACCCACTCGGCGATATTTCCATCGTCATCTCCTCGCACACCTTTGGCATGTACGCCTTCTCCATTCTCTCTGGCAGGTTATCAGACCGCTGGGGACGCAAGCCCGTCATCCTTGCGGGCGCGGGGACTCTCGTCCTCTCTTGCATCGCCGCCACCCTCTCGCCAAATGTATTGCCGCTGGGCGTGGCGCTCTTTCTACTAGGATTAGGCTGGAACTTTTGCTTCGTGGGCGGCTCCACCCTGTTAGCAGACCAACTCTCCCCGGCGGAACGCGCGCGAACTCAGGGCGTAAATGACCTGCTCGTCGGGCTGGCTTCCGCCGCCGGAAGTTTAAGCAGCGGATTCATCTTCTCGGCATTCGGGTACAATCTCATGGCATATATCAGCGCGGGCTTGGCATTCATTCCGCTATGGGTAGCATGGAACTGGAAGCAAGACCGCCCCGCATTTCAAATGGAAAACCTATGATACTCACCATAGACGTTGGCAACACAAACTTAACGCTCGGCTTATACGAAGGCGATACGCTCGGCGCGCATTGGCGGCTTGCCACCGACCACAACCGTATGCCGGACGAATACGGCTTGCAATTTTTAGGCTTGCTGCAAAACGCGCAAAAATCATTGCGCGAGTTAAAAGGCGTGGCGCTCGCCTCCGTTGTGCCGCCGCTCACCAGCCGCGTTATTCAAGCCTGCCGCGAATACTTGCAACAAGAGCCGCTGGTCGTGGATGCGGGCATTAAGACCGGAATCAAAATTCGCTACGAAGACCCCAAAGCCGTAGGCGCAGACCGAGTCTGTGACGCGGTGGCGGTCATGCGCCTCTACGGCGGTCCCGCCTGCGTAATAGATTTTGGCACAGCCACCACCTTCAACGCCATTACCAAAGAAGGCGAATATCTCGGCGGCGCAATTACGGCAGGAGTGAACCTCGCCGCCGAAGCGCTGTATACGCGCGCCGCCAAACTTCCACGCATAGATTTGCAAGCGCCGCCCTCCGTCATTGGGCGCAACACCGTTCACGCCATGCAATCTGGTTTACTATTTGGCTACGTCTGCATGGCGGAAGGCATGGTGGCGCGTTTTCAAAAAGAGCTGGGCGCGGAGATGAAGGTCATTGCCACCGGCGGGCTGGCGGAAGTGATAGCAAAAGAGACGCAAGTCATAGACGTTGTCTCGCCGTGGCTGACTCTTGAAGGGTTAAGAATCCTGTGGGACATGAATCAAAAGTAGCGGGCGCAAAACGCCGCGTTGTTTTTGTATTGCTCATTGCATGGCTTACGTTTGCCTGCCAGATGTGGAACGAGCAAGAGCGCGCCACCGCCGAAGTTGCCGCAGCCAGCGCTACGCGGGTGGATTCTTCCGCCACGCCGCGCCCACTCGCCTCAAAGGAATCGCCCGCGCCGAGTTTTATCGCCCCGCCGACAGTTTCTCCCACATCTTCGCCCGCGCCTCTGCGCGTTCATGTAGGTCCGGGTCATATAGACGCGCCGATTCTTTTATATCACCGCGTAGATGTGCCAGAGTACGCGCTCAGCCCCTATTATGTAACGCCGGAACATTTTGAGCAGCAATTGGCGCTGCTCAAAAATTGGGGCTACGAGACCATTTCGATGGATTTGCTGGCGAGAGCCATCCGCGAGGGCGCGGATTTACCCGCCCGCCCGCTGGTGATTTCCTTTGACGATGGGCAGTTGAGCGTATACGAAAACGCTTTTCCCATTATGAAAAAATTTGGCTTTACGGGAATTTTATATTTGGTGGGGACGTATGTGGACGCGCAGACCTTTATGACCAGCGCGCAAGTTCAAGAGATGGTCGCCGCCGGTTGGGAGATAGGCAGCCACAGCATGAGTCATTCCAATTTGACGACTTTGGAATCGGACCAGCAATTTTACGAATTAAAAAAATCACGCGCGATATTGGAAGAAAAAATCGGCGCGCCGGTTCATTCTTTTGCATATCCGTTTGGGTATTATAACGATGGGCTGATGAATATGATGCCCCGCGCCGGATACTCCACCGCCGTGGGCGTGGGCTACACCTATTATCAAAGCGAATGGAATTTGTATGTCTTGCAGCGCCGTGACGTAAAAGGAACTTTTGACTTGCAAACCTTTGCCGCGCTGTTGCCTTGGCAAGGGGATGAAGCGTTTTTGCCAACCGTCTCCCCCACTCCATAAATTTTACGCGACTGGAATCGCCGTCAGCATTAAACAACAATACATCATCAGCAAGAGTCCGTTCAACGTCAAGCCGCTGACGGCGAAGGTTTTTGTTTCGTTGATTTGAAACAACCCGCCCACGCCAAAAGCGACTCCAAGCGCGTTTGCCGCCAAACTGAGCAGGGCAATGAAAATCAGTCGGGCGTCATACGCGCTGGCAAGCGGAACAACCGGCGCGGAAGATTCTTCGGGCGCGGGCGTTTCCGCCGCCGGCGGCGTGGATGAAATAGAGGGATTGTCGGAAATGTTCAGCAGAACTGTTCCCGCGTTGAAGAGAAAAAGCGCCAACGCAACTCCACCCAAAGACAGAGAGACAATTCCAAACTTCATCTTATTCGTTTTTCAGCGCGGGAAACAGCAGCACGTCTCGAATAGAGCGGCTGTTGGTGAGCAGCATGGTGAGGCGGTCTATGCCCATGCCAAAGCCGCCGTTGGGCGGCATTCCGTAGCGCATGGCGCGCAGGTAATCCTCATCCATTGGATGTTTTTCTTCATCATCGGCGGTATAGTCGCGCCCCATTTCGAGGAAGCGTTGCTCTTGGTCTAGCGGGTCATTCAATTCGGTAAAGGCGTTGCACAATTCAAAACCGGCGGCGTAGCCTTCAAAGCGTTCCACCGTCAGCGGGTCGCCGGGCATGGATTTCGCCAGCGGGGAAATATCACGCGGATAGTTATATAAAAAGGTCGGCTGAATGAGCGTGGGTTCTAAAAATTCGCCCAGCAGAAAATCTATCAACTTGCCGCGAGGCGCTTTGGGGTCGGGGGTTTTGTTGGGATGTTTCGCCACAATCGCCTTGAAGAGCGAACCCGCATCGGGATATTGAGCAATGTCAATGCCGCTGGCTTCGAGAATACCAGCGCGCATCTCCACGCGCTTCCACGGCGGTTTGAAGTCTATCTCATGTTCGCCAAAGGCAACTTTGGTTGTGCCGTTCACTTGTTGGGCGGCGTAGGCTATCATCTGTTCGGTCAGTTCCATCACTTTGAAGTAGTCCGCGTATGCCCAATAAAATTCCAGTTGCGTAAATTCCGGGTTGTGTTTGAAAGACACGCCCTCGTTGCGAAAGTCTCTGCCAATTTCATAAACGCGCTCCAAATTGCCCACCAGCAAACGTTTGAGGTAAAGCTCAAATGAAATTCGCAAATACATATCTTGATTCAATTCATTGTGATGAGTCGTAAAGGGACGCGCTGCCGCGCCGCCATAAAGGGGCTGCAAGATGGGCGTTTCCACTTCCAAAAAGTCATGCTCGTCCAAAAAAGCGCGCAAAGATTTAATCAATGTGGCGCGTTTACGGAAAGTCTCGCGCACCTGCGGGTTCACGGCAAGGTCGGCATAGCGTTGGCGCGCGCGCAGTTCGGTATCTTCCAACGCGGCGTAGCGTTTCACGCTGCCATCGGGCTGCTCCACGTCTTTATCGGCTGGCAGCGGGGTGACGGCTTTGGCAAGCAATTTGAAATCGTGAACGTGCAAGGTAATTTCGCCCGCCTTCGTGCGGAACATCACGCCGGAGGCTTGCACAAAATCGCCCAGGTCATACATGCGGTTGAAGAAATCCACGCGCTCTTTGGTCAGTTCGTTGATTCGCAAGAAGAGTTGAATTTTTCCTGTGCCGTCTTCAATGTGGGCAAAAGTGATTTTACCCATCGCGCGCATCGCGCGAATGCGACCCGCAAGAGTCGCCTTCACCTCCACAGCGGCTGCACCCTCTGCTTCTGTCGCCTCAAATTCCGCAACGGCTGCGGCTCTGGTATGAGTCCGTTCTGCCCGAGTGGGATACGGCTCTACGCCTTGCCCGCGCAGTTCTTCAATTTTCTGCAAACGCACTTTTTCCAAATTGTTATAGTCTGCCATGTTTACTCCGTCTTCCGTCTATACTCAAAAAAAAAGCCCCGCGCAACCCAAAGAACAGGCACGCGGGGCAAGAGCGCGTCCTGTTAAATTAGCCAACCTTAACGATTTTTACGTTATACGTTCCGCCGGGCGTTTCCACTTTGACCACGTCTCCCAGTTTATGCCCAAGAATGGCTTTGCCAATAGGCGACTCGTTGGAAATTTTTCCCTCGCGCGGGTTGGCTTCCGCCGCGCCTACAATGGTAAAAGTCTCGGCTTCAAAATTGCCCTCTTTAATGGTGACTTTTGCGCCGACTTGGATGGCTTCGTTCTTTTTGGGTTTTCCGCCGTCTTCAATGATTTGCGCGGTAGCAAGTAAAACTTCCAATTCTTGAATTCGCCCTTCGACAAACGCCTGCTCATTTTTAGCGGCTTCATACTCCGCATTTTCAATGAGCTCGCCGCCCTCCATCGCCTCGTGCAAGCGGTCTGCCACTTCCATGCGTTTTTTCGTCCGCAAATATTCCAGTTCCTCTTGCAACTTTTGAAAACCCTCTTTGGTAAGGAAATTGCTGTTCGGCATAAATGTTCCTGCTCTATATAGAGATATAGCGCCTCGTCAGAGACGCATGAGATAAAAAATTTCCGGCGATACGCTCGGAAAGCGGCGTTAATATATCACAATTCAAAAGAGGTTACAAGAAAAAAACGCCGCTCGTAACGCGGGCTTAAGCCTGCATACAAGCGTTAAGACCAAAAACGCAAGCCGCCAAATTCTTCGGCGTAATTCGCAAGGCTTGCGCGCATATCGGCTTCGTCCTTAAAGAGCGAATCAATTTGAGAGGCATATGCGCCAACCGCCCGCTGCCATGCCGCTACGCCCTCCGCGCTGATGGGCTGGCGCGTCTCTGCCATGCCGCCAATAAACGCCGCCAACGTTTGCGGCGCGCGAAAGAGATAGGGAATATCCGCCGCGTACAAAAGCGGGCGATGCAGCGCCTGCGCGGCGCGGCGCGTTAGCGTATGGTCTATGTGCGCGCCAATCCCCAACTGACAGAGGACGCGGTCTTCGGGACTCAGCCGCGCCGCAAGAATCTCCGCCATTTGAGCGGGCAAATCGTCTTCATCCGCGTGAGGCGGCACAAAAATATCACCATAGAGCCATTCGCCGTTTTTTCCGCGCCGATAAATGCAATCTAAAAAGTCAAAGTAAACCGGGGTTGCGCCAAGAATTTGCGCCGCGCGAGAATCTTCTGCGCGGCGGGCGCGAACCAACTCTGCGGGGTCAGCAATGCCCCACTGGGCGTGGAGCGCCTCCGCCAGAGGAGAAAGCGCGCCCTGCGGCTCTCCCGCCAACAGAGTCCAAATTTCCACCGTATGTCCGGCGCGGGTTTGGTCGTAAATCCACCCGCCAGCGGAAAGCGCGGCATCGTCCAAATGGGGGGAAAGGTAAATCCATCTCATGTTAAAGTTTTACCATAAAACAGCAATGCAAGCGGGGTAAAATTTTGCTACACTATTCCTAATCTTTTAGGAGGCGCAATGAACGAGCGAAGAAAAGAGCGGCGAAAAAGCCTCATGGCTTATACGCAAGTGCATGATTTATACGGCGGATATTTGCTTGGGTATCTGGGCGACATGAACGTCTTAGGCGTGATGGTCATTAGCGACAAAGCGCTCGCGGAAAATAGCGAGATGACTATTGCCATTGAAATTCCAGACCTGCCGGATATTGCCGCCCCACGCATGACCATTCCGGCGCGGGTGGCGTGGGTGCAGCCGGACATCAGCCCGCAGTATTTTAATATTGGGTTTGAGTTTCAAGAGATTACGTCTCAACAGAAAAAAATTATCGAAGCCATTATTGCTCACTACGAATTTCGGCGCGATACCCCAAAGTATTTTAACAAGCCCAACCTTGAATAAACGCAGCGCATAAAGCAGCCGCCTTTGGGCGGCTGCCCCGTTTATAATGCAACGCATGAAACGCCTCATTGGAACTTTGCTGATTGCGCTCTCCGCCGCCTCGTTTGGAACGCTTGCCATTTTTGGGCGCTATGCCTACGCAGACGGCATGGATACCTTCACCGTGCTTTTTCTTCGATTTGGAATCGCCGCGCTGCTGATGACCCTCGTTTTGATTCTACGGCGCGAGCCTCTGCCCCCCCGCGAGTTTTTTCTGCCGCTGGCAGGCATGGGCGCGCTGGGCTATGTGGGGCAATCGTTTATGTATCTCACCGCCACGCGCTATGCTTCGGCGGGTTTGGTGGCGCTGTTGTTATATCTCTACCCGTTTTTTGTGATGTTACTCTCCATGATTTTTACAAAGGAGCGCGTGACAAAAACCAAAGCGGCGGCGCTGATTTTGGCGTTGAGCGGCACAGCGCTGACGGTTGGACCTGTCAGCGGGCAAATAGTTGGCGCGCTCATGGCAATTTCCGCCGCGCTCATTTACTCCGTATACATCATGGTCGGCGCAAAGGTCATGAAAGGCGTTTCGGCTACGCAATCTTCAACCGTTATCTTTGCTTCGGCGGGCTTGGTGTTTGGAGCGCTGGCGCTGTTCAACGGGACGCATTTGCCCGTCAGCATAGCAGGCTGGGGAGCTATGGCGGGGGTGGTCTTTATTTCCACGCTCATTCCGGTGGCGGCGTTCTTAGCCGGGCTGGGGATGATTGGCGCGGTCAATGCGGCAATGGTCTCCACCTTAGAGCCAGTGGTGACGGTGGCGCTGGCGGCGTGGCTGTTCAACGAAACCTTAGGCTGGGCGGCGTTATTGGGCGGCGGGTTCATTTTGATGGCTGTGATTACGCTGACGCGCGGCGAAACGCTCACTTTTGATGATAAAATGGAAACAAGCAAGCAGTAAGGCTCGTCATCGCAAGAACGGCGACTCGCTCGCCGTTCTTTTTATTTCAAGTAAGGATATTATGAACTTCTCGCAATTTCAACTCGACCCCCGCCTAATGGCGGGAATTAAAAAAGCAGGCTACGAAACCGCCACGCCCATTCAAGAAGCCGCCATTCCCGCCGCCCTGCGCGGGCGCGACATCATCGGCACGGCGCAAACCGGCACGGGAAAAACCGCCGCCTTTGTGCTGCCCATTTTGCATAAATTACTCAGCGGCGGACCGCGCAACGTTCCGCGCGCGCTAGTTGTGACTCCGACCCGCGAGCTGGCAGACCAAATTAACGATGTCGTGAAAAATCTCGCCACAGGCACAAAACTCAAAAGCGTGACCCTCTACGGCGGCGTAGGGGCTGCGCCGCAAATTTCCGCGTTGCGAAACGGCGCGGAAATTTTAGTCGCCTGCCCGGGCAGATTGTTGGATTTAATCGCGCAGGGTCACGCCAAAATGAAAGACATTGAGTTGCTTATTTTGGACGAAGCCGACCGCATGTTTGATATGGGCTTTTTGCCAGACGTGCGCCGCATTGTTAAAGCCGTGCCGGAAAACCGTCAAACGATGATGTTTTCCGCCACCTTCCCCGCCGATGTGGAATTGCTTGCAAAGCAAGCGCTGAAAGAACCGCAAAAAATTGCTATGGGCATTAGCCGCCCGGCATACACGGTGACGCACGCGCTGTACCCCGTGCCGCCGCACTTAAAATCTGGCTTGTTGATTGAGTTATTGAAACGCACCGCGACTGATTCTGTTTTAATTTTTACGCGCACAAAATATCGCGCGCAGAAGGTATCGCAGCAAATTTTGCGGGCAGGTTTTAACGTTACCAGTTTGCATGGAGACCGCACGCAAGGGCAACGTCAATCTGCATTAAAGGGATTCAAAGACGGCAGACATCAAATCATGGTCGCTACGGATATTGCCGCGCGCGGGTTAGACGTGGAAAGCATCTCGCACGTCATCAACTACGACATGCCCGACACGGCGGACGCTTACATCCATCGCATTGGACGCACGGGACGCGCGCAGCGCACAGGGGACGCGTACACGCTCATCACCGATGAAGATAAAGACATGGTGCGTATTTTAGAGCGCATTATGGGTAGCCCCATTAAACGAGAAATTTTGCCGGATTTTGATTATGAAAAAGCCGCGCCGCCGCGCCAACCGGGAGCCGGTTACGGGCGCGGAGCGCCACGCGGCGACCGCCGCCCACCCAAGCCCGCTCCCACGCCGGGCAGCTATGGCAAAAATCACCTTGCGCCGCGCCGCAGAAAGTAAATTCAGACTTTATGATAAAAAAAACGACTTCGCCTCCGAAGTCGTTTTTTTATTGATAGAAGGAAAATCTAGTTATGGGTTGGTTTGTTGCCAGCGTCCGCCTGCCTGTCCCATCATCCCCGCGCCGCGTCCTTGACCGCGCGCGCCCTGCTGCGAACCGTCACAAGTTCCGCTGCCGTGATTTCCGCCCATCATCCCCGCGCCGTGTTGATTCATCCAATCGGCTTGTTCTTGAGTAATGACGTTTGCCTTGACGGCTGCGTCTAAGGCGGCGGCGCGAACAGTTGTCATCATGGCGGGAAATTCCTCCGCCGTTACGCCCGCAGAGAGGGCAATGTCATACATGCTCTCGCCTGCGTTTAGCCTTGTATTAATGTCATTCACGTTAAGGTTGAGTTGTTTAGCAAACTCCACTGCCATAAAGGTATGCAGCGCGCCCTCTCCGCCGCCCATCATTCCTCTGCCGTTATAGGGCGGTTGTGCGTCCTGCGCGAAGACCGAACCAGCGCCAAAGGCGATGAGAGCCGCAGCGGCTAAGGCAATTATTAAGAGCGTCTTTTTCATATTAAAACTCCTTTGAGTAATCTATTGGTTTTATATTGAGCTACGCCCAAATCATACAGTTAATATGTAAAGACTTGATGAAGATTATAAAAAGAGCGGGATAACGTTTGCTCGTTATCCCGCTCTTTTTTTAGCATTCGCTAAACCCGCAAGCGTAGCATTTACGACAGCCTTCTTCGTTGATGACCGCCGCTTCGCCGCATTCGGGGCAGAGGTCGCCAATTTTCATCAACGGCGCGGAAGGCTGGGCGGGCAAGTTGCTTTCGCCATGATGTCCATTGCCGTCCGCGTGAATTTCTTGCGGCGCAGAACCATCTTTCTCATGCAGGTATTGGTCGAGGATTTGTCCAATGCCGTCAGGCAGAGAGCGAACGCGGTTAATTCCAAACCCTAGCGAGCGCCCGCCGCCAATTCCAATTAATTGAATAATCACTTGGCGCATTCTATCCACTGGCGCAATGGGAGACGCCATGCGAAGGATGTAGGAAATGAGCCGACCAATGGCTTCCGAAACAGCCGCCGTTTCGGACCCGGCTTTGGCGGTGTTGATGAACGCCTCGAAAGGTTGCGCGCCACCGTTCTCGTTGATGGTGATGAAGGCTTTGCCGACTGGCGTTTCAATGTTATAGGTTTTGCCGGTGAGCGCTTTGGGGCGCGGTTTCTTTGCGCCATGCCAAATCATGGGCGCGGCGGCGGGTTCTGGCGCGGCTTTCTTTTCTGCGGTGGCTTTTGTTTCCAACACTACTTTATCCCGCGAGCCGGTGATGTATACGGTGATTCCTTTGCAACCCAGTTCCCATGCCTGCATATAAGCGGTGGCAACATCTTGCTCGGTTGCGCCTTCGGGGAAATTGACGGTTTTGGAGAGCGAGTTATCTACAAAGGCTTGCAGCGCGGCTTGCATCCGAACATGCTCTTCGGCGCTGACATCGCCCGAGACAACAAAGGTATCGCGGGCGCTTTGCGGCAATTCGGCAATGTTTTGGCATGTGCCTTGAGTCATCACCTGCTCTACAATTTCCTGGCGTTTTTCTTCGCCCAGCCCAAGTTTTTTTAGCGCCTCGTCAAAGCGCGGGCTGGCGTAAGCAAGTTTGAGGTCTTTGCCGTTATCGTTTACATGGCGGATGTACGCCAACGCGAAAACGGGTTCGCAGCCGTAGCCTTCGCAACCGGCGACTGTGGCAATCGTTCCCGTCGGGGCGACAGTGGTCTGCGCCGCATTGCGGATGCCGTGTTTTTTAATGCCCTTTGTCACAGAATCCCATTTGATTTCGGGTCTGCCCCAGTTGTGGCGATATTCTACAATGGAGGCGGGCGCTTTCCATTTTAGGTCGTCCATATCGTAAATGCTGCCTTCAATGGCGGGGAAAGGTCCGCGTTCTTTGGCAAGTTCCACGCTGGTAAGCATGGCATGGTAGCGCACAAATTCCATGACCTGCGCGCCAAACTCCTGCCCTTCTTGCGAGCCATAGCGGACGCCCACATGGTACATCAGGTCGGCGAGTCCCATAATTCCAAGCCCAATGCGGCGGGCGCGCAGCGCCGCTTCTCTAAGTTGCGGCACAGCGGGGACGTAGGCGTTGGCTTCCACCACATCATCTAAAAAGCGCGTGGCGGTGACAACGGATTGGCGCAAGGTTTCCCAATCCACTGTGTTGCCTTCGCCGCAATGTTCGTTGAGATTAACCGAACCGAGACAGCAATTTTCGTATGGACCAAGCCATTGTTCGCCGCACGGGTTTGTCGCTTCCAGTTGATATAAATGCGGCACCGGGTTGCCGCGATTCGCCGCGTCTAAAAACAAGACTCCGGGTTCGCCGTTGTGATGCGCCTGTTTGACGATTTTATTAAACAGGTCGCGCGCGCGCACTTTTTTATAGGAATTAATTTTTATGCCGCGCTCTTCGGCTTGTTCCAGCGTGCCGCTAAAACCATGTTCTTTGATGTCATGCAAATCGGGGAAGCGAAGTTGCCAGTCTTCATCATTTTTAACGGCGCGCATAAATGCGTCTGTAATGCCAACCGAGATGTTAAAGTTGGTAATGGCGTTTTCGTTGGTTTTGCTTTCAATAAATTCTTCCACGTCTGGGTGGTCCACGCGCAGCACGCCCATGTTTGCGCCGCGCCTTGTTCCGCCCTGAGCTATCTCTCCAAAGGCATGGTCATAGACGCGCAAAAAGCCAACGGGTCCCGTTGCCTGTCCGGAGGAGGTTTTTACAAACGCGCCCTTAGGGCGCAAACGCGAAAAAGAGAATCCGTTGCCGCCGCCCGTTTGTTGAATCAGCGCGGCGTCCCGCAGCGTTTGGAAAATGCCCGCGCCATCGCGCCCCATATCATCGGTGATGGGCAACACAAAACACGCGGCGAGCTGTCCCAGCGGCGTGCCTGCGCCGGTAAAGGTTGGAGAATTGGGGAAAAATTTTTTACTGCTCAATAGATGATAGTATTCCACCGTGCGCTGTTGAACGTCCGCGCCCCAGGATTCTTCCACTTTGGCAACGTGATACGCCACGCGCCAAAACATTTCCTCTACGGTTTCCACCGGTTTGCCTTCCTTGTCGCGGCGGACGTAGCGCTTCATTAAGACCTGACGCGCATTATCCGTCAATTGCGCTTTGGGAAGCGCAGCCGGCATGGGGGCGGTGGGCAACAGCCCGTGATTGGATTTAACGTCAACAGATTTTAGAGCCATATCAATTCTCCTGAATAAAATAAATTAAAACTTGTTTGCTAAAATAGTGGCAAATAAAAATTTAACCGTCTAACAAATGGTCAATTTCACTGCGAATGGATTGCAAGTCGCGCAGCCCTAAATACACAATGGCATAACGAATGTAGGCAATTTGGTCCACTTCTTTGAGCGTCTCCATCACCAAATCGCCGACCACGCGAGAAGAGACCTCCGCCTTGCCCAATTTTTGCAATTTAGCCTCCACCTGCCCAATGATGCGTTCAATATCCGCCGCAGAAACGGGGCGCTTGGCGCAAGAGATGCGAATGCCTCGCGCCAGTTTTTCGCGGTCAAACTCCTCGCGCGTGCCGTCTTGCTTAATCAACAAAGGCGTGGCGAGGATGGGTCGCTCGTAACTGCTGAAACGCTGATGGCATTTAAGACATTCGCGGCGGCGGCGAATTCCGCCGCTGCTGTCGTGGGATGTATCCAGCACCTTTGAGTCGTGATGCTTGCAATAGGGGCAACGCATTAGGATAACCTCTGAAAATAGAACAAATGTTATAGCCAAATATGGGCGTTTGAGCGCTGCATACCCGTATATATGGCTAAGGTGGGCGGCATTTTAGCATAGCGCGCCCCCATCGGCAAGAGGGACTTAAGACTTTGTTTCCTTAAAATATTCCCCAATTCAATTTTTTAAGATAAGTCTTTTAAGAATCCCAACACAATGGGATTTAATTGGCGCGGGTGGCATTGATGTGGAACATGACCGCACGCGGAAAAACTACGGGCGGAGATTAAACCCGGCAACGAGCTGGCAAGTTGCGGGAAGGATTGCGGCGCAAGCGTTTGGTCGCGTTCGCCCCACAGCAATAAAGTCGGTTGATGAACGCGCTTCAATTCATCTTGTAAATTGGGCAGGGCGCGCGGAATGTTGTAAATTTTAGCGGAGGCGCGTTTGTAATCCAGCGCGGTTTGACGGCGAATGGATTCGGGCAGGCTGTGCGCTTCTTTCTCTCCAATGGAAAAATGAAAACTGGTGAGTTCCACCATCAGGCGAAAGGCGCGATAAGGCAGGCGTTCCAAAAAGGCTGGGCGAATCAGTTGGCGCTGAAAGGCAAAGCGAATGAACGGCGGCAGTTGGCGCAAGTCATAAAACGGGTTGATTAAAATCAACGCCCGCGCGCGCTGCGGGTGCAAGAGCGCGTATTGCAAACACAACCCGCCGCCCAAAGAATGCCCCACGAGAATCATGGGCGCGGTAATGGAAAGAGAATTGAGCCACGCCGAAAAATGCGCGAAGACGGAATCAAAAGTATAGTGGCGCGGGTCGGCAGGTTTGGCGCTTTCGCCATGACCGAGCAAATCCAGCGCGTGCGCGGCGTAACCGGCGGCAGCGAGTTCTGGCAGCAGGTCGTCCCAATCGCGCAGCGAAGCGGCGAGCCCGTGCGTCAAAATAATGGGCGCGCCGCTTCCGGCATGAACAGCATTGACGTTTTGAGAATCCATATTGCGCGGAGTATACCGCATGAGCGGGCGCTCTAAAAAATGCTGATACAATTTGCGGCTAACCCCAGTTTTGCAAGATATTTTCAAAAGGAATTGGTTAATGAGTTTTACGTCTTACGATTTCATCGTTTTCTTCCTTGTTTTTTTGGCGGCGTACTGGCTTGCGCCCGCTAAATTTAGAAATGCGTTATTGCTGCTTGGAAGCTACATTGTATACGGCTGGCTAGCTGGCTGGCACGTTGTTGTGCTTGCGCTTGCCACCGCGCTGGATTACTTCCTCGCTTTGGGCATAGCGGCGCGCAAAGACAAAGCGCGCCTCTTCCTGTGGACGGGGATTATCCTAAACGTAGGCTTGCTGGCGTTTTTCAAATATTATTTTTTCTTCAATGAAAGTTTAGCCAACGCATTAAATGGAATGGGTCTCAACGGCGATGCGTTCTTCACAAAAATTTTATTGCCGCTCGGTCTTTCTTTTTATGTTCTCAAAAAAATCAGTTATCTGTTGGACGTGGAACGCGGAACATTTAAGCCCACGCGCGACTTCATTGCCTACGCGGCTTACGTTTCCTTCTTTCCGCAAGTATTTTCTGGTCCCATAGACCGCCCGCAAAAATTATTAACGCAACTCTACGCGCCGCGCGCATGGAAGATGGAAAACTTCTATCAAGCATGGACGCTGCTTGTGATGGGCTTCTTCAAAAAAATGTTCATCGCCAATACCACGCAGATTATCGCCGGACAAATTTTTGAATTAGAAGAGCCGTCTCTGCTCCTGCTCATTGTGGGCGGGCTAACCTATACGCTGCAAATCATCGCGGATTTTTCCTCGTACACCGACCTCTCGCGCGGGTTGGCGCATTTGCTCGGCTTTGAAACGACAGAAAACTTCAACCGTCCCTATCTTGCGTTAACGCCCGGCGAGTTTTGGAATCGCTGGCATATCTCGCTCTCGGCTTGGCTGCGCGATTATATTTTCTTTCCGCTGCGGCGCTTTTTATTAAAGAACAAAACCCGCGTCAGCGAATTTTGGATTCAATCCATCCCGCCGCTGGTCACAATGGCGGTCAGCGGGCTGTGGCACGGCGCAGGGTGGAAGTTCATCATCTGGGGGCTGTATTACGGCGTCCTCATCGTCTTGTATCAAGCGCTGGGCGCTCGCGGCGAATGGAAGCCCAAAGAAAAAATTAAACAATTTTTTGCATGGCTGCTGATGTTTGCGCTCATCGTCTTTGGCTGGATTATCTTCCGCGCCATCTCGCTAGATTGGCTCTGGCAAACCCTCACCCACGCGCCCTTTGCGCGTTCGCCGCAAGAATGGACAGCCAGTTTTATTCTGCTGGTTATGGTGGGCTTTTACGCCCTGCCGCTCATCCTTAAAATGATGTTAGACCTCTACGCGGAAAAAAACCTCACGCTGCACGCGCTGTATTACACTGCCGCCGTTCTCTTAACCATTCTCTTCATCAACTCCACCTCGCCCGATTTTATTTACGTTCAATTCTAAAAGATGAAACTTTTCGTCCGCGCCTTTTTCTTAACCTCGTTTAGTTTGCTGACCCTCAGTTTGATTCTGCCCCGCGTATACGGGCAACCCTACCCCTACCCGTTGGAGAACGTCAATCAATTTGACGCGAGCGTAAAACTTGCGCCCATGCGGCGCATTGAAGAAGAAAAACCCCAATTTGTCATGGTCGGCGACTCTGTTCTGCATGACGGCGTAGATGAAAAACTCCTCACGCAGCGCTTGGGCGTTCCCGCGCTCAACTTTGGCGAACCCGGCACAGGCTCCGCCGTGTGGTATCTCATCATCAAAAATAATATAGAAGACGCGCCCACGCCGCCCAAATACATTGTGATATTTTTTCGAGATACCGTCCTCACCACGCCGTCCTTCCGCACCACCGGAAGATACTTTGCCGTTGTAGATGATTACGCCGGAAAGCGCGAACCCCTAGTCACCGAGTTTGCCTACCTCAACTCTATGACCCCGCTGGAAAAATTCGCCACGCGCTACCTGCCGCTTTACACGCACCGCTGGCAACTCCGCGCCGCGCTGGATGACGCCATGCGCTACCCGCCCGCCGCGCTGATTGGCTGCGACCGCCGCTGCGCCAACCAAGCCATCTATCAACTGGGACCAAAAGAGTTAGACGCGGTTGCCTTACAGCAAGCCGTTTTTGACGTGGACGCATTAAACGCGCCGGAGAACCTCAACTTCAAACAGAATCTTGAAACGTCTTTTTTGCCCGCCATTGTAGAAATTGCCAAAGAGCGCAATATTCATCTCATCTTTGTGCGGACGAAAAGCACGCGCTTCTCTCGCCCAAACTCCGAGCCGCCCGCCTTGCAAACCTATCTGACTGACCTGCAAAATTATCTTGCCGCAGAACAGGCTACTTACATTGACCTCGCGCACGAAGAACGCCTGCTCGACTCATATTTTATAGACCTGCTGCACCTAAACCGCGAAGGACGCGCCGTCTTTACCGAAATTTTGGCGGAAAAATTTGCGCCCTTTGTAGTGAAGTAAACCATGTGGAAAAAATTCCTACTCTTCTTCATCTTATGCTTTGCCGCGCTCAATGTTTACGCGGCGTTTCATTATGAATTGCCCTACCCGCTGCCGCTTGGACCGACCTTAGACGCGCACATCCGCACAAATCATCTGCGGGTAGTGGAAGAAAAACGCCCGCAGCTCGTCTTAATAGGAGACTCCACGCTAACCAAAGGCGTTGAGCCAAAGCGCTTATCTCAAAATTTGGGCAAGCCCATTTATTCCATAGACCTACCCGGCTCGGCTTCTACGCTTTGGTATCTCATCATCAAAAATAATTTAATGCAAGCCAACCCGCCGCCCAAAACTCTGTTAATATTTTTCCGCGACACGGTTTTAACCCTGCCCGGCTATCGCGTAGAAGGCGAATATTTTACGCAAATAGACGAATACGCCAGCCCCAAAGACCTTTTGTTAATAGAACGCGCCTACGTCAATAAGATGAACCCGCTGGAACAAGCCGCCGCGTCCTATCTTCCGCTTTATGGAGCGCGCCGCGAGCTGCGCGCCCGCCTTGAAGAGCTCGTCCGCTATACGCCCGCGCAAACCCTGCTAAATTGCGCGCACCCCTGCGCGCAAGAGGCTCTGCATGTTCCATTTGGAAGCGCGCGCAACGAGCAAGCATTAAATGCCGCCATCTATGCCGCAGACGAGAGTCTTTACTCGCCCGGTTCGCTCAACTTTGCCCGTCAGCTGCCGCGTTCTTTTCTTCCCGAAATTACTCGCATGGCGCAGGAGCAAAACATCCAACTGATTCTCGTTCACATGAAGACGCGCGAATTTAACCAGCGCTTTCCCGCTTTGGAAGATTACATGCGCGACCTCAACGCTTACGCTCAAGCCAACGGAATCATCTTGATGGATTACGGCGCAGACCCGCGACTGACCGAAGATTTATACGCCGACACGCTGCATCTCAATGCAAATGGCAAACGGATATTTACAGAGATTTTAAGCGCAGAGCTTGCGCCGCTGCTGCGTTAACCCGTCTTTCTGCTACAATTCAAATTATGCAATTTGACGTCTTCACCCTCCTGCCCGAAGTTTTTACGCCCTATCTTGAAACGAGCATCCTCAAACGCGCTTTGCAACGCGGATTAATTGACGTGCGCTTGCACAACATCCGCGACTACGCCAAAGACAAACATCACACCACCGATGACGCGCCCTACGGCGGCGGCGGCGGCATGGTGATGAAAGTTGAGCCGCTCTTTGACGCGGTAGAGTCGGCGCTGGGCGCGGAGCGAGACATACCCGTTATTTTGCTCACGCCGCAAGGACGCGCTTTCAATCAAACTGTGGCGCAGGAACTTTCGCAGTATACGCGTCTGGCTTTAATTTGCGGGCGGTATGAAGGCTTTGACGAGCGCATCCGCGAACATCTTGTTACGGATGAAATTTCAATTGGAGATTACGTTCTAACCGGCGGCGAGCTGCCCGCGTTGATGGTGATAGACGCCGTCTCGCGCTTGTTGCCAGATGTGCTGGGCGACCCCACCGGCGCGCAGGATGACTCTCATGCCATGGGGCTGCTGGAATACCCGCACTATACGCGCCCGCCAGAGTTTCGCGGCTGGAAAGTTCCAGATGTTTTACTGACCGGCGACCACGCCAAAATTGAGCGCTGGCGGCGCGAACAAGCGCTGCTGAGAACCTTAAAGAAACGCCCCGATATGCTCGACAGCGCAGACCTGACTCCCAAAGACATCAAATTTCTTGACACGTTTCAACGTTCTAACGTTTGAACGTTAGAACGTTTTAGCATTCTAAATTTCCAACAAGGAGCCGCACCCATGTCCGCAAAATTTGACTACAAAAAAACGTTTCTGCTTGGGTTTGGATTTTTAGGCATCAGCATTATTTGGCCCATCTTCAATCAATACATTCCCATTTTTTTGCAAGCGGGCAACCCGGACTTTGAAAAACAACTCCTCGCCGAAGGACGCTCCATCCCCAACATAGTTGGCTTTGGTTTAGCGCCCAGCCTCGCGCTCTTCATTATGACGTGGGACAACTTAATTAACATGTTTGTTCAGCCCTGGGTCGGCGCAAAAAGCGATAGAACATGGAATCAGTTTGGCAGGCGCAAAGGCTGGATATTGCTCGGCGCGCCCATTGCCTTGCTCAGTTTTATCTTTATTCCCTTCGCGCAGTCCCTTGCCGCCATTGCCGTCTTTATCCTCGTCACCAATTTTGGCATGGCGCTCTTCCGCTCGCCCACCGTAGCATGGCTAGGAGATTTATTTGAGCCAGACCAGCGCAGCAAAGCCAACGGCATCATCAACCTGATGGGCGGCATTGGCGGCTTGCTGGCATACTTTGGCGGCGGCATGTTATTTAACTCATTTGGGCGCGGCGCGCCCTTCCTCGCGGGCGCGCTAGCCACTGCGCTGGCATTAATCGCCGCCCTTGTCTTCGTCAAAGAACCGCAACAAATTCAACCGGAACAAATTGAAAAACAGCCCGGCGCGTTGGCAAACTTAAAAACGCTGCTCGCTCAAAAAGACAAAAGCGGCGCGTTTGTGCTGCTCGGCATCCTCTTCTGGTTTATGGGATTCAACGCGCTGGAAACGGGGCTTTCCTCCTTTGCAGTCTTCACGCTCGGCATGGAAGCGGGAACAGCCTCCATTTACGCCGGACTGGTGACGATTACATTTATTCTCTTTGCCGCGCCCGCCGGAAATTTTGGAACGCGCTACGGACGCGCCGCCGTCATCCGCATCGGGCTCATTGGGCTGGCAGTTCTCACATTGGCGGGGTTTCTCTTTGCGCGGAGTCCGCTCGCCTTTGCCATTGTATTGGCGGTCATCGGCGTATTTTGGGCGCTCGTCAATGTGAACAGTTTGCCGCTGGTCTATGACCACGGAGACGAAAAACAAATTGGCGCGTTCACCGGCTTGTATTATCTTTCCTCGCAATTTGCGGCGGTTTTAGGTCCTACGCTCGGCGGCATTCTCGTACAAATTTTAGGGAATCAATATCGCTGGCTGTGGCTGTTTGCAACCGTCTTCATGGCGGCGGCTTTGGCGGCGATGATGAAAGTCGGCGCAAAAAAGAACGCCTAAATAAAAATGAAAATTTTTGCCTTGTCTGCGCGCGCTGTCTGGCTCTTTGCCGCGCTGACATTTGCGCTCTCCGCCTGCATGGACGCGCCGGACTGCGCCCGCGCCGATATCTTCTGCGCGGGGCTGGTCACCGATACGCTCGGCATAAAAGATAAAGGGATAAATGAAGATACATGGGTCGCGCTGCAAGCGGCGCAATCGCAAAAAGTCATTGACTATGCGGCGTATATCGAATCGATAGACAAACGCGACTACAAAAAAAACCTCTCCTATTTTGCGGAAAAAAAATATGATGTGCTCTTTGCCTCCGGCGTGGGTCTCAGCGCGGCAACGCTGCGCGTCGCCGCGCAATACCCGGAAACAATTTTCATCCCCATTAACCAAACGCAAGAGGAACAACCCGCCAACATGATTGCCATCAACTTCCCCGAAGACCAAGCGGGCTTTTTAGCGGGCGTGTTAGCAGCGCGCCTGAGCAAGACGGGCTTTGTCGGCGCGGCGTGCGAGAAGTCGGACTTGCCCGCCATGTGGAAAACCTGCGAAGGATTTCGCGCCGGAGCGTTTTACGCCGTTCCAAGCATTAAGCCGCTCGTCCTTTATAACGACAACGTGGACAAAGAAAAAATTTTTGTGGACAAAGACTGGGGCGACAGCTCAGCGCGTAGTTTGATAGAACGCGGCGCAGATGTATTCTTTGCGGCAGGCGGAATCACCGCGCAAGCCGCGCTCCGCGCCGCGCTAGACGAAGGCGTATACATCATCGGCGCAGAGCGGAATCAATCTGCCGCGTTGCGCGTCTATGATTTGAAGATGCTGGCATCTTTTTATGGAGACGCAAATTTTGCGGCGCAGACTCTGCTGGACCAATTAAGAAACAACTCGCCCGTAGCGTTGCCCGCGCAGAAGATTCTCATAGCGGCGCCGAGTCCAAAAATCCCGGAAGAAGTCGCGTTGGAAATTGAAGCGCTGGCTGCAAAGTTGAGAACGGGCGAATTAAGCGCCAACGTCTCGCCGCAAAAGCCGTAAATTGAAATTGTAGGTTGCCAAGTTATCAATTCGCTTGTATAATCGAATTTATATTTCAGTTAATTGGAGTCGTGAGTAATGGATGAAAACAACGCCTTAAACGGGCAAGGAGTCGAGAATACACAAGGAGAGCAAGCCAGCCATCAAACGATGGAATCGTTGCTTGAGTCAGAGTCGCTTAATGTGGAGCTGCCTCAGGTAGGCGAAATTAGACAAGGGGTGATAGCAAGCATCAGCCCGAATCAAATTCTCGTCAGCGTTGGCGCAAAATCTGAAGGCGTAATTGCTGGGCGCGAGCTGGAACAGCTGGACGCAGAAGATCTCGCCGCATTAAAGGTGGGACAGGAAGTTAACGTCTTTGTCCTTAACCCGGAAGACCAAAACGGCAATGTTGTACTATCTTTCAAGCGCGCTCAAGAAGAACTTTCTTGGGAAAACGTAGAGAAGATGATAGCGGACGAAACCGTGCTGGATACAAAAGTCGTTGGGTTCAACAAGGGCGGGTTGCTTGCCGCCGTTGGAAATTTACGCGGCTTCATTCCCTCCTCACAAATTAGCGCCGCGCGCCGCGCCCAAATTTCTGGCGATACGCCCGAACAGCGCTGGCAAAAAATGGTCGGGCAATCTATTTCCATACGAATTATTGAAGTGGACCGCGAACGCCGCCGCCTGATTCTTTCGGAGCGCGTTGCCAACCCCGAATCGCGCGCCGCGATGAAAGACCGCATCATCAGCGAATTGGAAGAAGGCAAAGTTTACACGGGGCGCGTGACTAGCCTCGCCGATTTTGGCGCGTTTGTCAATTTGAACGGCGCAGACGGTTTGGTTCACCTCTCCGAACTTTCTTGGGACCACATCACCCACCCTAGCCAAGCGCTGGAAGTAGGGCAAGAAGTAAAAGTCAAGGTCATCAATATTGACCGCGAGAAGAAACGCATTGGCTTGTCCATGCGCGCCTTGCAAGACGACCCGTGGAAATCTCGCATGGAGAAATTTAGCGTTGGGCAGTTGGTGGAAGGAACAATCACCCGCTTGACGAAGTTTGGCGCTTTTGCCCGCTTGGAAGGCGACATTGAAGGACTCATCCACATCTCCGAGTTGAGCGAAAACCGCGTGGAACATCCCAAAGAAGTTCTCAAAGAAGGCGAAGTGAAAACGCTGCGCGTCATTCGCATTGACTCTGACCAGCGCCGCATCGGTCTTAGCCTCCGCAAGGTAGATTCCGCCGCCTTTGCCGACAAGGATTTCAAAATCCTCACGCAAGAATTCAAAGAACAATCCCCTTCAGATGAAGGGTCAAGCGAAAGCCCAGCGGAAGAACCCGCCGCCGAATAAAAAAGAGCGCGCCGCAAGGCGCGCTTTTCTATTCCCTCCCCCACCTATGCCCCCACTTATAGACGCTCATACCGACTTAGCCTACAACATGCTGCGCTACCAGCGCAACTACACCGGCTCCGCGGCGCAGATTCGCGCCGCAGAAAAAGACAACCCCGCCAGCGCAAACGTCCTCGCTGAAACAGAAAACGCAACCATCGGCTGGGAAGACTACCAGCGCGGCGACATCGCCATCATCTTCTCCACGCTCTTTGCCCTGCCTGCGCGTTGGAATCACAGCGAAAACCTGCGCCAAGTTTACAAAACCTTTGACGAAGCCCATCGCATCTGCCGCGAACAATTAGACGTATACCGCCAGCTGACAGACTCTACCCCTCAGCGCTTTCGACTCATCGGCAATCAAGGCGGCTTAAAAAGCCATCTCGCGCAATGGAGCGCCGCCGCAGAAAACCGCCCCGTCGGGCTTATTCCCCTCATGGAAGGCGCGGAAGGAATCCGCAGCGTTCACGAACTGGAAGAATGGCACAAACTCGGCTTGCGGCTGATTGGTCCCGCCTGGGTGGGGACGCGCTACACAGGCGGATGGCGCGAACCCGGCGGGCTAACTGCGGACGGGCGCAAACTCCTCCATGCAATGGCGGATTTTAACTTCATCCTAGACCTAAGCCATATGGATGAACTCGCCGCGCTGCAAGCGCTGGACGAATATCGCGGTCCCATCTACGCCACACATGGAACTTGTCTCTCGCTGTTGCCGGGCGTAACTTCCAATCGCTTCTTCTCCGACCGCCTCATTGAAAAAATAATCGAACGAGACGGCGTAGTGGGCGTTGCGCCCTTCAACACCTACCTCAAAGCAGGCTGGGTTACAAAAAAAAATTCGCGCGCCGAAGTTCCGCTGGAAATTTTAGTCAATCATCTTGACCACATTTGCCAAATTGCAGGGGATGCGTTGCACGCCGGAATCGGCTCCGATTTTGACGGCGGCTTTGGGTTAGAATCCATCCCAGACGGCATGGACACCATCGCCGACTTGCAACAACTCGCCGCGCCGCTGCAAGCGCGCGGCTACTCCCAAACAGACGTAGAAAATATTTTGGGCGGCAACTGGCTCGCCTGCCTACAAAGAGACTTGCCTCAATGACCCAACTCCCCCAACCTTCATTGGAAGATACCAACGCCGAAGACGCAATTCGTCCGCGCCTGCGAATTGGTTTTGCTATTGTCATTTTAGGTTTGCTCATCTTCTCCATTGGAACAAAACCCAATTACTTTGGATGGGACAGAAGCCCGGTAGTCGGCTTTGTGCAAATTGCCGTTTTCCTCTTTGGCTTGGCGCTCATCTGTCTTGGCGGCTACATGAGCATCGTCACGCTTTGGCAGGGACGCGAGCGCAGCATCACCTCCGAAATTGGCTCGCGCATCGTAGCCACAGGCTACGTCATCAGCGTCTTTGCGGGGCTGGCGGATGTATTCGGCATGGGGTCTCAAGCTTACCCGCAAGCGCCCTATTTTGGTCCATGGCAATCGAGCGGCGTTCTGATTGGACAAATTTTTATTGCAATTGGTTTTCTGCTCTTCATCCCCTATTCAAAAAAATAGGTCGCGCTCAAACGCGACCCGCTAATATTCTGCGCGTGGCTTGAAACGCCAACGGGGGAAATTTTCCGCGCGCAAACCACGCCGCATCATCCGCGTCATCGGCGGCGGCAAGCTGCCCGCCAACCACGCAAGCGCGATAAACAATAATAAAATCTGCGCCGCGTGGATGTTCCTGCCCGGCAATCACACCCGCCACGCCGAGAATTTCCACCGTCAGCCCGGTTTCTTCCAAGCATTCGCGCGCGGCGGCGGCAGCGGGGTCTTCGCCGCCGTTCACAAAACCGGCGGGCAAAGTCCACAACCCGCGAAACGGCTCATTGACGCGGCGCACCAAAAGCACGCGCTCGTCTTCTTCCACTAAAACAGCGGCGGCAACTTTGGGGTCGGAAAAATAAATCCAACCGCATTGCGGGCAAACCGGGCGCAACGCGCCGAACTTTTCGGCGCGTTCCATCGATGCGGCGCAGCGCGGACAAAACTTGAAATGTGAATCTCTTAACGCCATTTTTTCTTTGCCTGAGAACGGAGGAAAAACATCCCCGCAAAGCCCGCCAATAAAATGAATAAAAACAGCGCCTGCCAAATAAGGGGAATTTGCGCCGCAGGACTCCCCGCCGGTGAATTCGCGTCTGCGGGCGCTTTTGCCACCCGCGCAGATTCTGTCGGCATGGGGAGGAGTTTCGCCGCAGGCTCTTCGGCGGCGGCTTCCGGCGCTTTGAGCGCGGGCGCTTCCATTGCCTGCATGGCGGCGGGTTCGGCAGAATCCGCCGCGCCGCCCGCAAAGTTCAGCCGCGGAGTCAGCGCGTTAAAAGAAAATGTGATGAATAACAACAGCGCGGCAAACGCGGACGAAAATTGAAAGATGGAATAGCTACGCGGCAGCGGCGGGTTTGCGCCGACCATTTTGCGCGTTAACGTAAAGTTGCGCGGCGCTTTGCGGCTTGGGAGTTGCCGCAGAATCTTTCGGGCGGCGCGCATGTCCGCCAAGGCGGCAGCTAACTGCCCGTCAGAAGCGAGGCGCAGTTCTACACGAGCAATTTCAACGGATGATAATTGTTCATCTAAATAAGCGGAGAGGAGTTCGAGGTCGCGGTTTTTCATTAGAGGCGCTCCCCTTCCAGACGAAACGAGGCGGGCAATAGTTCCTCAAAGCTGCGCAGACATTCACGCAAGCGCAAACGCGCGCGCGCCAAACGGCTTTTGACCGTGCCAAGCGGGATGCGCGCGGCAATGGAGACTTCGGCGTAATCCATGCCTTGCACGTCTGCCAAGACCACCACAGCGCGAAAGTCGGCGGGCAGGTCGTTGAGGCAGTGTTGCAGGGCATGTTCCAATTCGTCCGCTTCAAATTTTTGTTCCGGAGTCATGCCGGGGTCTGCCAGCCAATGCGGGGAGTCAAAATCTTCGCCGTCCTCATCTTCCGGTTCTAGCGGAGTCGTTGGGCGGCGCTTTTGGCGGCGCAGTTCATCGTAGCAGGCGTTGGTTACAATTCGCATCAGCCAGGCTTTGAATGAGCCGCCGCGAAAGGCAGGCAGATTTTTGAACGCGGAAATGAAGGCGTCTTGCGCCGCATCGGCGGCGGGTTCTTCATCTCCGAGAATGCGGAGGGCAGCATTGAATACGCTGTCTTGATAACGCAAGACGAGCGTGTTGAAGGCGTTCAAGTCGCCTTGTTGCGCGGAGGAGATGAGGGCGGGTTCGTCCATGCGCGAATTGTACCTTAACTCAAATTGTCCAATTTTTAGGGAGTGACTCATTAAGTGGGCTTGTCAGAAAGTTTAGCCACAGAGACCACGAAGCGCAACAGAGAAAACCGCTAAAAAATCTCTGTGGACTCCGCGCGCTCTGTGGTAAAAGTTTTTTTAGACGCGCTAAAAATTTTTTATGGCGCAATGGAATAGCCGCGCAGTTCAGCGTAGCCAGAGGCATCGCTGGGGCTAAGGGGCAGGGTAATGCCGAAGGCGCTCAAATTGACGTAATCGCTTTGGGCTTTGAGCAAGCCAATATTCGGCGCAAACCACTGCGTAGATTGCGCCGCAAGCGCGCCGCTCACAGCGCTGCCGTTCACGGTGGCAACCGCCTGCCCCGCGCCGCGACAAATCACCTTGAGGGCATTAAAAGTTCCCGCCGCCACAGAGACGCTTTCAAAAGAAGCGCCGCCCGCGCCGAGCGTTTGGCAAGTCATCTCAATTATGGAAGGCGAAACGTCAAAGACAAAATTTGTTCCATTGTATTGCGCCGCGCCGCTGCCATAAATGCGGTATTGAATCTTCCATGAGAGCGCCCAATTACTGGCGGAAAATGCCGCCTCGTTGGGCGCAAGCACGCCGCCGACATAATCCACGTTCATATTGCCGTTGAGCATATCGCCGATGAGTTTTTGTCCGCTCAGCAACGGGAAGTTAAGAATCACATCCCCATCACATTGCACCGTAGAGCGGACGGTTGCGCCGGTGGCATGTTCCAACGCATCCACAACGGCTTGGCTGCCTTCCACCGAGATGACACTCATGGTCACATCGCCGCTACGTTTAGGCGTGTAAAAATAATACGTCCATTGAGAACCCGGACGAGCGGGATATAAAACATTTCTACAAGTATTGGCGTTTGGAGATGGAAGAGACGGAGGCGGCGGAGGTAAAGTTGGCGCAGCAGACTGCGGGGTAAGCGTGACCACGATGGCTTGCAGCGGTTGCGCCTGAGGGAGATAGCCAGCAGAAACAGTTGGCGAGGTTACATTGGATGGAAATACCCAATTCCAATAGGAAGAAGAAGTTACGGTTGGCGCGGCAGTAGGCAGCGGCGCGGGCGTAACGGTGATGTACGTCTCATTGGGCGCGAGCGTTGCAGTCGGGAGCAAGTTCGGCGTAAACGGCGTAGAGGTGGAAAAAACAAAAGTCGGCACGGCGGGTAGTTCGGCAGGCTTGGCGGGAGAAAAATAAATCACAAAAAAAACCGCGCAAGCGCAGGCGAAGAATCCCAGCACAGCCAAAGCCGCCACCCACCATAAATTTTGCTGTCTTTTAATCGAGCGCATCATATCGTTCATAGCGCGCTCATTCTATCATCCGCTACAAGCGACGGCATTGTAATTTCAATGCAGAGGGGTCAGTCTGTTTTGACGCGCAGAAGAATCACGCCCGTCAGCAGCAGCGCGCCGCCGAATATCTGCATGAGGCTCATGCGCTCATTCAAAAAGAAATACGCCAGTATTGCGGTCAGAGCCGGTTCTAGCGTTGCAATTAAATTTGAAACAGTGGGCGAAAGGTAGCGAATGCTGAGGGTGTAAAGACCAAAGCCGCCCAGCGTGGGAATTACGCCCAGAAAAAAAAGCCAGCCCCAGCCAGAGAGCGAACTTCCCAGCCAGAATAAATCCGCCGTTAGCGGGCGGCGCGTGACGAGCCAATCATTGCCAAGCGTGAAAAAAAACAAAAAGACGGAGGCAATGGCAAAGCTGTACAACATCGCCGTCCATGCGTTGATGTTTGCGTCTGAGGCGCGCTTTCCTTGAATGTTGTATACGGCGAACATGAAGCCAGACAGCAAACCAAAGAGAATGCCGAGCGGGTTCAAGTTCCAAACGGCGGGGTTGTACGCGGCGGAGACGAGAACAATTCCCGCAAAACTAAGCAGAATGGAAAAAATTTTGGCGGCGCTGAAACGTTCCTTAAGAACCCAATAGCTGAGCAGGGCGGTCATGGCGGGCGAGGAAAAAGCCATGACAGTCGCCACAGACGCGCCATTGTAGCGCACGGAAAAGGTCCAAACGGAATTAAAAACCGCCAGCGTGAATCCGTAGAAAATCATAAAGGGCGCGTGGCGGCGCTCCATGTGAAAGAGGCTGCGGTTAATCAACGCCAAGCCCGCCAACATGCCAAAGGAGACAAATAAATCTCGCCAAAAGGCGAGAATGAGCGAGGGTAGCTGATAAGTTGTAGTGATGTAGCTAATCAGCGGTCCAGTAGTGGACCAGAGAAAGGTTGCTCCGAGCGCGATGAAGAATCCCTGCGAGGAACGCGATGAAGATTGCGGCATGGTTATTTTTTCTTGGCGGGTTTCGCCATTTCATCTCTAACGGTGTTGTATAAACTTTCGGCGTGCAGGTCGCTTAAGGCATAACAAGGCGCTTCCAAATGGTCTGCCAGAAGTTGCGCCAGCCCTTGGTCAAAGGCGGCATGTTCCATGTTGATGACAATAGAGCGGGTTTTGGTCTGCGCGATGAGTTCCGCAAACTTGAAGCCCTCCTCCTGCGGCGACATGGAAGTCAGCGAGACATTGCCCGCGCCATCGGTGAGGACAATGAGCAGCGGCTCTACATCGGGATGAGTGTGTTTCTCGTGGGTCAGCACATCATGCGCCATGAGCAGCCCCGCCGAAAGCGGGGTTTTTCCGCCGACTGGAATATCCATTAAGGCGCGTTGCGCCAGTTGAACGGAATTGGTAGGAGAAAGAACCAGCGTGGCGCGGTCTTTTTGAAAGACAATGAGTCCCACCCTGTCGCGGCGTTGGTATGCGTCCGTCAGCAGAGAAAGGATGGCGCCTTTGGTGGCGTTCATGCGCTCCGCCACAGCCATAGACCAAGACGCATCTACAAGAAACAGCACGAGGTTGGCTACGCGCTTGACGCGAATCTTGCGCTGAAGGTCGCTCCGTTTGATGGAGAAGGCAAGTTTTTTGCGCTCCTCCATGCGTTGATTTTGAAAAGGCGCGGCGGCGCGAAAAGTCGCGTCAAAGGCGATGTCGGTCAAATTGTCCCCCGCCGGACGAGATTTAATATAACGCCCGTGTTTGCGCTCAGTCTTGGTCAGCGAGCGCCTGCCCGCCTGCTTGCGGGTCAATTTATCCAAGGGCGTATTCAACTTGCGGGGCTGAAAGGTCTCGCCGGGCTTAACTTTTTGCCCGCCCTCCCACCAGTTTGCGTTGGAACTGGCGAAGACCTCGCGCTGTTCCAACGGTTCGGGCGTTCCCTGTTGCGGACCTTCCTGCGCCTCGTCTTCAAGTTTTAAGTTTTTTTTTCCTCGCCCTCGCCCTGCTGCTTGCTGTCTGATTCATCTTGCGATTCATCCGGCATGGACTGCCCCGCCAATTGCTCAATGCGTTCTTGCAATTGTTCGGCGCTCATCTCAGCTTGCTGGAAGGGAGTGCGTTTAATGCGATGCGGCAGCGCTAATTCGGCGGCGAGCGCAATATCATGGTCGTTGATTTTTGCGCGTCCTTCAAAAGCGGCTTGCGCGCGCGCGGCTTTGAGGATGACCAAATCGGCGCGATGTCCGTCCACATTGAGCGAGGCGGTTAAGGCGGCAATAGAAAGCAGGTCGCGGCTGGTATACGTCACTTGTTCCACCAGTTCGCGCGCGCGGGCAATCTTCAAAGAGATTTCTTCTTCCTTTGGAAGCCAATGCTTGCGGAAAGCCTCCGCGTCCTTCTCAAAGGAAATGTTGCGCTCCATAATGGTAACGCGCTCGCGCGCTTCGCGAATGCCGACAATTTCCACCGAGAGAGCAAAACGGTCCAGCAGTTGCGGACGCAAGTCGCCTTCTTCCGGGTTCATCGTTCCCACCAAAATAAAACGCGCCGGATGAGCAAAAGAAATGCCCTCGCGTTCTACGGTGTTCACGCCCATTGCGGCGGAATCTAGCAACACGTCCACTACATGGTCGTCTAGCAGATTCACTTCATCAATGTAGAGCAAGCCGCGATTGGCGCTCGCCAATACGCCCGGCTCAAAGTGACGCTCGCCTTTTTGAATGGCTTTTTCAATATCCAGCGTGCCAACCACGCGGTCTTCGGTGGCGGAAACCGGCAAGTTGATAAATGGCGTGGCGCGTTCTGTGGCAGGTAGGCTCTTTCCGCTTTTGGCGCGCTCTTTACATTCCGTACACCAAGTGGCGGGCTTTTCCGGGTCGCAGCCAAAACGGCAATCTTGCACAATTTGGACGCGCGGTAACAGGGCGGCGAGGGCGCGAGAGGCGGTAGATTTTGCTGTGCCGCGCTCGCCACGAATCAATACGCCGCCAATACGGGTATCTACGGCATTCAAAATAAGAGCGCGTTTCATGCGCTCTTGTCCTACAATTGCAGTGAAGGGAAAAATGGCTGGCATAGTTTACTCCGAGGCGCGATTATAACGCGTTTTTTTGTCCTATCTTGCACAATATACGAACTGGCTGTATACTTCTTTGGCTGTTAGGGTATGCAAACGCAACCCTGAAAAATTTTTACCCTTTTTACGAGGAGAAGAAAGAAATGAAGAAACTGTATTTTGTAATGGCGTTGGTTATCATCGCTTCGATGATTCTGACTGCCTGTGGCGCAACTGCGCCCGTTGCGACTGAAGCCCCCGCCGCAACCGAAGCTCCCGCTGCGACTGAAGCTCCCGCCGCGACTGAAGCCCCCGCTGCAACTGAAGCCGCCGCCGCGGATGACTGCTTCTCAAAGGAAGTCTTCTGCGTGGGCGTCGTCACCGACGTGGGCAAAGTGGACGACAAATCCTTCAACCAATCCGCTTGGGAAGGCGTTCAAAAGTCGCAATCTGACGGCGTAGCGGATGTTGTCCAATACATCGAAACCACAGACGCCAAAGACTATGCCAAGAACATCTCCCAATTTGGAGATGCGGGCTACGACGTCATTGTGACCGTAGGCTTTGCGCTCGGCGAAGCCACCGTTGCGGCAGCCGCCTCCTACCCGGATGTGCGCTTCATCGGCGTGGACCAATTCCAAGCCGCGGATACCGTTGGCGTGACCGGCTTGAACTTCCCCGAAGATAACGCCGGTTTCTTAGTCGGCGCGCTTGCCGCGCAAATGACCAAGAGCGGCAAAGTCGGCGGCGTGTTCGCCACTGACGCTGTGCCGCCCGTCTGGCGCTTCGGCGAAGGCTATCGCGCTGGCATTCAATACATCAACCCGGATGCGGAAATCTCCATCGTCTATCATAATGATGTGGGCTTTGACAAGACTTTCATCGACCCCGAATGGGCTGCCAACGCCGCCAATTCCATGATTGACCAAGGCGTGGATGTCATCTTTGCGGGCGGCGGCAAAACCGGCAACGGCGCTGTTGTTGCGGCTGCTCAGCGCGGCATTTACGCCATCGGCGTAGATACCGACCAATATTACACTCTGCCCGAAGCTTCCACCCGCATTCTTTCCAGCGCCATGAAGCTGATTGTTCCCGGCGTTGCGAAACTCATTGCCGCGACCAAAGACGGCAGCATTGTGGATGGCAACTTCTACGGCGATGCCGCTTACGCGCCCTTCCATGACCTTGACGGCGAAGTTCCCGCCGAAGTCAAAGCCAAGATGGAAGAAATTGCCGCCGGTTTAATTGACGGCTCCATTAAGACCAACGTTGCGCCCGTCAAACCGTAAGGTTTAACGTTTTGCAACAAAAAAAGAGAAAGAGGCTTCGGCTTCTTTCTCTTTTTTATTTAAGATTAAATTCTTTTTGCGCTACCGCCAAACGGGAAAAGGAACGGACGGCGCGGAGTTTTTTAACATGGCGAGCAACATCTGCGAATTGTTCACCAGCAGCAGGAGGACAAAGGTCAGCAGGAAAATTTGAAACCAGCGTTTACCCGCCAGTTCCCGCCATGCCAGCGCAAGGAAGAGCAGGATGGCATACGTCCAGTTGGCAGAGTAGAGAAAAACATCCTTGCCATATTGCAAATATAAGAGAAAGAAAAAAAGAACGGTGAATAGGAAGGTTAAGAAATAGCCGTTATCTTGTTTGAAAATGTTTTTGAGGAAAAGCCCGCCGCCAAGCAAAAGCATCGCCACCCAAAGTCGCGCCAGCCCGTTGCCAAGCGGCGTTTCATAAGTCGCCAGTTGCATGGGTTCTTTTTTGATGGCGGCGCGGAACATCCACGTCTTTGGAAAGGGAAAACCATCCCGAATGACCAGCGGCTGCGGCGCGACAAAACTATGCAGCGCCATCACCCGCGCCATCAAATTGGCGCGTTGAGCGGTAGCCGGAAATTGATTATGCCCCTCGCCGCCCAAGGTGGAGAGTTCCCAAAAATAAGGCTGCGATTTTGGGTATATCCAATTATTTAGCAAAGAGAGCGGGACGACCAACGCGCCCACAATTACTCCATACAAGATAATTTGTTTAAGGTTACGTTTGACAAAAAAATGAGCGATGAAGGTTTGCGCGATATTAGAGATTGTGATTCCAAACGCCGCCAAGCCGACCAGCGCTTGCAGATAGAGCGGTTTGTCTTTGAGCAGCAAGACTAAAAAAAGCAAAGCCGCTGCCGAAAGATAAATGTAGCTTTCCATAATGGAGCCAAACGCCAGCTGCGTAGAGCTCGCTCCAAATAAGGCGGCAAGCAGCAAGGCGTAGAGTGAATTGCCTACGGCGTGTTTTATAAAATACCAAACGAGAAACACGCATAATGCGCCCGCCAAAGCGTTGAGCGTGAACCCCGCAAAAAGCGCATCGCCTTGAAAGAGAAAAGCCAGCCCCATAACCAGCGGACGGACAATGAGAAGGATAAACGGGTGCGCGGGACGCCAGTAATAATCGCGGTATTTTTCGGTGGCAAAACGCCAACGGTAAAGATTGCCATCCGCGTCAAAGAAGATGTCGTCTGCGTCATACGCGGGGCGATTAAAGATGGAAGCGAAGATTAAATAAACCGAGAAGAAGAGCAGCGCAAGCATCAAGCCGGGCAGATTGGCTTCCATCCATTGAAAAAAGCGCGTCTCGTTCCAACGTTTTTGGCGCGCCCAATTCAACGCTCCCATAAAGAGCGGCAAGGCGGGGAGGAGCGCCGCAGCAAACGCCAAGCGGGTTTCTGTCGCCAGATGAAAGACAGCCGAGTCGAAGATGGTGTTAAAGGGCTTTGCCATGAAATACATGGCGACTATAAAAATCAACAAGGCGGCAAAGAGAATGGATGAAATCAGCGCATCCATAGGGCGAGCGCGCAGGTCTGCGAGCATCTTCCGCATTATGGAGTAAACGAGCAACCCCATCAACGCATGTACGCAGAGAGTCCATGCCGCAATTTGAATTGGCGTTGGATAAAAATTTTCCAAATACGCGACAATGAAGTAAGAAAAAGGAACGCCCAACAGCCACGCCAAAAGCATCCTCTTGTCAAATAATCGCACAGTCATTCGTCTCCTTATCAAAGTGGCGGCATTATAACATTTGGGGGGTTAGGGGATTAAGGATTAGGTGATTAGGGATTAGGGTAGGGCAAACATAAGACTATTGGCAATGATATAATCTCTCTCATCACACTCTACTGGAGCGCTCATGCAACCAGAAAAAAAGAAATCGTCTTTTGCAAGCCAAGTTTTACAATCCATCTACGAAGCCAGCGTAATTCCCTTTCTTGCCATCCTCACTTCCGTCATCATTGGCGGTCTTATCATCAAATCAGTGGGCGGCGACCCGTTTGTTGCGTACAAAGGGCTATTGCAAGGCGCGTTTGGCTCTGCCAAAGCGTGGAGCGAGACAGCCATTTGGGCAACGCCTTATATTTTTGCGGGTTTGGCGGTTGCGCTTGCCTTTCGCGGCGGGTTGTTCAATATCGGCGCGGAGGGGCAACTCGCCTTTGGCGCGGTCTTTTCCGCGTTGATTGGGTACGCGCTGCCGGGCTGGCTGGGCTTTGACCTGCCCATCTACATTCATCTACCGTTGGCAATTTTGGCGGGCGCCTTGGCGGGCGGAATTTGGGCGGCGATTGTCGGCGCGCTGAAAGCCTATACCGGCGGGCATGAAGTCATCAATACCATTATGATGAACTACATCGCCCTCAATATGACCTCGTTTTTGGTCGGCGGCGTGATGAAGGATAAAAACCCGCTAAACGTGATTTCGCGCACGCCGCTCATTGCCGAAAGCGCGCGCATCGCGCCCATCTTTGACGGGCTGCGAATTCATTGGGGCTTTGTGTTGGCGCTAGTGATGGCGTTTTTGGTGTGGTGGCTGTTGAATAAAACCACGCTGGGGTTTGAAATTCGCACCGTAGGCTTAAACCCAGACGCGGCAAAATACGCGGGCATTAACGTCAAAAAAATTATCACCCTCACTATGCTGTTTTCTGGAATTTTAGCGGGCATGGCAGGCGCTATTGAAGTCACCGGTCTAAACTATCGCCACGAGCTGGGCTTCTCTTCCGGCTACGGCTACGACGCCATCGCCATTGCCCTGCTGGGAAAATCTCACCCGCTGGGCGTTGTGCTGGCTTCCTTTTTATTCGCCGCCATGCGAAACGGCGCAACGCGGATGCAATTCCTCACCCAACTGCCCGTAGATTTAATTTCCATGATTCAAGCGCTCGTGCTGCTCTTTGTGGCGGCGGACGCTATTGTGCGCTATATCTATCGCATCAAAGCCAAAGGCGAGCGCGTCACCTTAACGCGCGGCTGGGGCGGCTAGGAGATTTTATGGACTGGAAACGTTTTGGCTTTATTGCCCTCATCATCACCGTATTATTTGGCGCTGTGGTTGCCGTTGGGCAGGAACAACAACGCCCGCTGCTCATCATCACCAGCATGTTAGCCACCACCATTTCTGTCGCTACGCCGCTCACGCTAGGCGCGCTCTCTGGCGTATTTTGTGAACGCTCTGGCGTGGTCAATATTGGCATTGAAGGGATGATGCTCTCCTCCGCCTTTTTTGGCTGGTTCACGGCAATGTACCTCTCCAATATTTACGACTGGGCGCTCATGCCGAGCATCATCACCGGCGCAATAGTCGCCGTGCTGGCAGGCGCATTAATGGGTTTATTACTCGGCTGGCTGTCCATCACTTTCAAAGTGGACCAAATCATCGGCGGCACGGTCATCAACATTTTAGCGGTTGGCTTAACCGGCTTTCTTAACCGCCAACTCTTCTTCGGCAAGTCGAGTCTCTTTCAAGGCACAGTACCCAGCTCGCCCGGAGTTTTTTCTGCGGCGCATTTTCCCATCAACGAAATTTTCTCTCCGCTGTGCGGCAGCGGCGCGCTCTGTCTGGAAGATGTAAACGCCATCAACCGCGTCTTTGACCAAAAGCCAATTGCCCTGCTTGCCATTGCGCTGGTATTTGTGGCGCATTATGTTCTCTTCAAAACCCGCTGGGGACTGCGAACTCGCGCCGTAGGCGAACACCCCAAAGCCGCCGACACTGTCGGCATCAACGTGGAGCGAATGCGCTATGTGAACGTCCTCATCGGCGGGATGTTAGCCGGGCTCGGCGGCGCTTATTTCACCCTCGAATCGATTCCATCCTTTGAGCCGCTCATGACCAACGGGCGCGGTTTTATCTCGCTGGCGGCAATGATTTTCGGCAACTGGACTCCCATTGGAGCATGGGCAGCCGCGCTGGTCTTCGGCGCATCGCAAGCGCTGCAAATTAACATGCAGTTATTCCGCGACTCCATTCCCGAACAATGGGCGTTTTTGCAACAATCCTATGTGGTTGGGTTAACCCCCTACATCCTCACCATGCTCATCCTCACCGGCATCATTGGCAAGACCACGCCGCCCGCCGCCGATGGAACGCCATACGAAAAATAGGAACGCGCCATGACCGAACTTGTTCTCGAAGCAAAAGGAATTACCAAACAATTTCCCGGCGTGCTTGCCAGCGATAACGTCTGCTTTGATTTACGTCAAGGCGAAATTCACGCGCTGCTCGGCGAAAACGGCGCGGGCAAAAGCACATTGATGAACGTCCTCTACGGGTTGCATAAAGCGGATAAGGGCGAAATTATGGTCAATGGACAACTCGCCGCTATTCAATCGCCCAAAGACTCCATTGCGCTGGGCATTGGCATGGTGCATCAACACTTCATGCTCATCCCCGTTTTCACAGTCGCAGAAAACGTAATGCTCGGAGACGAAACCGTGAAAAACGGCGCGCTAGACCAGAAAACAGTCGCGGCGCGCATTAACGAAATTTCCCATCAATACGGGCTAGACGTGGACCCCAACGCGCTCGTTGGCTCTTTGCCGGTAGGGATTCAACAGCGCGTGGAAATTGTCAAAACGCTGTACCGCAACGCCAACATTGTCATTCTGGACGAACCGACTGCCGTGTTAACTCCGCAAGAAGCGGAAGACCTCTTCCGCATTATGCGAGATTTAACCGCGCGCGGCGTGTCTATTATCTTCATCACCCACAAACTGAAAGAAGTGCTGGCGGTGGCAGACCGCATCACCGTGATGCGCGCCGGAAAAGTCATCAACACAGTCTTGCCTGCCGAGACCAACGAAGCCCAACTCGCCAATATGATGGTCGGGCGGCAAGTCATCTTAACCGTAGATAAAAAAGACCACCCAGCCAAAGACCCTGTTTTAGAGGTGGGAGATTTCTGCGTCCACGACTCGCGTGGGCTGGAAGTGGTTCACCGCGTTTCATTCACCGTGCATGGCGGCGAAGTGCTGGGAATTGCCGGCGTGCAGGGCAACGGGCAAACGGAACTTTCCGAAGCGCTGACCGGTCTAAGACTCGCCAGCGGCGGGCGCGTTCAGATGGCGGGCAAGGATGTGACCAATCAGCCGCCGCGCGTCATCACCGCCACAGGCTTGGCGCACATCCCGGAAGATAGGCAAAGGCACGGCTTGGTCATGTCTTATTCCATTGGCGACAACATGGCGCTGTGCGACTACTACCGCGCGCCATTTAGCAAAAACGGCATGATGCAACCCAAAGCATTGGATGAAAACGCCCGGCAGCTCATTCAAGCCTTTGACGTGCGAACGCCCTCCTCATTTGTAAACGCTGGAAAGCTCTCCGGCGGCAACCAGCAAAAAGTGATTGTGGCGCGAGAACTCAGCCGAGACGTAAAACTCGTCATCGCCAACCAACCCACCCGCGGGTTGGATGTCGGCTCCATTGAATACATTCACAGCGAAATTATCAAAATGCGAGACCGGGGCGTTGGCGTTCTGCTCATCTCTGCCGAGCTGGATGAAATTATGGCGCTCTCAGACCGCATTGCCGTCATGTATCGCGGAAACATAGTCGCCACAGTGGACGCAAAAAAGGTCAGCCGCGAACAGCTGGGCTTGTGGATGGCGGGCGCGCAAACCGCATAGCGAAAAAATTCATCCCTTACCAGCGGGTCATGTCCACGAACATGACCCGCTTTTTTTCGCGGTAAAATCGCTACACTGTAAAAGGAGAAAACGCCATGAATAAAAAAATAAATTTATTCAGTTTACTATTCGTCTTAATCTTAGTCGTCAGCGCGTGCAACCTGCCCAAAGAGCAAAACGCGCAAGGCGCTGCCAGTACCGCCGCCGCGCAAACCGTGCAAGCCTTGCTCAGCGCTACGCCCGTCAATAACCTACCGACCCTTGCGCCCACCCTCACGCCCATTTCGTTGCCGCCGACTCTTACGCCCATTCCGCTGCCCATCAACACCAATACGCCCGTGTTTACGCCCACGTCCAACTGCAACGTGGCGCAATTCATCACGGACGTCACCATTCCAGACGGAACAGGCATGACGCCCGGACAAGCCTTTACCAAAAAATGGCGGATTAAGAACATCGGCTCTTGCGCGTGGAACGGCTTTACGATGGTCTTCGACAGCGGAGACGCAATGGCGGCGCCCGCCTCTACCGCCATTGCGGCGCTTGCGCCCGGGCAAGAAGTGGACCTCGCCCTCAACATGACCGCGCCCGCCACGCCGGGCAACTATCGCGGCTACTGGCGCATTGTCACCAACAGCGGAGTGAGCGTCCCTATCGTCAGCGGGTATCAAGGCAAATCCTTTTATGTGGACATAAAAGTACAAAGCGCAGCCACCGCCACCGCAACAGCCACCGCCACTACCGTTCCGCCCGCCTTCGCCGTAACCAACGTCAGTTTCATCAACAGCGGCGGCTGTAACGGGTTCACCGCCACCGCAAACATCACAACCAATGGCGCGGGCGATGTCACCTATCACTTTGTGTTCAGCGATGGCGCAACCGACACGCTTACGCACCCCACCTTAACCTTTGCTGCCGCCGGCACGCAAAGCGCCGAACCTTACACATGGACAGCGAGCGCCGCCGGTTCTTACTGGATAGATATTTATATTGACACGCCCAATCATCAGCAATTTGGGCGCGCCGCATTTACTTGCCCATAAGAAAACGCCAAGCCTGCAAACTCCCCGCCTGCGCTGACGGGGAGTTTTTATTTTAAGCGTTTCAAAGGCGCGTATAATATTCCAGAAGAAAGAAAGGAAAAAATGAAACGGATTCAATTTTTAATATTTACTTTAACCCTAATTTTTAGCGCCGCTTGCGGCGCGCCTAACGCCACGCCGCAACCTTTTGTTCAGACGGCTGTCGCGCAAACCGTAGCGGCGCAAAATGCGGCGCAAGCCGCCACGCCCATCGTCATCACCGCTACGGCGGAAGAAGCCAAAACGCCTGTGGCGTTTGCGCCTACCGGCACGCCCGCCGCCGCGCTCCCTAGCATCACTCCCGCTTTAAGCGGCGGCGGCAACGCCTGCGCCAAAGCCAGCCTTGTGAGCGAAACCATTGTGGATGGAACGATAATGAAACCGGGCGAAAAATTTATAAAAACATGGGAGATAAAAAACATCAGCCCGTGCGCGTGGGATACCACCTACCGTATTATCTTCTGGGATGGCGACACGCTAGGCGGCGCGTATTACTACAACCTGCCGCAAGTTGTTCCCTCAGGCGGAACTGTGCCAATCTCTCTGGCGCTGACCGCCCCAACCACAGACGGAGACTACACCTCCAAGTGGGTCTTGCAAACGCCCGATAAAGTGAACTTTGGCGTGGGCGATTACAGCGCGCCTTTTTACGCAAATGTGGTCGTTTCATCCTCGGCTACGCCGGGCTACGCGGTCACTTCCGTCACCTATGAGATGGTGCGCGACCCCGCCAACGGTTGCCCCGCAAACGTCACCTATACCGCATATGCCACCGTCACCGTGAACGGACCGCTGACCTTCAAATATTACTGGGAACAAAGCGATGGACACAACATTAACGGCGAAGAAGTGAAAATGGAAGCGGCAGGCGAGATTGTGCTTTCTAATAGTTGGAAGTTGAACATGGCTACCACGCCCGGCACGCGCTGGATGGCTCTGGCAATTGGCTTGCTGGGCAAAGAAGGCTATGAATATTCCACCTACCCCAAAGTGGAATTTACCAAATTGTGCGGAGGGTAACATCCGCGCGCCCATGCAGGAACTATCAAAGGGGAAAAATCGTCCATGCTTTATGACTCTTAAAAAACTTGGATTGATTTTTCCCCTCCTTTTTACGCTTGCTCTACAATTGGCTTGTAACGCATTAACTCAGCCGCAATCGCAAAATACCTTTGCCACGTTAAACGCGCTTTACACCGTATCTGCCTTGACGCAAACCGCCGCGCCCGTGACGCAGGTCACTGCCAGCCCGACAGAGCCGCCCGCCAGCGCCGCGCCCAGTTTGCCCGTCAAAAGATGCGATGCGGCAGCATTCATCGCAGACGTTAGCTATCCCGATGGCAGCGTCATTCCGCAAGGAAAAAAATTCGTCAAGACCTGGCGGATTCAAAATACTGGAACTTGCGCGTGGAATTCATCTTACGCGCTGATTTTTAGCGGCGGCGAGCGGATGGGCGCGCCCGCTGAAATTCACTTCGGGCGGACAGTGTACCCCAACGAGCAAATTGACCTGCAAGCGGAGTTGGTTGCGCCGAATGCCAGCGGGGAGTTTCGCGGATATTGGATGTTGCAAAATGAAAACGGCGCTTTGTTTGGCGTGGGCGCGGATGGCGCTGTGCCGCTTTGGGCGGATATTGTGACGCGCGGCGAGAACTACGCGGCGTATGAGTTTGCGCCCAACGCCTGCCAGGCGGATTGGTCTAACGCGGGCAAGGGGCTGCCCTGCCCCGGCGATGAAGGCAGCGCCAAAGGCTTTGTCATTCCGCTGACGGCGGCGACACTGGAAGACGGCGTGAAGCAAAAGTTGGCGGCGTTGTGGCTCGCGCCGCAAGATAAGCGCAATGGCATCATCAGCGGAATGTACCCAAGTTTTACAGTTCTGGCGGGCGACCATTTTCAATCTGAAATTGGCTGCAAGTTTGGCGCGCACAAATGCGATGTGATTTTTCACTTGGATTATAAAAGCGGCGGCGAGATAAAGGCGCTGGGAAGTTGGCGCGAAGTGTACGAAGGGCAATCCTATTCAATTGACCTGGATTTAAGCGCGTTGGCGGGGAAAAATGCGCGATTTATTTTATCGATCAGCGCAAACGGCGGCATGAATCAAGATGATGGAATTTGGCTACGTCCGCGCATTGAGCGGGCGGGCGAAAAACCCGCCGACACAAAAACGCCTACCGCCAGCGCCACGCCGACTTTAACCTCCACGCCCAGCGCTACATCCACGTTTACGGCGGAGCCGCCCACGCCCACCGAAACGCCCACGCCTTAGGCGTTATAATTGAATCATCTTTTTTGGAGGTTAATTTTATGAAATTTCACAAGCCGTTCTGGCTGATTGTTCCGCTGACCGTTTTGTCTTTGTTATTGGGCGCGTGTAATTTGGCAACGCCGCCCGGCGCAGAACCCACAGCAGATTTGGGCGCAGTGCAGACTCAGGTTTTCAACGATATTCTGACGCAAGCCGCCGCGCAGCAGACTCAAACCGCGCTGGCGATTCCGCCTACGCCCATGCCCACCGAAACGCCCTTCCCCACGCCCACATTGATGGAGTTGCCCACCTTTGCGCCCGTTGGCGGCGCGGATGCTTTTGCCACCGCCACGCCGTTTCAACTTGCCACGCTGGGGTTTACTCCGCTGGCGCTGCCCACCGCCACTCTCGTTGGCGGCGTAATGCCGACCATCACCACAAAAAATGGATGTAATGACGGCGCGTACATCGGCGAAGTAGGAGACGTAAAGCAGGATTGGGCGGTATTGAAAGGCGGGCAATATTATCAACAGGCGTTTACCATTTTGAACACCGGCTCTTGCCCCTGGGATGAGGGCTGCGCCTTTACCCTTGTGACTCAATTTTCT
>Ga0172371_10000823_pt1 | contig 49118 bp, 35 predicted proteins | sample Lak12m_FD_114543 | JGI IMG/M metagenome (GOLD analysis project Ga0172371, IMG submission 114543) | Freshwater microbial communities from Kabuno Bay, South-Kivu, Congo - kab_022012_12m | ecosystem: Environmental > Aquatic > Freshwater > Lake | place: Democratic Republic of the Congo: South-Kivu... | reverse complement strand
GATTAAACATAATATGGGGATCAATTTTACAATTGATATATATGGGGAATTGCTTCATAAATAATTATACTCATTTAGATAGAATTATAATCCTAAATGATTGATTTAATACATGTTAACAATTAACACCATTGAAAAATGTAGAATCTTTACACCCGTTTAGCAAATATAAAACATTTTATTATATAAAAAACAAATTTTTTCATCGATTCTGACAATTATTTAATTTGGCAGAAATGATCGATTATTACTATATTTGCAAACCTATAAAAGATAAATTTTTTTTTCTGAATTCTTATATTATTTTAACTGTTATACTAATATTCCTATGAAAAGATTCAAATTTAATATTTTATTAATATTACTCTCAATTTTTCTTTTTTCGTGCACTACGAGTAAAGATCCGGTTGTCGGCACATGGGAATGTTTTAAAATTATTCCTTTCCAGGAACCTCTTCAAACAGGTACTACAGCGCCAAAGTTGATGGATGATGCATCAGTAAAGTTTGACGAGAAAGGAGCAATTCCTTCAACGGATCCTGTTATTCAACAACTTTTAGCCATTTATCCGGATATCAAAAATACCATTAAGATCAAAGGTAATAAAACCGCTACCCTGATCTCAAGAAGTAAGAATATTTCCGGGACATGGGAAATGAACAGTACCGCAAATGCCCTTGACATTAAATTGAAAAAAACAAAAAAAGTTATTCAATTAAAATTTACCGACCCCAAACAGGAGCGCTTATCGCTGAATGAAAAGTTTAATTATGGGGAATTCGAGGTGCATTATCAGAAGAAAGTGAAATAAAATTCCAAACAATTATCTCCCGCCAAAACGGCGGCTTTTTTATATTTTTATTTTAAGGGTTGATTGATAACAGCCGGGTAACAGCGCTGTTGATGGTAAATATCTTCACCACATATAATCCTGATGGTAGATCCTCAACAGAGATCCGGGTTTCATAATTATTTAGATCCGGGATTTCGATAAGTTGTCTGCCAGCAATATCAAGCAGAATTATACGTATCACCGGAACAGCAGATTTTACATTCACCCGGTCACTGGCTGGATTCGGGAAGACCTTCAAATTCCGGGTTTTAGCGTTTTCAACAGAGGTGATCACGTCAATAGTAATGGTATCGGATGGGAGCGACTGACTGCATGCATCGTTTACCACCTGGACATAATAATTATACAGGCCCGAAGGAAGGTTGGGATCAAGATAAGAGGTATCGGATACCGGTTGCGGATTGACGACAACATAAACAGAGTCGCCCGGGTCCTTCCGGTAGATATCGTACATGGGTTGTGACAAGGATAATTCCAGCTTTTTACTTCCGACTGAACAATCGTCGATGCCCCAGTAATACCAGCAACCCTGGCCTGTTCCATCCCAAGCCTGCCAGGCGATGTCGATCACCTCTCCCAGGAAGGATGACAAATTTACATAATATGGTTCCTGCCACTGGTTATACCCGCCAGTGTACGGGGGAAGCGATGATAGGTCAAAAAGGGTTTCCCAGGTTACTTCATTATCGGTCGAAACCTTGACATAATAGTGGTCGCCATGGGTAGATCCCTGAAAAGCCATACTCCAAAATTCCAGATTTCCATTGACAAAGACATCGTGAGCAATGATCCATTCATTCTGCAGGTTATAATCCCATGTAATCCCGGCCGAATAGTTTCCGGTATGTACTCCGACAGGGGAAGTATAATCGGTATGACTCCAGGTAGCCCCAGTGTTATGGATGACCTGTGTCCAATTCTGGGGTGGAAATTCAGGATTTTCAAATCCTTCGTTCAGGATAAAACCTCCGCCATTACACTCGGGAGGACTCCATTGAAGCTGAACATTATTTCCCGACGGCTCCCCGCTAAGATTATTGGCCGGCAGACAAACGGCATAGACTGATACATTGTCGATACTCCAACGAAGAAGATCCGTCGAATTTAAACCCGCGGCCCGGAAACCTACCCTGAAACCTTTTCCCCTGACCGAGCTGATATCGATATGGGCAGGAGTCCATCCAAAACTACCATTGTTTTTCCAGGTAGCTTTTTTATGCCAGTTACCATTGTAAAAAATTTCAGCTGAAAGTTCTTCTGTACTATTTGAATACTGGTCATCCAACCGGACATCAAAATCCATCCATATTTTTGCGCAGTTGAGCGGGGAGGCATCAAGTACGGTACTTTCCAGGGAAAATACATAATCAGTTTTCAAGGGAACTCCGGGAAACTCAGCGGAAGGTGGCGGAATCCCTTCGATCATGGAAATAATCCAGTTTCCCTGTTCAGGAGTAAACCGCCATTCATTATAAGTGAAACTCCCCTGATCCCAGGGTTCTGAGAAAGGCAGGGGTAGTCCATAACTGACATTGACCAGTGCCGGTCCTGCCGCAGAAGAGTTGTCCTCCTGTCCTGGAAAGCCATAGGGCGTCAGATCATATTTAGCAGATACAAGATATGAATATGTTCCCGGTTCCAATTCCTGATCATTATAGGATAATGAATCGGGGAAAGGGAGATAAACAATGAGAGAATTGTTTCTATATATATTGTATCCCAGTAAACCTGGTGGGGTAATATAACTGGCATCCCCCGGCATTAAAGGTTTGTCCCAGGTAAGAACGACATTATTTTCGAAGGGAGTTCCGGTAAGATTCGTCGGGGGCCAAAGGAAACGTGAGGTAAAGGAATCACAGACCGACTCAGAATATCCGCTGGTATATATTGCCACTACACAGGCATTGTAAGAGCTGTCATATTTTACCAGTTCACCAGGAATTTTATAATTATTTTCCGGAACGCTGGCAATCAAAACATCGTTAAGGTAAAAGTTGTATCCGAAGATGCATGGGGCCAGCAGGTGAGCGGATTCAGATGCAAGGATGGAGATGTTATCGATGTACCATCCGTTTATCTGATATGAATCTTCACCAAAGGCCCTGAAACGAAGTTGGATCGTTTTATCAGCAAATTGGGAGATATCGATTTCATTATGGGTCCATGGAATGTTTCCACCAAGGTTGTCCCAAATTTTCAGAGTATACCATGCAGAGCCATATTTAACTTCAACTGCCATTTGATTTAATGCAGAAGTGCTATAATTATCAAGAAAGATATCGTAGGATAAGGTAAGAATCGGACTATATTCACCTGCGATCTCCTTACTGACAATAGATTGTTCATAATTAATAACGGGAGGATTCCAACTGAACATCGCCGAAGGCGCAGGATTTCCCATACTTGACGAAATTTTCCAGTTGAAATTCCCTTCCAGTGACCATCCTTGTGCAGTAAAGTTGCCACTGCTCCAATCTTCACTAAAAAGAAGCTGGTGGTAATATGGAACATCCCATACCGAAAATAGGCTCCGTTCATCGACAACAAGGTTGGATGGCGGAGATTTTTTTTGCAGGATCATCAGCTCAACGGTATCGGCATCCTCGCAAGAATAATTTTGGTAAAAGTCGATATATCCGAATTTTTTAACAAATATCTCGTAAGAACCCTTCCAGATTGTTGGAAAGGTAACAAAACCTGAACTGTCGGCAATTGAGAAATACACAGTATCGGGATATACAAGATTTTTCATTTGAACGTACGCACCATTTGTTGTTGAGGCGGCACAGGTAAGATTCAATTTTAAGGTTATAGGAACAGTCCAGCATTTGCCTATAACATTGGAGAACGTAATAGGTGACAGCCGGCTTCCGGAATAGACGGCTTTTACCCCCCAACGCCATGGTCCGCAAGGCAATGAGGGCCACGCGTTATCATCTATGAACTGGTTTGTGGTGCTACCCACCTGAATCCAGACCGCCGGATTCATTTCTTCTCCCTGGCGGAGTCTCCATGTCGTATAACCCACGATCCCTTCCGGTAAATCAGTCATATCCAATGGACCTCCCGGCCCGGTAACAACAGCCCTCATCATGAAATTCCCCTGGGCAGGTATCCATGGTAATCCTCCGGTAATAAAACGAGAGTAGCTCCGGAATTGAGGATTCGTTTGATCTATGGCCAGTCCTGAAGCATTCGGGGCATTCCCTCCCTGTACCATGGCAATAAAAAAACTTCCACTGTTGATAGTAACCGATGAAGAGAGTTGGAATTCCACCCAGCCAAGAGCGGTTGGTATTACATCAAAAGGACCTCCGATCAGGTTTCCTGGTGAATTGGCTGGTCCGGTCGCATCAAAGATCTTGATCTGAAAGGGAACAAGTGGAATGCTTCCCGGAGGATAGTTACCCGGATTTCCTATATGTACGGAGCCTCCCGTGAGGATTGCCGGATAACCCACCGGCGTGAACCTCACGGCATTTATATTTCCCTGGGTTGCCCATACGGTAAAATCGTCCTGAATCCCATCATCGTATATTAACTCATATGGACCAGTAGGTAATGAGTAAGAAATATGGACAACGTTGCCTGAAGAATCCAAAACGGCATTTACCATCGCAGGGGGGTTAAGATTTTCCTGAAGAGAAAAGTTCTGTGTGGCCGTTATACCGGGCTGAAAGGTAACAGGTGAAGAAATAATCGCATCAAATCCTGGTTTACTACACAAAACTGGAAATGTTCCTGTGCTGTCGATAATCATAAAATAGCCACCGCCGATAACGGAAAAACCGGAATTGGAATTGACCTGAATTTTTGCACCGATTATTGGGTTGCCAGTCAAGGCATTGGTAACGATTCCTGTAAGAAATGCCTGACTCCGGGCGGTATCCAGAGCAATTGAGGAAAGAGTGAAAACTGTAAAGCATAAACAGAGAATAATTCCTCTTCTGTTATCAATCCGGAAAATGTGTAAGAAATATTCCATAATGCTTATCTACATACAAAATTAATGAAAAAGAAGGGTAAATCGGATTTTTCAAGAGTCAATTGATTCATTTTTTTATTGGAAAAGTTGCCGGATTGAAAATTTTTATAACTTTGCACTCCCAATTTTATGAACATCAATTACTAAAAAATGTACGCAATCGTTGAAATAGCCGGTCAGCAATTTAAAGTTGAGAAGAACGATGAGATCTTTGTTCACCAGCTTGAAGGTGAAGCAGGAACCAAAGTTGAATTTAACGACATACTTTTGTTGGATCACGACGGAAAGGTAAGCATTGGCAAACCGCATTTAGAAGGTGGTAAGATCACCGGAAAGATCCTTGAACATGTGAGGGGTGACAAAGTTGTGGTTTTCAAGAAAAAACGCCGCAAAGGATATCAGAAAGAGAGCGGACACCGGCAGGATTTCAGTAAGATTCTTATTGAAAATATTTCAGTGAAAGGGGCTTCCCGTACCAAAAAGACCAAGGAAGAACCCACACCAACAGAATAGAACCAATTCCTAATTTCTAATTCCTAATTCTTAACTGAAAGGTTATGGCACACAAGAAAGGGGCAGGCAGTTCAAGTAACGGCCGCGAATCACACAGCAAACGTCTTGGCGTTAAAATATATGGCGGACAATTTGCCAAAGCCGGCAGTATTATCATTCGTCAGCGGGGAACCGTTCACAGTCCGGGATTGAATGTAGGGATCGGGAAGGATCATACCTTGTTTGCCCTTATTGACGGGATCGTTGAATTTAGGAAAAAACAGAAGGACCGCTCTTTTGTTTCCATTCTTCCTATGCAAGAGAATGTTAATTAACCGGTTTTACCGGTTGATATTACAATATTAAAATAATGCAGGCCGGGATAAATCCCGGTTTTTTTATGGAAATTTTTTAACTTTGTACCTATTAGCCCAATCGCCTCATTCCCTTCAGGAGGTGACTAATAAGTTAAGATTCAAATTTGAACCGCAAAGACTCTTTAGTCACCTCCACGGTGGTTGAGGTGGAAAAATTAAAAATAAAATAATGTTGCAATTAAACTACATCCGGGAACATGAAAAGGAAGTGATTGATCGCCTGACCATCAAAAATTTCGATGGAACGGCAATCATCCCGCAGATTATTCAACTCGATGACCGGCGAAAGGAAACCCAGAAACAACTTGACGATCTTCAGGCACAAAGCAATACTATTGCAAAAGAGATAGGAGCTTTATTTCAATCCGGTAAGCCTGAAGAGGCAACCCGGAAAAAGGAGCAGACCTCGATCCTGAAGAATCAGGCCAAAGAACGGGACAAGCTGCTGGAACAAATAAAAAAAGAACTGGATAATTTACTGATAAAAGTTCCTAACCTTCCTCATTCAAGCGTCCCTGCAGGGAAAACCGCTGAAGATAACCTTCTCGTAAAACAAGCCGGGGAGGCGTTTTCAGCTCCAAAAGATTTCCTGCCCCACTGGGATCTGGCTACAAATTATGATCTGATTGACTTTAATGCCGGGAATAAAATAACCGGTTCGGGATTTCCTTTATATAAAGGTAAAGCAGCCAGGCTTCAGCGTGCCCTTGTTAATTTCTTCCTGGAAGAAGCCCTGAAAGAGGGATATGAGGAGGTTCAGCCACCCTATGTAGTGAATGCTGCTTCAGCATACTCAACGGGTCAGCTACCCGACAAAGATGCCCAGATGTACTATGTCGCCCTCGACGATCTTTATCTTATTCCTACAGCTGAAGTACCGGTAACTAACATCTACCGGGATATGATCATGAAAATTCATGATCTTCCTGTGAAAAATGTCGCCTACTCCGGTTGTTTCCGCCGGGAAGCCGGTTCTTATGGAAAGGATGTAAGAGGATTGAACCGGTTGCATCAATTTGATAAAGTTGAAATCGTTCAAATTGCCCATCCCGATAAATCCTATGAAGTTCTTGAAGAGATGATAAAGTACGTCTCCGGACTGCTTGAGAAACTCGAATTACCATTCAGGGTTTTAAAACTTTGCGGTGGTGATATGAGTTTCACTTCCGCCATGACCTATGATATGGAAGTATGGTCGGCGGCACAGGGTCGTTGGCTCGAGGTTAGTTCAATTTCAAATTTCGAAACCTTCCAGTCGAACCGTATGAAACTGAGGTTCAAAGATGAGTCCGGGAAGATTCATCTTGCTCATACACTCAACGGGAGCGCTTTGGCGCTTCCCAGAATCGTAGCGGCTCTCCTTGAAAATAATCAGACGTCCGGCGGGATCCGGATACCGGGTGTGCTTGTACCCTATACCGGATTTGACATCATCAAATAAAAAAATTTACATTACAGATTTTAAATTTTAGATTTTTATTTTCTTATTAAATTTATAACTTTGTTTCCAAACAAAATTATCACCATGAGAAAGTATTTTTTATTCTTTATTCTCTTTTTATCTACGACTCTTGTATTTGGAGAGTTCACGGTAGGTATAAAAGTCGGCTATAATGCGTCGAAACTTTCAACAAGTCTTGATTCAATAACATCGAATTTCAAATCGGGATTTCAGGCCGGTATTTTTGTCAGAGTTGGAAAGCGCTTTTATTTCCAACCGGAACTTTACTATACAACGCAGGGTGGTGTTTTTACCAGTAACCTGAACAACTGGAAGCAAAACATAAAATTGGGATCTTTGGATGTTCCGGCGCTGATCGGATTCAAGATTATCAATAACGATAATCTTAATCTCCGCATCCTGGCAGGACCAGTGGCTTCTTTCATTGTCAACAAAACCATTGAAGAAGCCGGAGGAATCGACGGTCCGGTTACCGATGCCGATATCAATTCCGTTAACTGGTACATACAGGCCGGGGCGGGTGTTGATCTCTGGAAATTTACGCTCGATGTCAGATATCAGATCGGACTGAACCAGTTGATCAAGTCAGTCGGGAATACCAATTACAATAGCCATAATAATGTGTGGGTAGTCAGTTTGGGATTTAAGATCTTATAAAAAAAAGAAAAGTTCCATGTGCCGAAAAGTCACTTTCATCCTTGCTATTTACGGATGCTTTTTGCTTTTCTTCGATTCATGCCTCAAACTGACAATAGAAAATCCTCCGGTTCCCATTTGGGAAAATCTTGGGCCCGATTCTGTCAAGCTGAATGTCACTATCCGGACGAAAGAGGGATTTTTTCTGACAGGCCAGTACGTCAATCTCGCTCTTTCAATGGACAGTCTGGATAATTTGATCCTGGTCCGGAAAGTTTCAACCGATGGAAATGGGAAGGCACAGTTCCCAAGGCTTTTCCCGCGTACTTATTACTATAACTGTTATGCAAACTACCAGGGGACGAATCTGAGCGGATTCTTCTTTATCTATATCCCGCCCATTACAAAATTGGATACATCTGTAGTCCTTACGGTACTCTAGGTAACGGTGAAAGTCAACGGAAAGGATTACCGGACAGTATGGATGGAACATTCTTCCGTTTATTTTATCAATCAAAATCTTCTTCCTTTTGAATTTAAGGTCAGTAAAGCTGAAAATTACCTGCAATGCTGTCACGCTATACAATCCATGATGGTCAGGGGAGCCGGCGCTATCGGCGCCATGGCAGGGTATGCTATGGCCCAGGCTTTCGGACAAGCTCCCGGAATGGATCCTAAAACTTTTGTTGGGGAAGCACGAAAAACTATCGAATCGACAAGGCCAACAGCACGGAACCTGTTTCATGCCACGGAAAAAGTTTTTAACGGTGGATTGGATTCAGTTAATGACGCTTTTGAGGAGGCTCAGCGTCTTGCTGATAAAGATGCAGAAGATTCCCGTATGATCGGCGAATATGGTCAGACTCTCATAAAAGATGGCATTCAGGTGGAAACCCATTGTAATGCCGGATGGCTTGCTTTTGTGGATTATGGCACTGCCCTGTCCCCCGTTTACCTGGCACATTCAGCCGGAAGGAAGATCTTTGTTTTTGTTGATGAAACCAGACCTCGTGGCCAGGGGGCAAGGCTTACTGCCTGGGAGTTACAGCAAGCCGGCGTACCCCACAGGATCATCCCCGATAATGCCGGCGCATCACTTATGTCACAGGGAAAAGTTGACCTTATGATCACCGGGGCCGACCGGATCGCTGTAAACGGTGATGTTGCGAACAAGATAGGTACTTTTGAGAAAGCTATTGTAGCCAGGGAATTTGGAATTCCGTTCTATGTGGCAGCACCGACATCAACATTTGATTTGAATTGCCTGGAAGGGAAAGAAATACCAATAGAAGAACGAAGTGAGGAGGAGGTCCTTTTCCAGGAAGGGATAACAGATAATGGGAATTATGTCAGGATCAGGGTATCATCTCCCGGTTCTCATGCTTATAATCCTGCTTTTGATGTGACGCCCGCAAAATATATTACCGGGATCATTACCGAAAAAGGTATTATCCATCCTGATCAAAAATCCATATTAAAATTTTTAAAACCATAATGAAACCATGAACAAATTGTCCCTTATAATAATTTCCGCCATCCTTATAATCGGGATGGCTGTTCAGACGAGTGCACAAAATAAGAAGGGGAAAGAAAAGTCAAAGGATGAAAAGTCCTCCGGGGCAAAATCCAAAGAAAAGGATAAACCTAAAGAAGACTCTATTTACAACTCATCACTTATCAGCGGATTGAAATTCCGCAGTATCGGACCGGCTTTCAATTCGGGACGTATCGCCGACTTTGCCGTGAATCCCAACAACCACAGTGAGTGGTTCGTTGCAGTGGCTTCCGGGCATGTCTGGAAGACAGTAAATAACGGAACTACATTCGATCCGGTATTCGATAACTATGGCGCTTATTCGATAGGTTGCGTCATGATAGATCCCAACAATACCAATGTCGTTTGGATTGGCACCGGAGAAAATAATCACCAGCGCTCCCTTGGATATGGGAATGGTGTTTACAAAAGTCTGGATGGCGGAAAAAGCTGGAAGAACATGGGATTGAAGGACTCGCGCCAAATAGGCAAGATCCTGATTGATCCTCGAAATTCCGGCGTGGTTTATGTAGCTGCCGAGGGATCGGTTTGGGGTCCCGGTGGTGAGCGTGGATTGTATAAAACCACTGATGGAGGTAAAACATGGAAAAAAGTTCTGGAGATCAGTGAAAATACAGGTGTTAACGATGTGATCATGGATCCGCGAAATCCCGATGTCCTTTATGCCTCATCGGAACAACGCCGCCGTCATGTATTCACAAAAATCGGCGGAGGGCCCGAAACCGCCATCTATAAATCGACAAACGCCGGTGAAAGCTGGGATAAGCTGACATCCGGTTTACCAGGAGGCGATATGGGAGGTATCGGACTTGACGTTTCGCCAGTCAATCCGGATGTGATCTATGCCATCATCGAAGCCAGTCCTGATGCTGCCGGTTTTTACCGCAGCTCAGACCGGGGCGAATCATGGCAGAAAATGAGCAACCATGTTGCACAGGGCCAATATTACAATGAAATAACCTGCGATCCAAAGGATGTCGACAAAGTTTATTCGATGGAAACCATTTCGCAGGTCACCGAAGATGGCGGGAAAACCTGGAGATCAGTGGGTAACAATAAACGGCACGTGGATGATCATGCCCTCTGGATCGATCCTCAGGATACAAAACATTTTTTTATAGGGAGTGATGGGGGCATCTATGAAACCTTTGATGGAGGGAAGGAATTTGTTTTTAAATCAAATCTTCCGGTTACTCAATTTTATCGGGTACAGGTTGATAATTCCACTCCTTTTTATTATGTTTATGGAGGCACACAGGACAACAGCAGTGTTGGAGGCCCATCAAGAAACACCAGGGGAGCCGGCGTACTGAGCGATGAATGGTTTGTTACAAACGGCGGGGATGGTTTTTGGTCGCAGATCGATCCGATTGATCCCAACATTGTTTATGCCGAGTCGCAGTATGGCGGTATGGTAAGGTATGACCGTAAAAGCCAGGAAGCAGTGGATATCCGCCCGGAACCTCGCGAAGGAGAAGACAGTTATAAATGGAACTGGAATACACCGTTGATGATCAGTCCACATGCACATCACCGGTTATACTGTGCTGCAAACAAGGTTTTCCGCAGCGACGACCGGGGAAGTACCTGGGAGGTTATAAGCGATGATCTTACTGCAAAAATCGACCGAAATACCTGGCCGGTGATGGGTAAATATTGGCCATTTGATGCCATTCAGAAAGATGTTTCAACTTCACTATTCGGCACAATAATTTCTTTGGATGAATCACCGATAAAAGAAAATTTGCTTTATGCCGGGACTGACGACGGCCTTATCCGGGTCACTGAAGATGCCGGGAAGAATTGGTCAAAAGTGGATAAATTCCCGGGAGTACCGGAAAATACATACGTGAGTGATGTTTTTGCTTCCCGTTTCGATGAAAATGTTGTATTTGTATCGTTTGATAACATTCTCCGGGATGACTTCAAGCCATACCTTTTAAAAAGCAATGATAAAGGAAAAAGCTGGACATCAATCACAGGTAATCTGCCGGAAAACGGGACAGTGCATTGCATTCAGCAGGACTATGTTAACCCGGATCTTTTATTTGCAGGGACCGAGTTTGGATGTTTTGCAACCGTTGACGGAGGAAAAAACTGGATCCAGATGAAATCAGGACTTCCCTCCATTCAGGTAAGGGATATGGTCATCCAGAAAAGAGAGAACGACCTTGTCATTGCCACATTCGGAAGAGGATTTTATATCCTGGATGACTACAATCCGCTCAGGTTATTGATGAAGGAAACGCTTGATCAGCCCGGTTACTTTTTTCCGGTCAAGGATGCCCTGATGTACTTGCCTACCGACACAAAGTATGGTCAGGGTTCTACTGTATACATAGCAAAAAATCCTGATTTTGGGGCTGTTTTCACCTATTACCTCAAAGAAGTACCCAAGACAAAAAAGGATATCAGAAAAGAGAAAGAAAAAGAACTCTTTAAAAAAGGAGAACAGATCCCCCAGCCTACCGAAGCAGAACTCCGGACTGAAAAACAGGAAATCGACCCTTATCTGACATTTACAGTCACCGATTTAAAAGGATTTCCGGTACGTATTATCCATAAGAGCCCGTCAAAAGGTATTAACCGGGTAAACTGGGATTTGCGATATCAGTCGACACGTGCCGTCGAAGCCGACAAGTACGATCCGCTCGCTGATAACGGAAGTGGCGTATTAGCCATGCCTGGCAAATATAAAGTAGTCATGGCAATAACTGCAGGTGGGGAAATCAGGCAGCTTGCAGGACCGGTTGAATTTACTGCTGTTGTGTTGAACAATGTCACCATTCCTGCCGACGACCGTGCAGTCATGGTCGCCTTCCATGAGAAAGTTGCTGAACTGACCCATGTAATGCAGGGAACCGAAAGCTATGCTGAGAATTTGTATAAAAGAGTTACAAGTATCCTTCAGGCATTGAACAGCACCCCGGATGTTTCACCTGAACTGGTAAAAAAGACAAGAGCTGTTCAGTTAGCCCTGGATGAAATACTGAATGTGAAGTTTAACCGGTATACCGGAAAACCAAGTGACGAAGAGAATCCGCCTGCGCCGGTCACCCTGAATCAAAGACTAAGCAAGCTTGCATGGATAACCTGGGCTTCTACGGGCAATCCCACCCAGGGACAGCTGGATGCATACAATATCCTCGAAAAGGAATTTCCACCGGTATATGACCAGATCAAACGAATCGGGGAACAGGATATTCCGGAGATTGAAAAAATGGCTGAAAAATCCGGAGCTCCGGCTACACCCGGGAGATTGCCCGAATGGAAACAGAACTAAATGGCTAAACGATCCTATTTCCAGGACATATTAAGTGTATTGGGCAGTAACCTGACTGTTACTATCTGCAGCCTCCTCACAGGAATACTGCTATCCCGGCTATTGGGTGCGGCGGGATTTGGTTTATATTCCTCCATTATAGTCGTTCCGGTTATCGTGATCGGCTTTACCCAAATGGGGATCCGCCGGTCGGCTATATATCATATCGGCAATAAGATCCTTCCGGAAAATAACATAGTCTCCGCCTTGTTCCTGCTCGTTCTTTATACGAGTCTTCTAAGCATCATCATCTGCGGATTGGTTTACTTTTTTGCCGAACCCCGTATGTTTGATCCATTGATCATAGTGCTTGTACTGGTGACAATACCCCTGTTACTGGTCAATGTCTTTGCAGGAGGAGTATTCCTGGGGAAAGAGGAATTCCGCCGGGCCAACATTCTCAATGCCGGCCCAACACTCCTGACACTAGTTCTTACTGTTTGTTTTGTCTGGATTTTGAAATTATCCGTTCTTGGCGCCTTTATCGCCATCGCAATTGCAAACCTGATTATGTTTTTCTTCGTTTACCGGATCATTATAATCGATTACCGGTACTCCATCACCTGGAAATATCACGAACCAATCATGAAAAGCATGGTGAAGCTTGGATTGGTCAACGCGATCGCCATTTTTGTGATGCAACTTAATTACCGTCTTGATATATTAATGCTGAAGAAACTTTCGACCCTGGAGGAGGTGGGATTTTACTCCGTGGCAACCCAGATTGCAGAGCAGTTGTGGCATATTCCCTATGCCATTGAAGCTATAATCCTTAGCAGGAGCGCCAATACCGATGATCATCTGTTCGTGAACAAGACAGTCGCTTCCATTTTCAGGGTTTCATTACTGATCGGCTTACTTGGAGGAATACTTATCTTTTTTCTGGCTCCATATCTGATACCCCTGATTTTCGGGAAAGAGTATTTGAGCAGCGTTCCTATGATCCAGGTTATCCTTCCCGGGATTCTGATACTGGTTGGATTTCGTATTCTCAACAGCCGGCTGACCGGGATAGGTAAACCCCAGATTGCACTATATACCTTTGTTCCTGCGCTGATCATCAATTTCCTGTTGAACCTGGTGCTGATCCCACGTTACGGTGGTATAGGGGCAGCCTGGTCAACTAACGTCAGCTATGCCGTTGGCTCCATATTTTTCGTCATCATCTATGCACGTTTTGTGAATATGCCCTTGATGGAAATCCTGAAACTTCGTAGAAGTGATTTTTACTTTATCCGGGATGTGAAAAGTCTTCTCAGAAGGAAAACTCAATGACTATGTTTATGGAGAATTTCTTACCGCTTTTAGTGCAAGCTTATCATAGTAATCGGCTTTAATGAGGTCGTTCTTCAGCGTGAACAATCTTTTCAGCAGTAAGTAAATTTCACCGGAAGGATGTTTTTCCGCGATTCTTTCCCAAAAATGAATAGTAGTCAGGGAATCACCGGGATCGGGTTTTATTTGCATGAACAGGTAAGCTTTGGCGAGATCATTAATTGCGTTCCTGTTGCCGGGATAGATTTTTAATGCCTGTTTCAGGTACAAAATAATAGCTTGCTGTTTATCTTCACGTGCCTGAAGTGATTCAGTAAAACATGTATCGGCAGTCAATGTCTTCAATAAGAATGCGGCAAATTGTGCGTTGGCTTCAGTGGAGTTATGCAGGTCTTCTATGTCGGCGTTGAAAATAGTTTCCGTGTTTTTCCATTTTGTATTGCGCGAAATTGTTAGTAATGTACTCGGGATCATCAGGAGTATGACAAGGGCGAGGATTTCAATCCGGGCGTCAACTTCGATGGTTAAGGTCTTTGGATCGGTATTGAAAAGTAAAAAAATGGCATAAACAAAAGCAATGCAAAATCCAAGGGATGCAGTAAAAATATACCTTTCTGCAACAATACCATTTACCGGAATAAAAAAGTTGGAATAGGGAATAATGGCTAAAAGATACCAGAAAATGGCAAATGAAAGCAGGTGTTTCTGGCGATACTTCCTGACTGCAAAAAGGAACATGACTCCGTGGATCAGAATAGAGAATACTACCCATAAATTCGCAAGTGAGACAATCTGTATCATGTCATATCCATAATAATATACAAGGGAAACCGGATAGACCATAATCTTCATATAGAAAAGCAACGCCATGAAAGAGGTTCCCAGACGGATCCAAAGATTTTTTTCAAAATAAAGAGGGTTTTTGGTAAAGGTATCTTCAGGAATACTTCCCGGAATAAAAAGTATGGGGATAAGCTTTGCGATAACGGCAACAATAACCATGACAAAGAAGATGGGTATACATTTCCGGAGAGGCATACCGGTATAGAAATAAAGAACAACAGGAAAGATCAAAATAAATACGAGGGTGGTAGATTTACACAGTAAACCTATGAAGAAGAAAACCAGGACTGTTGTCAGGTACCGGAAATTCCTTGTTTCCGAATAGCTAAGCAGGTACCACAACGATCCTGTTCCACAAAGAAAAGCCAACATATCACCCCGGTTTCTCAGGTTTGCGACCACTTCGGTATGAACCGGATGGGCCATAAACAGCAAGGTGATTAGAAAAGGAAAAAGAATGTTATACCTGTTCAGAATCCTTTTCAACAGAAAAAAAAGAAATGCCGAGAGAAAAAAATAGATCAATACATTGAAGGCATGGCTTAATCCGGGTCTGTCACCAAAAAATTCGCTTTCCAGGGCAAAAGTCAGTAAGGTTATTGGTTGATAAAGATTATCGCAAGTTATCCCGGTACCGTTATCATTGCAATTCAGGGTCGAGAAAATGATGGGGATCGCTTTGATCCCCTGGCTGACGACCGGGTTGTGGGTTACCTGTTCATCGCCAACCGCATATTTGTTCAGGACGGTATTCCCATAAAGAAGGCAGGCCATGATCAGAAAGAAAAGGAAAAAATAGCGGTTTGCCTTCCTTGTCGAAAATGGTTTGATTTTCAATCTTTTATAGCCACGGGTTTTTATCTTTCCGGGCGGTCGTTTCCTTTGAGCGGATAATGGTTTTATGACAGGATTCTCCATCCCCAAGCCACTTTTTACAAATATAATTATTTCTGGAAATTTGCTTTAACTGCAACGGTGATAGCGACAAAATCACTTACTGTGAGCTGTTCAGGTCGAAGCGTCAGTAATTTTATCAGCAGTGGAGAACAGGAATGTGTTCCAGGGGGGATCAATTTCTTCAGCGAATTTCTCATGGTCTTTCTCCTTTGGTTGAAGGCGGTCTTTACCACATGGAAGAACAGGATTTCATCACAATCCAGTTTCAGTGTGCTATTACGTTTTAACCGGATTACCGCCGATTTTACTTTAGGCCGGGGATAAAACACCGATTCATTTACTGTAAACAAATATTCAATATCGTAAAAAGCACGTAAAATAACGCTCAGGATTCCATAGGTTTTACTTCCCGGGGGAGCTGCAATCCGCATGGCAACTTCCTTCTGGAACATTCCGATGACTTCCGGGATACGTTCACGGAATTCGAGTACACGGAAAAGAATCTGAGAGGATATGTTGTAAGGAAAATTACCGATAATCGTAAATTTCGGTGTTCCCGGTGAAAACAGTGATAAATCATATTCCAGGAAATCGGCAAAGACCAGACGGCTGGAAATCGATGGATAGGTGTTCAGTAAAAAATCGACTGACTCCCGGTCAACTTCCATAAAAAACGGATCCAGCAAAGGATCCTGCAACAAATATTTTGAAAGGACACCTGTGCCCGGTCCGATCTCAAGTATCGCCGGATAGTTGCGATTGACCAGTCCTACGATTTTCCGTGCAGTATTTTCGTCCCGCAAAAAATGCTGGCCATACCTTTTTTTAGGGATCACCTTCATTGGTTTTTATCCCCTCTTAATACCCGGAACCTTTTTCTGGCGTCCGGAATAAAAACACTTGATGGATATTTATCCATTAGTTCCTGGTATAGCTCCATGGCTTTTTGTATATTCCCAAGTTGAAAGTCATTCAACTCTGCCCTATCCATTAAGGCTTCGTCGGCTACAACACCGTCGGGATAGTCGCGGACTACAATAGCCAGCAAACTGTCGGCAGCAGAGAGTTGTTCTTGTTTTCGTCGTATGGAGGCTTTTTTATACACCACTTTATCCATGATCGGATGGTCGGGAAAAATCTTTGGTATAGAATCGAGGGTTTGGATGGCTGTCTCTTCTTCATTCCGGTAATCGAGGAGTTCACTCCTTGCAAACATACCAAGAGCCACTGTTCCACTGTCGGGATCATAATTTTCACTGATCAGCAGGGATAGCGACATAGCGTCATTGGCAATCAACTTTGATGTAGCAGCTTTCAGGATATCAAGCTGTGAACGGGCCCAATTAAATTCTCCGATGTAATAAGAAAGACGGGCATTTTTAAATTTGGCTTCCTGGCCAAGAATATCGTTTTTGAAATCTTTATAGACCTGCTGGTATAACAAGGTGGCTTCCCAAACATCCCCTGTGAACAAGAGGATATCTGCCAATTCCATCTTGACCTTCGACTGTTCAGCAATCGTGAGACCTGGCAGGTTGACAGCCCGTTCAAGAATTTCAGTGGCCTCTCCGGATTTTCCAAGATAAAATGCTTCAAGATGCGCAAGATTCTTCATCAGCGTTAAGTTGGATGCATTCTCACCAAATTTCAGCAATTCCTGTTTAAACTCCTTTTCCAATGTTTCAAGGGATTTTATATCAGGCACAGGAAAGGTAATAGTTTTCAGATACCGGGTGTTAATAAGTTCGGTACGGCTCAGGTCATAATAATGATTCCCAGGTCCTTTTAGGACCATGTACCCATAGGCTTCCAGCGCCACATCATAGTTTTCGTTGGAAACTGCCATCGAAGCGACTTCCAGTATTCGTTCTCCATTCTCTTTAAGCCTCCTGTCAAGCGATTTGGCCTGGATAAATGCCAGTTCAAAATCCTTTTGCTGGATGGAATACCACCAGAGCAGTTCGGAATAATAGGTTTTGTCTGGTTCTTTCTGCACCCTTCCCAGTAATGTTGTCTGGAGGATTTCGCTTTTCTCGTTTTCTTTATCGTCGGCCAGTAGATTCTGAAGTCTGGTTTCAACCATATCCAAATAAGATCTGTTAATTTCGAGGAGGTTCAGATATTCACTGAAGGCGCTTTTATAATCTCCTACTCTCTCGAAGATCGCCGCAAGTTCAAAAGAAAACGGATAAGATTTGTTCATCAGCTCTCTTCCCCGGAGATAGGTCTTTATCGCATAATCATTTTCTCCTTTTGCTGTAAATGCATTTGCCAAATCATTGATCTGAATTTGGTCGGGTTCCAACTTTTTTACTGCTTCCTCATAATGTTTCCTTGATTTTTCGGGATTACCTTCCCGGTAATAGATATACCCCAGATCGACAAGGTAATGAAGTAACCGTTTTTCATTTTTCTGTTGCTTAATGACCAACTTTTCCGCTTTATTGAATTCTTTTGTTTCAACCAGACAGAAAAACAAATAAGAATAGTAGTACGAACTTGGGGTTTTATCGTACAGCCGCTGATAAACTTCAGTTGCCTTTTCAAAATCACGGCTTTGGTAGAGTTGCATTGCAAGCTGTTCGTCATTATCTTTTATAGGAGCGTTGGGTATGAAAGGTATCAATGTGGGATTACCCGCCGGGCGGTCCTGGGCAACACAACGGGAATTGAAGAGTGAAGAGTGAAGAGTGAGGAATGAGAAAAGAACAAAGGACGTATGACGTAAGACGTAAGACGTCGGAAATCGTGAAAGGATAGACATTTTTATTTTCTCCTGTTTTTTAGGAGGTTGAGGGTGAACCATACCATAAGGCCGACACCTGTCTCGAAACTGCGTTCATCCACATCAAAAGTCGCTGTATGAAGATTTGACGATATTCCTTTGGAATGGTTGGAAATTCCCAGCCGGTAAAGACAGGAAGGTATCTTTTCGGCAAAATAGGCAAAATCTTCGGCGGTCATCCTCTTTTCAATCTCTTTCACATGAGCCTTCCCCAAATAATCCTTCGCTAATTCTTCCAACCTCCTGGTAAGTATCGGATCATTGTTAAGAAATGGATACCCATGCGAGACCCTGAAATCGCAGTGGGCTCCCATTCCTTCCCCAATTGAAGTCGCCAGTTTTCTGATTATTTCATGAATTCCTTTACGCCAGGTTTCGTCGTAAGTCCGAATGGTTCCTTCGATACTCACTTCATCCGGGATAATATTTGTACGCCCGTCTCCTATGATTTTTCCAAAGGAAACCACAGTAGGAATATTTGGATCGGCATTCCGGCTGACAACCTGTTGAACAGCCACAATAATATGAGAGGCAATCAGGATAGGATCAACAATCTGATCGGGGGTTGCTGCATGGCCTCCTTTTCCCCTTACCGTGATAAAAATCTCATCTGTGGATGCCATATAGGGTCCGCCTTTCATCCCTATATCACCAGCATCGAGAGTGTTGATGACATGTTGTGCGAGAATATAATCGGGTCGGGGATTTTCAAGTATGCCCTGCCTGATCATTGTTGTTGCTCCACCGGGATATGTTTCTTCCGATGGCTGAAAGATCAGTTTTACAATACCTGCAAACTGATCTTTCATTCCATTTAAAATTTTTGCTGATCCCAGAAGACAGGACATGTGTACATCATGACCACAAGCATGCATTTTCCCTGTGAATGCCGATTTATACTCATTATCATTCTGTTCAGTTATAGGTAATGCATCCATGTCGGTTCTCAGCGCTATACAGCCAGAACCGGATTGCTTTCCATGGATCAAACCTGTAATCCCTGTTCCTGCAATACCCTTTCGATAAGGTATACCATATTCCTCTAACTTTTTGCAAATGAATTCAGCTGTTTGAAACTCTTCCCATGAAAGTTCAGGATTCTGATGGAAATGGCGACGAAGGGCAACAACCTCGGAAAAATTCTCCGAAACTTTGTTTTTTATAGAGTCTTTAATTCTCTCCATGATAAAAGACCATTCACTTTGAAAAGCAAAGGTAGGAACTTAAAGCGGAATGTTGCCGTGTTTTTTCGGAGGATTCGTTTTACTCTTGTTCTGTGTCAATTCCAGAGCCTGGATCAGTTTTTGGCGTGTTTGTTTTGGATAGATGATCTCATCAACATAACCCAATTCGGCTGCTTTATACGGGCTTGCAAATGTTTTCCGGTAATGATCCACGGCCTCCGCCCTTTGGTCTTCATTCAGTTTCCCTTTATGGATAATGTTAACCGCACCTTCGGGTCCCATGACGGCAATTTCGGCAGATGGATAGGCATAGTTTACATCCCCTCCGATGTGTTTGCTCGACATCACGCAATAGGCTCCGCCGTATGCTTTCCTTGTGATTACTGTGATCTTGGGAACGGATGCTTCACAAAAAGCATACAATAATTTGGCCCCATGTTTGATGATGCCGCCAAATTCCTGGTTGGTGCCGGGCAGGAATCCGGGAACATCTTCAAATGTGATCAGCGGGATGTTGAAACAATCGCAGAACCGTACAAATCGGGCGCCCTTTAAGGAGGAGTTGATATCAAGCACACCGGCCAGGTAAGCAGGCTGATTTGCAACTATGCCCACCGTTTTGCCTCCAAGGCGTGCGAATCCGGTAATAATATTTTGGGCATAATGGGGCATTACCTCAAAAAAGTTGTGGTTATCAACTACAGTTGTGATCAGCTCCTTCATGTCGTACGGCTTATTCGGATCCACCGGAACAAGGGTCTGAAGACTTTCATCCTGGCGCATTATATCATCGGTATATGGCTTGGTGGGTGGATCTTCCATATTGTTTGCCGGGAGAAAGCTGATCAGTTCGCGGATCATCATAAGCGCCTGTTCATCATTCTCGGAAGCAAAATGGGCAACTCCGCTCCGCGTGTTATGGGTCATGGCTCCTCCAAGCTCATCCATGGTTACCTCTTCATGGGTGACCGTTTTAATGACCTCCGGACCCGTCACGAACATATAACTGCTTTCTTTCACCATGAAAATGAAGTCGGTCATGGCAGGCGAATAGACTGCACCACCGGCACACGGACCCAGGATAGCGCTGATCTGAGGTATCACTCCCGAGGCCATCACATTACGGTAAAAAATATCGGCATAACCGGCAAGGCTCTCAACTCCTTCCTGGATACGAGCGCCGCCCGAATCATTAAGCCCGATTAATGGGGCGCCCATCTGCATAGCCATATCCATGATCTTCACCACCTTATCGGCATTGGCTCTGCTCATAGTTCCGCCAAAGACGGTAAAATCCTGGGCAAAGACAAATACCAAACGCCCGTCAATCTTACCGTATCCTGTCACCATACCATCACCAAGGATTTTATTTTTATCCATTCCAAAATCATGACAGCGGTGGGTGACAAGTTTATCGGTCTCTACAAAGGAATTTGGATCCATAAGGATAAGTATTCTCTCCCTGGCAGTCTGACGGCCGGATTTGTGTATTTTGGCAATTTTGTCGACTCCGCCTCCAATTTCAGCTTTCCGGTTCTTATCTTCTAATTCACGATAACTTTCTTCAAGTGTTTGCATAGGCAAAAAAATTAAATAGCGAAGTATTGAATTGCAAAGCAATCACGAACATCCGGAAAAAATAAAAGTGATCGTGAGTAAATAGCAAAATAATTCATTTTAGTTTGATCATTATTTGATGGGCGTTGACGGTATCCCCCTCCCTGACCAGGATTTCCTGTACCGTTTTATCACCGGATGCTTTAAACTCGCTCTGCATTTTCATGGCTTCTACCACAATCAAGGTTTGTCCCGCAGTGACAGCTTCACCTACCGAAACGGGAATTTTTACTATTTTGCCGGGCATTGGCGAAGCGACATCGTCATTGCCTTCAACCTCAAGGCCTTTACTCCTGCTTTGGATATATTTCGTTTCGGCATCGATGATTTCGGTGTTAAAAGTCTTGGCAAAGGTATTGACGATGTACTTCTTGCTGGTGTCCCCCTCGATCAGTTCGATGTTATACGAGTTCCCCTTGTATAAAATGGAATAAACTCCTTCTTCGACCATTACAATATCGATATCATATTTATGCCCGTCAACTGCGATCAGGGCCTTTGTCCCGTTTCTCTTCAGGAGTTCGATTTTCGCAGTACGGGTTTCTATACTGACTTCATAAGTCATAGCAATGAATTAATGACGAAGGATATTCCGTTTCCGGTTAAAACCTTTCCACCGGGAAGTCATATCTTCGTTATCTTTCTGCGGTTGAATTTTCTCCAGTTTGTCCATATAATCGATGAATGCGGTGATCATGGCCATATCTTCACAGGCGGTTCCACAGGGTTTGGGAGTAAACAGGCGTCTGTTATTTTCTTCAATAAAATGGGTGTTATATTGTCCATTTATGAAGTCCGGAGCATCCATAATCCGTTCCAGGAATTTGATTGAAGTTTTTACACCGGTGATTTTGTATTCGTACAATGCACGTCGCATGCGTGCAATAGATTCCTGTCGTGTGATGCCCCAGGTTATCAGTTTGGAGATCATCGGGTCATAATAAATCGGTATTTCATAACCTTCATATACATACCCGTCCGATCTGACCCCCAATCCATGAGGTTCGGTTAAATGTTTGATAACACCCGGATTAGGCATGAAATTATTCTCCGGATCTTCAGCATATATGCGACACTGAATGGCATGTCCGTGTTGTTTCAGATCTTCTTGCCGGAATGAAAGTGGAAGACCGTTTGCTATGTTGATCTGTTCCTTAACCAGGTCAACACCGACAACTCGTTCCGTTACAGGATGTTCGACCTGTAACCGGGTATTCATTTCAAGGAAATAGTATTCCAGGTTATCACTGACAATAAATTCGATTGTTCCTGCGCCTTCATAATTGACGGCTTTGGCAGCTTTTATAGCCTTCTGGCCCATGTCTTCCCTTAATTCCTGTGTCATCAGGGGTGAAGGTGTTTCCTCGATCACTTTCTGGTGACGACGTTGAATTGAACATTCCCGTTCAAAAAGATGGATCACATTCCCATGTTGATCAGCCAGTATCTGGAACTCAATATGATGGGGTGATTCAATGTATTTTTCAATATAGACAGAATCATCGCCGAAGGCATTCATTGCTTCCGATTTTGCCATACGGAACATTGGAAGCAGGTCATCCATTGTTTTTACCAGTCTCATCCCTTTGCCGCCCCCACCCGCTGAAGCCTTGATCATGACCGGCAGTCCGATGTCTCTTGCAACTTCCACCGCTTTATTCTCATCTGTCAGCTTTTCAGTAGTGCCGGGAACTACCGGTACGCCGGATTTTATCATGGTCTGCCGGGCGGTGATCTTATCTCCCATAGTGGTGATTGCGAATGGATCCGGACCAATAAACTTTATTCCTTCCAGCCTACAACGTTCAGAAAACTTAGCATTCTCAGATAAAAAACCATAACCTGGATGAATAGCATCAGCGCCGGATTTTTTTGCTACTTCAATAATAGCATCCATGTTGAGATAGCTTTCCCGCGAAGGGGACGGGCCTATATACCACGCTTCATCGGCATACCGGACATGCATGGCTTTCCGGTCGGCATCGGAAAACACCCCTACGGTGACAATACCGAGCTCCCGGCAAGATCTCATCACCCTGACGGCGACCTCTCCACGGTTCGCGATTAATACTTTTTCGATCATAGGGTTCGACTGATTAATCTGAATTATCCTGCGAACTTATTCCATTTCGGTATAAGAGGCCGAAAGTATAAAAAAAAGGTTTTCAAGTATAAAAACATGCAGATATTTAAGGATATTTAACAATTTAGAAGAGTTTGTAAAGAATATGGATGATTTGCATCCGGATAATTTTATCGACCTTTGCACCCGATTCTGCAGGAGGTTGATGAAACGACTTTTTATAATCTTTGTAATATTTATGACCATATGGTCTTCCTGCCGGAACGACAACGGGCAAGTGGTTCGGAGATCGGGCGTCCCTGCAGATACCATTGAGGATCTGTCTGTTTCCTATGATTCCCTGCTGACTGAACTTGATCTTCTAAAGGATGACCACTGCATGGAGGGAGCCTCTCTGGGTTACCTTATCATCGATTGTACCGGGAAAGAACCGCAAACCGTTGCAGAACAAGCTCCCGCCAGACCCCTCATTCCTGCCTCTACCTTAAAGCTTTTCGTTACGGGCGCCGCTCTGGAGATCTTCGGAAAGCCTATTGTTCCCGAAATCATGGTGACTAATCTGATGAGCATCAATTGGAGGTCGTCAAGGATTCTAAAAAAAATCGGTGGGGAAGTCTATCAGAAACACACGACTTCAGCTGGTGCAAAGGCAATTCTTGAATTCTGGAAAGCTAAGGGTATTGATACGAGAGGAATGTATTTTGATGATGGAAACGGGCTTTCAAGGAATGATGCCATATCACCACGTCAACTTGTTGATGTTCTATATGTTATGCAAAGCTCTCCCTATTTCAAATATTTCTTTGAATCACTGCCCCTTTCGGGTATTACCGGAACGCTACGCAAAGCGATGAAAGGAACGCCTGCACAAGGGCGTATCCGTGCAAAAACCGGGACAATCGCCAGCGTAAAAAGTTTTGCCGGGTATGCCCACACCCTATCGGGACGGAATCTGATTTTTGCTATCATCGTCAATGGTTTTGAGTGCCGGCCCCGGTTGATGAAACAAAAACTTGAGGCTGTACTTGTGAAGATGGCTGAAATTTAAATGGAATTTCTTAAGGAAAACCGGCGACTCATTTTCAAGGCGGTTTTTGGCCTTCTTTTTATCGGATTGGCAATTTTTTTCATTCGTCATGAACAGGCTGAAATTCAACAGGTAAGGGAAACTCTTTCCGGAGCAAATTCCCTGTGGGTTTTCACCGGGATTTTACTTTCCTGTATTTACATCGTCTCACAGGGAATGATGTATTATACCAGTTTCCGGTCGATCGGAAAGAAAACCGGCCTGCTTACAACTATTCGTGTTTTTCTCAAACGGAATTTTGTCAGTGTCTTTCTTCCGGCAGGAGGAGTGGCTTCTCTGGCTTTCTTTACCAAGGACCTGGAACGGAAACAAATTTCCAGAACACAGATCCATTTTGCATCCACTATATACGCATTTACCGGAATTCTTTCCGTCATCATTGTGGCGATTCCAATCTTATCCTGGGCTATGATCCGGAGGAGTCTTTCGTCAAACCAGGGTTTTGCATTTATTGCTGTGGTCTTTTTTGTTATTGTTATTGGTCTTACGATTTATTCTTTGTTCCGTCAGAGGATGGTTTATAGCTTAATCCTCCGTATCTGGCCGGGCATCGAGACATTAATCGTGGAAATAAAATCTATCACAATCCGTAAGCGGGCTTATTTTTCCACACTGCTTACTTCTATTCTGATCGAATTGATTGGGATCTTTACTCTGATGATCGCTATCAAAGCGTTAGGATTTCAGGTTTCGGTGGAAGTCGCAATGATCGGTTATATAACTTCCGTGTTATTTATTGTCGTTTCTCCATTCATGAGGGGACTCGGAGCCGTTGAACTTTCCATGGCTTTCGTCCTGTCCCGGTTCGGATTCAGCACCGTCGACGCAATCTCCGTCACGCTCCTGTACAGGTTCTTTGAGTTCTGGCTTCCCCTGGCAATAGGAGGTGCCAGTTTTTTATTTATCCGGAACAGTCTTTTTCTGAGGATAATTCCTGCGGTGCTGACCTTCGCACTGGGGATCGTTAACATTATTTCGGTTCTTACTCCCGCCATACCGGTACGTCTGGAACTTATACGGGAGTTTATTCCCCTTTACGCGATTGATGTTTCCAACTATTTCGTCATTGCCATGGGATTGTTTCTCCTGGTCATCTCAGCTTTCCTGTTGAAGGGATTGAGAACGGCTTGGTTTCTTGCTCTTGGTCTCTCCATCTTTTCTCTGGTGGGTCACATGGTAAAAGCTATTGATTATGAAGAAGCTCTCCTGGCTGCCTTTGTCGCCATTTCGCTGATTTATACACAACGCCAGTATTTTGTCAGGAACATTCACAGGCTGGGCCAGATCGGGATAGCCACCGCCATGATCTCCAGTCTGGCTGTGGTTTCGTACGGGATCATCGGATTTTATTTCCTGGATAGAAAATATTTCAACATCGATTTTAATTTTCTTCAATCCATAGAGTACACCCTGCAGAATTTCTTTCTTTTCCGGAGCGAGGAACTTATACCCTCTACGAGATTTGCCAGGGATTTTCTGTACTCAATAAATATTGCCGGATTTCTGTCCCTCTCCTTTTTGTTATATACCCTTGTGAGACCCTATGTTTTTAGGCCGGATTCCGGTCTGAACGAAAGGACGATGGCGAAAGAATTGGTTGCCAAGTATGGGAAATCAGGACTGGATTACTTTAAAACCTATTCCGATAAGTTGTTTTTTTTCAATCATGAAAAAAATGCGTTCATGGCTTTCCGGGTAGTCGGTAATTATGCTGTGGTACTGGAAAATCCTGTTTCAAAAGACTTGGAAGGCATGAAAGGGATTATTATGGATTTCGACCGGTTTTGTAATGAAAACGGATTAAAGAGTTTCTATTACCGGGTTCCGGAGGAGAGCCTGAAGGTATACGAGGATCTCCATAAAAAATCATTATTGTTCGGACAGGAAGCCATCATCGATATTGAAAATTATACGATCGAGGGAGGTGCAAAAAAAGGACTCCGGAACTCTTGCAATAAAGCCCGTGAAAGTGGTTATCATATTAAGGTGAATACGCCTCCGGTACCCGATGGGGTTCTCCAAAAACTCCAAAATGTTTCTAACGAATGGCTAAAATACACGGGATATAAAGAGTTGGTTTTTTCTCAAGGCATTTTTGAATCTGCTGAACTGAAAAATCATACTATTCTGACTGTCGAGAATCTGGAGGAAAAAGTTGAGGCTTTTACTAACATCATTCCTGATTCCGTTCCCGGAGAGGGTACGTGCGATTTGATCCGGAAAGTGAAGGAAGGGCCTAACGGTATCATAGAGTTTTTGATGGTGGAGTTATTTTTCTTTTTAAAATCCCAGGGCTACAAAAAGGTAAACCTTGGATTTGCCCCGATGTCGGGAATTGACAGAGGTAAAGATTTTCCGGAGAAGTCAATTAAATTTGCCTACGAAAGGATCCGAACCTTTTCTCATTATAAAGGTTTGAGGGATTTCAAAGAAAAATTCGCTCCAACCTGGTATAACCATTATATCATTTATGATAACCATTACGATCTGTTCAACCTAACTTCCATCCTCAATAAAGTATTTAAACCCTGAACCTCTGTTTATGAGTAAATTCTTATTCCTTCTTCTGTTCTCAATAATTATTCATCATCCGACTTATAGTATTGAGAATGATAGTCTTTCCTTTGGACCTTTCGGAAAAGTATTTCTGTACAAAAGCGTACCTGCTCCGAGTACTTTGGTCCTTTTCGTTTCCGGTGATGGAGGCTGGAATCTTGGGGTCGTCGAAATGGCAAAGATATTTGCCGAAATGAACGCCTGGGTCGTAGGAATTGATATCGTCAACTATTATAAAAACCTGAGAAAATCCAATGTCAAATGCTATTATTCTGCTTCCGACTTTGAAAATCTGAGCATTTACATACAAAAAAAATTGGCCGTTCATCAGTATCTGAAACCAATCCTGGTTGGATACTCATCGGGAGCGACCTTGGTCTATGGTTTGCTCGTACAGGCACCGGCCAATACTTTCAAGGGAGCGATATCTCTGGGTTTTTGTCCGGATATTGAAATTGACAAGCCATTATGTGATGGTTCTGGTCTGAAATCCAAAGTAATAAAACCAGGTAAGAGTTTTTATCTCGAACCAAGTGAGAACTTGTCAGCCCCTTTCATTATTCTGCAGGGAATGAACGATATAGTATGTGACCACCAAAGTACTTCCGATTTTATAACTGGAATGAAAAATGCAGAGATTATTTCACTTCCAAAAGTCGGTCATGGCTTTTCAGTCCAAAAAAACTGGGTGCCTCAGCTTAAAAAGGCTTTCCAAAAGATCATTGACACTCCGGTATTTTATGAAAAGAATAAACAATCGATCATTGAAACTCCGCAAGGAAATACCGAATTTGCAAATATCCAGAACCTCCCCGTCGTCACTTTCCCTTCCGAGAAAACTGATTCAGGGCCAATGATCATCCTGATTTCAGGCGATGGGGGCTGGACAAGCTGGGATCATTCTCTTGCACTTGAATTTGCCCGATATGGTATTCCTGTTGCCGGGTTAGATGCACAAAAATATTTCTGGGAAGAAAAAACCCCCACATCCGTGACTAGTGATGTGATCAATTTGTTAAAATATTATACTATCCGCTGGAACAAACACTCTTTCCTGTTGATCGGATATTCATTCGGTGCAGATGTCGTTCCTTTTATCGCCTCGAAACTATTATCTCCTATACGGGAACAATTGTTGCAACTGGTGATGCTCTCACCTGATCCCCGTGCAGATTTCGAAATTCATATTACCGACATGCTGAACCTGGGAAGCGGACAGGGGAAATACGATGTAGTTAGGGAGGTCAGATCTTTGAATAAAATATCAGTTGTTTGTCTTTTTGGAGATGAGGAAGACGAATCCGATAAAAATGCTTTTCGATTACCTTTGGTCAGGATCATGACCCTCCCGGGGAGCCACCATTATAAAAACGATTTTCCATTGATCGTCGGGACCATTCTCCGGTCAAAAGATTAATCAACCCTTGGTTTTTTCTTTTAAACAAAAGATTGCAACTCATAGAGTTTCCTGTAAACTCCATTTGTTTCAAGGAGCCCATTATGCGTTCCGCGTTCCATCAGTTGTCCGTTTTGCATTACGATTATCTCATCTGCAAACTGAATGGTTGAGAGACGGTGGGCAATGACAATAGAGGTGCGGTTTCTCATCAGGTTTTCAAGCGCCTGTTGCACCAATCGTTCCGATTCGGTATCCAGTGCGGAAGTTGCTTCGTCGAGTATGAGGATGGGAGGATTCTTCAGGACAGCCCTTGCGATGCTTAGCCGCTGACGTTGTCCTCCCGATAATTTAACGCCACGGTCACCGGTATTGGTCTCATAACCAAACGGCATCCGTTCAATAAATTCGTGGGCATTCGCGACTTTGGCGGCTGCCGTTACCTCCTCCAGCGTTACCTTTTCCATTCCAAAAGCGATGTTGTTAAACACGGTATCGTTGAAAAGGATAGTTTCCTGAGAAACAATCCCCATGAGTCCCCTGAGATCGTTGATTTTCAGGTCGCGGATATCGATACCGTCGATCAGGATCTGTCCCTGATTACAATCATAAAACCGGGGTAAAAGGTCCACCAGAGTCGATTTTCCTCCTCCGGAAGGACCGACCAGCGCAATCGTCCTGCCCTTGGGAATGACCATATTAATATTGTTCAACACCGGTTCCAGTGCATAAGAGAAGCTGACATTCTTGTACCTGATTTCGGAGTGGAAATTTTTTTTTGTCTGCGCTTGTGGTTTTTCAACGATCACTTCCGGCTCATTCATAACATGCTGGATGCGTTCGACTGAAGCCGCTCCTTTTTGAATATTATAAAAGGCCTGTGTGATAGATTTAGCCGGAGGGATTACCTGCGAAAAGATAACTAAGTAGACAAGGAAAACCGATGCACTTAAAAGATTCCCGGGAGTAAAGACAAGCTGGCCTCCGTACCATAAGACGGCTGTGAGTACAACTGCGCCAAGGAATTCGCTGAGAGGGGATGCCAGATCACGTTTCCGGTATAGATTGACCATCAACCGTGCATATTCATGGTTCATTTTGCGAAAACGCATATCGGCAAATTCGATTGCGTTAAATGCCTTGATGATCCGTAATCCGGAAATAGTTTCTTCAATCATAGATAAAATAAGACCCATCTTTTTTTGTCCTTTGACAGAAGTCTTCTTCAAACTTTTACCAATCCGTCCGATAAAAAAGGAGCTGATGGGAAGAATGATCAAAACATATAGGGTTAATGTCGGACTGATAATAAACAGGACTACGAGATATGAAACGATCTGGATGGGATCCCGGAAAACCATTTCAAGGGAGGTCATGATCGACCACTCAATTTCCTGAACATCGGTTGTGATCCTGGAAATGATATCCCCTTTCCTTCGTTCACTGTAGTAAGATAAGGGAAGGATCAGTACTTTTTGATATAAATTATTGCGGATATCCCGTACCACATAGTTCCTGACCTTGGCAAGAAAATACATTGAAAGATACCGGAAAAGGTTACGCAGGAAAAACAGGACGATAACCGTTACACCAATATAAAATAGCATCTTTTTTTCGCCATAATAGTCGATCATCTTCCCGAAATAATAATAAAAGTTTTCACGGATGGAATCTCCGCTAATGGAATGTAGATCGGTGAAATCAAGAGCCGCTGGTTTCGGAGGTCTTTTGGTACGCTGAAATAGCATATCCACGACAGGAATAAAAAGAGTGAAGGAGACCAGGGAAAATAAAACAGAGAGAATATTAAAAAGGATGTTGAGAGATGCATTGCCCCAGTACGGTAATACATAACGCAAGATCTTAATCAGGTTTTTCATCGGAACAAAGATAATTCTTTCCAGGAATTTTTTATTTCTTTACAGATTTACTTTTCTGCATATCAAAATGTATTATCTTTGTACCCTAACAAAAAAGGTCAATCATTAATCATCAAGTCATGAAAAAAATATTCCTTCTTTTTGGATTGTCTGTATTGATTGTGCTTTCTGCCTGTAAAAAAAGCGAGAATCCCCCTCCCCCCGGCAATACGAATTTTAAATTTACAAGCCTAACAGCCCAGGATACCATAATGAAAGTAAACGGTATAATATCAATTACAGCCAATGCTACCGGCGAAGAATTGACATTTCACTGGAGTGCAACCTATGGCACCTTTATTGGAAGCGGCCAAACTGTTCAATGGACTGTATGTCATTCGGACCGGTTCCAGATCACCTGTGAAGTTTCTGACAAGTACAACAATGTTGCGGCCAAGCAGATCTTTATTAATGTACAGAATTAAACGTATCTCCTCTTTCTTCCTGATTATTTTTATCTTTATTTCCCTCGGGTCTGCCTTTGGACAATGTTGTTCAACAGGTAGTCCGGTTGGCGCTTCGGTTTATGTAGGAGTATTGAATAAAAATACCCTCAGGATAATCACCTATTACAGGTATAGTTTTTCAGATACTTATTATGAAAGCGACCATAAAGCCGGTGATCCAACCCAGCTTAAATCGGCATCTTACAATTTTGCCGGACTTGCACTGGCATATGGTATTACTAAACGTCTGACAGTGGAAGCTGATTGGGGGTATTTCTTTAACAAGACACAGGTTTTTAATGCCATCGATTATCAGGAAAAGGGTTATGGATTTTCCAATGGGGGAGTAACTTTTAAATACGGGGTTTTCGTCAAGCCTGTCCAGCAGATTGAAGTTACTGTCGGAGCCGGAATCAGGTATCCTTTCACCACCAAGCCCATGGTTGTTGATGGGGTTCAGTTGTCAAGGGATGTACAGCCATCAACCAATGCTTTTGCAGCAACTGGATTGTTGTTTTTTAACAAAGGATTTCCTGCTATTACGCTCCGTCTTTTCACCATTAACCGGTATGATTACAATTTTGCGGGATCACAGGATTATAAGTATGGCAATATCCTGATGAACTCGATCTTTGTTTCAAAAAAAATAGTAAAATATTTCTTCGGAATACTTCAATTGCGAAGTGAATGGAAGACCAATGACAAAGATAACAGTAAGAATGTCGTTAATTCGGGATATTACCTATTAACCTTTTCTCCACAGTTGAGCTATTCGATCGTAGGAAAATGGAATGTGACATTTGTTTACGATATCCCGGTTTACAAAAATTATAACGGGAAGCAAATGACCCCAAAATATTCGATGGCTCTGAGCCTCACACGTGATTTCGACCTGGCGAAGAAGCCACCGACTGCACCTGTAAAAAATCCGTGAGTCATAACACGTAATGGTCGAAACGATCGATATGGCCGAAACGAATATTACGATCGTTACGTCATATCGATCATCACGATTAATAACCTACATTTAATTATCTTTGCGCAATGGAATCAACGCGTCAGCAAAAAATTGCCCGGTTGGTACAGAAGGAAACGGGCTTAATTTTCCAACAGGAATCACGTGAATTATGCAGGGGAGCGCTTGTCACTGTTACCAAGGCGAATATTACTAGTGATCTTTCCGTTGCCAGAATCTACCTGAGCCTTTTTGCTACAACCGACAAAAAAGGCTTGCTCGACCATATCCGGCAACACGGGAAGGAGATACGTCATCATCTGGGAAACCGGGTACATACCCAACTTCGTATTATTCCAGAATTGCAGTTTTTTCTGGACGATTCTCTTGATTATATTGAAAAAATAGACGACCTTCTGAAATCCTGATATTTTGAACGGTTATACCGGCACAATGAATGACCATGCATTACGACCCAATTAAAAAATCATTAGGTACTTTTTTTAATAAGACTCCCTTCCTTCGCATCTTGTTTTATAAACTTCTTGATCTCTTACTACTCCGCACATGGCATGTAAAAAGGGAGCTGAAAACATGGATTAAAGGATTTAGGAGAACCGATGCCGCCAGCCTGTACGACAGACAAGGATGCTGGATGCTGGATGCCGGATCGGGATTCGGGCAATATACCTGGTTTCTTTCAAACCTTATGAAAGATGCTTACATTCTTGCTGTTGATGTCAAAGAGGAACAGATTGAGGATTGTAATGCATTTTTTATAAAAGTTGGGAAAAAGGATGTGCTCTTTGAAAAAGCGGATCTGACGACCTTTTCAAAACCGGATAAATTCGACTTGATCCTTTCTGTGGATGTGATGGAACACATTGAGCAGGATGAAAAGGTTTTCCGGAACTTTTATGATTCGCTGACCCAGGATGGAATGGTTCTGATCTCCACACCTTCCGACCTGGGCGGTTCCGATGTACATGATCATGGCAAGGAGGACTCTTTTATTGAAGAGCACGTTCGGGACGGTTATAATATCAATGATATACAGGAAAAATTAAAAAGAGCGGGGTTTTTCAGGACTGAAGCTCACTACACGTATGGAAAACCAGGTCAGCTTGGATGGAAATTATCAATGAAATTTCCAATCCGGATTTTGAACATATCAAAAATATTCTTTATTCTTCTCCCATTCTATTACATTTTAACCTATCCCCTGGCGCTTATCTGTAACACGCTTGACGTTGCACTTCCACAATCTACCGGAACCGGGTTGATAGTTAAAGCCTGGAAATAAATTCCGGGTATTTTGTAACTTCGCCAAAAAACAGCGTTGAACTTCCCGTTTTACATAGCCCGCCGTTATCTCGTCTCGAAAAAATCACACAACTTAATTAACATTATTTCCGCCATCTCCGTGGTGGGTGTTTCTATCGGAACTATGGCTTTGATCATTGTCCTATCAGTTTTCAACGGATTCGAGAAACTGGTGGTTTCCCTCTTCAGTTCCTTCGATCCAGATCTCATCATAACGGTAAAAGACGGGAAAACATTCAGAACTACCGATATCCTTGAAGAGGGGCTTCGTAAAATCCCCGGAGTCCTGTATCTTACGGAGGTCATTGAAGAAAATGCTCTTCTTAAATACAAGGATAAACAGTCAATTGTGACAATAAAAGGGGTCAGTGAGGATTTTACCCTGATGACCGGGGTCGACACTATGATTAATGAAGGGAAATTCCAACTGCAGGAAGGAACACAGGATTTTGCAGTACTGGGATACGGCGTTGCCGGAACCCTGGGTACCAATCTGAATGACTTTCTGAATCCTATTTCTGTTTATGTGCCCAAACGTACGTCATCTTTCTCTTCAGGCATGGAAAACGCCTTTAACATTGGATCCATCTTCCCTTCCGGTTATTTTTCAATTCAACAGGAATATGATGTTAAATATGTGATCTTGCCCTTGAGGTTTGTCAAAAAGCTGCTGGAATATGACCGGGAGCTGACCGGCATTGAACTGGGACTAAAGAAAAATGTTGATATCAATTTAATACAACAACAAGTCCAGGCGCTCGTGGGCGACCGCTTTTTTGTCAAAAACAGGTATCAGCAGCAAGAATTTCTTTTCGGGATTATGAAGACAGAGAAATGGGTGATATTCATGATCCTGACTTTCATTCTGATCATTGCCACATTTAACATGACAGGATCCCTCTCAATGTTAATTCTTGATAAAAAGAAGGATATTGCCATTCTTCAGGGTCTCGGCGCCGGGAAACCCCTGATCCGGAGAATATTTCTGTTCGAAGGAATGATGATTTCATTTACAGGCGCATTTTCCGGACTTCTCCTCGGCGCTATTGTTTGCTGGCTTCAGTTGCAATATGGATTAATCAAGCTGGGTTCGCCCGAAAGTACATTTGTAGTCAGCAGTTATCCGGTCAATATGCAATGGCCGGATTTTATATATGTTTGCCTGACTGTACTTACAATTGGTTTCCTGGCTTCCTGGTACACGGTATTTAATATGCGTAAGATCGATACGGTTATTATCCATGAAGAATAAAGTTATTGAATTAATTTTTTTATTATTTTTGTTAGGTTAATAAATTTTGGATCAACCTCATTATATCATAATATGCAAAATTATTTACGCTTTACTGCAGTTCTTTTCTCGATTTGCTTCATAACGCCATTTTATGTTAGTGCCGGCGAATTTCAGATTAACAATGGTAAATCCGGAGTGAAATATACGGCTACGTCAGCACGTCAACTTTCCTTTACAAGTCAGGTTTCTTCCTTGCGGTTTCAGGATGTTGTCACCAAAAAAGGGACATTTACCGTGCTATTTGTTGATGGCCATGGTAAGAGCAGTTCTATCGGGGATCCCGATCTGCCAACATATCGCAAGCTTATTGAATTTCCTGCAGGCGCAGGATTTGAGGTTGTTCTGACCGGTCAGCAGTACAAAGAATATAAACTGACCGACCTCGCAATCGAAAATCCCATAATGCCTGTTCAGGCTTCCGTTTCTAAAGCAATTACCCATCCTGATCAGATTCCGTTTGAATACAATGAATCGACTTATCAACTCAACAAATGGCTGGGCGAGCCACTGGTCAAAGTCACTTATGTTGGCGTTATGCGTGATGTTCATCTTGCCACCATCGAAATCTCTCCTGTTCAGTATAATCCCATATCAAAATCAATCCGGGTATATGAAAACATCGATGCCACGGTAGTATTTAAAAACGCTGACCTTGCTACGACCCTCCAGGAAAAAAGGAAATTTTATTCCCCGTATTTTGGGAGACTCTATTATCAAATCGTTAATTACGATCCACCGGCTGATTCTTTAATAATGTACAATCCGGTAACCTATGTCATTGTCTCCCCTCCGACTTTTAAGTCGGCCCTTAAGCCCTTTATAAACTGGAAGACTCAGAAAGGATTCAAAGTAATTGAGGCATATACGGATAATCCGGAGGTTGGAACGACTGCCACCACCATTAAAAATTATCTTCATAACCTTTATCATTATCCCCCTGAAGGGTATAATCCCCAAAGTTTTGTACTCATTGTGGGTGATGTTGCTCAAATCCCCGCTTCATCCACCAGTGGCCAGTCTACCGACCTCCGTTATTGTGAGTACACAGGCGATAATATTCCTGAAGCCTTCTACGGACGGTTTTCAGCCGTAAATACCGTTCAGCTTCAATCCTATATTGATAAGACTATGGAATATGAAAAATATCTGTTCCCGAGTGATGCTTTTCTTGGTGAATGTGTTATGGTTGCCGGTTATGATCCCGGCGGGAACGGATTAACATATGGTAATGGACAGATCAATTACGGCACAGATAATTATTTCAACACAGATCATAACCTGCTTTCGCATACCTACCTGCAACCCGAACCTCCCGCAGAAAATTATTCACAGGATATCCGGAATGATGTTTCAAACGGGGTATCCTATGCAAACTATACTGCTCACGGCGGAGTTGACGGATGGTCGGATCCGGCATTTAATATCGGCCATATTGCCGCACTGCAGAATGCCCATAAGTACCCGTTGATGGTTGGCAATTGCTGTGTTACATCTTCTTTTAACTTAAATTGTTTTGCCGAGGAGATCACCCGTGCCGTCAATAAAGGGGCTCTGGGATATATCGGCGCCTCAAACAATTCATATTGGGATGAGGATTATTGGTGGGGTGTAGGATTTAAAGCCCTTTCCACCCATCCGCCTTATCAGCCCCAGCATCTTGGCGCATATGATGTAACTTTCCATGACAAGGGTCAACCCGTGGAAAAATGGTTCGTAACCCAGGGACAGATGGTTGTAGGCGGAAATATGGCAGTGCAGGAATCCAATTCCAGCATGAAAAAATATTATTGGGAAATCTATAATCTGATGGGAGATCCTTCCCTCAGTATATATTTTTCCATTCCCCCGGCGCTAACTGCTTCCTATCCTGAAAGCATTATCCAAACAGATACTTCACTGATAGTAACATCTGAACCCTGGTCTTACGTTGCTCTTTCGGTAAACGATTCTATCCTGCTTGATGCAAAACTCATTGATTCCACAGGTACTACCACCCTGATGTTTGATTCAATTCCTGCAACAACCCAGGTCCGTCTTGTCATAACCAAGCAAAACCGTAAACCCATTATCGATAGTTTAGCTGTCGGGGCATTTGCAGTTACGCTAACAATCATCCCGCAGAATGTGTGTGTCGGTGATACTTCACAATTAAATGTCGAGGTATCGGGTGGTTCAGGAGATTATACATACCATTGGACACCGACTACATACCTCAGTGATACAACCAGCGCCACACCTTACGCTATAGCGCTTGACAGTATATCCTATACCGTAACTGTTGATGACGGCGTCAATGCAGTTACCTCATCTCCTAAGGATATCACGGTCAAGGAAAGACCTGAAACACCGGTAATTACTCTTGCCGGAGATTCATTGGTTTCCAACATTGCCGAAGGAAATCAATGGTATGCAGATGGTGTGGCCATCCCCGGGGAAACAGAACAATCCCTTATTCCAACCTTCAGCGGGAACTATTACGTGATCGTATCGGATACATCATTTGAATGCTCTTCGTTACCATCGAACGTGATTCCATATTACATGACATCCGCTCCTGAACCGGATTCACAAAACATGGTTCAGATTTATCCTGTTCCCACTAAGGATCATCTTAATATAATTTGCCGGTTGATGGAAACAGGATTACTACGGATTAAACTTGTGGATGCTTTTGGGAAAGATATCAGGATTATTTACAATCAAGCCGTACTTTCGGCCGGGCCCCATTCAATCATTGTTTCTTGTTCTGATCTTGCCACCGGTATTTACTATTGCCAGATTCAAACAAAATCGTCTAATATTGTCAAAAAAGTAATTGTAACCAGATAAATTAAGACCCACCTTTATGAAAAAGATCCTTTTCTTATTGATTTTCCTGGCGTATACTTTTGCCGGATTCAGCAGCCACTGGGTAACGATCAATTCCGCTACCCCTTCTCCCGCGAAGACACAGCTTGTCTCCTCAACGGGTGAAAGTTCGATCGTTCATTTTACTCTTGATGGCTTCTCACTTACCGAAATTAATACACCGAAAGGCCTGGCCAATTCAATCACGGTTGATAAACTGACTCCTATCCTGGAGGGAGGCGCTCCCGATCTTCCCAAAATTGCCAGTTCGCTGATCATCCCCGATCTTGCCGAGATGAGCATCCGGGTCATCTCTTCCAGCTACAGGGATTTTGATAACATGGTGATCGCTCCTTCCAAAGGCAATATTATGCGTGACACGGATCCGGCCTCCGTTCCTTTCCAGTATGGTAAATCTTATGAAACGAATAACTTTTTTCCCGGTTCGCTTACCGGTACCAGAACTCCGTATATCGTTCGTGATTTCAGGGGACAGACAATCCTTGTTTATCCGTTCCAGTACAATCCTGTCACCAAAATATTGAGGGTTTATTATGATATCACAGTTGAATTATATAAATCGGGTGAAACAGGGGAGAATCCCTTCTACAGGACTTCCGGTGAAACCAGGATTCATCCTGAATTCCGGGTGGTATATTTTAACCAATTCCTCAATGCACAGTCGCCCGATTATACGCCGGTTGGCGAATATGGCCGGATCCTGGTGATCTCTCATGGACCTTTTATGAGTGCTATGCAGCCTTGGGTTAGTTGGAAAAGTTCCATCGGTTATCCGACCGAAATAGTTGATGTTGCCTCGATCGGTAGCACTGCATCGGTGATAAAAACCTATATCGCAAATTACTATTCCGAACACAGCGATCTTGTTTTTGTACTCTTGGTAGGAGATGCTCCTCAGATCCCAACGAACCAGGGTGGAGGTCTTGGCGGTCCTTCCGATAATGCTTACGGTTATCTTGTGGGTAATGATCATTATTCTGACGTTTTCATTGGCAGGTTTTCTGCAGAAAATTTGGCACAGGTTGAAACACAGGTACAACGGTCAATTGATTACGAATCCAATCCGCAGTTGAGGACTGACGACTGGTACACTTCTGTTATCGGGATTGCTTCAAACCAGGGTCCGGGCGATGACGGCGAATTGGATTATCAGCATATTCGTAATCAGCAAACAAAACTGTTGGCATACACCTATACCTGGAATCCGGAGTTGTTCGACGGTTCCCAGGGAGGTAATGATGCGCCGGGTAATCCAACAACAACCCAGGTAGCGACAGCAGTAAATGAAGGCTCTTCCCTTATCATATATTGCGGTCATGGGAGCACCACATCATGGGGAACTTCCGGGTTCAGCAATTCAAATGTCAACACTCTTACCAATCAGGACAAATTACCATTTATCTGGTCGGTAGCATGTGTCAATGGTGAGTTTATGAATACCACCTGTTTCGCTGAAGCATGGCTGCGTGCAACAAAGAATAGTCAACCCACCGGCGCCATAGCTTTCCTTGGAGCAACTATCAACCAGAGCTGGAATCCTCCTATGGCCGGGCAGGATGAAATGACCGATATTTTGGTCGAGACTTATCCCAATAACATCAAGAGGACTTTTGCAGGATTATCCATCAACGGTTGCATGAAGATGATCGATCAGTATGGGACTGATGGCAGGGATATGGCCGATACCTGGACCGTTTTCGGTGATCCGACTCTCGTTGTCCGTACCGCGAATCCCGATACTATGCTGGTTGCGCACAATACTTCTTTCATAATTGGCGATACAACCATCACTGTTCTTTGTAACCTTCCGGGCGCCAGGGTAACGGTTTCACTGCACGATTCCATCCTTGCAACCGATCTTATTGCCGACAGCACATTAACGCTGAACTTCGCTCCACTGCAAACCGAAGGGGATACCGTTCATCTTCTCGTTTTCGCCTATAACTACATCCCATACTATGCAGAAATACTTGTCAACGGCGCCGCTCCTCTGATAGCCGATTTCACCGGTTCCCCGACAACTCTGTTTGAATTCGACACCGTAAACTTTGTGGATGGTTCCATCGGTGGCGCTTCAAGCTGGCTATGGAGTTTCTCCGGCGGCAATCCTTCGACATCAACGGAGCAGAACCCGGCCGTAGTATACGAAAACGATGGCGCCTATGATGTTCAGCTTATCGTCGGCAATGGATCAACTTACGATACCCTAATCAAGGTCGGGTATATCCATGTTGATTTTCCCTCCTCTGCCGGTAACGAAGTCCGTAACCTTACTTGTTCCGTAACCCCAAATCCCGGTAACGGAAGCTTCATCCTGAACATTTTAAATGGTCAGCAGGATCAGGTAAATATTCAGGTTTACAACATGGTCGGCAATACCGTTTACCAGGAGACCAACATACCGGTGAATGGATCATTAAAAAAGAATGTGAACCTGACCAACCTGTCACAGGGCATCTATTTCCTTAAGGTAAAGGGAAGTGAAACGACACTGACGCAGAAGATCATTATTCAGAGATAGGGGTCGATCTCGGAAAAGAAAAGAGGCTGTCTGTAAATTATTATTATTTTCCGGCAGCCTTTTTTTATTCGGGTTCTGCAGTTGCCTTTGTCTTTATGACGTGGTAGATTTCTTTATTGTCTTCGCTGTATATGAAGGCAAGCACCCAACAATGTTCGGAAATCCAGTTTGCGGGGAATTGATAGGAATATAATTTATTGTAGACTTTACTGAGATCTACGGAGGTAGTCAGTTGTTCTCCCCAGATTCCATTCATGGTTCCACGAAGCATATCCATGAAAACATAATCATGGATAATGGGAACAGTACCTGCAAGGGTATCTTTATTTTGTTGCGGTGAAATTAGACTGTCTTCCAGGATACAGGCGACAAGATTAAAAGTTCCCTGTAATTGCAGCAGGAACCTGATATCGATGCTGGTGGTCAATGTCCGGGTACTTTCGTTAAAAGAGTTTTTCATGGTCATGATAGCGGCCTTTGGTAACTCGACGGCAGCCTGGATTGCTCCTCCCCATAATTTCGGACTCATATAAATATTCTTCCCGGAAAAAAATGTCCGGTTTACCATGCCATTGGGAGCTGATTCAATTTTATAGAAATTGCTCCACTCCGTTCCTGCCTCAGTCCTGTAATCGGCTGTGAAATCACCGCTGGGATCGGGAGTTGCAAAGTAGGTTGCATGAACCGCAACCACGAACACCTGGTCTTTGTATAATTTTTCAAGATCATGGGCATTAATGGTTGCAAGCGGGCAGTTTACACATTTATGACCTGTGTAATCTTCGAGAAGAATCATCCGTTTTGTTGTATCTCCCCCGGCCGGTCTGACGATTGCATATGGCTCGGAAAGTTTATCACAGGATTGAAACAACCATACCGTCAGGACAAATATCGGGAATACAGGTCTTAAAACTTTCATATCATAATCCAAATTAAATCATTAAAAACTGCTGGTAATAGTTAATATCAAACCGCTCGAGGCAGGAACATACCTGCAGACGCCTCCTACACACAGAATTCCTTCACGCTGCCGGCCATATGACAAGGAGAGCCGGGTGGTATTATATATAAATCCGGCGCTGATCAAATAATAATGTAACCTATGACTGATCACCGGATTTCCGTAATTCCACTGATCCATAACCGAGACGAACCATTTTGGGGAAATGGTTAGTTCAAGTAAACCTGCTGCCCAGTTACCTTTATCCTCTTTTGTCCAGAGTCCTTGTAATTCCCCCCTTAAGGAAACTTTTTTGGTTACCAGATAAGTCATGTCAACAACTCCGGTATGTGAATATATGGTGCCATATAGCTGGTTATAGCCCTGAATAACATCTTTATTATAGCTGATATAATAATAGGTAAAGATCCCTTTCCATTTTTTACCAAATTTTTTAGTGACCTCCAGGTTCACATCCTGATAAAATAACTCCTTGCTGATTTTAAAGAATGAAGAGGTATATCCAAGGGTTCCGGTCTGGTCAACGGCTGTTGTATCATTCAGCGGGTTCTTGCCTATACCATTCACCTGGGCAAAGTTCAGGGCGATGGACAAACCATTCTTGCCACCCAGTTTGGTATTTTTCTTGATTTTAAAAGTGATTGTCCCGGCAAATCCAAATTCACCGTTTGGCTGTGTGGCATACGGATACATGGAAGCAAGGGCATAGGAGTGCTCATTTGTCACCGGAGGAAGGTAATTGATGTCGAGCTGGTTGGTTGTCACAGTTCTGTCGGATTTATAGCTCATATTGTCTATCCTTTTTGCCTTCAGAGAAATTCCAAGTCCCGTTCTGGAATAAGAAAGACTTGCAAAAAGGGCATCTCCGTTTTTATAAATATAGTTGTTGATTGCCGAGGGATCGTTGATCTTATAGGCATACTCCGTGTAAAAATTAAATCCGCCGACGTTCAGATTTACCCGGCCACCGTAAGTAGCGACATTTTCCGGTAATTTCAGTTCGTACAATTTATGATTTTCTATTACTGTCATGGCCTTGCCTTTCTGGTAATCACTGACAATACTACCACCGAAAGTCAGTTTCACCCTGGAATCGTACATCTTAGGAAAAATATCATTCAGATAAAAATCGGCATCAAATCCCTTGACCACTCCCCTGTTATTATCTTTAAATGGAATCCAGTAATCACGTTGCACCCCATACACACCTTTCAGTGTTATTCCGTTGACAGGCATGAATTTTACACGGATCCCCTTCAGGGAATTATCGTAACCAAGGGTCCATTCCTGGTAAGTCCGTAACATTTGTCCATTGCCAAACTGTTCATAAAAATTCCCCGCGGTAATATCAATTTTGTCATTTTTATAGTTTACATACCAGTACGGTATTCCAAGTCCGTTATATTGGATATCATAACCGATCAGCGGCGGAAGGTATGCTTCAAACCGCAACCCGGCTGAAAAATTCCCGATAGAATAATTAACCTCGGTAAAAGCATTCATACGTATCACTTTGCCGTCGAGGGTCGAATCGGTGATTCCCATTTTGGAATCTTTTAGATAGTAAGCCACATCACTCTGGAAACTCCCGCTCAGGCTGCTGTTCTTTAAAAAATCCTGACCGGTGACTGCCATTGGAAACTGCAAGCACAGGAATACCAGTCCGGGAAAGAGGTAATAAAATTTTTTCAAGATTATGAGGGTTTTGGTCAATCAGTTAATGAAAAGCAAGGGTTATTTCAGATCTTCTCCTTTAACAAGTTTTTTGATTTTATCGATCAATTCAAACTCATTTCCTTCAGCATAGGTAGTACCTTGCCATACGATTTCTCCTTTACCATTGATCAGGAAAGTATGCGGAATCGGTCCGACATTCATGGCTCGTTTAAAATCGGAATTCTGGTCCAGGAGTACCACATATTCCCATGCTTTTCCATTGACCATTGCAGCAACATCACTGGAAGATCGTGTGTTATCTATTGAAACGGCGTAAATTTTAACGCCCGTTTCCTCCTGCCATGTATCATAAAGATCGGCTATGCTTGTAAGTTCTTTGATACAGGGTTTGCACCATGTCGCCCAGAAATTTATAACAATCGGTTTCCCGTCGTTTTTAATGTCCCCGGTGTTAAAAGGATCTCCTTTGATATCTTTAATATTGACGGAAGGGATCTTTTTGTTGAGCAGGGGATTATTTGTCTGTGCCAATGCAAAGATGCCCGGAAAAAGGAAAAAAACAATCGGAAAGAGTCGTCTCATAACAAGTTTAAAGATTGTAAGGGTCAAAAGTAGGTATTTTTATGACACGTATACTTCTAAAATTTCACAAACCGGTTTCGGGAGGAGGCTGATTTTTTCCATTTCGGCAGGGATCAACATCGTTTCACCACGCGTCAAAGAAATTTTTTCCCGGTCAAATTGAACTTCAGCAGAACCATGAACACAGATATACAAGATGAACGAATCGACAAAAGTATAATCCTTATGAAAACTCTTGTTAAAATTGAGTAAATTCGTTGTAAAATATGGGCAATCAATAATATTTACCGCTCTGTTTACCTGTTTTTTGAAGTCAGACCGGTAATCGGGATAATGACGGAAATCAATTGTTTCCAACGCCAGATCGGTATGTAATTCACGTTGATTACCTTTTGCATCAACCCGGTCCCAGTCATAAATCCGGTATGTAATATCGGAAGTCTGCTGGATTTCAACAAGAAGGATCCCGGGTCCCAGTGCATGAACACGACCCGACGGAATATAGAAAGTGTCACCGGTTGTAACTTTTTCCAAATTAAGGATCTTTTTCAGCGATTTTTGTTGTAGGTGGTTCAGATAAATTTTCTCTGTCATTTCCCGTGAAAAACCGGTCAATAGTTCAGCTCCCGGATCAGCATCCAGGATATACCACATCTCCGATTTGCCGTTGCCGATTTTCTGCTTAATGGCAATTTCATCGTTTGGATGAACCTGGATGGACAGATAATCATTGGTGTCAATGAATTTGATCAAGATAGGGAATTCATTCCCGTACTGTTCAAATACCTTTTCACCAACCAGATCATCCATAAAAATCTCAACAATCTCATTCAATTCATTGCCCTTTAGAAACCCATTGCTGACGGATGTCTGCAAGCCGGGTACTCCCGATAATACCCATGCCTCTCCACAATTCATCAGTGGTGAAAAATCCAAACCTAACAGATTTTTGATTTTTTGTCCACCCCAAATCTTTTCTTTGAAGATCGGTTGAAATTTCATTGGATATAACCTTTGCATCAGGATGTTTTTTATTCCGGATTCTGTTTAACTTTGATTCGCATTGGACTGGTATAAATACAAAAATATTGAATTTTAACACGCATATGAAGGATATAGCTGAATTCTTTCCCGAATTGATTACATGATTAAGACGATCTGTGTATTTTGTGGATCCAGCCTGGGATCCAAGCCTTTGTACCAGGATTGTGCCATTAAGTTGGCGCGATATCTCCTCCAAAACAATTTAGGATTGGTTTATGGAGGCGCTAACGTTGGCCTGATGGCAATCCTGGCAGATACGATGCTTAAGGAAGGCGGGAAGGTGACAGGTGTAATGCCTGAATCTTTGGTAAAGAAGGAAGTGGCACATGCCGGATTAACCGAAATGCATATTGTAAAAAGTATGCAGGAAAGAAAACAGGTGATGGCCAGACTTTCAGATGCCTTTATAACCTTACCGGGGGCTTTTGGCACTCTGGATGAACTTTTCGAAGTACTCACCTGGAATCAGCTCGGGATCATCAGCAAGCCCATTGGTATTCTTAATGCCGGCGGTTATTTCAATTCTTTGCTTGAGATGCTTGAACATGCCGTTTCGGAAAAATTTCTAAGACCGGAACATCGCGACTTATTAATTGTCGGGGAGGATGTAAACAAATTATTTGAAAAACTTCAAAATTACCATCCGGTCACTGCCGAAAAATGGATTGAACGGCTAAAACAAGGAGATATCTGATGATAATCATTGGTATTACCGGTACGCTTGGAGCGGGAAAGGGAACCATCGTGGAATACCTTACTTTAAACAAAGGATTCCTGCATTTCTCAGTACGCGCCTTCTTATTGGAAGAGATCCGTTTGGTTGGTCTGCCTGAAAATCGCGACAGCATGTTCACCCTTGCAAATTCTTTACGTGCCAAACATGGACCATCCTTTGTGACCGATCAACTTTACATGAAAGCAGTTCAATCGAATAAAAACTGTATTATTGAAAGCATCAGGACACCGGGAGAAATTATTTCCTTGCGAAAGTCACAAGATTTTTATCTTTTTGCAGTCGATGCAAAGCCTGAGATCCGCTACCAGCGGGTTTGGCTTCGTCAATCCGAAACAGATGCTGTCTCTTATGAGACCTTCCTGAAGAATGAAAAGAGAGAGATGAATACCATTGATTCAAACAAACAAAATCTGATTCAGTGTATTTCGATGGCAGATTTTATCTTCAAAAACAATGGAAGCAAAGAAGAGCTATTCCAACAGGTTGAGGTTGCTCTTCGTAATATCCTTAAAGGATAATCAGTTTCCTGATCAAAAGGTTGTTTTCCGATTTTATTTTTATAAAATAACAACCATACGGAGTATTCGATAGATCGAACGAATACTCTTTACTGCCTGAACAGCTTTTGGTAAGCACAACCTTTCCGGTATAATCAAGGATGGTAACTTCCAGTCCCTGCTGACTTATTATTCCTGTTCTGATCTCAAATACTCCTTTTGTCGGATTGGGAAAGATCCGGACTTCTTCACCTGAAAGATCTCCGGTTGAGACCGTTGAAGCAGCCTGGGTGACAGTAACGACTTGTGGCGATAATCCGGAGACGGTAACTGAGACATTAGCTATTCGTTGAAAATAGTCAGGATTTTCGGTGTAATCGGCAACGATTGTTCCATTTCCTGTTCCTGAACCGGTCACTGTACACCAGGGTGCATCGCTTTCAGCGTTCCAGTCGGTATTGGAAGTGACTGTAAAACTGGTGTTTCCTGCATTGGCGTTGACATCCTGGTTGTCGGGAGTGACCACAAGAACAATATTTGCGGTGCCCGTGACAGAGATATCATCGATACAAACCCCATAGCCATATTTTGCATCACCTTCAAAGGCAACCTGGAATTCTGCAGAAACAGTCGTCAAATCAATTGTCTCTTCTGTCCACGCCGGAATATCTTGCGTGTAGGTTTGTAACAAGATCCAGGGTTCTGTACTGCCGGTCCGGTAATAAATGGTTAGTTCATCCTGATCGGGATTCCATATTTCCTGTGTATGCCAGAATTTCAATTGGACATCTGTATAACCCGTCAGATTGAAAACCGGGGTAATAAGTTTATTTTTGTCACTTGCTGTAGTATTATCCTTCAGAACTGCGTTCAGTATTCCGGTATGTGCATCAGCGGGATGTCCATCTCCGTTTCCGGTAAGGAATTGCCACAAAGGATCTGAGTTTTCTTCCGTCCAGCAAGATGGCAAAATTGGGCCGCCTTCAAATCCCTCATTGAACGGAAGGGTCATTATGACTCCACAGAGGGTCGTAAACTGTAGATCGTCACCGTAATAAGTTCCATTTCCGTTAGTGGCATACGCCCTGATATGGTACGTCGTAACAGGGGTCAATCCCGTGACTGAACTCGTAAATACGCCTGTTCCGGAACCATCTGTTGTATGATTTCCGGAAATTGTCGGATTAGCGGTCGTATCCCAGCAAACTCCCCGCGCGGTGACAGGCGATCCGCCATCCGAGATTACCTCTCCCCCGGAAGTAGCGGATGTGTCGGTTATAACTGAAGCAATTGTAGTGGTGACTGCCGCAGCTCCCGGAGTAAAATTCAGGTCTAGCCCAGTTGTTGTTCCGTCGGCATTGGTTCCAACAGCTCTATAGTGGTAAGTAATTCCGGTAGTGAGTCCCGTCAAATCGGCGCTGATATTAACGGTAGAAGTATCTGAACCGGCGGAACCGGTCGTAGTGGAATTTCCATAGCTGGTAGAATCTCCCCATTCAAAATAATAGGTGGTTGCCAGTCCGTTGGGGTTGACAGATCCATTGATCGTGGCAGAGGTCAGGTTTATAGAGGTAGCTGGAAGAGTAATGACCGTGGGGCTGGCTCCGAACTTAAAGGAGGCAATTTTAGTTTTCCGGCTGCCGCCGTTTCCAATATATTCACTGGTAAACCAGAATGTTTCATTATCGGCCGGGTCCACACACATAAGGGAATAATCACCCCAACGGTTATAGCTGGTTTGTGAATGTGCTCCTGTTTGGATAGTATCTTCGGGGATATCCATCACTCCATTCCCGGCGCTATAGGCTCCTGCAGATTGTCCGGTGTACCGGATGCTTGGATAAACCGTAGAACTCGATATGGAATAACCCAGGGCAATCTTGTTGTTTGCATTAAGCATGATACTACCCATCCATCTTGAGTGCGCATCCGGGGCATAAGTACTTTGCTGTCTGATAGACCATGTCCCGGTGGTTTTTCTTAATTCGTACCATCTTACTCCGGCATGGTTTGTATTATCCACATCCACTGTATGACAGCATACAATCGTTTGGTAAGAACCAAAATTCCGGTATTGCGGTACATGCATGATAACCTGTGGGATGGCATCGAGTTTTTGAGTTGTGCCGGGCTGAACGATATTGTTCCAGGTATTGCCAAAGTTGCTGTCAAAAGGATCAACATTAATCTGCTGAATCCTGGTAAAGGTCGAGGAGGAAGTATTGCTCCAATTCACAGCGAGTTCATAGATCCAGAGTTGGTCGCTTCCTCCGCCGATGGCGTCATCGTTGATGGTTATAAATAATCCCGGCGAACCGGAAGGCGCAAAGGCGCCATCGTTATCGACAGGCGGGACACATATAAAACCGTCAATGGTTGTAGGTCTCCAGGGATTATTAAAACCAACCATTTTGGGATTTGCCCCACCAATCAGCATCTGAGCCCTTTCAAAAACATAAATATCCTTCCCTGAGCTGTTATTGTCACCCATATAATAGCCATCCTGCCAGATGCCAAACTTTTCATAATCGGGCATGTCATCAACATCGAATGAATATTTGTACCAGGTTCCCGTCGGATCATTGGTTGTGGAAACTGCAACAAGCATCCGATCATTCGATCCGCAAAGGGAGAACTCAACCGCAAGCCACCGGGCAGCCTGGTCGTCATATAATATCAAAGGATCACCATCATTGCAATTGGATCCGGGAACTCCCGAAAATAACAGGTTCATACTGGTAGGCCCTGCCACCAGGGCGCCTGATTTATTATAAATAGCATAGGTGGTATTAATAGTTTGCATGTAATGGTTTGGACCCGCGGTTCCGTTACAATCCGGTGGATAATAGGGTGATGTTTGCCCACCGACATTCACGATGGGGGACCTGTTGACATCGGTTTCACCCATTATCTTCTGCCAGGCAGGATCAGGTCCTTTCGGCAGCGCCGTGGCAGCAAAAGGATAGCTCCTATCTTTTAGTTTTTTATTCAGGATTTTAGTTTCTGCTTTCGCAACCATCGCCTGGAATTCTTCAGGCGTCAGCGTTGGAAGATCTCTCAAGGGTGGGGTTACTCCCAGAAAAACACCTTCCCCGGTGAAGGAAGGATGTACCGGTGTGTCCTGAGCTTTCAGGGAAATAAAAGGCACACAAGAAAATATAAAAAGGATCGCAATGCGATTTTTCATAGGGTTTGTTGTTTAAGAATATATTTTCAGGTTGAAAATTTTAAGATGTTTATAATAAATAAGATCTGTCCGACATCGGTCATTTGATTATTACCAGTTTCTTTACAGAGACATTATGGTCGGTTTTAATAATGAGATGATAACTGCCCTGTGGAGTATAGGACAAATCGAGGATGTATTCCGTTGCCCCTGAATAGTTTTTTTGCAAAATGATCTGACCATTAATATCCCGGACGGTTACTTCAAATGTTAATTTTTTCTCCCTGGGTGTAACAATGTTGAAAACTCCTTTGGATGGATTTGGAAAGATCCGGATTTCTTCACCTGATAGATCCCCGGTTGAGACCGTTGAAGCATCCTGTGTAACAGTGACGACTTGCGGAGATAACCCGGAAACGGTGACTGAGATATTAGCTATTCGTTGAGTATAGTCATTATTTTTGGTGTAATTGGCAACGATTGTATCATTTCCTGTTCCCGAACCGGTCACTGTACACCAGGGTGCGTCGCTTTCAGCATTCCAGTTGGTATTGGAAGTTACTATGAAACTGGTGTTTCCTGCGGTTTCAGATACATCCTGGTTCAATGGGGTAACATTAAGAATTGGAGCAACTCCCGCCTGTGTAACGGTAACATTCTGCGACGGTTGTCCTGCAGGAGTTAGTGTGATATTCGCAATTCTGGTTGTGATAAAAGGATTTTC
>Ga0172371_10000822_pt1 | contig 49125 bp, 43 predicted proteins | sample Lak12m_FD_114543 | JGI IMG/M metagenome (GOLD analysis project Ga0172371, IMG submission 114543) | Freshwater microbial communities from Kabuno Bay, South-Kivu, Congo - kab_022012_12m | ecosystem: Environmental > Aquatic > Freshwater > Lake | place: Democratic Republic of the Congo: South-Kivu... | reverse complement strand
GTGCCTGGTGGGCGGCCGTGGCAACGCCCTCATCCGGCCGGCCGGAGACGACAATCATCCGGGTTTCCCCACGGAAGGTGAAGGCCGAGGGCCGCGGCGTCATCGCCCGGACGAGACGGTCGACTTCTTCGGCCGGGCGGGACCAATCGATCCGGCCTTTTTCCTTGGCCAGCTTCGGAGCCGGGGCGGCCAGGGAGGAATCCTGACGGCGGGGGATGATCACGGCGATTTTTTCCAGGGTTTCGACGAGAAGGCGGGCCCCGAGGTCGGCCAGCCGAGCTTCGAGCTGTCCGGCCGTTTCGGCCGGATCGATGTCCGTTTCCGTTTCGGCCAAAATGTCGCCTTCGTCCATTTTTTCATTGAGGCGGAAAATCGTCACGCCCGTCCGCCGGTCGCCGGCCAGAATGGACGCGGCCACGGGAGCCGCGCCGCGATAGCGGGGGAGGAGGGAAAAATGGACGTTGATCGTCCAATAACGCGGAAGGGAGATGACCGACATCGGGATGATCTGGCCGTACGCGACGACGATATGGATGTCGGCGGCGGCCGATTTCAGACGGTTCAGGATATCGGGATCGGTGCGGATTTTTTCGGGTTGAACGACCGCCAGCCCTTTGTCCAGGGCGAAGCGCTTGACGGCCGAAGGGAGGAGGGCCTTGCCCCGGCCGGCCGGGCGGTCGGGCTGGGAGACGACGAGGGGGATTTCGTGTCCCGCCGCAAGCAACGCTTGCAGCGACGGCAGGGCGGCTTGCGGACTGCCGAAGAAGACGACGCGCATCGCGTTCCCCTACGCTTTGGCCGAGGCTTTTTTGAACTTTTTCCGGATGAGGCTCCGTTTCAAGGGGGACAGCCGGTCCACGAACAGCTTGCCTTCAAGGTGGTCGATTTCGTGGCAGAAGACCCGGGCCAGCAGGTCCTCGGCTTCCATGACCTTTTCTTTTCCGTCCAGGTCCAGGCCGCGGACGGTGATTTTTTGCGGCCGGGTCACTTTCTCGAAGACTTCGGGAACGGACAGGCATCCCTCCTCCCGGACGCAGGACCCTTCCTGGGCGAGAATTTCCGGATTGACCATGACGATGAGGTCTTCCGGTTTTTCCCCGATGGACAGGTCCACGACGATCAGGCGGACGGGCGCGTTCACTTGCGGCGCCGAAAGCCCGATGCCGGGGGCGGCGTGAAGGGTTTCGACCATGTCCCGGGCCAAATCGCGCACCCCGTCGTTGATGGTCTCGATCGGGGCGGATTTCCGCGACAAGGTCTCGTGGCCGATGGTCAGAACGGGTCTAAGTGCCATGCGACTATTTTAGTGATTCGGCGGGATCAGGTCAAAGTTTCTATAAATAAAAAGGGGACGGAACAGAGTTCCGTCCCCTTGAAAAAGCTCTTAAATCACCGCGCTCGGCGGCGGCGGTTCGTCGGGCTTTCCGGCGTTCCGGATAGGCACATAGATCAGATAATACCCCATCACCACGAGGGCGACGAGCCCCAGCCAGTAGGAGGGGGCGTGGAAGATGCGCGGGATGTCGAAGGACAGGGCTTTATTGAGGAAGAGGATCTTCCACAGGGCTTTAAACAGTCCGGTCAAGCCCTCGCCGGCGATCAAACCGGCGGCGATGAGGATGCCGACGTTTTCCACCCGGGCCTTCTGGGCCGCGTTGAATCCGCGCTTAGCCACGGCCTTGTCGGCTAGGCCCTTGATCATGCCGCCGACGAAAATGGCGAACGTGGTTTCCAGGGGGAGATACATGCCGACGGAGACAAGCATCGGCGATCGGACGTTGAGGAGGATCATGGCGAAGCCCATCAACATGCCGGCGATGACCAGCGGCCAGGCCATCTCGCCGCCGACGATGCCCTTGGCCAAGGCGGCCATCAGGCCCGCCTGGGGCGCGGCCAGCTCGCGGCTTCCGAACGTATAGGCGCCGTGGAGGAGCATCAGCGGGAAATACATGACGGCCGCGGCAAGAAAAACGCCGAGAATGTTGCCAGCCTGCATTTTCCACGGCGTGCCGCCGAGGAGATGCCCGACCTTGAGGTCTTGGAGCATCTCGCCGGCCACGGCCGAGGAGACGCAGACGACCGCGGCCACGCCCAGAACGGCGGCCACGCCGCTGGGCCCGGACGCGCCGACAACGACCATGAGAAGGGCGGCGATGATCAGCGTCGAGAGGGTCAGGCCGGAGATCGGGTTGTTGGAGGAGCCGATCGTCCCGACGAGGTTGCCGGAGACGGCGGCGAAGAAGAATCCCGCCACGCCCATGACGATCGCCGCGATCAGGGCCGGAAAGAAGGCCCCGGCGAAGATGTAGTAGACGATGACCATGCAGACGAAAACGAGGGCCAGGCCGACGAGAACGACTTTGATGTTGAGATCTTTTTCAAGACGGGAAACGACGCGCGTCTGGCCGGTGGCTTTCTTGACGTCCGAGATGGACCGTTTCATCCCGGTGGCCAGGTTTTTCCGCATCTTGAACAGCGTATAGCCGGCGCCGACGAGCATTCCGCCGACGGCGATCGGCCGGATGATGAATTTCCAGACGTTCGTGACCAGGCCGGCCCAGTCGTCGGGAGGAACGACCGCGCCCGCGCCGTAGATCGCATCGATCAGCTGGGGACCGAGGAAGAACATCAGGATCGGGGCGAACAATCCCCAGGCCAGCACGCCGCCGGCGAAGTTGAGGGCGGCCAGACGCGGGCCGATGATGTAACCGACGCCGATATACGCGGGGAAGATGCCCGGCCCCGAGACGGAAACCGATCCGCCGGCCGCGACTTTGGTCGACGTCTCGTCGGTTCCCAGGCGGACGAAGCTCTGGCCCATTCTCCCGATGCGGAAAAGGAAATCGCGGCTCGCGGAATAAATGCCGAACATGTCGAGGGCGTAGAAGAACGACCCCACGCCCATCGCCCGGAACAGGTGCTTGGCCCCGCCGCTGCCGTGCTGGCCGGCTTTGTGGATCTCGGCCGCGGCCACGGACTCGGGGAACGTCAGGTCGGGATCGGTGACCATGACCCGGCGCAGGAAGGTCACGAAGAGGATGCCCAGGAGGCCGCCGACGAAAAGAAGGGCGGTCGTCTTGATATAGGCGTCGAACGTGTTGAACTTCGCCCAAACGCCGGCGATAAGGAAGCCGGGGATGGTGAAAATGGCTCCGGCGGCGATCGACTCGCCGATGGAGCCGACGGTCCGGGCGAAATTCTCCTCGAGGATCGATCCCTTCATCAAGCGCAGGACGGCCATGCCGATGACGGCCGCGGGATACGTCGCGGCGATCGTCATGCCCGCCCGAAGGCCGAGATAGGCATTGGCTGCGCCAAGGACGACGGTCATGACGAGCCCGATGAGAAGGGCCCGGAGAGTGAATTCCTTCATGCTGGTTTTTTCGGGGACATACGGTTGATAGCTCATGCGGCCTCCTTCGAAAAGCGGCCTCATTTATATAAGATAACGGGCTCTTCCGTCAAGGCGGCTTATGCGCAGCCTTCGAAAATCCGCCAAAGGCGCGGTCGCCGCCTGAAAACGGCTTCTCTTTCGGTCCATTGCGCCCAGGGGAAAATTGTGGTTAAATACCGATTCTGAAAAGAAATAGGAATCGTTTGAGGAAGAGTCCGATATGAGTCTCGTACGCTGGTTCAAGAACAGATTGTTTTGCGATTTGGCCATCGACTTGGGCACCGCCAACACCCTCGTCTTCATGAAAGGCAAGGGGATCATCATCCAGGAGCCGTCGATCGTCGTCATCAACAAGCAGACCGGCAAAGTCGAAGCCGTCGGGTCGAGGGCCAAGGAAATGCTGGGCAAGACCCCGACCAACATCCTGGCCATCCGCCCCATGCGCGACGGCGTCATCGCCGATTTCGAAGTCGCCGAAAAAATGCTCGACTACTTCATCAAGAAGGCGACCAACAACCGGGGCTTTCTTCTCCGCCCCCGGATCGTCATCGGCATCCCGACCGGGATCACCCAGGTCGAGCGCCGGGCGGTCAAGGACGTGGCCATGCGGGCCAAGGCGACGGAAGTCTTCCTCGTCGAACAGCCGATGTCGGCGGCCGTCGGGGCCGACCTGCCGATCGCCGAGCCGACCGGCAACATGGTCGTGGACATCGGCGGCGGGACGACGGACATCGCCGTCATCTCCCTCAACGGCATCGTCTTCAACCACTCGATCCGGACCGCGGGCAACGAGATGGACGAGGCGATCCTCCAGTATCTCAAGAAGAAATACAACCTCCTCATCGGCGAGCGCTCGGCCGAGCTCGTGAAGATCCAGATCGGTTCGGCGTATCCCCTGGACGAGCCTCTGACCATGGAGATCAAAGGGCGCGACCTGCGCGAGGGCATCCCGAAAACGATCGTCATCGACGACCAGGAGATCCGCGAATCCCTCGAGGAAGTCGTCTCGGCGATCGTCAACGCCGTCCGCATCGCCCTGGAAAAGACTCCGCCGGAGCTTTCGGCGGACATCATCGACCGCGGCGTCATCCTCACCGGCGGCGGCGCCCTGCTGAAAAACCTGGACAAGCGCATCCGGGAGGAAACGCAGCTCCCCGTATTCATCACCGATGATCCGTTGACCGCGGTCGTTTTGGGCGCGGGGAAAATGCTGGACGACCTCGACCTGCTCAAGAAGGTCGCCATCCCGTAAAGCGGCGGCGACGCCATGCCGCGATTCTGGAAGAAGCGGAAGAAAGCGATCCTTTTCGCCGGGTTGATGTTTCTCCAGGCTCTCCTGCTTTCGCTTCAGATTCCCCTCGGCCAGGAAGCCAGCGTCATGGAGCGGGCGGCGTTCTCCGTCTTCGCTCCCGTCCAGCGGACGGTCCGAGGGCTTCTCCGCGACCTCGGGGAGTTCTGGAACCACAACATCACCCTTCGCCGGGTCGAGGTTCAGAACCGGGCTTATCGGGACGAGCTGTTCCGCCTCCGCCAGGAAAACGCCCTCCTTCGCAACGGCCTCGGCCGTCTGCAGCTCCGGGATGAAGCGGCCGCTTTTCTCCACGGCCTTCGAAGCTCGTTCGTGCTGGCCGACATCATCGGCGTCGATACGATCAATCCCTACAAGTCGGTCGTCATCGACGTCGGGACGAGACAGGGGGTCCGGGCTCAAATGCCGGTGGTGGACGGCCGCGGCCGGCTGGTCGGCCGGATCATCGCCCCGATCAGCGCCGGCGAGGCGACCGTCCAGCTCGTGACCGACAACAACAGCGCGGTCAGCGTCCGCGGCGCGGACCATCCCGTTTCGGGTTTGCTGGCCGGCGATCCGGCTTCCGGGCGCGGCTGGCTGACCTATGTCCCGGCCTCTGAAGAATCCCTGGTTCCCGGGGAAATCCTTTTCACGACCGGCTACGACCGCGTTTTCCCGGCCGGCCTGGAAGCCGGCGTGATTCTATCCGTGTCCTCGGATGGATCGCTTTTCAAGAAAATCGCCGTCCGGCCCTCCTTTGAAATCCGCGATCAGAAGGTCGTCGCGGTCCTGACGACGACGGCCGGAGGCGGGGAATGAGAGCCTGGCTGGCCGGGGCGGCGACGATCGCGGCCGCCTATCTCGTTTTCGCCCTCATCGGGCCGCTGGCCGCGCCGGCGGCCGTGGTCGTGGATGTTTTCTCGGTCGCCGTGCTCCTGTTCGGGACGATCCGGGGGGAGATTCCGGGGGCGATCCTGGGCGCGGTTTGCGGCCTGATCGTGGACGCATTCTCCCTCGGCGTTTTCGGCCTTTCCGGCTTGATCCTGACGCCCGCCGGATTCCTGGCCGGATCGATTTCCCGAAAAATCAACATTCTCCGCTGGTATCGGATGCTTCTCTTTTTCTTCTTCCTGGCCGTGGCCGCTTTCGTCGCCTGGATCGGCCTGACCTCGGCCGTGGCCCGGAACCCAATGCCTTGGTCGGGGGGGCTCATCCTCCTGCGTCCGGCGGCCACAACCGTCGCCTGCGCCCTGATCTACGACGGCCGCCGCCGCTTCAAAGCCCGCCATGACCGATAAGGGCATCTATGAGGATTTTTCCCAGGTCCGGCGCCGGGCCGGCGTCGTCTACGTCATCGTCGGCCTCATCTGCGCCGCCGCCCTCATCTGGTATTGGAAGATCCAAATCCTCGATTTCAAGAAGTTCGACGCCCTGTCCGTCGCCAACCGGACGAGAGAGACGGAGCTTCCCGCCGCCCGCGGAATCCTGACGGACCGGACGGGTACGATCGTCCTGGCCGATAACCGCGCTTCGTTCAACGCCTCCTTCATCCGCGAAAATACGAAAGACGAGGCCGGCTCGATCCGCCGGGCCGCGGCCCTCCTCGGTTTGGATCCGGCCGTGATCGCGGCCCGGATCGAAAAATACCGGTCTTGGCCGGCCTTCCGTCCGATCGTCGTCAAGGACAATCTCACGTTCGGCGAGGTCGCCCGGGTCGAAGCCCGGAAGAACGACATGCCCGAGCTGATCGTCGAGACCGAGCCGAAGCGGATCTATCCGCGCGGGACGCTGGCGGCCCACGTCCTCGGATATCTGCGGGAAGCCGACGCCGATGATTTGAAGGCCCACCCCGAACGCCTCCGTCCCGGCGACGTGATCGGGAAAATGGGGATCGAAGGCTCGTACGACGAACGCATCGCCGGACGGAACGGCACGCTGGTCGAAATCGTCGACAGTCTCGGCCGGAGGCAGGGCGAAGTCGAGCGCATCGAACCGGAAGCCGGACCCCGGCTGGCCCTGTCGCTCGACTGCGACCTGCAGGCCGCGGCCGAGGAGCTCCTGGCCGGGAAAGAAGGGTCCGTCGTCGTTCTCGATCCGGCGACGGGGGACGTTCTGGCCATGGCCAGCAGTCCGACCTTCGATCCGAACAAATTCATCACCCGTTTTACGCCCGAGGAGTGGCAAGCCCTCGTCGACAATCCCGAAAATCCGCTCCTCAACCGGGCCATCCAGGGTCAGTATTCCCCCGGTTCGCTTTTCAAGCCGGTCATGGGGATCGTCGGCCTGATGACCGGCGCGATCGCCCCCGAATCGACCATTTATTGCCCGGGAGCCGCGGAGATCTACGGGGCCGTCCGCCATTGCTGGAACGAAGCCGGCCACGGGGCTCTCGCCCTCCGCGACGCCATCCGCTATTCCTGCAACTTCTTTTTTTACACCCTCGGCCGCCGGATCTCCATCGATACGATCGCCCAATACGCCCGAATGATGGGCCTGGGCCGGAAGACGGGCTTCGACATCGGCGGCGAACGGGAAGGGCTGGTGCCGGACACGGCCTGGAAAAAAACCACGAACGACAAAGTCTGGTACCCCGGCGAGACGATCTCCGTGGCGATCGGCCAGGGACAGCTTCAGGCGACGCCGTTGCAGATGGCCGCTGTGGCCGCCCGCCTGGCCAACCGGGGACGGGGGATCCGCCCTCATTTGATGCGGGACGCTTCGGGCGTGATTCCCGGCGAGAAGCCGCTCGACATCCCGGCTTCGATATTCGAACAGGTGATCGAAGGAATGTGGCGGTCGGTCAACCTGGGAGGGACCGGAGAGGCCGCCCGGGTCGAGCGCTTCGACGTTTGCGGGAAGACCGGTTCGACCCAGACCATCAGCCGGGAAACGGCCGACCGGATCGCCGGCGCCGCCCGGATCAAGAAAACCCATTCCTGGTTCATGGGCTTCGCGCCCCGGCGCCAACCCCGGATCGCGGTGGCGGTCCTGGTCGAATATGGCGGCGGGGGAGGGGCCACGGCCGCGCCCATCGCCGGCCGGCTCTTCGCTCTTTTCAAGGAAAAAGATGATCGATCGCGCGCATCTTCGGGAAATTGACTGGGTGCTGGTCGGCCTGATGCTCGCCAACACCCTTGTCGGCATTCTGTTGATTTACAGCGCGACTTTTTTCAGCGGCGGCGGCCAGGCCGTCAAACAGCTTGTCTGGATGGTCGTCGGCCTGGGCGTGTTCTTCCTGACGATCACGATCGATTATAAGGTCTGGATGGCCTTCGCTCCCTATCTTTATGGCCTATTCCTCCTGTTCATGATTTCCTTGTTCGTTTTCGGCAAAACGGTCGCCGGCGCGCGCAGCTGGTTCGGGTTCGCCTTCATGGGCGGCCAGCCCTCGGAGCTGGCCAAAGTCGTGGTCATCCTGATCCTGGCCCGGACGTTCGCCGAATATCGGGCTTCCTTCGCCGCGCCCGGGATGATCGCCCTCTGTTTCGGCCTCGTCGGCCTGCCGGTCGGCCTCATCCTCCTCCAGCCGGATTTCGGGACGGCGATGTGCTTCGTGCCGCTCCTTCTGGGGGCGCTCGTCCTGGCCGGGATGAGCAAGAAAACCTTGATCGTCCTGCTCTTGGGCGCGGTTGTCCTGAGCGTAGCCGGCTGGGAAGTGTTTCTCAAGGACTATCAGAAAAAGCGGATCGAGGTGATGATCAATCCGGCCCAGGATCCCCGGGGAGCGGGCTACCATGTCCTCCAATCGCAGATCGCCATCGGCTCGGGAGGGTTGACCGGGAAGGGATTCCTCAAGGGAACCCAGAGCCGCCTCCGCTTCCTGCCGGCCCGCCACACGGATTTCATCTACGCCGTTCTGGGCGAGGAATTCGGGTTCGCCGGCATCCTGTTCGTGACGGCCATCTATTTCGCGATGCTCCGGCGGATCTTCAGGTCGGTCGGCCAGTCGCGCGACCGTTCCGGCATTTACATTACGTTCCTGGCCGGCGTCTCGATTTCCTTCCAATTTCTGGTCAATATCCTGATGATCGTCGGACTGCTTCCGATCACCGGCATTCCCATTCCGCTTCTCAGCTACGGCGGCTCGTCCCTCCTGGCGACCTATTTTGCCCTCGGGCTGGTCGTCAATGTCAAGATGAGGCGGTTCGCGAATGTTTGATCCGCGCTCCGTCGAGCGGCTTTTCCCCCGGATCGAAAAGCCGGGACGCTACACCGGCGGCGAGTGGAATTCCATCCGTAAGGATCCGGCCGCCGTCCGGATCAGCGTCGCCCTGGCCTTTCCCGACGTTTATGAGATCGGGATGTCGTACCTGGGGCAGAAAATCCTCTACGACCGGTTGAACGCCCGGCCCTTCATCCGGGCCGAGCGGGTGTTTGCTCCCTGGCCCGACATGGAGGAGGCCTTGCGGGCGTCGGGCTTGCCCCTGTTTTCGCTCGAAAATCGAACCCCTCTTTCGGCGTTCGATGCGGTCGGATTTTCCCTGCTCTATGAGCTCAATGATTCCAATATCCTGACGATGCTCGACCTGGGAGGCATCCCTCTGCGGGCGGCCGACCGCCCGGACGGCGCGGCGATCGTGATCGCCGGCGGGCCGGCGGTTTTCAATCCGGAGCCGGTCGCCGATTTCTTTGACGCCCTGGTATCCGGCGACGGGGAAGAGGTGTTCCCGGAGATCCTGGAGCGGCTGGCCGGACTTCGGGCCGAGGGCGCCCCGCGTTCGGAAATCCTCCGGGCCCTGGCCGGCATTCCGGGGATTTATGTCCCTTCGCTTTATGAGGCCGGACCGTGGGGCCCTTCGCCCCTCCATATTGTCCGGCCGAAGAAAGAGAATGAGGGAGCGCCTTTCCCCATCGAAAAACGCGTCCTGCCGGGCTTCGCCCGGTCGCCGTTTCCCGCCGACATCATCGTCCCGAACGTCCAATCGGTTTTCGACCGCGTCGCCGTCGAGGTCGCCCGCGGGTGTCCCCAGAAGTGCCGATTCTGCCAGGCCACGTCGCTTTACGCCCCCTATCGGATCAAGGATCCGGAGGCGGTCGTGGACACGGCCGGCCGCAGCGTCGCCCGGACCGGCTATGAAGATGCGTCCCTCTTTTCGCTTTCGGTAAGCGATTACCCCTATCTCGAAGAAACGGTCCGGGCGTTGATGGCCGATCTGGAGCCGCGGCGGGCATCCCTTTCGCTGTCGTCCCTGCGTCCCAGAGGCCTTTCGGCCGAGATCGTTCGGGAGATCACGAAAGTCCGCAAAACCGGCTTCACCCTCGTGGCCGAGGCCGGCACGGACCGGCTGCGCCGGGTCATCAACAAGGACGTTACGGAGAAAGACTTGATGGATGCCGCAGCCAACGCGTTCCGCGAGGGCTGGCGGCTGATCAAGCTGTATGTCATGATCGGCCTTCCCACGGAAACCTGGGAGGACGTGGAGGCGATCGCCGTCCTGGCCGAGGAATTGACCCGGCTCGGGCGGGAGACGGCGGGAGGGGCGCCGCAGATCAACCTGAGCGTGTCGTCGTTCATCCCAAAGCCGCATACCCCGTTCCAGTGGGCGGCCATGGATCCGCCCGAGACGCTGCTCGAAAAACAGCGCTTTCTCCGGGAACGCCTGGCGCGGAGGCGCAACGTCAAGGTCAAGACCCATCCCTTGGAGAATTCTCTTCTGGAAGCCGCGTTCTCGCGGGGGGATCGCCGGCTGGGCGGGGTTTTGCTGCGCGCCTGGAAATCGGGCGCCCGGTTTGACAGCTGGAGCGACCGGTTCCGCTTCGATCTGTGGCGGAAGGCCTTCGACGAAGAAGGCGTCGATCCGGGGATTTACCGGACGGAGCTGGACGTCGAAGCCCGGCTCCCGTGGGATCACATGGCCACCGGGATGAGCAAGGAATTTTTCCGGCGGGAATACGAGCGGGCTCTCCGGTCGGAGACGACCCCTTCGTGCCTGGACGAATCCTGCGGCGCATGCCGGGGATGCGGGTTTGCCGGGACGATGGAAAAGACGTTTGCGGCCGAACCGAAGCGGCCGGCGGATGCGCGGGGAAGGGAGGCGGAACGGGCCGGGGAAGAGCTCCGGCGTTACGACGCCGTCTACGCCAAGGAAGGCCTGATGCGATTCATCGGCCATAACGATCTGGTCAATACGATCCAGCGGACGTTCCGCCGGGCCGGCCTTCCGGTCGCTTATTCCGAAGGATTCCACCCCAAAATGAAGATGTCGTTCCTGCCGCCGCTGGCCCTGGGCATGGAAGGACGGGCCGAGCGGCTGGAATTCAAGGCGACCGCGGCGCTCGACGCGGCGGCCGGCCTCGAGGCTTTGAATGCCTATGCCCCGGAAGGCCTCCGGTTTCTCGATCTCAGACCGCTGGAGAAGGACACGCCCCCGCTCACCCGTCGTCTCAAGACGCTTGTTTACTCCGTCGACCTTGGGAGCCCGAGGGTCCGAGAGGCGCTGACGATCCTCGACGGTTCCGGGCGCCCGCCGGAGGAGGCTCTCCGGGCAAGAATCGCCGGCGCGGGCGTTTCCGCCGATGGGCTGAAAATCGAGCTGGACGCTCCGGCCGGCCGCCTAGTCATGACCTTCGTCTTCAATCCCCAGAAAGCCCCGCGGCCGCAGGACGCCGTCTCGGCCGTGTTGAATCTCGCCGACCCGGCTTACGTCATTGTCCGTGAAGACGTCGCCTTTTCCCCGACGGCTTGATTGACAGCCCGGCGGGAATCCGGTATAAAGACCGAGTTTTTCGCAGAAAAGTCCCTTTTCCGCAAGGAGTCGCACATGATTGATTTCACCCTGTCGGAAGAGCAGCTGGCTCTCCAGGAAATGGCCCGGGATTTCGCCAAGAACGAGATGCGCCCGGTCGCGGCCAAGTACGACCAGAGCCATGAATTCGCTTACGACGTCATGGAGAAGGCCTTTCAGGCCGGTTTCCTCTCGGGGAATATCCCGGAGCCCTATGGCGGCGGCGGCCTGTCCTACCTGGACCTGTCCGTTGTCTCCGAAGAATTGGCTGCCGGGTGCGCCGGCCTGTTCACCAGCATGATGGCCTGTTCGCTGGCCACGACGCCGTTGATCATGTTCGGGACCGAGGAGCAAAAGCAGAAATTCCTCGTTCCGCTCTCGAAGAAGATGAGCCTGGCCGCGTTCTGCCTGACCGAGCGGGAATCGGGATCGGACGCCGGCTCGATCAAAACGAAAGCCGTCCGCGACGGCGACGATTTCATCATCAACGGGTCCAAATGCTTCATCACCAACGGCGGCGTGGCCAGCCTGTATACGGTCTTCGCCAACACCGCTCCGAACAAGGGGGCCCGCGGCGTCACCGCCTTTCTCGTCCCGCGCGAAACGCCGGGGCTTGTCATCGGCAAGACCGAGGACAAGATGGGTCAACGGGCGTCCAACACGGCGGAAATCTTTTTTGAGGATGTCCGCGTCCCCGCGGCCAACATCCTGGGCGGGGAACGGCACGGCTTCATCATCGCCATGAAGACGTTCGACAAGACCCGGGCTTCGGTCGGAGCGGCTTCGGTCGGCGTCGCCCGGGCCGCGATGGAAGCGGCGATCGCCTACGTCAAGGTCCGGAAGCAGTTCAACAAACCGCTCGCCCTCTACCAGTCGATCCAGTTCAAGATCGCCCAGATGGCGATCGACATCCAGGCGGCCCGCCACCTCGTTTACCACGCGGCCTGGCTGGCCGACCTGGGCAAACCCAACGGCGCCGAGTCGGCCATCGCCAAAACGTTCGCCTCGGACACGGCCTTCGCCGTGGCCAATGAAGCGATCCAGATCCACGGCGGATACGGCTACATGCGCGATTACCCGGTCGAGAAATATCTCCGGGACGCCAAGCTCTTCCAGATCTACGAGGGGACTAACGAGATTCAACGGATGGTCATCGCCCACGAGGTCATTGGTCCGGTCAAGGAATAAGGCTGCGACCGAAGCAAAAAAAAAGGACGCTCGAAAGAGCGTCCTTTTTTTTCCACCGCCCGCCCGGGCGGCGGAAAGTCAAAAAATCATTCGTCGATCATCTCCGGGACGAGGCCCAGCGTGTCGACTCCGGCGCCCTTGCAGACGTCGATCAGATCGACGACCTTGCTGAAGGCCACTTTGATGTCGGCCCGCAGGAAGATGGTCTTGTCGGTGCGGGTGGAATACAGGCGCCGAAGCTCGTCGCCGGCATTCTGGAAATTGGGGAAGTTCTGGTTGTTGATATCGACCGTCAGGTCCTTGTTCAACGTGCAGACGATCAAGCCCGTGGGTTGGCCGCCGCCGCTTTCACTGGCCACTTCGGGCAGGCGGACGTCGATGCCTTTCTGGACCATGGGGGTGATGACCATGAAAATGATCAGCAGCACCAGAAGAACGTCGCACAAGGGGACGACATTCGGCTCAGCTTTAGCCATATCTGTTCCTCCTCGGAAAATCCGATCTTAAGGCCCGTATTTTAATCCCATTCCGCCATTGAAGTCAAACGGAATCGAAAATTCGCTCGAACGCCGCATCCGGGCCGCTTCAGCGCAGCGTGTCGTAGGCTTTCTTGTTGGCGTTCGTCTGAAAGACGAGAAGGATCGTGCTTTTCCCTGTCGAAGTGGCATAGGCCGTCTGGATGTCGATCACGGCGTTGCCGAGAAGAGCGCCGATCTCGGCTCCGGCCCCGATCCGGTCGCCGATTTCCACCGTCAGGACCTGTTGATTTCTGACCTTGTAGCCGAGCGTCCGCAGGGCCGTTTCGGCCTTTTTATTGTCCGAAGTCAACAGCCGGAACCGTCCGTTTTCGGGCGACGTCGTGACGCTCATCGCCCGGAGATTGACGCCCGCGTTGGCCATCGTTCCCAGGACCCGGCCCAGGATTCCCGGCTCGTTCGGGGTGATCACTTCGAGTTCGGTATCGAGCTTGACGTCCTGCACGCGACTCCTCCTTGGAAGGGGGCATGATAAACCGAAACGCGGAAGGAAGGCAAGAAAAGAAACAGCCGGCGGGGGCTTGACCGGAAAAAAACAGATTCCACCTGGAAATTTGCGCTCTTGACAATAACCCGGTCAGGTGTTAAAAACATAAGTGGTGTCAGGGTTAAATTTCAATTACTGTTTCACCAAACTTCAAGGAAGGAGGGCTTGTCAGTGAAATCCAAAAAAATCATGATCTTCCTCGTCGTCCTGCTGGCCATCGGCTTGGTCGGCTCTTATGCCGAAACCAAGAAATGGACGCGGACGGGAGCCAACACGTTTGCCCGCATTCAGGGCAAGGTCCCGACGGCCGGTGTCATGAAAACGCTGGCGGAGAAATACGCCGGAGACATCAAGATCGGCCTGGACCAGGTCGGCCAGGGAGACATGGTCGAGCCGGTGCTGGCGGCCTTGAAAGAGGGCGTATTCACCGAAGCCTCCCTTCCGCCTGGCGAAAAATTCGCCTGGATGTTCTTCCGCCTCAACAATAAAGTCAAGGTCTGGGAGGACGTGGAATGGGCCGGCAAGAAACCGCTCGACGTGTTCCTCTTCGACGTCAAAACGCCGACGAAGATTTATACGTACGCGATGCCCCGGCCTTGCGGAAACCTGGCTCTTTATAAGTCGGTTGATGCGGTTCTGCCGGCTCCCCTGGCGACCTGCATGATGACCGTCTCTCCGCTGAAGGTCAACCTCAACGAGCCGATCACCGTGGACATGTGCGGATCGCAGAATGCGGCCGCGATGTCCGTGGACGTGTTCAACGCCCAGGGCGTCAAGATCGGCACCCACGCCTTCACCCCGGGCGACTGCAAGTGGAAGACGGCGTTTGACGCGCCCGGGACGTATGTTTTCAAGGCCGGCGCGACGAACGCCGACGGCATCCTGTCGTCCAATCCCTGCGAGGTTTCGGCGTACGTCAACGTCCCGCCGGTCTGCAAGCTGTGGACGTCCTGCCTCCCCTGCGAGGATTACGTCGGCAAACCGATCACCTTCGACGCCAACGGCTCGACCGATGCCGACGGCCAGGTGGTCAAGGCCGTGTTCGAGCTCACGGATGAGACCGGCAACGTCATCGACACCTACACCGCCGCGGCCAAGCCGTTCACGTGGCAGAAGGTGCTCACCAAGGCCGGCAAGTACGGCATCGCCGTTTCGGTCTTCGACGATATGGGCGCCGTCTCCTCCTCGGCCGATCCCTGCAAGATCGCCTTCGACGTCACCCAGAAGAAGTTCTTCTGGGTCGCCGAGCTCGGCGGCCTGCTGGCCCGCGGAACTTATACCGGCTTCTTCTTCGGACGCGTCGGCATGCTCTGGGCGGTTTCTCCCGATTTGCTGGACATCATCCTGACGATGGGCCCGGCGATCCCGACCCAGGGCAGCCCCTGGAAGGTGTTCTTCATGGGCAACGTCGTGGCCAACCTTCATCTCGGCCCGTCCGTTTACGCGGGCGCGGGGCTGGGCTATACCACGAAGGAACAGGACGTCCGCAAGAGCGGGATGGACCTGATCGGCCAGTTCGGCGTCAACATCTTCAACAACTACACCAACGCCGGCTCGATCTTCGCTGAAGCCCGGATCCCGGTCATCACGGCCGATCGGCCCGTGGACGACCACTACAAGCTGCTTCTCGGATTCCGCTACATCTTCTGAGTCGAGTGAATTTCGTGAAGGCCGTCCCGCCCCGCCGGGCGGGACGGCCTTTTTTTTTCCTGGATTATTCGCAAATATTTTTATATTGTTTTAAGCAATACATAATCCAGGTTAAGCGCTGAAAATGAAAGTCGCCCTGATCGGAGCCGACGGCCAGCTCGGGACGGATCTTTTCGCCGCCCTGGCCGGCCACGAGGTCGTCCCGCTGTTCTGGCCGAAATTCGACGTGACAAAGCCGGAGGAAGCCGCCGCGGTTCTGGCGGAGATCCGCCCCGACACCGTCATCAATACGGCCGCTTTTCACCGGGTGGACGAGTGTGAAGACAGGGCGGACATGGCCTTTGCCGTCAACGCCTTTGCCGTGAAGGACCTGGCCCGGACGTGCCGGCGTCTTGGAGCGGCGCTGGTATTTTTCAGCACCGATTACGTCTTCGACGGGCGAAAGGAGATGCCTTACCTTGAGGCGGATCTTCCCGGGCCGCTCAGCGTATACGCCGCCTCAAAGCTGGCCGGGGAGCATTTCGCCCGGGCGTTCTGTGACAGGGCTTTCGTCATCCGGACGTGCGGTTTGTTCGGAAAAGCCGGCTGCCTGGAAAAGGGGAGGAATTTCGTCGAAACGATGCTCCATCTGGCGTCCGGCGGCCGCGTCCCGATCCGGGTCGTCAACGACCAGATCGTCACTCCGACCCCGACGGCGGAGCTGGCTTCGCGGATCGTCGAATTGATTTCGACGGAGGCCTACGGCCTCTATCACATGACGGCCGAGGGGAGCTGCTCCTGGTATGAATTCGCCCGGGCGATTTTCGAGATCGCCGGGATGGATTCGGGAATCGCCGTCCCCGTGGATTCGGCGGCGTTCGGATCCAAAGCCCGGCGTCCGGCGTATTCCGTCCTCGAAAACGCGAAGATGAAGAAACTCGGGCTCACGCCGTTCTCCGAGTGGCGTTCCGCCCTGGAAGTCTATCTCAGCGAGAAAGGTCTCGCAAAATAAAAGAGGCCGTGATAGGTTTCGGGGACCAAGAAAAATCGATTGCTACGAGAAAATTCTAATTATGTCCCCAAACCTGTCACGGAATTGCTACGAGAAAAAACTATTCCGAAAGCTTCCCCAGCTTCGAAAGCTCTTCGTTATAATATTTGCGATAAAGAATTTCCCATTCGCGGCTGCCTTCTTCGATGGCTTTTTTCTGGGTCTGGATCTTGTCGATGGCCTTCTTATCCAACTGATCGTAAAGGCGCATTTCCTCCTCGATCGCCCGAACGATGGACAGGCGCACTTCGTTGGGTTCGTCGAGGTATTCGACCGAGTCGTCCTTGGACAGGACTTCCAGAATGCGGGCGCTCAGATAATTGATCTTTTCCCGCGACAGCCGGCTGCTCATAAGACGATATTCCGTTCCCGGGCGAGTTTGGTCTTGATCATCCGGAACATCGTCTGATATTCCAGGTTTTCCCGGCGGATTTTTTCCATATGCTTGGTGAGAATTTCGCGAACCTCAAGGTCGAGGCGGTCCTCTTTCTGGAATTCCTCGGTGATCTGGACGGTGATCTCCTCGAGGACCCGCTCCTTGTTTTCGATCAAAACCTTGCCGTCTTTGAGCAGAGTACGGAGAATCAGACCGGCAAGGTGTTCGATCTGGTTCTTGTTAAGTCTCATGTCCGGAATACAATACACTAAAAGTCCGGACTAAATCAAGACTAGAAACGGGGCTCCTTCGCCTTCGCGCACCCGGGCCAGGGCGACAAGGCGTTTTTCAGGGTCAAAAAGCCTGAGAATCGCCCCTTCCGGGGGCAAAGCGCCGGCGGGAACGGCCGGCTCCAGGTCGGAAAACGGCACAGCCCGGCCGTTTTTTATCCTTTCCCGTCCGGCGGCGGTCAATCCGGCCGCCGGAAGATGTCCGAGAAGGGATTCCAGGGGAAGGATGATTTCCCCGAGCCGTCCGGCGGCCGCGGCGGCCTCGATATCTTCAAAATTCCGGGCATCTTCCAGTCGATACGGGCCTGAGGAAGTGCGGGTGAGCGAGACCAGATGGGCCCCGCAGCCGAGCGCCGCGCCGAGGTCGTGGGCCAGGGAGCGGATGTAAGTTCCGGCCGAACAGTCTACCGAAAAGTCCAGATCCGGCGGAAGGTATGCCTGCAGATCGAACCGGCCGATGCGGACCCGGCTTACCCTGCGCTCGGTCTCGATTCCGTCGCGGGCATAGGCATAAAGGGGCTTGCCGGCCAGCTTTTTCGCCGAAAAGGGCGGCGCGGCCTGGTCGATTTCTCCCAGGAAACGGGCCGCGGCGGCCCTCACGTCCGCTTCCGCCGGGAGGGAGGCCGCCTCTGGACCTTGGGGAGTCCCGGTCCGGTCGTAAGTGTCGGTTGCCTGACCGAGGCGGATTCGGCCTTTATAGGTTTTGTCGGACGATCCGAAATAGGGGAAGAGGCGGGTCGCCTTTCCCAGGCCGAGGAGAAGGAGCCCCTCGGCGAAGGGGTCCAGCGTCCCGAAATGGCCGACGCGTTTCGTCCCCAGGATCCGGCGCAGGCGGACGACGCAATCATGGGAGGTGGGGCCGGAAGGCTTGCGGACGAGGACGAGGCCGTCCATGGCCGCTCTCAGCGGGAGGCCGGAAGACGGTCCTGTTCGGCCAGCAGTCGTTCGACGGTGGCCGCGACCTCGAGGGAGACGGCGGAGAAGGGACCGTAGACCGTGAAACCCGCGGCATGGGGATGGCCGCCTCCGCCGAAATGCTCGGCGATCGCGGCGGCATGGGCTTCGCCCTTGGACCGGATGCTGACCCGGTAGACGTCGGGTTCCATCTCCTTGAAAAACAGGACGATGCGGACGCCCTTGATCGAGCGGGCCAAGGTCGTGATGTCCTCGGTGTCGACGTCGCGGAGGTTGAGATCGAGCCGGTCCTTGCGAAACATCCCCATCCGGGCGATCGTTCCCTCTTCGTTGAGCTTGAGGGTCGAGAGGACGCGCCCGAGGAGGAGGATCTTCTCCGGACGGTTGTTGTGAAAGAGGGCCTCGCTCGTTTCGATGGGCCGGGCTCCGGCCGCGACGAGCTTGGTGCAGGAGGCGAAAGCCCGGGCGGTGGTGTTGGAAAACTGGAACGAGCCGGTGTCCGAAACGACGGCGCAGTAGAGATGGTCGGCGATCCGGGGGGTCATGGCCACGCCGGCCGCCTCGCAAAGCTCGAGGATCAGCACGGCCACGGCCGGGGCGTCGGCGTCGACCCAGTTGATGTCGGCATAGAAGCTGTTGGAATAATGATGATCGATGTTGATCTTGAAATACCCGTCAAGGCCGGTCTGCCCGGAACGGGAAACGTCGGCGCACTCGAGGAGGATGACGGCGTCGTAGCCCGTCGGGGGGATTTGGCCGATGCGAATGCGGCGGCATTCGGCAAAGCCGTCGAACGGCACGGGGATCGGGTCGGTGATGACGTAGTCCGCGGACTTGCCCATGGCCGCAAAGACGTCCACGAGAGCCAGGCCGGTGCAGAGCGAATCGCCGTCGGGGCGGAGGTGGGAGGTGATCGCCACGCGCCGCATCTCCCGGATCTTGCGGACGATGTCGTCAACCGGTTTTATCGTCGTCATGAGCGCTCTCGGCTATGATCCGCGTGATCCGCTCGACCGATTCGGCCGAGGAATCCAGGGCGAAAAATAGCTGCGGATTATACTTGAATTCCGCCAGGGAGGCAAGGCGATGCCGGATCGCCCCCGTCCGCCGTTCCAGGTGGCCGCGGACGTCCTCCGGATCCGCCGGCCCGAAAACGCTCAGAAGGACGCGGGCCGACCGAAGGTCGGCCGGGACCTCCACCCGGGTGATGGAGACGAGCGAGGCGGAAAAATCCCGGAGCTCCGACGGCAGAAGGGCGCTCAGCGTTTCCCGAAGAAAGCTGGCCATCCTCTTTTGCCTCCGCGATTCGGATTTCATGGCTCAGAAATACCTTGTTTCGGCGTTGAGGATCTCGCCCTGGACGTGGCCCTCGATGTCCCGCCGGACGGCATCGAGAATCTGCTCGACGATGAGGCGCTCATGGTTGAGGGTGACGACTCCGACCGCCGTCCGCTGCCACATGTCGTGGAAATCCAGCTCGGCCACGGCCGCGTTGAACCGGCCCTTGATCCGGCTCTTGAGGCCGGCCAGCTCCCGGCGCTTGTCCTTCAGCGAGCGGGCCTGGGGAAAATGAATCTCGACGATGAGCAGCCCGATGACCATAGGCACCCGCTCCCGGTCAGATCGCGGCGACCTTCTCCGTCAGGAAGGCTTCCAAAATGTCGCCTTCCTGCACGTCCTTGAAGTTGGCCAGGCCGAGGCCGCATTCGTAGCCGGCCTTGATCTCATTGACGTTCTCCTTGACGTGCTTGAGGGACGCGAGCTTGCCCTTGTGAACGACGGCGCCGCCGCGCAGGACGCGGATTTCCGCGTTGCGGGTGATTTTCCCCTCGGTGATATAACATCCGGCGATGGTACCGACCTTGGGAATGCGGAAAATCTTCCGGACCTGGGCCCGGCCGAGAAACGTCTCCTTGATCACGGGCTCAAGCAGTCCGGTCACGGCTTTTTTGATTTCGTCGATGAGCTGGTAAATGATCTTGTATGTCCGGATCTCGATCTTTTCCTTGACGGCCATTTCCTGGATTTTCGGCGCGGGCTTGATGTTGTAGCCGAGGATGACGGCCTGGGTCGTCTGGGCCAGGATGATATCGGATTCGTTGATCGAACCGGTGGCGGCATGGACGATCCGGATTTTGACTTTGTCGGTGCCGAGAGAAGGAAGCAGGCCGGTCAGGACTTCGACCGATCCCTGGACGTCGGCCCGGATGATCAGGGCGAGTTCCTTGGCCGTTCCGGCCTCGGCCTTCCGGAACAGGTCGTCCAATGAGGACGCCGCCGACGACTTCTGCGGTTCCGCCTTGGCCGCCCCGACCTTCCGCTGTTCGGCGATGATCCGGGCTTCGTCGAGGCTGGGAAGCACCTGGACGTGATCGCCGGCCCGCGGAACGTCGTCGAAGCCCAGGACCTCGACGGGAGTGGACGGCCCGGCCGTTTTGACCATCCGGCCGAGATCGTCGCTCATGGCCCGGACCTTGCCGTACGTCGATCCCGAAAGGAACGCATCGCCGGCCTGCATCGTCCCGTCCTGGACGATGACCGTGGCCAGGGGGCCTTTTTTAGGGTCGAGACGGGCTTCGAGGACGACGCCCTGGGCCGGAGCCTTGGGATTGGCCTTGAGATCGAGGACGTCGGCCATGAGCAGGATCATGTCGAGAAGCTCGGGGATGTTCTTCTTTTCCTTGGCCGAGATCTCGACGCTGATGACGTCGCCGCCCCATTCTTCCACGAGCAATCCGTCCTTCTGCAGCTCTCTTTTGACCCGGTCGGGATTGGCTTCCGGCTTGTCGACTTTGTTGATGGCCACGAGCAGGGGGACGCCGGCGGCTTTGGCGTGGTTGATCGCCTCCCGGGTCTGGGGCATGATCCCTTCCTCGGCGGCGACGACCAGAATGACGATATCGGTCACTTTCGCCCCGCGGGCCCGCAGCTGGGTGAACGCTTCGTGGCCCGGCGTGTCGATGAACGTGATCGCTTTTTTATTGACCGTCACCTGGTAGGCGCCGATGTGCTGGGTGATCCCGCCCGATTCCTTGTCCACAAGCTTCGATTGGCGGATGGCGTCGAGCAGCGTCGTTTTGCCGTGATCGACGTGGCCCATGATCGTGACGACCGGAGGCCGGTGGGTCATAAGCTCGGGCTTGGACGAAGCCTCCTGGCGGCAGGCTTCCTCGACGGGAACGAGCTCGAGGACGATATTCAGATCCTTGGCCAAAGCCGCGGCCAGAGCCGGATCGATGACGTCGGTGGGGCCAAGGTTGTATCCCTTCATCCCCAGCTTGTCGGCCAGGTCTCTGGGTTTGAGCTTGAAGCGATCGGCCAGGTCCTTGATGGTCGCGCCTTCGCGAAGGCGGGCGACGGGTTTCGGTTTGGGAGGGGCCGCGGGTTTCGGCCCGGCGGCGGGAGTCGCGGATGAAGGCGCGGCCGCGGGTTTTACAGGCGCGGGCGCCGGCTTGGGGGCGGCCTGGACGGGAGCCGAAGGCCTAGGCGCCGAGGCCGGGGTCCCGGCGGCGTGCGGGCCGGCGGCGACCGCCGGTTTAGCGGCCGGCGAGGCGGGCTTTGGAGCCGCGGCGGGTTTGGCCGCCGGGGACGGCGCGGTCGGTTTTGAGGCGGGCGACGGTGCGGCTGGCTTTGATGCAGGCGATGGTGCGGTCGCGGATTTCACCGTTGGTGCGGGCGAAACCGGTTTCGGCGCCGGGGCCGCCGCGACGGGCTTGACAGGATGGACCGGCGCTTTATGCTCCGCGGGCGCGGGTTTGGCCGCCGTTTTGGGGATCGGTTTTTTCGTTTTTGTTTCGGTCAATGGAGGTTCCTTTGCGGTGAATTAACCCGTTTCGCGGATGGCGATTTTCCAGCCGGTGAGCTTGGACGCCAGCTTGACGTTGATGCCTTTTTTACCGATAGCCAGGGACAGCTGGTCCCGGGAGACGACGGCCTCGAGCGATTTATCGGCGGTCGAAACGGGAATGACATGCTCGACGCGGGCCGGGCTTAAAGCCGACTTGGCGTACGCCCCGGGATTGGGCGACCAGACGATAATATCGATCTTTTCCCCCCCGAGTTCTTTGCTGATCGCCAGGATCCGGCTTCCTTTGGGGCCGATACAGGCGCCGATCGGGTCGACGTCGCGCTCGCGGCTCAGGACGGCCACTTTCGCCCGCTCTCCGGGCTGGCGGACGATATCCTTGATCTCGATGATGCCCGAGGCGATTTCGGGGATCTCCGTCTGCAGAAGCCGGCCGAGAAACTCGGGATTGGCCCGGGAAACGAGGACCTGGGTTTCCTGTCCTTTTTGACCGCGGCGCACCTGAGTGATAACGGCCCGGACCTGGGAGCCCCGGTCGAACGTTTCGCCCGGGATCATCTCCCACGCCGGCAGGATGACGTCCAGATTGTTGACGTCCATGACCAGGGCGTCGTTTTCCATCCGGCGGAACGTCCCGGTGACGATTTCCCCCACCCGGGCGGCGAAGGCATCGTAGATTTTTTCCGATTCGGCGTCGCGGACCTTCTGGACCAGAACATGCTTGGCCGCCTGGGCGGCGATCCGTCCGAGGGTATCGGAAGGCAGGTCGATTTCCACCTGGTCCCCGACGACGGCGTCGGCTTTCAGGCGTTGGGCTTCGGCCAGCCCGATTTCCCGGCCGGGATCGGCCGGGGTTTCAATCACGGTCTTGACGCAGTAAACCCGCAGGTCGCCCTTTTCGGGCTTGAAGGTGATGTGAACGTCCTCATTATGGAGATAGATCCGCCCGGCGGCGACGCGGAGGGACTCCTCGATGGCCGCGACGACGGCCTTCGGCGCCACGCCGCGCTCCTTGCTGAGCTGCAGAATGGTATTCCAGACGTTGATCTTCAAAATATCCTCGCCATATGGGGTCCCGTGGGAATTGGAGATTATATCGGAAAAGCCGGGGGAGTTCAATCGGCCGAGGCTCCGGAGCCGGGGCGGGGAGGGGTATCTTTTGACATAACGACGCCGATTTTGTATATTGAGGCCCCCCGACGGACCTTCAGATCATTCGCGATGTGAAATCTCAACCACTCAGGGCTGATACGGCCGCCGATCGGAAGGAAACCGGCCGGGAAAGGAGAGATTCCGATGACAAACGCTTTATTCTGGCTGGCGCCGCTGGGTTCGGCCCTGGCTCTGTTTTTCGCCTGGTTTTTCTTCCGCCAGATGAAGAGAGCCCCGGAAGGCAACGCCCGGATGGCCGAAATCGCTCTTTATGTCCGGAAGGGCGCGATGGCCTATCTGAAACAGCAATATAAAGTCGTCGGGATCATTTTCGTTTTCCTGGCGATCTTCCTGGCGATTCTGGCCTTCGTCTTCAAGGTCCAGAATCCCTGGGTTCCGGTGGCTTTCCTGACCGGCGGATTGTTTTCCGCCCTGGCCGGATTCTTCGGGATGAAAACCGCCACGTACGCCGCCTCCCGGACGGCCGAAGCCGCCCGCAAATCGCTGAACGGCGGGCTGCGGATCGCCTTCCGCAGCGGCGCGGTCATGGGCCTCGTCGTCGTCGGCCTGGCGCTTTTCGACATCTCCCTGTGGTTCCTGATCCTCAAAGCCTTCTATCCGGTCAACGATGGGGGACACAACCTGATCCTGATCACGACGACGATGATCACGTTCGGGATGGGGGCCTCGACGCAGGCCCTGTTTGCCCGCGTCGGCGGCGGCATTTTCACGAAAGCGGCCGACGTCGGGGCCGACCTGGTCGGCAAAGTCGAAGCGAACATCCCCGAGGACGATCCGCGCAATCCCGCGGTCATCGCCGACAACGTCGGCGACAACGTCGGCGACGTGGCCGGAATGGGCGCCGACCTTTACGAGTCATACGCCGGGTCGATCCTGGCCACGGCCGCTCTGGGCGCATCGGCCTTCCTGGGGCAGCCTGATCTGCAATTCAAGGCCGTCATCGCCCCGATGATCACGGCCGCCGTCGGAACGCTCCTTTCGATCCTGGGGATCTTCCTCGTCCGGACGAAGGAAGGCGCATCCCAGAAAGCCCTGCTGGGGGCGTTGAGCCGCGGCGTCAACGCCAGCTCCGTCGGCATTGTGGTCGTCTCCTTCGCCGTGATCAAGGTTCTCGGCCTTCCCCTGGGCATCTGGCTGGCGATGATCGTCGGACTCGCGTCCGGCATCGTCATCGGCAAGGCCACGGAATATTTCACGTCCTCGTCCTACAAGCCGACGAAAACCGTCGCCGATAACGCCAAGACGGGGCCGGCTACGGTCATCATCGCCGGCATCGGCGTCGGGATGATGTCCACGACGATCCCGGTCTTGGCCGTGGCGGCCGGAACGCTCCTGGCCTTCCTCTTCGCCGCGGACTTTAATCTTAATAATGTCAGCTATGGCCTCTACGGCATAGGGATGGCGGCCGTCGGCATGCTCTCCACTCTGGGCATCACCCTGGCCACCGACGCCTACGGTCCGATCGCCGACAACGCCGGCGGCAACGCCCAGATGAGCGGTCTGGAAGAGGAAGTCCGGATGCGGACCGACGCCCTGGACTCCCTCGGCAATACGACGGCGGCCACGGGCAAGGGGTTCGCCATCGGCTCGGCCGCCCTGACCGCCCTGGCGTTGCTTGCGTCCTATATCGAGGAATTGAAGGTCGGCCTGCTCCGGATCGGACAGACCGTCATCCAATTCGCCGACGGCTCGACCATCGAGACGGCCAAGGCCGGTTTCATGGATTACATGCGCTTTTACAACGTCAACCTGATGAATCCTATCGTCCTGATCGGCATCTTCCTGGGCGCGATGATGGCCTTCATGTTCAGCGGCCTGACGATGACGGCCGTCGGCCGAGCCGCCTCCCGGATGGTGGACGAAGTTCGGCGGCAGTTCAAGGAAATCGCCGGAATCATGACCGGGAAAGCCACTCCCGACTACGCCCGGTGCGTCGAGATCTCGACCAAGGGCGCCCAGCGGGCGATGCTCCTGCCTTCGCTGCTGGCGATCATCGTTCCCGTGGCCACCGGCTTGATTCTGGGCGTGGCCGGCGTCATGGGCCTGCTGATCGGCGGGACGTCATCCGGTTTCCTCCTGGCCGTGTTCATGGCCAATTCGGGCGGGGCTTGGGACAACGCCAAAAAATACATCGAGGAAGGCAACCTCGGCGGCAAGGGATCCTCGGCCCACAAGGCGGCGGTCATCGGCGATACGGTCGGAGATCCGTTCAAAGACACGGCCGGCCCGAGCCTCAACATCCTCATCAAGCTCATGAGCATGGTGGCGATCGTCGTGGCCGGAGTGACCGTCGTCGTGCATCTGCTGTGAATCCCTTTCAACGGCTGAGCTCAGGATATCGCCTCTAGCTCCCCGTCACCCCGGGAACCAGTTTGGTCGGTTTCCCCCGTCGGTTTTGGATGGGGGTCCAGGGGGATATTTCCCCTTGGCCGCAGTCCAAAGCGAAGCTTTGGGCGAGGAGGGGAGGCAGGGAGCGAAGCGATCGTTGCCCTCACGCCAAAGGCGGGGAGGACTGCGAAGCCTGGAAGGGGGAAAACAGTAAGTTTTCTCCCTCCAAAGAGGCGGGTCCCCCTTCCGCCAAACGGGGATCGTCAAGGCGATATCCATCGCACGCCATGAAAGGGATTTGCAGACGCCGGTGATTTCCGGGCGGTCGCTCCGTCACGACAGTACGGTTTGTTTAAGGGACAGGCGTTTAGCCCTGTCCCCGGACGACGCCGCGTAAGCTATAGGGCCCCACGGACTCAATCTCGACGTCGACGAAGCGGCCGACGAGGTCCGATTCGGCCCGGAAGTTGACGACCTGGTTGCCCTCGTTGCGGCCGGCGAAAACGTCCGGATCTTTCTTGCTTCGGCCCGTGCAGAGCACGCGCTCGATGCTTCCGATCATCGTCTTGTGGAAGGCGATCTGGATTTCCTTCTGGAGCGCCTGGACATCCATCAAGCGTCGTTTTTTCACGGCCGGAGGGATGTCGTCGGCCAGGCGGGCGGCCGCCGTCAGCGGCCGCGGAGAATAGCAGAAAGAGAAAATGTTGGCGAACCTGATCTCGGCCAAGGCCGAGAGCGTTTCTTCGAAGTCCTTTTCGGTCTCGCCGGGATAGCCGACGATGATATCGGCGCTGAGCCGGATTTCGGGCATCAGCGAGCGCAGGATCCGGACCGTTTCCAGGTAATTTTCCCGGGTGTAACCCCGCTTCATCCGTTCGAGCGTCCGGCTCGAGCCGGATTGGATCGGCAGATGAAGCTGCCGGCAGATTTTCCGCGTCGCGGCCATCGCCCGGGCCAGCGCGGGAGTGAAATTTCCGGGGTGCGAGGTGATGAACCGGATCCACTCCGGCCCTTCAACGGCCGCGGCCCGGCTGAGGAGGCCGGCGAAATCGGTACCGGAGACGGGATCGACGTAGTCGTTGACGTTCTGGCCGAGGAGCTGGATTTCCCGGTATCCCCGGGCGGCCAGGTCCCGGACCTCGGCGAGGACGGCCCCCACCGGCCGGAATTTTTCCCGTCCGCGGGTGAACGGGACGACGCAATAGGCGCAGAAATGATCGCAGCCTTCCATGATGGTGACAAATCCGCTCACGGCGCTCTCCCGGATGGGCGTCACCGCCGTCTCCCGCCAGCCCCGCGTCCGGGCCGTCGCGACCATCTTCCGGCGGCGGCTTTCGGCGACGATCTCGGCGATCCGGGGATATTGATCGAAACCGACGACGAAATCGACGCCGGATTTCGGCCCGGCGAGAGACTCTCTCCGCAGCTGGGCGACGCAGCCGACGACGCCCGTAAGCCGCGGCCGCTTCTTTTTCAGCGTCCGCAGGCGGCCGAGCAACGACAGGAGCTTTTCCTCGGATTTGGCCCTTACCGAACAGGTGTTGACGACGGCCACATCGGCCTCGTCGAGCGAACCCGCCGGGACGGCCCCGGCCCCGGCCAGAAAACCGGCCAGGCGCTCGGAATCATTTTCATTCATCTGACATCCGAAGGTGTGGATGAAAAAGCGGATCCCGGAAAGAGGCCGGGGGAGCTCGGTCATTTCAGGAGATCTTCGAGGATGTCGGCGGCATCGCGGACGAAACCCGCGCAGCGCGACTCGAAATAGCCTTTTTCCTTTGCTTCCCTGGCGCCCTCGGGCGTGGCCAGGTCGCAGCCGATGAGGGCCGGACATGACAGGTCGTCGCCGTGGCGCGATTTGAATCGCCGGGCGAATTCCGTCATCACTTCGTATGTCTTTTCCTTGGCGGCCTGGTCGTCGGCCCGCGTGCGCCCGTAACGGAGGCCGATGGCCAGGAAGGCGCCGGTGACGGCTCCGCAGGTGAGGCCGAGGTGGGCCATCCCGCCGCCCATCGCCTGGGCGATCTTGAGGGCCGTTTCGAGGTCGAGACCCCCGCGGAACGCCGCGAACGTGGACTGGGAACAGCTGAATCCGGATTGGAAAATCCGGCGTGCGTCTTCGGATCTTGTCATCTGTTTCTATCTCCCGGGCTATTGTAACTTAAAAAAGCGGGAACAGGATACTCGATCCCCGATTTCCGACGGGACGACCATCCTCGCGACGCCTTGTTTGCTGCGAAATTAATGAAGTGGGAAGGTGCGCTCATATCCCGGCGTTATGACGGAGCATGTCCCGGGCGTTGGCCAGGGCGGTTTCCGTCACCAGGCTTCCGGACATGAGCCGGGCCAGCTCTTCGATCCGCTGCTCGGTCGTCAGGCGCCGGATGGTCGTGAACGTCCGGTTGTTTTCCGTCCGTTTGGAAATGGCGAAGTGATGGGCGGCAAACGAGGCGATCTGGGGGAGATGGGTGATGCAGAGGACCTGGTGGCGGGCGGCAAGGGATCGGAGCTTCTGGGCGACGAACTCCGCGGTCTTGCCTCCGATGCCGGCGTCGATCTCGTCGAAGATCAAGGTCGCGGCCTCATCCCTGGCCTGGGCGACCGATTTGAGGGCGAGCATGATCCGCGACAGCTCGCCGCCCGAAGCGATTTTCCGCAGCGGCTTGGGCGGCTCGCCCGGATTGGGGGAAATGAGGAACTCGACGGCGTCCAGGCCGGCGTCCCGGGCCGATTCGGGCTCCTCGAGTCGGAACGGCTGGACGTCGACCCGGACCTCGAACTTGGGCTTTTTCATCCCCAGCTGCGCGATTTCCTTCTCGATCCGGGCGCCGAGCTCGCGGGCCGCGGCCCGGCGGGTTTTCGACAGCTTCTCGGCCGCCGCGGCATAGGCGGCCGCCGCCGCGCGGATGTCTTCATCCGCCCGGTTCAAGCGGTCCTGAATCTTGAGATAATCCTCGCGCTCGGACTTGAGGCGGTCGAGATATCCCTGGATGTCGCCGACTTCGGCCCCGTACTTGCGCTTGAAGCGTTCGATGAGACTCAGCCGTTCTTCGATCTCCTCGAGCCGCTCCGGAGACTCCTCGCCGCGCTCGCGAAAGCGCGCCAGCAAGTCGGACAACTCCTTGATCGTGATGCTGAACGAGGACAGGGCCTCCTTCATTTCCCGGAACGATGGATGATACGGCCCGAGCTCGTCCAAACGGTTTTGCAGGCGATCGAGGAGAGCGGCCAGCGACGGCTCCCCGCCGTACGCCAGCTCATAGGATTCATCCACCAGACCGCGGACTTTTTCCGCGTTTCGCAGGAGCAGGCGCTTTTCCCGCAGCTCCTCTTCCTCGCCGGGGCGCAGGCCGGCTTTCTCGATCTCAGCGATCTGGAACTCCAGAAAATCCAGCCGCTGGCTCCGCTCGCGCTCTTTGATCTTCCATTCGTCCCGCAGGCGGGCCAGCCGGCGGACTTCCTGGGCCGAGACGGCCGTTTCGTCCCGGAGGGGGACGGCTCCCGCGTACTGATCGAGGTAGGCCAGGTGGCTTTCCAGTTGAAGAAGAAAGACGTGATCGTTCTGGCCGTAGACGTCGATCAAACCGGCTGTCGTTTCCTTGAGCTTTTTCAACGGGACAAGGACGCCGTCCTGGTAGGATTTCCCGCCGGTTGCGGAAAGGAGGCGCTGGAGAATGATTTCCCCGGTTCCGCCGCCGTCCCGGGGAGTGAAGATCGCCTCGACGGAAGCTTCGTCCGCTCCGGCCCGGACGAGGTCGGGGGATCCTTTTTCGCCGCAGACGAGGCGGAGGCCGTCGATGATGATCGATTTGCCGGCTCCCGTTTCCCCCGTCAGGACGGAAAATCCGTCTTCCCAATCGATCCGGATGTCCTCGATGGTGGCCAGGTTCCGGAGGCGCAGATACTTGATCATTCCAGAAAGGATTCTAGGGGAGATTTTCGCCGAACGGCCGGGGAACGAGGGCCTTTTCCATGTTGATCCGGCCATAGCCGATGGAGGCGTCGCGCCCGGGAAGGGTCGCCGCATTGACGTCGTCGGCGGCCAGCTCGATGATCGCCCGGATCTCGTCGGGAGTGAGCCAGGGCTTTTGGCTCATCAGGATGGCGGCCAATCCGGCGGCGTGGGGGGCGGCGAACGACGTGCCGTTCACCAAGGCATACGGCAAGGCCGAGGTTCCGAGAAACCAGGTCGGAACCGTGGTCAAAATGCTCGCGCCGGGCGCGGCCACATCGACCGAATCGCCCTTATTGGATGTCGGCAGGACCTCATCATTATAGTCGGTCGCGGCGACGGCCAGGACGTAATCGTCGTAGGCCGCGGGATATCGGACGCCGCCGCCGGTGTTTCCGACCGAAGCGACTATGACGCAACCCTGATCGTGGGCGTACTGGACGGCCGAAAGAAGCGTCTGGCTCGATTCTTCGAATCCCACGCTGAGGTTGAGGATCCGGGCTCCCTGGGAGACCGCCCAGAGGATGGCGTCGGCGGCGCGGTCGGCCGTCCCGACGCCGCTCGCATTCAGGATCTTCACCGGCAGGATTTTGGCGTTCCAGGCGACCCCGGCGATGCCCTCGTTGTTGTCCGTGGCCGCGGCGGCGATGCCGGCCACAGCGGTGCCGTGGTAATAATCGTCTGTCGCGTCGTCGTCGTTGTTGATGAAGTCCCGGCCGGAGCCGGCCAGCTTCGAAGCCAGGTCGGGATGAGCGAGGTCGACGCCGGAATCCAGGATCGCGATCGTGACCGTGTCATCGCCGGCGGTTTCTTCCCAACCCTGGGGGGCCTTGATGTCGGCTTCGGCTTTTCCCTGGGGGCTTCCGGGCACGTCGCCGACGGCCTGGCCGATGTTGGCCAGAGCGTATTGATACTTGAAGAGAAGGTCGTTCGGGGTGGCGTCCGCATGACAGATGAAATTGGGCTCAGCGTAAAGGACGCCGGGATCGCGGCTGAGGGCCGCGGCGGTTTCCCGCACGTCGGCGCCGGACGGGATCAGGATCGTATAAACGTCGAGATCCGGAATCCAGCGGGCCAACCGGCCGTTGCGGGAGGCGAACGCCGCGATCCGTCCGGCGCGGAGCGTCTCGCGGCGGAACTTGACGAGGACCTCTCCGGGAACGAAGGCCGCTCCCGTCGTCCAGGACGCCGGCCGGAGCGAAGGAAACGACTGGAGAGGGCCGGGAGGGGAATCTCCCGCCGAAAGGACGACCGCGGCGAGGACCGCCATCCCGGGGATACGAAGAACCTTGAACCGATGGGTCATGATGATCCTCCCGCTCAGAAAAGGAACCGGGCTTGAAGCGAAAAGCCCGCTTTAAGCCCCAGGCCGCCTTCGAGCTTCGTGTAGGGGACCAGGGATCCTTCCGCCTTCACCTGAAAGGAGGAGAACGGCTCGACGAGCAGGCCCAGCGACGCGCCGAGGACGCCCTGTCCCCGGATTTTCTTTTCTTCGCTGCCGGTCAGGATCCCGATTTCCTCGTTCATCGTAAACGTTCCCCAGAGCCCGTCATAATAGACGGCGACGAACGGGGAAAACGTCTCAAAGCCGCGGTAGGTGACGGTCGGCCCGAACTGGATTCTCGTCCAGCGGCCCTTTCCGTCGAGGTTGCCGGTCTCTCCGAGCCCGGTCAGCGCCCAGGCTTTGGAAGATCCGAGCGAAAAGAGAATCCGGCCGCCGGCGCTGAAATTCCATGGGCCGGTCTCGAGAAGGGGGATTTCCGTTTCCGCCCCGAGGACGGGGCCTCCAATCGCGCCGGCCCGGTAATCGATGGAAAACGGCAGGTCGCGGAAAATAAGTCCGTTCCAATCGCTCAGGCCGTATCCGGCAAGCACCGCGAGCGACGGGCCTTTGTCGAAAGCGACGCCGAAACGGGCCAGGGCCAGGCCGGCCGAGAGCGTCGAGGCGCCCGTGTCGTCGTCCCAGGCGAGCGACCGGGTGAAATATTCGGCGCCGGCGCCGGCCTGGAAAAGGAACGTCCGGCCGCCCTCCCGGGGCGCGGCTTGGAGCGGGCCGAGGACAAGCCCGAGACCGAGAATCAAACCCGCGATCCGGTCCAATTTCGCGGACATGGCGCCCTCCTTCTTACTTGATTATCGGAACCGGAGCCCGCTGCTTGGGCGGGTTTTTCTTGATTTCTTCGATTTCCTTGAGGCGCTGCTGGGCCTTTTTGACGTATTTGCTTTTGGGATAATCGGTGACGATCTTGATGAAAAACGGGCCGGCTTCGTCGACTTTGCCCATCCCGAAATTGGAATCTCCCAGGACAAAAAAGACCTTGTCCATTTCGGGGAAGGACGGGTATTCCGTCAGGATTTCCGTCAGCCGGCCGATGGCCGGCCGGAACGAGCCCCTCTTGTAATAAAATTCGGCCACGATGAAATTGCTTTCGGCCAGGCGTTTTTCGCATTCGGCGATCTTTTCCCGGGCTTGCTTGGCCTCATCCGTGAGCGGATAGAGGGCGATCGTCTTTTTCAGCTCGGTCAGGGCTTCCTGGGTCTTCGTCTGGTCGCGGCCGGGCTTCAGCATCTTGTTGAAGGAGCAGAGGGCGATCCGGTATTGGGCCATGGGGGCGGACGGACTCGAGGGGTAGAGGCTGAGGAACGTCCGGTATTGGGCGGCGGCGAGGATCAGATTGGCTTCATCCCCTTTGAGATAGTAAGTCTCGCCGATGCCGAGCATCGCCCGCTGGGCGTAAAAGCTCTTGGGGAACGACTCCATGACCTGGCGGAAAAAGACCAACGCCTTTTCCGGATCTTTTTTGATCAGCCGCTCGCCTTCCTTGTAGAGGGCTTCGTCGGAAGTGGCCAGGGCCGGCGTGATGATCGCCTTCTTTTTCCCCGAACATCCCGCGGCCGCGACGAGGGCGACCGCGATCAGGACGACGCAGGACATTCTCTTCATGTTCATGTCACATCCTTAAGAAGCGGCGCCGCGGCGCCGCTTGGCATATAAATCACGGATATAGGCCCATTCCCGTTCGAGGCCGTCCTCGAGAGCGACATGGGGGGAGAATCCCAGGCCGCGGCGGGCCTTGTCGATGGCCGCGAAGGTGTGGGGGGCGTCTCCCTTCTGCTTTTCCACGGGCCGCGTTTTCACCGGCCGGCCGGTGATTTTTTCGAAGACTCCAAACAGCGAAGAGAGCCGTTCCCGGTGGCCGCCGCCGACGTTGTAGACTTCTCCGTCCGGGCCGGATCGGCCGGCGGCGACGAGCGCGTCGACGATATCGTCCACGTAGGTGAAATCGCGCGTCTGCGACCCGTCTCCGAAAACCGGGATTTCCCGGCCTTCCAGAATGGCCTTGAAGAATTTATGGAAGGCCATGTCGGGCCGCTGGCCGGGACCGTAAACGGTGAAAAAGCGAAGGGAGACGACCGGAAGGCCGAAATTCTTGAAGTAAAGGAAGCCGAGCTGCTCGGCCGCCAGCTTCGTCACGCCGTATGGAGAAATCGGCACGAGGGGACTCGTTTCGGTCATCGGCAGATCCGGCGTCAGGCCGTAAACCGAAGAGGAAGAGGCATAGATGAGCTTTCGGGGCGGGGCGGACTTGGCCGCTTCGAGGAGCCGCTGGGTGGCGGCGATATTGTCGCGGATATAGGAAGCAAAGCTGCGGCCCCAGCTGGCCCGCACTCCGGCCTGGGCGGCCAGGTGAAAAACCGTGTCGACGCCGCGGAGGCGCCGGCCGAGAGGCAGAACGTTGAGATCCGCCTCGACGAACGTGAACCGGCGGTCGGAAAGCAGGGGAGCGAGGTTGCGGCGCTTGATCCATCGCGGATAATAATCCCGGAGGCAGTCCACGCCGCAGACATCGGCCCCCTCATCCAGAAGGCGGCGGCTCAGCCGGGAGCCGATGAACCCGGCCGCGCCCGTGACCAGGACCTTCATCGCCGCTCCCCGTGGGAGGCGATGGCCCGCATCGTCCGGACGGCTTCGGCCGGGTCGGGATGTCCGAAAACGGCGTTGCCGGCGACGAAGACCTGGGCGCCGTCATCCACGAGCTGCTCGAAGTTCTTGAGGGTGACGCCGCCGTCGATCTCGACGAGGGCCCGAAGATTTCTCTTTTCGATCGTCTCGCGGATCGTCCGGATCCGTCCATGGGAGGCCTCGATAAACGGCTGGCTGCCGCGGCCCGGATTGACGCACATGACCAGGACGTAGTCGACCTCCGGAAGGATGGCGTCCAGGGCGGCCGGCGGCGTCGCCGGATTGAGGACGACCCCGGCCTTGCGGCCCGCGGCGCGGATGGCCGAGATGTCGCGATGAAGGTGGGCGGTGGCTTCGACGTGAATCGAAATCCAGTCGGCTCCGGCTTCGGCGAAGAGGGGGACGATTTCCGAGGGCGTGTCGACCATGAGGTGGACGTCGAGCGGCAGCGAGGTGACCTTTTTGAGGGACGCGACCAGGGCCGGGCCGAAGGTCAGCTGCGGGACGAAATGCCCGTCCATGATATCGACGTGAATGAGGTCCGCCCCGGCTTTTTCCACGGTCCGGACGGCGTCGGCCAGGCGGCTGAAATCGGCCGAAAGGAGCGAAGGGGCGATCAGAATCATGTCAGCGGCTCACTTCGAAATGAATTTCATTCCGCTTAAGGATCAGCGATCCCGCGACCGGGCTTTGCTTCAGGATGATCCCCGGACCGATGTCCGGGTACCAGGCGTAATTGACCACGTATTTGAGGAATCCCTGGGCCCGGAGCCGGCGGAGGGCGGATTCGGAGCTTTTGGCGATGAAGTCCGGCATGATGTAGCGCTCGTCTTCCTTGCCCCGGGAGATGAGGAAATCCACGGCCGACGAGCGGCCGACGATCGTCCCGGCCGGCGGATCCTGGGCGATGATCCGGCCGGCGGCCTCCGGCCCGTGGATCTGGGAAACGCGGCCGCGGCGCAAGCCGGCCGTTCTTAATATCTGGGCGGCCATCTCCAGGCTCCGTCCCTCGAGGCGCGGGACCTCGATCTGCTCGCTTCCGCGGCTGATGACGACCATGACCGTTCGGCGGGGCTTGATCCGGGATCCTTTGGCCGGATCCTGGGCCAGAATCCGCCCTTTTTCGACTCTTGAGTCGAACCGGGTTTCGGCGGTGACGATCCGGATGCGCTTCTCGGCCAGCTGGACCTGGGCCTCGTCGACGGTTTTGCCGGAAAGATCGGGGAGGTTGATCAGCTCGCTCCGATAGATCAGCTGGGAAAAGATGTCGGCTGAGGCGAAAAACAGGACGAGAAAGAGAAGGGCAAGCAGAACCGCGTTAGTTTTTTTTGCCGATAAAGACATTCAATTGAAATCCCGTCCGGCCGAAGAAAAATGTATCATAATCTCCTATACGGTGCAAACGAAGGTTCGGTTGCGTTATAATCTTCCCCAAGGAAAGCGAGGTTCCTCATGACAATTTCCGATTTTCGCAGCGACACGGTGACCAAGCCGACGCCGGAGATGCGCCGGGCGATGGCCGAGGCCGAAGTCGGCGACGACGTCATCGGCTTCGATCCGACGGTCCAGAAGCTCGAAGCCCTGGCCGCGGAGACCATGGGAAAAGAGGCCGGCCTGTTCTGCCCCTCGGGGACGATGGGGAACTCCATCGCGGTCAAGGCCTGGACCCATGAGCTGCAGGAAGTCATCGTCGAAGCCCGGTCGCACATCTTCAATCTCGAATCCACCCACCTGACGTTCATTTCCCGGGTCAGCCCCCGTCCGCTTCCCTCCAGGCGCGGGGCGATGGATCCTCTCGAGGTCAAGCGGAATATCCGCAACCCCAACGTCCATACGCCCCAGACCTCGGTCATTTGCCTGGAAAATACCCACAACAACTGGGGCGGAGCGGTCGTTCCCTTGTCGAATTTCCAGGCGATCCGCGAGATCGCCGACCGTCACGGGATCAAGGTCCATCTGGACGGAGCCCGGATCTTCAATGCCTCCACGGCCTCCGGCGTGCCGGTCAAGGAATACGCCCGCTATGTCGATTCGATGATGTTCTGCCTGTCCAAGGGTCTTTCCGCGCCGATCGGCTCCATGCTCGTCGGGCCGAAGGATTTCATCGATTACTCCCGGCGCATTCGGAAAGCCCTGGGAGGAGGCATGCGCCAGGTCGGGGTCATCGCCGCGGCCGGACTTCTGGCCCTGACCGTCATGACGAAGCGGCTCGGCGAAGACCATGCCCGGGCCCGGCGGCTGGCCGAAGCGATCTCTCCTCTCAAGGGGATCAAGCTCAACCCGGCCGAGGTGGAGACGAATATCATCATTTTCGAGTTCGACCATCCCCGCCTTTCCGTTCTCGACCTGCTGGGAGAGCTGGAAAAGAGGGGGATCCGGGCCCTGGCCGCGCCGGGCGGAATCGGCATCCGGATGGTCACCCACAAGGATGTCGGCGACGCCGACGTGGAGGCGGCGATCGCCGCCTTCCGGGAAATTCTGGCTTGAAGCCGCGGCCGGACGGGCGGTCCCGGTGAATCCGGATGATTGAGGCCCTCATGCGTATCCGAAAATGCCGACGAACGGCGGCCGCATTTTTCGCCGCGGTTTTTTTCCTTCTGATCCTGTTCTCCGGTCCGCTTCAGGCCCGGCTGGTGGGCCCGGACGAAGCCCGCGAGGTTTCGCTGCGGCTGATCGAAATGGAGAACGGCCGGCCGGAGCTTCGCCTCACGCCGGGCTCGTTTCAATGGGCGGGCCTCGAGCCGTTGATCGTCGGCGGACGGATCATCGCCTATCTGGTCCGCATGAATCCGGGAGGGTTCATGATCCTGGCCGACATCACCGAATCCACGCCCCAGGTTTTCGTCTCGTATGACGGCGATCCGGCGAAGCTGACCGGGCATCCCATTCTCCGCGAAATTCTCCGCCGTTTGGATTATGCCAAGGTCCGGCTGGGCTATCTGCCCGCCCGCCTTCCCGCCGATGCCCCGGAGGCCGACGATCCTCCCGACCTCGCCCAGGTCGAACGAAACGAACGCGCCTGGGCCCTGTTGAGCCGTCCGCACGCTTCGAACGCGGAGGTCATGGCCGCCTTTGCCGGAACGGCGGCGGTCGAACCGTTGACGACGTCCAAATGGAGCCAGGACGAGCCGTATAACGATTACACGCCGCGAATCAACGGCGAGGCCACGCCGACGGGGTGTTCGGCGACCGCCATGGCCCAGGTCATGTTTTTCTGGAAATTCCCGGAACGGGGGAAGGGGAGCCATTCCTATACCTGGAACGGCCAGACTCTGAGCGCCGATTTCGATCATCCCTATTTCTGGGACCGGATGCTCGACCGCTATACGGGATCGGACTTCTCGGCCGAGCAGGCCGACGCCGTCGCCCGGCTGATGTCGGACGTGGGCATTTCCATCGACATGGATTATGCCGTGGACGGCTCGGCGGCTTATCCCAACTTCGGGAACGCGCTCAACAAGTATTTCAAATACAGCGCCGAAATCCGCGAATCGACGCGGGCCGACGCCGGGAGCTGGGAAGCCTATTTCCAGGTCATCAAGGAGCAGCTGGACGCCCATCTGCTGCCGATCCTTTCGATTTATACCGCGGACGCCGGGCACGCGGTGGTCGCCGACGGCTACCGGACGTCGCCCTCAAACCAGGCCCACATCAACATGGGCTGGGGCGGATACGCCGATAATTATTATTCTCTTGAAAACATCTTCGGATTCGGCACCGCCGAATGGGATTACGCCGTCATCAATATCCGTCCGGCGCAGTTCAAGCTGACGATCACGGTGACGACCGGCGGGACGACGACGCCGGCCCCGGGCGTTTATCCTTACCCGTTCGGAACCGTCCGAACGGTCCGGGTGACGGCGATCCCGGCGGACCATTACGCGTTTCTCAAATGGTCGGGCGACGCGTCCGGATCGGCGAATCCGATCGATGTGGTCGTGGACATGGAACGGAAGGTCAAGGCCTTCTTCCAACAGATCCTTTACGCCCCTCTGCATCCGGCCGGCGAAAAAATCCTCAACCGCTCGTTCTCCCAGACGGAACAGATCAACCGGATCACCTTCGAAGCCAATCCCGACAATCTCGACATCCGCCATTATAAAATCGTTCTTGTGGACGGAGACGAGCGCCGCCAGCTGGCGACGATAATGAGCGGCAATCCCCTGACGTACGATCACCGCGGCCTGGTTCCGGGCCGGGTCTGCCACTACGAAATCATCGCCGTGACCAACGAATTCCGCGAAGGCCCCGCGGCTTCCCTGGTCATCGAATAAATCAGGAAAAAACCAGCCCCAGCGACTCCGCCAGGATCTGGGCCAGATCGCGGACCGCGATCTCGCTCCGCCCTTTGTCCCGGAGAGCGTCGCGCAGCATCGTCAGGCAGAAGGGACAGGAGGTCGCCACGGAGGCCGCCCCGGCGGCCAGGATTTGGTCGGCCCGAAGATGGTTGATCCTCCGCCCGAGCGTCTCTTCCGTCCACATCAATCCGCCGCCCGCGCCGCAGCAAAGACTGTGCTCGCGGCGATCGGCCAGCTCGAGAGGCGCGGCGCCGGACGCTTTCCGCAAAACGGCCCGGGGGGAATCGAAAAGGCCGTTGTGGCGGCCGAGATAGCAGGGATCGTGATAAGCGATCCGTCCGGCCGCTTTCGGCTCGGGTTTCAGCCGGCCGGAGGCGAGGAGGCCGGCCAGGAATTCGGCGTGATGATAAACTTCGATCGCCGAAAAATGGCCGGCGGCGCCGGGGCTGAGGGAGGCGAGGCGCGGGGCCAGCCGGGGGTATTCGTTTTTGAACGTATTAAAACCATGCGGGCAGACCGTCAGGATTTTCCGCACCTTGTGCCGGAAGAAGGTTTCGATCGCTTCGGCGGCCAGGGTCTGGAACAGATATTCGTTGCCCAGGCGCCGGGCGGAATCGCCGCAGCATTTCTCCTCCGGTCCCAGAATCGCGAAATCGACGCCCGCGGCCGCAAGGAGCTGAGCGAACGCCCGGGCGGTTTTCCGGCCTTCGTCGTCGAACGAGCCGGCGCAACCCACCCAGAAGAGATATTCCGCCTCCGGGCGTTCAGACAGGAGTGGGACGTTCAAGCCCTCGGCCCAGCGTCCCCGTTCGGCGAATCCGACGCCCCAGGGATTGGCATTCGTCTCGAGGTTGCGGAAAAAGGCGTTCAGCGGGGCGGGGAATTTGCTCTCCATCAGGACTCGGCTCTGCCGCATTCCGACGATTTTCCGGATATGCTCGATCTCCGCCGGACAGACGTGCATGCAGGCCCCGCAGGTCGTGCAGGTCCAGATTTCGTCTTCGGCATGGACGGAGGGAACGAGCGGCTTCTGGGCTTCGCGGTTTCGGGCGATGACCGCGGCCCGCTCGGCCAGAAGATTCTTTTCCATGTCGAGGAGAATCATCTTGGGGGAAAGCGGCTTGTCCGAGCGAAAAGCCGGACAGGCGTCCTGGCACCGGCCGCATTCCATGCAGGCGAAGGCGTCGAGGTTGTCCTTCCAGGCGAAATCGGCCGCTTTCTCGATTCCGAACGTTTCCGATCCCTCCAGGTCCAGCGTCGGGGCGATCCGGCCGGAGCCGGGCTCCCGGACCAGCATCCCGAACGAAGCCGCGAACATGTGGAGGTATTTAGAGTGGGGAACGTAGGCGATGAAGGCGAAGACAAACGAAATGTGGAGCCACCAGCCGAAATGATAACGCGAGACGATCGCCTCCGGGCTCAGTCCGGAGGCGAGGACCGACCCGGCCAGCCGATTGCCGATGAAGGACAGAGGCGAAGAGCCGGGGTGATGGGCCAGGGCGAACGCCTCATAATACAGGTAGCTTAAGGTCACGGCGATCAAAGACGCGTAGATGATCGCGGAATCGAGGGGGGTCGTCCGGTAAGCCTTGGGGCGGATGATGAACCGGCGGAAGGCGAAATAAGCGACGCCGACGAGAACGGCCACGGCCATGACGTCGACGAGAAGCATGAAAAACGCCCGGAATCCCCCGTGGCCGACCAGGGAAAAACCGGCGAAAAATCCTTCAAGAGTATGATTGATCGTCCAGGTGTCGAACGTCAGGGCCCCATAGAAAATACAGACGTGCATCAGGCCGGTGAACGGCCGCTCGTTGCGCAGCGTGCAGCGCTGCAGGAGAATCTTGCCGCAGGCGGCGGCGAAGCGGCGGCCGAGGCGGTCGAACCGCCTTTCCGGCCGGCCGGCCAGGATGATGCGGAGGCGCAGGACGATCGGCTGGAGAAAGAGGAAAGCCGTCGCCAGGATGACCAGCGCAAAGATGATTTTCCCCAATGGCGTAAGCACGCGTCCTCCTCTCCTCTCACCTCGGCGGGAGGTTAAAATTCAAAATTCAATCCCAGGCGGAAAACTCGGGGGGATTGAATGTCGGTGGCATAGCGAAGGGGAAACGTCGGCAGGGTCCAGGGGCTTTCTTCCGTGGCCAGATGCTGGTTGAACAGGTTGAACACGTCGAAAAGAAGGCGGAGCGTTCCGAAAGAAAAGCGGATGTCCTTTTCCGCCCGCAGGTCCACGGTCATGTTGAATTCGTAGCGGGCGACGCCGCGGGGGTGGGCCTGGATCAGGACCGGACCCTGGGTCAGGCCCTCGACGATGATGAATCGGGCGAACGGCTGGCCGTCGTAGTAGCGGGCGACGAAGCCGAGGCGGGTGTTCCATGGCAGGTCTTGGCTGAAGCCGATCCGGACCGTATAGGCCCGATCGAACCGCGGGCGGCCTTCGGCGTTGATCGAAGCGTTGGGATTGTCGTAGAGCGCCCCGATGACGCCGTCGTCGTTTTCCAAGGCCGAATTGCCCGGGCTGTTGGTCTGGACGGCGTGGGTGGCCGTCGCCGCCAGGAAAAAGAGGGACTTGTCGGTCGGCCGCTTGAACAGCACAAGATCAAGGCCGCGATACGTGGACTTGCGGGCGGCGCCGCCGGCGTTGGAGAGAAGATAGAAGTCCCGGCCGAGAGTATCGGCTTTCTGGTCATAGACCGTGAACGTCAAATCGTCGTAGGAATCCGGAATCATATCGTCGCCCGCGTCGGAGATCGTCCGGGCGACGTACGAGGAGAGCGGAACGCCGGTGTTGTCCGTTTCCACGAGGTTCTGGGTCTGGCGCAGGAACCCGGCCAGCGAGAGCAACCAGCCGCGGCCCAGATCGAACTTGATCGACGCGGTCAGCTCGTCGGTCGAGGGGAGGCGAAGCTTTTCGTCGATGGCCCCATAGCGGGGCCCTTCCCGGCGGAGAAGCGCACCCCGTTCGTCCGGCGTGTAGAGGGAATCGCCGTTGGCATCGGTCCAGGCGTAAGTCAGGCTGCCGGGCGCCTCGGCGTTTCCCCAAGTCAGCCAGGACAGGGGAAGCGCCCAGTAATAGCGGGCGGCAGTGATCCGGAATCCGGACGTCCGCGTCCGGGAGAACGGAATTTCAAAGGCGAAACGGGGCGACAGGTTGAAGCATTGAAGCGACGAAGATCCGCTCGCGCCGAGCGTTCCGGCCGCGCGGAGTCCGATCGAAAGCATGACTCCGCCGGCTAAAGTGATCCGGTCCTGAAGATACGCGTCGAAACGGGCGGCCTTCGCCCCATAATCGAACGGCGAGCCGAATTCGGTCACCTGGCTCGGCGCGCCGTTATAAAAAAGGAGCCGGATGTTGCCGGGGATCGTTTCCTCGGATGAAGAGGAGGCATATTGAAGCTGGGCCCCGTATTCGAAAAGGTGCTGGGTTCCGCCGACATTCTTGGCGAACGCCCGCCCGTCTAAAAAGGCCGAAAGACGGACGCGGCGCTCGGCCGCGGCCGCCGTTCCGTTCCCGGAAGGAAGATTGCGGAACATTTCGATGCGCCGGGGCGTCTGTCCGTCCGATTGAAGGGAATCGTCTCCGCCGTAAAAGCCGAGGCTCAGTCCGTAACGCGAGGAGGAACCCGTTCCCGGCTTCGATTCGGATATGAGCTGAAGGAGGCTCCTCGTCTCCTTCCGCTGGACGGTGGCTTCGAGCGGAATATCGCGGCCGGCGCCGAATGAGGGGCTCGAAACAAGCTGGCCGGTCCAGAAAATCCGTAAGCGGCGGCGTCCGTTTTCCCGAACGAGATGGATCGTCCCGGAAGCCAGGCGCGATTCGTCCAGGGAAGCAACATCGGCCAAATCGCGGGCGACGGAATAGCTCGACCAGGACGTGAAATAATTCCAGCTCGATCCGCCGAGCGGTCCGGACAAATGAAAATTGAGGTCCATCAACCGGTTGAACGTGTCGCTTTCGGTCAGGCCTTCCTTTTCCAAGGCGGGGGTGATATTGGATGAAGCGAACGATTTATCCAGGTAGAAGCCCCAGATCCCGCCGTGAAATTCCGACGCGCCTTCCCGGGGAACGAGATCGATGGCCGCTCCGGGTGTCCCGGCCTGGATCGGGAAAGCGGAGTTGGCCAGGGAAAAGGATTCAAGGGCATAAATATCCGCGACGATGAGCGGCGTGCCGCCAGAAAAGGGTTCGGTGATGTCCAGGCCGTTCATCGCATACGTGTTCTGGGTCCAGGAGACGGCCCCGCGCGAACCGAAAAGGGAAGGCAGCGCTTCCCACATCCCGCCGACGTCGATGCGGTTGGAAGTCGAAATCGAGTCCTGATTTTCGATGAGCGAATTAAGGGAGTTGCCGGTCGGCAGGCGCTCGATTTGAGCTCTGGTGATGACGGTCCGGGAGGCGGGGAGGAGATCCTCGAGGACGCCTGTTCGGCCCGCTGCTGCAGCGCCGGTCCGTTCCAGGAGGAAAGTCGCGGAGACGGAGGCGGCCGGCTCGACCACGACATGTTCGCGGATCGCCGCGGCGAAGAGCGGCGCTTCCGCCCGGACCGTATAGATTCCCGGCCGGAGGCCGGAGATCGCATACCAGCCGGCTTCATCGGCCGCGGTCGAGATTTCTTCCTTGATGTTTTCGCCGGCGAGAGTGATTTTCACTCCGGGCACGGCCGTTCCGCCGGCTGCGAGGGCCCGGCCCCAGAGGAGGCCGGTGTTGTCGGCGGCCGCCGGGAGAGGCCCGATCGCCGCGATCAGGCAAAATCCGGCGCTGAAAAGAATGAAGGCCCTGAGAGATCCGCGTGTTTTCGGCAAAGCCATGGTATTTTCTTCGGATATGCCGCGGATGTCAACGAGAGCGTCGAAATTTCAGTCGTCGCCGAAAAATCGCGGCCGGAGCTCCGCGCAATCCAAAACCGGTCTCGTCCGGGCCCTCATTGAAAATTCCGACCGGGTCGGGTATCTTAGCCTTTCGCTTTAGGCGTTGCGGTCCGGAGGAAGCTCATGAGCGTTCAAAAAGACATCGCGGTCATCGGCGGCGGGCCCGGCGGCTATGTGGCCGCCCTGCGGGCGGCCCAGCTCGGGAAATCCGTGGTCCTGTTCGAGAAGGAATGGATCGGCGGCACCTGCATGAACGTCGGCTGCATCCCGACCAAGCACCTCCTCCATCAGACGAAAATCCTCCGCGAGCTGCGGACGGCGAAAACGCTGGAAGGTCCGGCGGCCCAAGTGACGTTGAATTGGGCCAAAGTCCAGGAAGAGAAGAGAAAAGTCGTCGAGCGCCTGGTCCGCGGAGTCGAATTCCTTCTCAAGAACAATAAAATCGAGGTTGTCCGGGGAACGGCCCTTTTGCGCGATGAGCGCCGCGTCATCGTCAAGGACGAGGCGGGGGACGAGACGATTTACGAGGCCGAGGCGATCATCCTGGCTCACGGCAGCCGTCCGGCGGAGCTGCCGTTCTTGAAATTCGACGGTAACTCCGTCTTGTCCAGTACGGACGCCCTGTCGCTGGCCGAGCCGCCCAAATCCCTGGTCGTTATCGGCGCGGGAGCGATCGGCCTGGAAATGGGGACCATTTATTCCCGGCTCGGAACGGACGTGACCGTGCTCGAAATCCTCGCCTCGGCCCTTCCGGGCTGCGACAAGGAAATGGGCCAGCGTTTCGAGCTTGTCCTGAAAAAACAAGGCCTCAAGGTCCTGACCCAGTGCCGGATCGAGGCCTGCGAGCGCGCGGCCGACGGACGGAGAATTCTCAAGGGGACGAACCTGAAACTCAATGCGCCGTTTGAATATGCGGCGGACAAGGTCCTGATGGCGGCCGGCCGGAAGCCGAACTCCGATCAAATTTTTGAAGGCGCGCCGCTCATCGCCCTCGATCAGCGCGGCTTCGTTCAAGTCAACGAGCGGCTCGAGACGAACGTCCGCGGAATCTACGCGATCGGCGACCTGATCGGCGGAAAGCTCCTGGCCCATAAAGCGTCCCATGAAGGGATCGCCGCGGCCGAAAACGCCGCCGGCCTCCGCGGCCATGTCGATTATCAGGCCCTGCCCATGGCGGTGTTCACCGATCCCGAATTCGCCTCGATCGGCCTGACCGAGGAAGAAGCCAGGGCGGAAGCCCGGGAAATCCGGACGGGGACGTTCTCCTTCCAGGCCAACGGCCGGGCGTTGACCATGGATTCCCCTGACGGCCTGGTCAAGATCATCTCCGACAAAGACGGCAAAATCCTCGGGGCGCATATCCTCGGCGCGTGCGGGAGCGATCTGATCGCCGAAATCACCCTGGCCATGACCAAGGGATTAAAGATCTCCGATATCGCCTCTTCCATCCATATCCATCCGACGCTGTCCGAAGCGGTCATGGAAGCCGCCCTGAAAGTCGACTCCCGGGCGATTCACTGTATGAATTAAGGTTAGAGCTTTTCTGCGTTCAAACTCTTATCACGGGTCGCGTGGCCTCCGCGGCCGAAGAGTCCGGTTTTTCACGTCTTTTTTCGCAGGTCCGATTCGGCTCCCTAGTTCCCAAGGGTCGCGTAGGATACGCCGAGTTATTTTCAATAAAGCTCGGCTCCGATGGAACTCGCCATTATTATCCTTGTTTTATTGCTGCAAGGGATAATCGTTCGGCCTGGGCTTTGCCAGGTTCTCGTGCCAACGCGGCTTTGCCGCATGGTACAGGCCTCTTCCGGGCCTGCTTCCCTCATCAGACAGCTCAAAAAGCCTAAACCGGACATGTCCGCTTCGGCCACGCGACAAATATTTTCTTTTGGAAAAGATGGTTAATTGGGCATGTTGATATAAGCCGTTTAATCATTGATGGCTGAGAAGCTTGGGTGGCCCTTTTTCGGCGGCGAAGGGCATCGCCTCGACGATCCCCGTTTGGTGGAGAGGGGACCCACTTGTGGGGGGAACCGTCCAAACAGGTTCCCGGGGGACCGGGGAGCAAGAGGCGATACCCGGAGCTGAGCCGAAAAATCCGTAACCCTTGTCGACAAAGTCGACGTAGGGCGTGCGAAGCGCACGAAAACCGGACTCTTCGTCCGCAAAAGCCGGACCAGAATCAATCATTTGAAAAGCCCAACGGCTTCGGTTAAAATCCTACAATCGCAGTAAGGATTCGACATGACCCTGGCCCTCGTCTTTCTTGTTTTCGGCTTGCTCGGAATCGTCATGGTTTCGATGAACGCCCTCCTCGGGCCGAAAAAGACGAACCCGGCCAAGGAACAGCCGTTTGAATGCGGCAGCCCTCCGCTGCAGAAAGGGATCCCCGGATTCGCGGTCAAATACCCGCTGGTTGTCTTTCTCTTCGTCCTCTTCGACATCGAAATCGCCTTTCTCTTTCCCTGGGCCCTGATTTTCCGGGAAATGAAAGGGCCGGCGCTTCTGCTCCTCCTGGCTTATTTTGTCGTTCTGGGCGCCGGCTTCGCTTACGCCTGGAAAAAGGGCGCCTTCCGCTGGGAGTGAAATCGTGTCCGGCAATTTCATCACGACCAGGTTTGACGCCATGCTGGCCTGGGGACGCAAGTTCTCCCTGTTTCATTATCCGTACGTGACCGCCTGCTGCGGGATGGAATACATGTCCACGGCCTGCGCCCATTACGACATCGACCGGTTCGGGGCGGGGATGACCCGCTTTTCGCCCCGCCAGGCGGACATGCTCCTGGTGGTCGGGACGATCACCCAGAAGCTCGCTCCCGTCCTGAAAACGGTCTACGACCAGATGACCGAGCCGAAATGGGTTGTCGCCTTCGGGGCCTGCACGGTCTCGGGCGGCATCTACGACAATTACGCCGTCGTCCAGGGAATCGACGAGATCATTCCCGTGGACATCTATATCCCCGGTTGCCCGCCCCGCCCGGAAACGGTCCTGGACGGATTGCTCAAGCTCCAGGAAAAGATCAAGGCCGAAGGCCAGGATTGGCGATGGAAGAAAAGGAAGTCTTGAAAGCCCTCGCCGAAGCCTTCCCGGGCGGCATCCTGGAAACGGGCGATTCGTTCGGATGCCCCGTCGTCCGCCTTCGTCCGGAGATCATTCCCGCCGCGGCCGGATTTCTGAAAAGCGCTCCCTGGTCGTTCACGATGCTCCTGGACGAAACCTGCGTGGACTACCCCGACCGGCGGGAGCGCTTCGAGATGGTCTATCATCTCTTTTCTCTCTCGAGAAACCGCCGCCTCCGGCTGAAGGCCTCCCTTCCGGGAGACAATCCCGAAATCGGCTCGCTCGCCGGGCTCTGGAAAAACGCCGCTTGGCTCGAGCGGGAGATCTTCGATATGTTCGGTGTGTGGTTTTCGGGCCATCCCGATCTGCGCCGCCTCCTCATGTACGAGGAATTCCAGGGAAATCCGCTCCGTAAAGACTATCCTCTCCGCGGCCGCCAGCCGCTTTTCGCCAAACGGGAGGGCGGGCGATGACGGCCGTGGCCGACCGGGCCTTCCCCGAAAACCTCCTCATCAACATGGGCCCGTCCCATCCGGCGATGCACGGAACGATCCGGATCATGCTGGAGCTGGACGGCGAGCGGGTCCGTGACGCCGACGTCGAGGTGGGATTCCTTCACCGCGGCTTCGAAAAGACCTGCGAGAACCGGACGTGGTTCAACCTCCTCATCTACACCGACCGGCTGAACTACGCCTCGCCGCTGATCAACAATCTCGGTTACGCGATGGCCGTGGAGAAGCTCTGCGGCCTGGAGGTGCCCGAACGGGCCCAATGGATCCGGGTGTTGATGAGCGAGCTCTCCCGCATCAGCGATCACCTGACCTGCCTTGCGGCGATGGCCATGGAAACCGGGGCCTTCACCGCGTTCCTTTACAACATGAAGGCCCGCGAATTCCTCTGGGACGTGATCGAACAGACGACCGGAGCCCGGATGACGACTTCGTATATCCGCATCGGCGGGGTGCGGGCCGACCTGGACTCGGGATATGAAGCGGCGGTCCGCAAAGCCCTCGTCGAAACCCGCCGGGTCCTCAGGGACGTGCGCGGATTGCTCGACGACAATCCGATTTTCCTCGGCCGGACGCGGGACGTGGCGGTGATGAGCCGGGACGACGCCGTCTCCCATGGCTGGACCGGCCCAGCCCTCCGCTCGACCGGCATCGCTTACGATGTCCGCCGAGCCCATCCTTACCTGACCTACGAACGGCTTCATTTCGATGTTCCCACGGGCGGCCGCGGCGACAACTACGACCGCTATGCCGTCCGCATGGCCGAGATGGACCAGAGCCTCCGGATCATCGAACAGTGCCTCATCCATCTTCGACGCGTCAAGTCCGAGCCGACGGCCGCGGTCCTCGATCCGGCCGAAGCGATTGCCGCCGCCCGAACGACGCCTCCGGAAGCCCCCGTCCGCCTTTCGCCCAACCTGGCCGGCGCCGAAAAGGACGTCCTGCCCGACATCCAAACGGGCGATCCGCGATATGCTTTTCCCGGCAAGGAGGCCGCCTACGGAACGATCGAAGGCTTGATCTCCCATTTCCAGTATTTCATGAAAGGCCATGGCTTTCGTCCGCCCGCGGGGGAGGTCTATGCGGCGGTCGAAGGCGGCAACGGGGAGCTGGGGTTTTACATCATCTCCGACGGGACGGACCGCCCGTACCGTCTGCACCTGCGGGCGCCGTGTCTCCACGTCGTTTCCGCCCTGGCCGGATTGATCAAGGGCGGCTTGCTCGCCGACATCATCCCCACCTTCGGTTCGATGAACATGATCGGCGGGGAGCTGGACCGATGAAAAACGCTTTTCCGGAAGGCCTTCGCGATCGGATTTCCGCGGTCCTGGCCGATAGCCGGGAGGCGCGGTCGGCGCTTTTGCCCGTTTTACAACTGGTCCAGGACGAGAGGGGATTCATCGGCCCGGAGGATGAAATCGCCGTGGCCGGATTGCTGGGGCTGAAACCGGTCGAAGTGCGGGAGGTCGTCACGTTCTATTCGATGTTCCGTCGCCTCCCCGCCGGCCGGCATCTCCTCCAGGTTTGCACAAACATGTCCTGCACGATCAAGGGCGGCGGGCGGATCCTGGACCATTTCCGGGTTTCGCTCGGCATCGGTCCGGGGGAGACGACCGGGGACGGCCGTTTCACTTTAAGGGAAGTCGAATGTCTGGGGGCCTGCGACCGGGCCCCGTGTTTGATGATCGACAAAACGCTGTACAGCTGCCGGACTCCGGACGAGGCGGACGACCTTCTCCGGAAGAATGCGCCGTAAGCCATGGAAGAAAAACCGCTGACTTCCGCTTTCGATCCGGCCGGAGCGCGGACGCTGTCCGCTTACCGGGCCGGAGGCGGTTATGCCGCCGCCCGAAAAGCGATCGAAAAAATGACGCCGACGGCCGTGGCCGGCGAGGTAAAAGCCGCAAACCTCCGGGGACGGGGCGGAGCGGGCTTTCCGGCCGGAGTGAAATGGGGATTCGTCCCCCAGGGGGACTCCGGCCCGAAATATCTGTGCGTCAATGCCGATGAAGGAGAGCCCGGGACGTTCAAGGACCGGTACATCCTGGCCCACGATCCGCATCTTCTCCTGGAAGGAATTCTCATTGCCTGCTACGCGGTGGGAATTCAGGAAGCCTTCATCTATATCCGCGGCGAATATGAGGAGCTTGCCCGGCGGCTGGAGGAAGCGATCTCGGAGGCGGAAGTCGCTGGAATCCTGGGAAAAAACGCCTTCGGTTCCGGGTTTGCCCTCGATGTCCGGGTTCGGCGCGGCGCGGGCGCATATATCTGCGGAGAGGAAACGGCGCTTCTCGAATCTCTTGAAGGCCGCCGCGGCCAACCGCGCCTCAAGCCGCCGTTTCCGGCGACGGTCGGTCTTTTTGGCCGGCCGACCGTCATCAACAACGTCGAAACGCTGGCCAACCTCCCCGGGATCATCGCCCGCGGGGCGGAATGGTTTATGGGCCTGGGGCGGCCGGGCGATGGGGGGACGCGCCTTTACGGCGTCAGCGGATCGGTCGTCCGGCCCGGCGTTTATGAGCTTCACATCGGGACGCCTCTTCGGGAAATCATCTTCCTCCACGCCGGCGGCCTGGCTCCCGGCCGAACATTGAAAGCCGTGATCCCGGGAGGAATGTCGTCGACGATTCTCCTTCCGGAGGAAATCGATGTGGCGATGGATTGCGCCTCGCTGACCGCAGCCGGAACGATGATCGGCTCGGCCGGGATCATCGTCCTCGACGATTCCGTTTCGATGAAGACGGTCCTCGACCGGGTCACCCGCTTTTACGCTCATGAATCGTGCGGACAGTGCACGCCCTGCCGGGTCGGAACGTCCTGGATCCGGAGGATCGTCCAAAGGAGAAACGACGGCCGCCCGCGGGCCGGGGACCTCGACCAGATCGTCCGGCTGGCGGAAGCCATGTCGGGGCGGACGTTCTGCCCGTTCGGCGACGCGGCCGCCCTCCCCGTTCTGGGCTTGATTCGAAAATTCCGGCAAGAATTGGAAGCGTGACATCATGGTCAAAATCACGATCGACGGCCGGCCCCTTGAAGCCGCCGCCGGCCTGACGATTTTACAGGCGGCTGAAGGCGCGGGCATCGCCATCCCTCATTTCTGCTATCACCCGGCTTTGGCTCCGGAAGGCACGTGCCGGATGTGCGTCGTGGACATCGCCGGCACGGCCAAGCCCGAGCTTTCGTGCGCGACGGTCGTCCGGGAGGGGATGGTGATCGAGACGCGTTCTCCGCGCGTTCTCGAGGCCCGCCGGAACGTTCTCGAGCTTCTTTTGGCCGACCACCCGATCGAC
>Ga0172371_10000821_pt1 | contig 49141 bp, 33 predicted proteins | sample Lak12m_FD_114543 | JGI IMG/M metagenome (GOLD analysis project Ga0172371, IMG submission 114543) | Freshwater microbial communities from Kabuno Bay, South-Kivu, Congo - kab_022012_12m | ecosystem: Environmental > Aquatic > Freshwater > Lake | place: Democratic Republic of the Congo: South-Kivu... | reverse complement strand
TCCTGGCGTGCGCGCCGCCACCCCCGCCGCCGCCGCCCCGGGCACCATGCACCCCGACGGGGTCACAGATCGTAGCCGGGGGTCGAGCGCAGCGATACCCCCGGACTGGCCACGGAACTCCCGATCCCGCCCTGAAGGGGTGGCAGAGACCCGCCAGGTTCCCGGGCCGGTCCGTACGGACCGCCTGCTGTGGCTACGGCGGCCAGACCAGGGCCTGCCCGAAGCCCTTACCGGAAAAGACCTGCAGGATGGCCCACTGGCCTTCCTGCGGCAGGATGGTGGTCTTGATCTTGATCCCCTTGGCCAGTGGGTCCGCAGGGTCTCCGGACAGACTCAGGACGGCCGTCTCCCCCGCCACCTTCCCCTTTATAAGGAAGTCGTACTCGGCCTGGTTCGAGAGCGTCAGCGTGGCAGTGCCGGTGATGCCCTTGGCGCCTTGGGCCAGGTTGAGCAGCAGCGTCCAGGTGCCGTCCATGGGCGGCGGAACGGTCAGGGCCATGGCCTCGTTCACCGGGGTCTTGGTGCCACCGACGGTGATGCTGCCGGTCACCGGCCCGGTGAGCTGCCGCGTGGCGGCGTTCAGAGTCAGGTTCCGGGTCAACGAGGCGCTGGCGCTCTTGTCCGCCGTGGCGCCCTTCAGCGCGAGCTTCGCCACCAGGGCCCCGGCACTGCCCTTGGCACTGCCTTTGATGGGCAGGTCCAGGACCGTGTCCTTGGTGAGCGTCAGGTGTCCCAGGCCGGCGATCTTGCCCTTGGTATCCATGGTCGGATCCAGGGTCAGCGGCAGACCGGAGACCATGGTCGCATACGGGCCGGTCAGGTCCCACCAGCCCCGGGCGGGGTCCGTAACCACCGCCAGGAAGGGGCCGGTGGGCGCCGCTACGCCGGGCACGTCACCGGGATCGGTGGGGTCCGTCTCGGCCCGGTATTCCTGCAGGTTCGGCGCCGTGTCCCCGTCGAAGTCGGCCAGCGGGGCCACGTCCTCAAACCCGTCCAGCGCGTCGCCGGCGTTGGCGTTGATGATCACCGCCTCGAACCAGTCCGGCAGGCCGTCGGCGTCCGTGTCGTCCGTGAGCAAGGGCACCCACGTCTGCGCCTCGGCGACGATGGGCTGGGCCTGGACCTCGGGGTTGCCCACGCCGTCCTGCGCTACCGCATAGAAGGCGTACGAGTGCCCACGTTCGCCGTCGTAGACCGCCCCGGCCTCGGTCGTGTCGTCCAGCCAGAGGGAGTAGGCGCCACCATCAGCGGCCACATAAACATCATAACCGGTTATCCCAGAACCCCCGGCGTCATCGGAGCCGCCCCAGCGCACGGTGAACTGCGGGTAGGGGCTCAGCGGCGGCAGCGCCTCGACCGCGCTCGTGGGCGCCCCGGCGTCGATGGTGTTCAGCCAGGCCGGCGTGTCGATGGGGTCATTGAAGTCGAAGACGATGGTAGCATGCTCCTCGAAGCGCGTGCCGGTAGGCAGGCCGGCCTTGGGCTTCACAAGGTACGACACGTTCCCGTCACCCTCCGGCGAGGTCGCGTTGGGCGGCAGGAAGCCGGCCCTCGGGTCCTCTGTCGGTGCGCGTGTCAAGGGGTCCAGGGATGTGAAGCGCCAGGTGATCTCGCCGGTGGTGGGATCAAGGACCGCGTCGATCTGCACCAGCAAGTCCTTGGCCGGCCGCAGGTCGACGGTCTCGTGCCACTCGGAGAGGCCCCAACGCGGCGGCGTCAGCGTCGTGCTGCCGAACTGCACTCCTTGGAAGCTGAAGGTCGCCAGGTCCACGGTGCCCAGATCGAGGTGATCGGTGACCGTCACGAAGCGGGCCGGTGCGGTCGCCTCGGCCTTGTTCTCGAACGCGACCGTATAGGGGAGTGCGTCAGTGGCCACCACGAAGCGCTGCGCTCCCGTCCCGTGCTCGCCGTACTTGGCGTTCGGGTCTGCCGAGGCACTCACTTTCACGAAGATCGTCTTGCCATTCTCGAGGCTGTTGACCCACGACGTCAGCGTCATCCTTCCGTTGATCGGGTGGTCGCCCTCGAACAGCCCGATAATGCTCAGGCTCTTGTCCTTGACGATCCGTTGGCCGTAGGTCACACGGGGGTAGCTGGTACTGTAGCTGGCGCCGCCGAGCTTCGCGTCAACCTCAACCGACATGGAGGAGGCTACCGGCAGGGAGGCGTAGTTCGCTACTTCGTAGTAGAACTAGCAGGCCGAGGCCTCGCGCAGGGATATCCCGTCGGGCGCGGAAACCAGCAAGAATGCACCGAGGGTGCCGGGCTCGTTCCTGATGTGCAGCGAGATGGAGTCCCGCGTAGCCCGACCTGGCTCGGTAACACTCAGCCAGGCTGGCCCCACGGCTACGCCATCCAGACCAAACGTGAGGAGGAGGAGTGTTGAGCTGGACTGCTCCATCGACACCGGCACCCGGACAGCACCGTCACTCAAGGACAGACTACACTCGATCGGCCCGGCCAGACCGCCTCCGAACAGCACCAAGGTGGCGTTGCCGATGTTGGCGGGGACTTCCGGGCCGAAGTGGACGACCTCGAACCCCAGCCCCCGCGCCGGCGCCCCGGCGGGCACCGGTGCCCTCACCGTTGGCGCTGAGGGCGCCGTCCGGGCGCAGGTCGCCGTTGACGCTCAGGCGGATGGCCCCGCCGCCGCTGGCACCAAGACCCTCGCCGTAACCGCCACCGCTGCCGAGGCCAGTGGGCTCAAAGATGGATCCATAGGGGGCTCCGCCGACGTCGCCCATCTGGCCGCCCCAGCCGCCATGGCTGCCGCCGCCGCCGTGGTTGCCGCCACTGGTGCCGCCATAGCCTGGCCCCACCGCGCCGGGGCCGTCGCCCTGCCCATCGGCGGAGATCGCGGCGCCCGCCTCGACCGTGGTGCTGCCGGCCGTGATCGTGACCCCGACGCCGGCCCAGGCCTCCTCCTCTTGGCCGTCGGTGTTCTTGCCCTGCAGCAGGAGCGTGGCGTTGCCGTCGACGGTCAGGGCCCCCACCACCTCCACCACCGAGCCGCCGGCCACCGACAGCGTGGCCGTGCCGGTCACCCGCAGGCTCTGGGCCCGGTACTGCCCTTCGGCCCAGGCTGTGTCCGCCGTGATCTCGACATCCCCCAGCTCGGTCCAGACGTCGTCTCGAGCACCGCCCCCGGCAGCAGCGACCCGGCCCGAGCACACCGCCAGGACAAACCCTGCGGCCCCCCCCCCCACACGGCATGGACCAGAGCAACGCGCAACGCCTCTGCACCACACACCTCCATTCCTTGACCCGGGAAGGCTGGCGCCCGGCCCGGGGCTGACTGCCTGGGACCAGCCGGCCAGCGCCTTGGGGCTATCTCCTGCCCCAGACTGTGGCCGACTGCGACGGGCTGTCCAGTGAGCGCTATGGCTGTGAGCCCCATGGCTGCCTGCACCTCGTCTGTCGCCGGGTGCTGGCAGGCCAGCATGGGCGCTTCCGCGCCGTAGAGTGCCGGTGGCCGCAGGCCCTGAGCTCCGCCGAAGGGCTTGGCGCCGCCTTCCCGAGACCTGTCCCAGCCCCCGCTCGGCTACCAGCCCAGGGCCTGCCCTGCCAAGCCATTGCGTGGTACACCCCGTGATGTATGGTAACCCGTGGTGTGGCCTTCGGGGCACCCCGGAGGGTCCGGCCTTTCAGCGAAGCACCAGCCGCGTGCCCTGGCGCTTGGCACGCATATCTCAGCAGGATCGCAGGCGACCATGAAAGACCGTCAGAAGACCAAGCCGCAGATCCAGACCGAACTGGAAGCCCTGCGCGAGGAACTGCGCCGCCATATCGCCGCGGAAAGTGATGCCGAGCGCGCCGAAGAGTCCATGTGGCAGACGCAGATCGCCCTGATCGAGCTCTTCAACAACCTGCCCGGCATGGCCTACCGGACCGCCTTTGACAATGACCACCCCCGGGGCCATGTGGAGTTCGTCAGCGCGGGCTGCCTGACGCTCACCGGATACCCCGCCGCGGACTACATCAGTGACCCGACGCTCTACCGGGCCAAGGTCGTCCATGCCGCGGACCGCGAGCGGGTGATGGCAGCCATCGCCGAGGCCCAGGCTCACAGGCAGGCCCACCGGGTGACGTACCGCATCGTCACCCGGGAGGGCGAACTGCGCTGGATGGATGAGCACGGTACGTCCATGTTCGGGCCGACCGGCGAGCTGGTTGCCCGGGAGGGCTTCATCATGGACGTCACCGAGCGGATGGTCCACATCGAGGAGCTGCGTCAGCGGCACACGGAACTGCAGCGGCTGACCCGGGCCCTGGAACAGGCTGGAGAGCTCATCGTCATCGGCGATGCGTCGGGGGCCGTCCGTTACGTGAACCAGGCGTTCGAGCGTCTCACCGGCTACGTTCGAGAGGAGATCATCGGCCATCCCCTCAGCGGAGCGGTTGGCGCCCCCCAGGAGCGGGACCTGCTCCACCGTATCCGCGTGGCCCTGCGCGGGGGTGAGATCTGGCGCGGCCGGTACGTGACCCGGCGCAAGGATGGGACCCCCCTGGAGCTGGACTGCACCGTCTCACCCGTGTTCTCGCCCGAGCGGCACTACGACGGGTACGTAGCGGTCCAGCGCGACAGCGGCGGCGGCTGATTCGTGCCCCTCTCCCGGGCCCCCCGAGCCACCGGTGGTCCGCCTGCCTGCGCGGGGGGCTCGGAGCGGCGCGGGCAGAGCCGCGACCGTGAGGGAGCGGGCCCTATCCTGACGCCTACGGCACCAGTCCATCGAGGGACTCGATGGTGGCGTCGGCGTAGGCCATGCGTGCGGGGATCTTCTCAGGCCAGATGGCGCGGACAATGCCGCACATCATGGTCGTCGGCAGCCCCACAGCCCGGGCTCCCTCAAGCTCATGGCAGCCGCCGTCACCAGCGAACGCGCACTGCAGGGTGTTGTCATGGGTGTCACTCGTAGAGGTCACTCAGCCCCCTTGCCGCCAGGCAGCAACTGCGCACAGCCTACCCATTGGGTCTGGATGGTGCCGTCCAGTAGCCAGGCGATGCGCTTGTCACGAGTGATCTCGAAAAGGGGTTCCCCATCACCCTCCTTTGAATGTCCTAACCAGTTGCATACCAGTATGTTGCCTGATTCTAGAACGGCCATGCCGCTGAGCCCGCGCAGGCGCAGGCCGGGGATATCCTCTTCATACAGGTGCCAGACGGTCCGGCTCTGGGGATCGAACTCCAGCAAGGCCCGCTCACAGGAAACGAGCACGTTCCCATTGGCCAGAGGGACGACCCCGAACACCGGGTAGGGGCACTCGAGCTCGCGCAGGAGTGCGCCCTCGCGGTCGTATTCGCGCACACAGCGGTCCGCCTGGTGGGCGCAGAGGTAGGTCCCGGCAGGCGTCTTACGGGCCCACCGCAGGGCGCCATGGCCCGCCTGGCCGCTCAGGATGGGAAGGCTATGGACCTCCTTGCCGTCGGCGCCCACTTCCACCAGGCGACCGCGGGTGCACTCGCCAACCAGGGTCAGGCCCCCTTCCAGCCGCTGGCAACTGAAGACCTCTCCCTGGGCCGCATACTCCCAGACGGTTCTGCGGGCGGCGGGGTCGACCTCGATCACGCGGCTGCGGCCCTCGCTCGCGTCGCAGTACAGCACGTGGCCATCGTCCAGGACCTGCAGGTCGTAGCAGGTGACCTCGGGGATCTCCCACTGGACCTCGCCGGCGGGCGAGACGCACACCAGCCTGCGCAGACCACTGTCCGCCAGGACCAGCGGCCTCCGGTCCGCGTCCGCGGACAGTGCCACAGCCTGGGGCCGGAGTTCGGCGCTGTCGGTTTCGAGGACGATCCGGAACCCGACATTGTAGACGGGCTGGTAGGCCCGGTAGGCCAGGCGGAAGGAGGCGGTGCCGCGCTGGGGCCGATCACGCCAGGAGCCGCCGCGGACCACCTTCAGGCCCGCCGCGGCCATGGCTGCCGGCTGGCCACCAGGGTAGGGCCCGTACTCGCTGCGGGTCCACTCCCAGACGTTGCCGTGCATGTCATAGAGGCCCCAGGGGTTGGGCCGGTAACGTCCGACCGGGGTGGACACCAGACCCCCGTCGTCGACCGCTTCCGCTTTGGGTACCCAGTCGTCGAACTCGGGCGGGTCCTCGATCGGCTGGTCCTCGGTGTAGGGATTGCCGGCAAGGCGCTTGAGGGTCCGGTCGCCCAGGTTCGCAAAGGCCCCAAAGTCCGCGTCGGCAGCCCCGAACCAGAACGGCGTCGTGGCTCCGGCCCGGCAGGCATACTCCCACTGCTCCTCCGTCGGCAGCGCCGCAGGCAGCCCGGTCGCGCTCGCCAGCCAGGCGCAGAAGGCCTTGGCGTCGTCCCAGGACACCCGCACCACGGGCTGCATCGGCGTGTCGAGCCGGTAGCCCATGACGCCGAACTGGTAGCCCTGCTTGGACTCGCGCCGGCTGTCGTGGTCGGGACGGAAACGCAGGAAGGCCAGGTTCGTGACCTCCGTCTCGCTCATCCAGAACCCCTTCTCGACGCGGACCCGGTGCACAGGTCGCTCGTCCGCAGAGCCCGGCGCGGGACCCATCTGGAACTCACCCGGCGGCACGAAGACGAAGCCCAGGCGCACACCGCCGCCAAGATGGACGACCTGGCGCTGCGGCAACCCCGGCGCCGCTTCGGGAGCCGGATGCCCTGCCTCACTGGCCCCGGGAGGGGCCTCCTCCGCCACGGGCGGGAGGGGCTCCGGGAGCGGGTCGGGAAGGCCCTTGTCTTCGTGGTTCTCCTCGACGTTGGCGTAGCGCTTCCGCATCTCGGCACGCGTGCTCTCGGCCGCGCGCGCGGACTCCTCCCCGACGATGGTGGACCACTCGCCGTGGAAAGGCGCGTTGTAGTCGATCCAGCAGAAGAGCCGTTCCCATTCCGCGGCCTGGAGCCGGACACCGTGGTGCCCCTTACGCAGGAGCTGCACCAGCTCGGTCGTTTCGGCGTGGTAGTCCATGGGGGCCAGACGGTGCATGTCGCTCTCGATGCCCGGGTGGCGGACGAAGCGGTGCAGGTGCCGGTAACTCTCGGAGAACTTGCCGCCGACATCGGCCCCGACGCTGCCGCTCATCTTCGAGCTCCACGTCACCTTCATGGGCTCGTCGCGCAGGCTGAAGAGCACCTGCCCGTTCCTCTCGGTGACGCCGTCGTGGCAGCGCACGCAGTGCCGGTCCAGGACCGGCTGCACTTCGCGCCGGAAGGAGAAGCCTCGAGCCGGGCCCTGCCAGGGCGCAATGGCGTCAGGCCGACGCCGGGAGGCCAGCGTCGGAACCGGCGGCGCCGTCTGGTTCTGGGCTTCGTGGCACCCCACGCACGAGAGGGTCTCGCCAGGCATGACCGTGAACCAGCTCCGCATGAGCTGCAGCGCCTGCCCGTCGGCATCCAGCGGCTGCACGGCAATGGGGGTGTTGGCGGGGACCCGGAAGAACGCGGAACCATCGGGGTCGATAGGGACCGTGCCGAGGGTGCGCCGACAGTCCCACGGGCCGTCCATCCCGATCGTGCCGTAGAGCCCGCCGAAACCGCGGTAACCGAACGTGTACGTGAAGACCCTCAGGGCCGTCACCGTGCCCTTGGGGATGCCGGCCAAACCGCCCCCGCGGTAGATATCGTTGAGGTACACCCACCCATCCCGCCGGGACGAGTCCACCCGCGAGGGCACGACCGGCGGACGGGGGCGCCTGGCCAGCGGCATGGGTTCGAGCAACGCAAAGCCGGCCTCCTGCCGCAAGAGCACGAGGTTGTCGAAGGTGTCCACCAGGTAGAGCCCCCAGGGCGACCCCGACGTCAACTGCGCCGAGACGAGGAAGTACTTGCCCGCGCCGCGGCCATCGGCGCCCCCCAAGGGGTATGGGTGCAGGAACTTCGGCCAGGAGCCGTCCACCAACGCATCGCGACACAGGGCCTCGACGGCTTGGCCATACCCCGGGATCCGCTGCACCGCCCCACTCGCCTCCTGGCGCCCGCGAGCGGTATCGAACAGGACCAGCTCGCCCATGCGCGGCACGCCGTGGTGACCGGTGACAATCCCGACCGCCCGCGTCGGTTGCCCGGGGATCGGCCGCGCATAGAACACCCCATTGGGCCAGTAGGAGTTGCTGCCGTAGTACTCGGACTGGTTGGTGCCGTCCGGGTAACACTGGAACAGGATGCGCGAATTGGAGTGCGGCAGATCGGCGTACTCCCAGCGCAGGTAGAGCACCCGGCCGTTCTCCAGCAGGGTCGGACACCACGCGTGCTCCTGGTCGAAGGTCAGTTGCCGGACGGTCCCGTCGCGGTCCAGTCGGAAGAGGTGCGCCACGGGCGTGCTGCCATAGACGCACGGCACCGCCACCATGGAAGCCGTGCTGGTGTAGAGGATGGCCCCATCCGGCAGGTAGCACGGGTCGTAGTTGTTGATGGAGCCCTCGGCCTCGGGAGTGACCCGGCGCAGCCCGGTGCCGTCCAGACCCGCCTCGTAGACATGCCAGGGCCCGGCCGGATCGGACTGGGAGAACAGCAGGCGGTCCGCCTCGAAGTGCAGGTCCATGTCGCCGACAAACACGTCCTTCTCTGGCCGGTACACGGTCCGCAACGGCGCCTGCCGGTCCCGCAGGTTCAGGGCGCAGATGTCGTTCCCATAGCCGGTCTTGGCCAGCATCGAGTTGCTCTGCCAGTTGGCTGGCAGGCCCAGCGCCCCTTCCTGTCGCCGGATGAGGAGGACCTCGGCGAGACCCTCGATGAGGGGGTTCGCCAACAGGGCTTCCTGCTGTAGGGAGACCAGTTCCGGGGCCAAGGCCAGGGCCTGCGGGTCGTAGGCGCGACAACGCCGGGGCAGATCGACGCCGCCAGCCGCCCGCATGCGCACCAGCCGTTCCAGCCACTCGTCGGCGCGCTGGTACGACTCGGGGAACGTGACCGCCAGGTCCCGGATGGCCCGTTCGAGCCCGGGGACGCTGACCCCGCTGACAGCGGCCACGACGGCATCGGCCGCCGCCTTGGCTTGGGCCATCTCCGCGATCCGTGCGAGCAGCGCCGCGGCACCCTCCTTCGCCGCGACCTGGAGCCCCGGCAGCCGCTCGCGTCCCAGCGCCCCGAAACCCTCGGCAAAGCGCTGGCCGAAGCCCAGGAGTTCCTCGGTGCCCTCCCCCGGCGCGTCGAACCAGGTCTCCGCCACCCCGCGGGACAGGGCTGCGAGGTCAGGAAAGGCCTTGGGCACCTCCCCCAGGGCGCCGTCGATGCGCACGCGGCCGTAGGGTCGGTCCGCCACCAGGAACCGCGCGTGGCCGTTGCCGCCCGCGGTGACGTCGATGCCGATCCAGGTCTCGAAGCTCGCGAAGGCACCGTCCAGGCGGAACTGCAGAGCGCTGTCGGCATGCGACCAGAAGCCATGCGTGAACCGCTGGTCACGGACCTGCAGCGGTTTACTCACATGGTTGATGTTGGTCAGCAGGGTCCCCCAACCGACCTTGACGGAGACCGGCTTGAGGTCCGTCAACTTCGTCCGGGTACCGTCTGGCGCGACCAACTCGGGATCGCCCCAGATGCTCTGGCACCAGTTGTAGTCCGGGACGCCCTCGGTGAAAAGCCACAACTCCTTGAGTCCACGGACGTCTACACGGAGCCGTTCCGGTGCGGTCGCGCCGGTGAACACGGCCGTGACCACGGGTTTGAAGCCGGCCGTGACGGTGGCGGCGTAGTCGGCCCGGGCCTTGACCATGGCCGCCGGCCAGTCGGGGGCCGCCGCACGCGCCCCCAGGCCGGCCATCATCACCCCAAGAACGATGCTGACAGATCGGATCATCGGCGACTCCCGGTGTGCCCGCCATACCTTATATAGTGTAGCCCAGGAGGACGAGCCTACCCAGGGCGGTGCCCTGGGCTGGCGAATCTCAGCCTTTCAGGCTGCCGGGCCCGGACCGGCCTGCGCCCCCGCGGAACACCACCCGCCCGACGGGACCCGGTCTTTCAGGCTGCCAGGCCCGGACCGGCCTGCGCCCCGAAGGGCCACCAGGCCGGGGGCCGCGCTGATGCCCTCGCCGCCTTCGTTGTCCCACCCCTGCAGGGTGGAAACGATGGGATGGTCTGTCCACCCAGGGCGGTGCCCTGGGCTGGCGAATCTCAGCCTTTCAGGCTGCCGGGCCCGGACCGGCCTGCGCCCCGAAGGGGCACCATTCGTCAGCCCAGGGCAACGCCCTGGGATCTGGTGGCACCCCAGGTTGCAGGCTGAAGGCCTGCGACAAGTCCGCCGGCGCTGTCTTCAGTCCCAGACATACCGCTCATCGAACTCCACGCCGTACCGTTGGAGGAATGCCCGGAATTCGTCCTGGAATGTCTTATGCCGGTGATGCTCCTCCTGGTCCGCAATGTACCGCTTCACCGCGCCGACACTCGACTCGCTCACCGAGAACCCGCCGTAGCCGTTCTGCCAATGGAAACCGGCGAACTCAGCCCCCTTGGTCTTCAGCCACTTGGAGGCGCCCTTCTTCACCTCCTCAACGGCCTTGGCCAAGGCGACGTTCTTCGACAAGACGAAAAGGCTGTGCGTATGGTCCGCCACCGAGTTGGCCAGGATGGCGGGGCTGTCGAGCTCGCGCAGGATGCCGACCATGTAGGCGTTGAGCTCGCCCCGGACAGCAGGCGTCAGAACCGGGAGGGGGTCCTTGGTGCTGAAGATCAGGTGGACCACAATCTTCGCCAGGGACTGCCCCATCGTCTGGACCTCCTGCGTCTGTCCCACCCCTGCAGGGTGGAAACGGTTGGCTCCCGTGTCTACCCAGGGCGGTGCCCTGGGCTGGCGAATCCCAGCCTTTCAGGCTGCCGGGCCCGGACCGGCCTGACGCCCCCGCGGAACACCACCCGCCTGGCGAATCCCAGCCTTTCAGGCTGCCGGGCCCGGACCGGCCCACGCCCCGAAGGGGCACCATTCGTCAGCCCAGGGCACCGCCCGGCGACCGGCCCACGCCCCGAAGGGGCACCATTCGTCAGCCCAGGGCACCGCCCTGGGGTCCGGGGGCACCCCAGGTTGCAGGCTGAAGGCCTGCGACAAGGCAATATACCGCGGGGCCCCAGTGGCGCGCGGGGGTTGGCCGCCTGTCGGGTATGCCTGGACAGGGAGGGCCGGTAGCAGTACCGTGTGGCATCGCGGGTTGCATCACCGCGGCGATCCGAAGTCAGGAGGCGAGGCGCACGATGAGACCGATGATCCAGTTCGGACTGCTGGCGGCCGCCGCGACAGCCTGGGCCCAGACGCCGGCACGGCCATGGAACGTGGACGAGGCGGGCGCGGTGGGCGATGGCAAGGCCGACTGCACGGCCGTATTCCAGCGGCTTCTCGATGAGGCGGGCAAGGCGGGGGGTGGCGTGGTCGAGGTACCGGCAGGACGGTACCGCCTGGACGGCACCCTGACGGTGCCCGCCAACGTCACCCTGCAGGGCATCTACCGCGTGCCGCCGACCTGCGGTCCGACGGCGGTCGCCGATCTCACCGGCTCAGTGCTCTTCGCCTACGCCGGCCGCGGCCAGGCTGACGGCCCGCCCTTCATCCGCCTGGCAGGCAGCAACTCCGCGCTCGTCGGCCTCATCGTGGCCTACCCCGAGTGGAGCGAGGCGGAGGTGCCGCCAGTGCCGTACCCGCCGTGCGTGCTGTCGCGCGACACGGAGAATGTGAGTGTGCGGGAGTGCCTTTTGCTGAACCCCTACGAGGCCGTCTACCTCGAGCGGGCGCACCGGCACCTGGTCCGGAACGTCACCGGTTACCCCATCCGGCGCGGTATCTACGTTGACGAGTGCTACGACATCGGCCACATCGAGAATGTCCACTTCTGGCCCTTCGGCACCGCCTATGACGCCAACAAGCCCTACAGCAAGTGGATCAACACCCAGGGCATCGCCTTCGAGCTGGCCCGCACCGACTGGGAGTACGTCCTCAACACCTTCTGCTTCGGCTATGGCGTCGGCTACCGCTTCAGCGCCTCCGCCCATGGCAGCGCCAATGGCAACTTCCACGGCCTCGGCGCGGACTCCTGCGAACGGGCCATGGTGGTGGAACAGGCGCAGGCGCCCGGGTTGCTGATCTCCAACGGCGAGTTCGTCGGCCGCTGGAGCAGCCAGGAGGCGGTGTGCATCGAGATCCTGCCCGCGGCCGAGGGTAAGGTCAGCCTGGTGAACTGCTCCTTCTGGGGGCCCATCGACCGCTGTGTCTGGATGCGCAGCCCGCTGGGCCAGTTCAGTGCCAGCGCTTGTCATTTCGTCAACTGGGATAACCGGGCGGTCGGCTCCCCTGCCCTGCAAGTGGACGCCGGCAAGGCCATCGTCACCGGCTGTACGTTCAGTGAAGACGGCCTGCACGTACAGGTCGGCGCGGCGGTGACCTCGGCGATCCTCTGCGCCAACCAGGCCACGGGCGGATTCCGGGTCGAGAACCAGGCCGGCAAGCGCACGCAGATGGGCCTGAACGAGGAAGACGCCATCGTCTGGACCGCGGCGGCCCTGTCGCACTACCGCATCGAGGTCGGTGCTGCGGGTGACGGGCGCTATGTGCAGGGCTGTCACGGCCGGGAGAGGCTGGACCGGCCCTTCCGCTGGTCCATGGCCACGACGCGCCTGGTCCTGCCGGTGCCAGGGGGCAAGGCCTGCACCGTGGCCATGGAGATGACGGTTCCCGGCCACGCTGTGGGTGCCGATTCGGGGCTGTACCTGGGCGACCGGCGGCTGGCGCCGCTGCCCGAGGCCGGGGCTCTGCTGACGGCCGAGCTACCGCCGGCCGCCGCCGACCGCGCGAGGCTGGAGTTGCGCTGCCAGGGCTGGGTGCCCCAGCAGCTCATCCCAGGCTCTGCCGACCCGCGCACCCTCGGAGTGCAGCTCTTCAGCATCACGGTCAAGACCGCTGACGCCGGCGAGACGGCCTTCAACGCCAACACCGGGACCCCGGTGGAGTAGACGCCGGTACGGCCATGGCGAGCCGTCGCTTTCCCTGGGCAGGTCGCGCGGCGCACCGGTGTCGCGCGGACGCGTCGTCCGGGCTAACGCGGCGGGTGCAGGTCCACCTGGAAGGACGCGGGGACGGTGGGGCGCAGATGCGGTTCCGAGGGCTTGCCCTGGAGGTAATCGGCGGCCTGGTGGCAGTACTCGAGCACTTCCTGGGAGGGGGAGTACTTCACGTCGGGCGGCAGCGTCTCGCCGGGTCCGATCAGGCGCTGGTGGACGGTGCAGACTTCCCCGAAGATCGTCTTGGCGAAGGCGTCGTCGCGGGCGGCCTGAGCCAGGGCGAAGTCGACAGAAACCAGGACGAAGTCGCGCTCGAACATGGGCATTCCCATGGGGCCGGGCACCACCGGCTCCGTGGCCTGGACTTTCAGGCGCCTGGCGAGTTCGGGAAGGACTGGCCGCAGCCGGCCGGCCGTCCAGGCTGCGGCGGCCCGGTTGGCGGGGCTCATCTTCGCTTCGTCAGTCAGCACCAGGACCTTGCGGACCGTGTCGCCAAAGGCAGCCCCGTCCGTGGTCCGACCCATACCCAGGATGGCAGCATGGCGGACGGGCTCCTCCGGGTCGAACGCCAGCGTCTGCAGCACCGGGTACGTGGCCGGTACCCCCAGGTAACCCAGGGCCTCACCCACGGCCTCCCGCACGACCGGACTGGCATGGGTCCCCAAGGCCGCGATGTCGGCGGCGGCCTCCCGGAAGCGGAACCGCCCCAAGGCGAACGCCGCGTCTCGGAGGCCTTCCGGCTCGCTCTCCTGGCGCAGGATGGCGTGGACCGCAGCGGCGGGCTCAGCGTACCCGATGCGCGCCAGCACCCGGCACTGGTGGGCCCGGCCCGGGAAGCGGGTCTGACCGAGCCGTGCGGTGACGCTCGGTCCGGCAGGCTGGGCCGGATTGGCAGTCACCAGAACGTCCTCGGCCTCGCGGCGCACCAGGGTACGCTCATCCTCGAGCCGGTCCAGCAGGGCCGCGAGGGTCTCAGCGCCAGGATAGGCAAGGCAGGCAGCCACGGCCCGGCGCCGCACCTCCGGGTCGGGGTCACGCGTCAGTTCCAGGACCGCGGGCCGGTCCTCCGGGCGGACCAGACGGGCCATCACCGCGGCGCCCTCACCGCGCACGCTGGGGCTGGAGTCGTGCCAGGTCAGGGGGATCAGGGAGCCTTGCAGGGGGGCGGCCATGTCCGCCAGGCGGGCCGCGAGCGCGAAGCGGACGCCGCTGTGGAGCGCGGCCCAGTCACGCGCCAGGCCCACGGCAGCGGCAGCGCCATCGGGTCCGAGGCACAGCCCCACGGCCAGGGCCGCCACGACACGCGGGTTGGGGTCCGCACAGAACGCCTGGTACGTGTCGGCGCGAACGCCGCCGTCGATGTCGCGGAGGCAGGCAGCGGCCTGGTCGCGGACCGCCTGCTGGGGGTCCTCGGCGAGGGTCCTGACCAGACGTTCCCGGCAGACGGGCCCGAAGCGCCCGCAGAGGGCAACGGCCCACAGACGCACGTCGTCGTCGGGGTGCCGGAGGAGGCCGAGGATAGCCTCTGCCGCGGCCCCGGCGCTGTAGGTTGACATGGCCAACTGCTGCAGGACACAGGCCAGCACGCCGGGGTCCTTCTCCACGCCGAGCTGGTCCATCACGATGCGGTGGGCGTCCTCCAGACCCGTCCCGCGCAGCTCGCGCAGGATGACCATACGCAGTTCGCGATCGGCGCGCTTGAGGGACTCGCGCTGCAGGGCGATCTGGGCGGGCGCCACAACCACCGGGTAGGGCCCGGGCATGAGGTCGTCGGCGGTGAAGGGCCGCTCCTGCCAGACGGAGAGAAGCAGGGGGAACAGGGCGATGGAGGTGATGACCAGTGGACCCATCGAGGGCAATCCTTGCCGCCAGGCCGGCGCGCAGAGCGGCTCACTCCCGTTGCGAGAAGATGATCCTGACCCGGATGGCGGTGATGACCGTCAGCACAACCGTCATCATGGCAAGCGACAGCATCGTGTTGACCCAGAGCGGGTTGCCGAAGACCTTGGGCAGGGCCTCAAACAACCGGTCCGAGGTGACCTGCAGGGCCCCGGCGATGGGATTGAGGCAGAGGACGGCCGTCGTGAGGGTGGGAGACACGCGCGAGCCAAACAGCAGCACACTCAGGGTACCCAGGCAGACCAGGGCGGCAACGACATAGCTGACGGCGGTGGCCGCACCGGTGGTGGGAGTCATGGTGGAGGCGCAGAGCCCCATGCTGACAAACGCCGCCGCGGTGAGGATCAGGATGCCCATCCAGGCGCCGAGGCGCCAGTAAGCCGCGCTCGCTTCCAGGTAGCTCAGCGTCAGCAGCACCGGCACGCTGCTGACCAGGAAGATCATGACGTAGAGCAGGCCGGCCTTGAGCTTGCCCGCGACGACGGCCCGGACCGTCAGTGGGGTCATGCGCAGGAGCGTCAGGGTGCCCGTGATCCGTTCATCGGTGATGCTGCCGCTGCAGACGGCCGGAGCGAGGAACGCGACCACCCCCACCTGGAACACGATGGCGACCACGCGTACGGCGTCCGGAGTCAGCGTCGAGGCGAACTGGATGGCCACCAGCACCAGCAGCAGCATGCTCAGGATAACGATGGCCGAGAGGGCCCGCAGGATGACCTTGGGCCGACCGAAGATACGGCTGCGCATCTCGGCGACGAAGACGGGGTTGCGCCAACGCCCGATGGGCCGCTTGCGGCGCAGCGGGTCGATCAGGTAGAAAGGAAAGGCCAGCCGGCGCCGCAAGGTGGTCCGGGAGTCGGCGAAGGCTTCCTCCAGGTGCGGCCGCCGCGGGCGCGGGGGACGCAGCACACAGAGGCAGAAAATGGTGAAGCAGACCAGGCTCAGGGCGAGCATGCCGAGGACGTAGAAGTGGTAGACCTGGGAGGCCGCCAGCCCGGTGACCTCCAGCTCGTAGCGTTCGGGATGATTCATGGCCAACAGGGCCTCGAAGGGACTGATGGCCCGCATGCCGCGCCACAGCCAGCGCAGGCCGAGAAAGTCGCCGAAGAGGACCGACGGCAGCCACGTGGCTCCGGCCAACAGCAGCATCCCCACGTAGGTCAGCACCAGCGCCGTGAAACTGCGGAAGCACAGCGCGCTCAGGCAAAGGCCGAAGAGGCCATACCCCAACGTGGCCAGAAGCAGCACCGAGTAGGCCTTGCCGAGCAGCGCCGGGCTGATGCCGCCGCTCAGGGCACAGACGGCCGTGATGGGTGTCGAGGCGATCACCACGAGGAACGTGATGGCCAGGGAACTGACCAGTTTGCCGACCATGATCTCGGCCGGCGTCAGCAGCGACGTGAACAACAGGTCGAAGGAGTGGCTCTCGCGCTCCTGGGTGATGGTCGTGGAAACGAAGGCGGGGATGACCAGGATGATCAGGGCCAGGTTCAGGTTCAGGAAGATGGTGAAGATCTCGCTGGTGTTGATCTCGGAAAAGACACCCGTCCGTGGCCAGAGCGCGTGCAGCACCGCGGCTAGGGCCACCACCAGGAGAACGGTCAACGCCAGCGTCTTGCGGCAGCGGGTATAGGCACGGAACTCGCGCCGGAAGATAGGGTTATTCCAGATGCGAAGCATGGCCTCGACCTCAGCCGTTCTGGGCGTGGGTAGGGTCTGCGGTCACGGTCAGGAAGACCTGTTCCAGGTCCGGCTCCTGTTCGCGCAGGCAGGAGATGCGCACCCCGGCGTTCACCAGGCGCGCGTTGAGGTCGGCGGCCGCAGCCCGGGGGCCTGAGAAGACCAGGCGGATCTCGTTGCCGTCGGCCACCGCCTCTTCCACGCCGGGGAACTGCAGACAGAGGCGCACGGCCCTGGGCACACCGTCGTCCACGGTCACCAGCAGGACCCGTTTCTCCTGCAGGCGGTTCGTGATTTCGGCGACACTTCCCTGGGCCACCAGCCGGCCGTTCTTGAGGATGCCCACCAGGTCGCACACCGAGGCCAGTTCAGGCAGGATATGGGAGGACAGGAGAATGGTCTTGCCCACGTCCCGCAGGCGCTCGATGGTCTGGCGCATCTCGATGCGGGCATGGGGGTCCAGTCCGCCGGCCGGCTCGTCCAGGATGAGCACCTCGGGGTCGTGCAGGAGCGTCTTGGCCAGGCCGACACGCTGGCGCATGCCCCGGGACAGGCTGACGACCTGGTAGTCGAGCATGTAGGTGGCGTCCGTCAGCCGCAGGGCCTCGCGGATGCGTCGTTCCCGGTCGGCGGGCGGGATGCGGTACGCGGCGCAGAAGAAGTCGAGGTACTCCCAGACGCTCATCTGGTCGTAAACCCCGAAGACGTCCGGCAGGTAACCGACCATGCGCTTGATGGCGCTGTGGTTGGTCGGCAGGACCTCGACGCCGTTGATGAAGGCACGGCCGGTCGTCGGGCGGACCAGGCCGCAGAGCAGGCGGATGGTGGTGGTCTTGCCGGCGCCGTTGGGACCGATGTACCCGTAGATAGTCCCCTTGGGCACGTGCAGGTTGAGGCCGATGATGCCACGGCCGCCACCGTAGTCGCGGGTGAGGTCTTCCGTGCGGATCATGCTCAGAGTTTCCTGGTCTCGTCGCCGGGGGGCAGGACACCGTCGAGCGCGACCCGCAGGCGGTTCACCCGCCAGCGGTTTGCCCGTTCCGCATCCTGTCCGGAGATCACAACCTGCTTCTGGGAGAGCTGCACGTAGAGGCGGAACCGGCCGTACGCAGGCCGGATCAGGGAGGCCACGGCAGGACCCTCGAAGCGGAACTGGCCGTCCTCGCTGCGGCCGGCGGGGATAGCCCGGGCCCAGAGGTCGGCGACCTCGGCTTCAGGGCCAGGGGCCCCCAGGTGCGCGGGGGCCCGCATCACGCGCACGGCAGCCTCGATATTGCCGCCGGCATTGGCGAGATCGAGGTCGACCGTAACCCGCTCGGGACGGAGTTCGCCGAGGACAGGCGGCAGACAGACGTCGTAGGCAAGCACAGTCTGCGGCGCACGCAGGACCATACTCTCCTGGACGGTGCTGAGGTAGGCCAGCAGGCGGGAGCCCGCGCGCGCCGTCTCAAGGCGCAGCATCTCGGGTGAGATGTGCACGGGCCCGGGACTGACCGCGGTGGCCACCGGCATCCAGCACACGGCATAGCCATCCTCGACGAAGCCTGGGGTCAGCACGGCCAAGCGCGGCCGGACAGCCTCCCTCCAGCGCTGTACGGTCACGAGGGACGGCCGGGGGAAGGCCCCCCGGGTGAGGTAGTGCCGCAGGTCCGTGATGAAGAGGTCCGCTGCCAGCAGGCTGCCGCCGCCGCCCAGCGGTCCGCCGCGCAGGCTCTCCTGGTCGAGGGGGATGAGGTCATCCCCAGTGAGAAGGAATGCTGCCGCTCCGGGCGGCACCTGGGACGGGGCCGTGAGGGCAGGTCCGCGCTCGCCCAGGGTGAGTTGTGCCGGCACGACGTCCTGGAGCGGCCCGTCATACTCCACGGCGAACTCGCGCGGCTTCAGGGCCTGGACGGCGATCGCCGACAGCCCCGAGAGATCGCCCTGGCGACGCACGATGAGCGGCGCATCCAAGGGTTCCCTGCGCTTGCCGCGGGCAGGAGATGGCAGTGGCCGCAGCCGGCAGGCGCCAGAGACGGCGGTGATATCGGGCCGCAGGTCGCGGGTGGAGAAGAGGCTGACGATGGTGTGGCCGCTCGTGCGCCGATCCCCGCAGAGACGCAGGTCCAACAGGGCCGCACGGCTTCCGGAACGGCTGGCGTTCTGGCGGGAGGCCCAGGCAAAGATCAGTCCGGTGAGCAGCAGGCCCAGCCCGGCAGCCACCAGCCAGGAGGCAACGTGCCGACGCCAGAGGAAGCCCCCGACCAGCACGGCCAGCAGGCAGGCGACGTAGCCATACAGAACGCCTCCCACGGCCCCGACGCCCGGGATGGTGAAGCCGGTCAGGTGAGAAAGGACCGTGGGCAGGGTCTGGCTGTTCTCCAGGTTGCGCAGCGCGAACACGGGCTGAGTGTAGCACAGCACGTGGTTCCAGAACGGCACGAAGACAGCGCTCCGGCTGATGCGGTCGTCGCAGGGATCGGTAGCCACCACCCCCACCCGGCCAAGCCCGCAGCGACGCCAGCGGATCAGCGGCCCCGCGTCGGAGGCCAGGACCGTGACTCCGTCGCCGCACGGCGAGCTCTCCAGGATGGGGAAGCCATCGCGGTCCATGAGGGGCACTCTGGCCTTGCCATCGCTGGCGGGCCGGACGGCAGCCATCTCTTCGCCCCACGCATCGAGCTCAGACAGGGCTTCCGTCCGGCGGACCCGCAGCGGCACCACGGGCAAGAGGGCCGCCCAGGGGGTGGAGGCGGCCGCCAGGGTGCCCTCGGGGCAGGCAAAGAGCACGGCGCCACCGTGCTCGACGTAGTTGGCCAAGGCAGCAAACTGCACCGCCGAGAGATCACGGTAACGCGGCAGCGCGACCACCACCACACGGACGTGACCGTAGGCCGACCAGTGCGAAGGGGCCAGACGGGCCGAGACGCTGGTGCAACTGACCGCCTCGCGCAGCAGAGAAGGGTTGAGGAACTCGCCGGCCGCCGCGAAGTCGGGGGAGTCATTGAGGAACATCAGGGTGGGATTGGTGATGGCCTCGGCACTGCTGACCACGGCCGTCTCGCGCTGGATGCGCTCGTCACCCAGGAAGAGACTGAGCACGTATTCCTCAGACGGATCCGCCACCACCGGTTCGCGGCCACCCAGGGTACAGCAGGGAGCCAGGGTGACCGTCTTCTCATAGACACTGTGGCTATGCTCCGCGGCCCGCAGGGAGATCCGGACGGTCACCTCCTGGGGATCGGGATTGTCGAGGACGTAGTCCAGGTAGACCCACTCTCCGGCAGGCAGGCGCGGCGACGCGCCAAAGCGGAGCGCTGCGGACCGCACCAGGGGGGCGGCAACCAGGGCCGGCGCGGCAAGAACAACGGCCACACAGGCTGCCACGAGGCAAGCACGGAGACGGGCACTGGCCAGGACAGACATGGTGCGGCTCACCCGCGCTCCAGGAACAGCGTCCGGGTGATGGCGTCGCAGACCTCGGAGGGCCCGAAGTACTGGATCGGCCCCGGGTAGACATACTCAGTCCCGAGGGCCCAGGCCTGACGCTTGGCGGCGAAGGCCTTGAACGGCTTGCCGTCAAGGTCCACCAGGGCCTTGCGGATGACCGGCTTGGCCGAGCCTTGCCGGCGTTCCATGTTCATCATCATGGCCAGGGGGACACCACCCGCCTCCCATTCGGCGGCGGCAGCGCACAGGTTGCGCACGCTGCTCAGATACCCCGTCTTGCCGCCGCCGATGAGCGCCGCCGCGGTGTAGCCGAGGCTGTAGCAGTAGTCGGCGTCGAAGTTTGAGGGGGCTGCGCAGCGTCCCTCGTAGCCGAAGAAGTGGGTCTGCGCGCTGAACTTGCCGGTGTAGGTGCCAGCGGCTCTCCACTCGCGCAGCAGGTCCTCGACCAGGTCCACAAGGAGCCTCTCCGTCTCGATCTTCGAGACCTGGACATTGCCGTGGGGATCGCGGTCGCCCAGGAGCTGCAACTGGATGGCCAGCGGCAGCGAACGGAACGCCTGGGACGAGGCCGCCGAGAGCTTCTGGTTGACAAACTGCAACCGGTCATCGTGGGTCCGCAGTTGGTCATACAGCGGCCTGACCGGGCTGGCCTCCGACATCAGATCGTTGAGCTCCCGGATCAGTACCTTGATCTCGGGGATGAACTCCACCAGGCCCTCGGGGATCAGCACGACGCCGAAGTTCATGCCCTTGGCAGCCCGGTCCCGGATCACCGCAGCGACCCCCTCGACCACCTGCCGCAGGGTCTGGCGCCGGGCGGCCACTTCCTCGCTGATGATGCAGGCGTTGGGCTGTGTCTGGAGGGCACACTCCAGGGCGATATGCGAGGCCGAACGGCCCATGAGCTTGATGAAGTGCCAGTACTTCTGGGCGGAGTTCGTGTCGCGCTGGATGTTGCCGATGAGCTCGCTGTAGACCTTGGTGGCCGTGTCGAAGCCGAAGGAGATCTCGATCTGGTCGTTCTTCAGGTCCCCGTCGATGGTCTTGGGGCAGCCGATCACCTGCACGCCGGCGCGCTGGGCCAGCATATACTCGGCCAGGAGGCAGGCGTTGGTGTTCGAGTCGTCGCCACCGATGACCACCAGGGCCCTCAGACCGTTGCGCTTGCACGTGTCGAGGGTCGCCTCGAACTCCTCCGGCTTCTCGATCTTGTCACGGCCGCTCTGGATCATATCGAAGCCGCCGGTATTGCGATAGGCGTCGACCACCTCCCCGGCGATCTCCATGGACCGGTTCCGCATCAGCCCCTTGGGGCCGCCGAGGAAGCCCAGCAGGCGGTTCGCAGGATTGAGGTCCTTGAGGCCGTCGTGGAGACCCGCGATGACGTTGTGGCCACCGGGGGCCTGGCCGCCGGAGAGGATGACCCCCACGGTGATGGGGGCAGTATCGCGCTGGGCTCCGGGACCAAAGCTCACCATCGGCAGGCCATAGGTCCCCGGCAGCAGACCACGGATCTCCACCGGGTCGGCAACAGACTCCGTGGCCGCACCCTCCTGGAGAGCCACGAAGGGGCCATGCTCGACAAGCACTGCCGGAAGCTTTGGCTGATAGCCCGCGCGGGCGGCCTGCAACGGGGAGATGGTAGCCATTGTCACTCCTTTCTGATCGTGCCTGGGGCGCAGGACTGACGCTGACAGACCCCGGAGACCGTGCCTGTGGGCAGGCAAACACCAGGCTGCCGGCACACCCGCTCCGAGGGTCTGCGCCACCATAGTGCGACGGCAGGGAAACACAAGACCCAATGAGCCCTGCGCGATGGGCGTCCGCCGCGCCGGCATGCGGGTAACCCGCAAGCCCCCTGGCGCAAGCCGACACCGGGCTCCAGGCCCGGCTGGGGGGGCTCCCGGTCCTGCAGCCGCCCCCACGGCCCCCGCAGGGCGGTTCGAAGACCGCCGTCGGCGCGTCGATAAACCCCCGCAGGCGCGAGACCGTGGGTCCCAGCTCCGACTGGGGCCTCTGGGCCGAACGGCTTCGGTCCCGCGGCCGCGGGACTGGCGACGGTTCCTCGAAGCCCTACGGCCCCCGGAACCCAGGCGGCGCGGTGGGCTCGCCGGCAGTACATTGGCGCCCACCCGTGCGGGGGTGTCGGGCGCCACGGTTGGCGCCCGGCGTGCTCCGCGAGGCGGAAAGGGTCTGACCATGAGGCGACGTCGCGCCTACGGGTGGGGGTTCGTCCTGTCTGCCTGCGTGGTCCTCGTCGCCCGGCTGGGGGCTGCGGACGTGCCCGTGCCGCTGTGGGCCGCGTTGGCGGGGCCCCCGGGGCCTGCCGCGGCCGTGCCGCCACTGGCCTACTGGTCGGAGACCTGGACCGAGCCGCGCCCAGTGCGCCTGCACTTCCTGCGGCTCGATCTGCGGCATCCGGCCTACGAGACCGCGGCCCTGGTCGCGCCGGACCCCGACGGCGAAGGGCCTGCCGAGGCGACCCTGACCTCGCCACTGCGCCTGGCCGAGTCGGGGCAGGCCATCGCCGCGGTCAACGCCAATGCCTTCGGCCACCTGCCTGCGGCCACGGAGGCGGAACGCGCCAAGGGGTGGTACGCCGGCAAGTGGGTCGACATCGCCGGACTGGCCCTGGCGGACGGGGCCCTGCGCAGCCAGCCGGATCAGGTCCTGGCCAGCCTCTGGACCGATACGGCGGGCCGGTTCCATATCGGCGTCCCGGAGAGCCTCGCCGGGGCCCGCCAGGGGGTCAGCTCCTGGATCGACCGCCTGCTGAGTGCCGGCGTCGTGGTGGCCCGCAAGGACGAGCAGCTCCACCCACGCACCCTCGTCGGCATCGACGCCGAGGCCGCGATCCTGCTGCTGGTGGTGGCGGACGGCCGCCAGAAGGGCTACAGCGAAGGCCTCTCCCTGACCGAGGCGGCCGACGTCATGAAACAGCATGGCTGCCACGAGGCAACCAACCTGGACGGCGGCGGCAGCAGCATCATGCTGGCGCAGGACCTCGCGGCCACGACGCCGGCGATGATGATCCTCAACCGCCCATCCGGCGGCACGCCGCGGCCCATCCCGGCCCTGCTCGCCATACGGCGTCGGGCGGTGGCACCCTAGTGCCAGCGGGCGCAAGTCCCTACCCACATCCCTGAGGCCGCCGCTGACCGGCGCGACCCAGCAGCCCCTTGCCGCTCGGCTGGCCCGCTGGCAATGGCCATGGCAGCGCCAGGGGCGCCGGCATGGCCGGGGGGCAGCGGCCGGCTCGCCGGCATGCGGATACTCACTTCCGCCCGCCGGTACTGCCTGCGCTTGATGAAGCAACACCTGCACCGCTGAGGCAGGTTCCCGGCCAGGCAGGGAACGCCTGGAGGGTGGGTCCTCCGTAACCCGCCGCCGGGATGCGGAGATCCCGGCCTTCCCGGCCAGGCAGGGAACGCCTGGAGAGCGGGTCCTCCGTAACCCGCCGCCGGGATGGGGAGGTCCCGGCCTCCAGACCGCGGGGAGCTCCTGGCGGCCTGAAGCAGAGCTTCGCTGGCGACGCGTAGCGCGGCCAGGAGTGCGATCCTGGCACGGGACCCCGCCGAGGGGCCGGCGCCGGTCAGACGTTCGTCCGCTGGCGGTGCTTGGTGCGCAGCTTGGCGATGGCGTGGGCTAGGGTCGCACTGACCGCCGCGTGTTCCTCGGCCGAGAGCTTCTCCTGCAGGCGGGCTTCGGCCCGGCGCCGGGCTTCCTCGGCCTCCAGCTCGTCCACACCCCGGGCATGGACCGCCACGCCGCTCAACAGGGCTACGTGCGCGGGAACGACCCGGGCGAACCCCTCGCCCAGCGCCACATACTCGGTCTGGCCATTCGGCAGCAGGATCTCCACCGGGCCCGGAACCAGCCGCGTCAACAGGGGCACATGCCCTGCGAGGATCTGGATCTCACCGGTCTCGACCGGAAGCGTGACCGCTTCCACGTCGCCGTCGAAGATCCGGCTCTCAGGGGTCGCAATCTCCAGGCGGAATATCGCCATCGGCCTTCACCCCGCGGCACGTACCTCGTCGATGCCGCCTTTCATGTAGAAACTGGCTTCGGGGACGTCGTCGTGATGGCCGTCGAGGACCTCGCGGAAACCCCGGACCGTATCGGCCAGGGCCACCTGCCGCCCAGGCCGGCCCGTGAACACCTCCGCCACGGTGAACGGCTGGCTGAGGAAACGCTGGATCTTGCGGGCCCGGTACACGGTCAGCTTGTCCTCGGCGTTGAGCTCATCCATGCCGAGGATGGCGATGATGTCCTGCAGCTCGCGGTAGCGCTGCAGGACCTGCTGCACGCCCCGGGCCACCTCGTAGTGGTCCTGGCCGACGACCTCCGGTGCCAGGGCGCGGGAGGTCGACGCCAGAGGATCCACGGCTGGGAAGATGCCCTGCTCGGCAATGGAGCGCTCGAGCACGATGGTGGCGTCCAGGTGCGCAAAGGTGGTGGCAGGGGCCGGGTCGGTGAGGTCGTCGGCAGGCACGTACACAGCCTGGAACGAGGTGATGGAACCCTCGTGGGTGGACGTGATGCGCTCCTGCAGGGCGCCCATCTCCGCTGCCAGCGTGGGCTGGTAGCCAACCGCGCTGGGGGCCCGCCCAAGCAGGGCCGAGACCTCCGAACCCGCCTGCGAGAAACGGAAGATGTTATCGATGAAAAGGAGCACATCCTGGTGCCTCTCGTCCCGCAGGTACTCCGCAATGGTCAGGGCCGAGAGCGCTACCCTCAGCCGGGCGCCCGGGGGCTCGTTCATCTGGCCATACACCAGGGCGACCTTGGACTTCAGCGGGTCCTTGCTGTCGATCACCCCCGCACTGCGCATCTCGTGGTAGAGGTCGTTCCCTTCCCGGGTGCGCTCGCCCACACCGGCAAACACCGAGAGCCCGCCGTGCTGCTTGGCGATGTTGTTGATCAGCTCCATGATGACCACCGTCTTGCCCACGCCGGCGCCGCCGAAGGCCCCCACCTTGCCCCCCTTGAGGAAGGGGCAGATCAGGTCGATGACCTTGATCCCCGTGGTCAGCACTTCGGGCCGGGTGGCCTGGCTGGTCAGCGGCGGGGGCAGACGGTGAATGGGCAGGCGCCCGGCAGCCTGGATGGGCCCAAGCTCATCCACAGGGTCGCCGGTCACGTTCAGGATGCGGCCCATGACCCCCTCTCCGACCGGCACCGTGATGGGCTGGCCGGTCGCCCGCACCTCCAGGCCCCGGCGCAAGCCATCGGTGGGGCCCATGGCAACGCAACGCACCCAGTTGCCGCCGAGGTGCTGCTGGACCTCGAGCGTCAGGTCTGCCGCCTGGCCCAAGCGGGTCTGTGTCGACACCAGCAACGCTTCGTAGAGGCGCGGCAGTTCCACCACCTGGGCGAACTCCACGTCCACCACCGGCCCGATGAGCTGCACGATGCGGCCGATTCCCATGACCGTTGTCCTTTCTGCCGCCACACCGCGGACCGCCGCGGGGGCATCCGCGCCAAGCTCAGCCGCGAAGGGCCAGGGCGCTGCTGATCTCGATCAGCTCGCCGGTGATCGCTGCCTGCCGCAGTTTGTTGTACTCAAGCGTCAGCTCGCGCACCAGTTCGTGGGCGTTGTCCGTGGCGCTCTTCATGGCCACCATGCGGGCGCTGTTCTCACTGGCGCGTGACTCGAGGATGACCTGGTACATCTGGAAGTCGAGGGCCAGGATCAGCAGGGGCTGCAAGACCGCCTCGATGCCTGGCTCGAAGGTGAAATCGACGCACCCCCCCAGACGGTCCACCGGCACGGTCTCTGCGGCCGCTTCGTCGTGGCGGCCGTCGATGGCCCCGTCCATGATCAGGCTGCAGCATTCCCGGATCGGCAGAAACGACCGGCGCCGGGGTTCCTGCCGGAGCGTCGAGATGAAGTCGCTGTAGACCAGTTCCGCACGGTCGATATCACCGTCCAGGAAGAGGCCCGAGACAAAGCGGCTGACCGTGCGGGCCATCCCCATCAGGTGCGTCTCGTTCCAGGCAAACTCGGCGATGAGCCGCAGACGCATGCGGCTGATGGCCTGAGCCCCTTTTCGCCCCACGGCCACGAAGACCGTGTGCTCCGGGTCATACTGGCGGAGCTCCCGCGCTAGGTTGCTGTTGAGGGCCCCGCAGAGGCCCTTGTCGCTGGACACCACCACCACGGCCGCCGTCCGGGCTGGCCGCTCGTCCATCAGGGCATGGTGGACCTGGGCGCGGGTGCTGCTGACCTCGCGCAGGATGTTTCCGAGGAGGGTCGCATAGGTCCGGCCCTGAACGGCGGCCTGCTGGGCCTTCCGCATCTTGGCGGCAGCCACCATCTGCATGGCACGCGTGATCTGGGCGGTGTTGTTCACCGACCGGATGCGCCGCCGGATGTCGCGCAGGCTGGCCATGGTACCCTTACCCCGCGGTAGCGGCGAAGTCCTTCACGGCGGCCCCCAGGCTGGCCGTCAGCGCCTCGTCCAGGGCCTTCTGCCGCCGGACGGCCGCCAGCAGATCCGCACGGCGGTGCAGGAAGTACTCCACCATCTGCGCCTGTCGGGCCTTCAACTTGGTCACGGGAGCGGCGTCAAAGGCACCGTTCTGGACCGCCCATAGCAGCACCACCTGCAACTCCATGGGAACGGGGTGCCCGACGGGCTGCTTGAACAGCTCCACAATCCGCTTACCACGTTCGAGTTGCGCCTGCGTCTTGCGGTCCAGATCGCTGCCGAACTGGGCAAAGGCAGCCAGCTCGCGGAACTGCGCCAGATCGAGCTTCGTACGCCCCGCTACCTGCTTCATCGCCTTGGGCTGAGCGGCGGAACCGACCCGAGACACCGAGATGCCCACCGAGATGGCCGGGCGCACGCCCTGGTAGAAGAGGTCGGTCTCCAGATAGATCTGGCCATCGGTGATGGAGATGACGTTGGTGGGGATGTAGGCCGACACGTCCCCGGCCTGCGTCTCGATGATCGGCAGGGCGGTCAGCGACCCGCCCCCGGCGGCTTCCGAAAGCCGGGCGGAACGCTCGAGCAGACGGCTGTGCAGGTAGAACACGTCGCCCGGGTAGGCCTCGCGCCCGGACGGCCGCCGCAACACCAGAGAGACCTGCCGGTAGGCCACCGCGTGCTTGGACAGGTCGTCGAAGATCACCAGCGCGTCCATGCCACGGTCCATGAACCACTCGCCGATGGCGGCCCCGCTGTACGGCACGAGGTACTGCATGGTCGCCGACTCCGCGGCCGTGGCCGAGACCACGACGCAGTGGGCGAGCGCCCCGGCGTCGTCCAGAAGCTTGACGGTCTGGGCCACGCTGGCCTGCCGCTGGCCGATGGCGACGTAGATGCAGTGCACCGGCCGGTAGTCGGTCTCCCCATCCGCCTCGGCCGCGCGGTTCAAACGGGCCTGGTTCAGGATCGCGTCCACCGCGATGGCTGTCTTGCCCGTGGAGCGGTCCCCGATGATCAACTCGCGCTGACCGCGGCCGATGGGGATCATGGCGTCGATGGCCATGATCCCCGTCTCCAGCGGCTGGGTGACCGAGCGGCGCTGCACAATCCCGGAGGCGACGCGCTCGACGGGGTAGAAGGTGTCCGTCTTGACCGGTCCCTTGCCGTCCAGGGGCCGGCCCAGGGCATCCACCACCCGCCCCAGCAAGGCCCGGCCCACGGGGACTTCCAGCAGCCGGCCGGTCGTGGTCACGGTCTGGCCTTCGCGGATCCCCGAGGCGTCGCCGAGGATAACCGCTCCGACCTCCGACTCTTCCAGGTTGAGGGCCAGGCCCATGACCCCATCGCCGAAGTCCAGCATCTCGCTGAGGCGCGCCTCCGTGAGGCCCTCGATGCGGGCGACGCCATCGCCGATCTCCCGCACCGTCCCGGTCTCACGACGCCCGACCCCCAGGGCCGCGCCGCGGATGCGCTCTTCGAGTTCCAGCAGGATGTCTTTCATCGTCCGTCATCCGTCCGTCTGAAGGGCGGGTCCGGCACACCGGCAGCGCCGCGAGGCGGTGGCCTGGGTCCCGGGAGTGCGCCCTCATTCGTCCAGCAGTGCCGACCCGAGCCGCTCAAGCCGGCCTCGGATCGAGCCGTCGTATACGGTGTATCCGATCTGGGCCTGGATCCCGGCCCCCAGCGCGGGGTCAACGGCGAAATCCACCGACGTCACCCGGGAACGGCTCGCGGCCACCGCGGCCACGACGGCCGCGCGCCGTTCCTGGCTCAGCGGCTGCGCGCTCTCCACCCGGGCATGGTGCCGCCGGTTGAAGCGCCGCAACCGCTCGCCCAGTGCGGCCAGCACCGCCAGACCGCCGCGCTCAGGATGCTCCATCAGCCGCTCGACCGCCACCTGCAGGGCCTCGGGCTCCAGCGTTCCGTCCCGCTGACAGACCAACCAGATGCGGCGTGCGGTGCGGCGATGGCTCTCGCGTGGTCTCATGGTCCGACTCGGAAGCTACGCCCGCAGGACCGTGCCTCAGGCGCTCCAGAGGGTTTGGTGTTCGGTACTCAGTGGTCAGTGGTCAGTGTTCGGGGTCCGGCGTTCGGCGTTCGGGGTTCGGGCTTGATCCTCAGGACTCGCATGGTGCGCCTTCAGCCTGGGCAGGCTACGGCCCGACCGGGGCCGCACCCGCGGTTCAGGCCACCAGCCCTTCCAGGCCTTGCTCGCAGATCCGGGCCTGGTCCGCCGGGGTCAGGACCTTGCCCGTGACGGCCGCCGTGGCCTGGAGCACCAGCCCGCCCAATTCCTGGCGCAGTTCGGTACGCACGCGGTCGCGTTCCTGAACGGCGTCGTCGTGGGCCTTGGCGAGAATGCCGGCGGCGGTTTCCTCGGCCCGCCGGCGCTCACGGTCCGCCAGCGCTGCGGCAGCCTCCCGGGCCTCCCCGACAATGCGGTCCGCCTCGGCCCGGGCCGCGTCGAGGACCTTGCGCCTCTCGGCCTCGGCGGCCGCCCGTTCGGCGCGCACCCGCTCGGCGTCCGCAAGACTGTCGGCGATGCGCTTGCGCCGCTCATCCAACAGGCGCATCAGGGGCTTGTAAGCGAACTGCCGGAGGAGCAGTGCCAACAGCAGGAAACTGACCGCCTGAGCGATCAGCCCGGGCCAGTTGACCCCGAACTGCTCGGCCGTCTGCCGGACCATCTCGGTAAGCCCACCAGATGCCTCCGGTACGCCGTGGCCAGGTAGTGCCGCCATGGGCAGAAACCTCCGCCTGGAAACCGCTCTGCAGGCCGCCGGCGGGCGGCGCACCGGGCCTCGGCCCGGCACGCGCCCGCACCACCGACGGCGTCGAGGTGACGCCTCACTTCACGAGGAAGATCACGTAGAACACCAGGGCCTCGGCAAAGGCGATGGCCAGGACCGACTGGACCAGCACCTTGGTCGCCGCCCCGGGGTTGCGGCCGACCGCCACCACCGCAAACGAACCGATCGCGCCGATGCTCATTGCCACGGTGACCGCAGTCAGGGTGATGTGCCACTTGTCCATGGTTCGTCTTCTCCGCCGGATGGGTGGTTTCTTTTTGGCGGGCTTCCTGAGTCGCCCGGCAGGATCGCGTTTCAGTGCGGCCCGGCGGCCGCGGGTTCGCCGATGGGGTGAACGGCAGCGCCCTCTTCGGCATGCTCGCAGCTCAGCATGGTGAAGATGGCGGCCAGCAGGGTGAACACCGAGGCCTGGATGAACCCCACGGCCAACTCGATCACGTAGAACGGCAGGGGCATGACCCAACTCAGGGCCGGGAACTGGTGCAGGATGGTCTCCAGCATCGTCTCGCCGGCAAAGATGTTGCCGAACAGGCGCAGGCTCAGGGAGATGGGCCGGAAGGCGATGGAGATGACCTCCAAGACCCCCGCAGCCAGGAAGATGCCCCCAATCACCAGACCCAGGATGCCCTGGGTGCCGCCCTTGGGCCCAAAGAGGTGCCAGAGGAAGCCCTTGAGCCCTTGCTCCTGCAGCGACCACACCAGCCAGCATACCATGAACAACATGGCCATGCCGAAGGTCATGTTCAGGTCGGCGTCGGCCCCGCGCAGCAACGGCCGCGTGATGGCCATGCCATGCTCCGACGGGACCCCCCAGCCGATGGTCCCGAAGCCTGGCAGCAGCCCCGCCCAGTTGGCCGTGAGGATGAACAGGAAAAGCGTCGCCAGCACCCAGAAGGTCTTCCGCGTCAGGCGGTCGCCCATCAGGCTGGAGAGGAAACCGAAGAGGCCGTCGAGAAGGACCTCGAGGAGCCCCTGTAGTCGACCCGGCACCAGGCTGGCCCGGCGCACCGCGATCTGCGTCAGCAGAATGACCAGCAGAGCCACCAGCCAGCAGGCCACCATCGAGTTCGTCACCGGCAGACCAAAGACATCACCCAACCGGACGGCGTGCAGCGGCAACCCCTCGGCAGCCTCGGCCGAACCGGCCGCCAGGGCCTTCCCGCCGGCCATGGCCAGGGCGACACCCAACCAAGCGAACCATTTGGAGGACACGATCATACGCGATCCAGACGCTGACCCACAGGCGGCCCAAGTCCAGAGCCCTAAGGGCAGCCTGACCCAAAAACTCAAAATATAGCGCCTGACAATCGGAAGACAACGGCCGACGGAGCGAAAGCGTGGCCGCTCCGCAGCGCCTGCCGCCGACAGCGGCGCGTGCCGTGCGACCCGCGCCCGAGCCACCGTGAGAGATGCTATACTGTTGGCGGGCCGGAAGACTGGCCCCCGTAGCGCCGCGACGCCGAGGTGTGACCATGCGCGCCCTGGTCATGGCGGACCTGGATGAAGGGAAATGGCCGTTCGGCGCCTGGGCCGTCGACCTGATCATCGCCTGCGGTGACCTCTACGACCAGGCCATTCTCGGCGCCGCCGAAGCCTGCTGTTGCCGGACGGTGCTGGCCGTGCGCGGGAACCACGACCTGCCGCAGCCCTTCCCCGCTCCCATCCGCGACCTCCACGGCCGCGTGGCCGAGGTGCTCGGCCTCAGGTTCGGCGGCTTCAACGGGTCCTGGAAGTACAAGCGTAAGGGGCACTTCCTCTATGACCAGGACGAGGCCGCCTGCGCCCTGGCCGCGCTGCCGCCGGTGGATGTGCTCGTGACCCACAACTCACCCTATGGGATCCACCAGCGCGATGCGGACATCCACCAGGGGTTCCTTGGCCTGAACCAGTACGTGGAGCGAGTCAGGCCGCGGCTGCTGATCCACGGGCACCAGCACCTGAACCGGGAGACGCTCGTGGGCCCCACCCGCGTGGTCGGCGTCTTCGGCTGGCGCGTGCTGGAGCTCTGACGCGATCCGCCCCATTCTTCCCGTTCTTCCCATTCCCCCCATTCCTCCCATCACGCACTACACGTGGTGTCCGGACGCGTGGACACCGACCCTCGGAACGCTATCTTACGTCCGTCTGGACAACGTGCGGCCGGGCCCCTGGGCGCCCGGTCGAGGCGGTTTCGCAGTGCGATGCCGACCCGGTCCGACCCGGTCCGACCCAGGGCGGGACCTGCGTTGCGTGTCCCGCAGGTGGCATAGGAGAGCATGGTAGCGATGCACACAGAACGGCAGTCGGCACAGGGAGTTCGGGAAGGCCTGGGCAGATGGCTGGGGGGAATGGTTGGCGCCCTGGGACTGCTGGTGTTGCCGCTGTCCCTGGCGGCCCAGACGGGGCCCTTCACGGTGACGTTCTCCGCCGGCCCCAATGGGGCCCTGAGCGGCGCGACGGTGCAGAGCGTCTATACCGAGGTCCCGGGAGCGCCCGTCACGGCTCTGCCCGAGACCGGTCATCACTTCGCGCAGTGGACCCAGGCTGGTGTTCCCTACAGCACCGAGAACCCGCTGACGCTGACCGGCGTGACAGCCGATCTGGACCTGACCGCCGAGTTCGCGGTGGATACCTTCACCGTCCAGGTCGCGGCCGGTGCGCACGGCACGATCAGCGGCCCCGCGGCGCAGACGGTGGCTGTGGGTGATAACGCGGCGCCGGTCACGGCGACGGCCGAGGCGGGATGGCATTTCCTGCACTGGACCTTCGAGGGGGCCCCCTACAGCACCCAGGACCCCCTCACGGTGGTGAACGTGAGTGCCGACATGACCCTGACCGCCGAGTTCGCGGTGGACACCCACACGGTCCGCTTCCAGGCCGGCCCGGGCGGCGCCTTGGCCGGTGATGCCCTTCAGACCGTGGAGCACAGCGGTAGCAGTATGCCCGTAGCAGCCCTGGCTGACCTGGGCTACCATTTCGTGCGCTGGACCTTCGACGGCGCGGGGAGCAGCACGGACAACCCCCTGACCGTGGCGGGAGTGGTGGCCGACGTGCTGGTGGCGGCCGAGTTCGCCGTCAACACCTACACGGTCTCCTTTGCGGCGGCTGAGGGGGGCGCGGTGCAGGGGGTCACTCAGCAGACTCTCGTCCAGGGCGGCACCACCAGCGCCGTCACGGCGGTCCCCGGGGACGGCCACCACTTCGTCGGCTGGGTGCTGGCCGGGCTGGGCTACAGCACCCAGAACCCCCTCACGGTCAGCGGTGTCACCGCCGACATGGCCCTCACCGCCGAGTTCGCCCTCAACCCCTATACCGTCACCTTCGAGGCCGGCGCCAACGGCGGTCTCACGGGCGCGACCGTCCAGGTTGTGCCCCATGGTTCCGGCACCTCGCTGGTTTCGGCGGTCCCCGACACCGGACACCACTTCGTGCGCTGGCTGGTGGGGAATGCCCCCTACAGCATCGAGAACCCCATCGCCGTGGCAGCGGTGACCACCGACATGGCCCTCACCGCCGAGTTCGCCCTCAACACCTACTCGGTCACCTTCCTCGCGGCAGCCAACGGGGCCCTGGCAGGGACCCCGGCACAGACCGTCCCGCATGGGGTCAACGCCAGTCCCGTGGCCGCGGTGCCGGCAGTGGGCTACCACTTCCGCCAGTGGCTCCAGGACGGGGCCCTGTTCAGCACCGACAACCCGCTGACCCTGAAGAACGTCACGGGGGACATGATCCTCACCGCGGAGTTCGAGATCAACACCTACACGGTCACCTTCATCCCAGGGCCCCACGGCGGCCTGGCCGGGACGCCCACGCAGCGCCTTGCCCACGGGAGCGGAACCACTGCCGTCACGGCCGTGCCCAACACGGGCTACCACGTCCTGCGCTGGGCCCTCGGCGGGGTCCCGTACGCCACCTCCCCGACCATCATGATACCAGCCGTCACCTCGGATATGGCCCTCACCGCCGAGTTTGAGATCAACAGCTACACGGTGCGCTTCACGGCCGGTGCGAACGGCTCCCTGACCGGCACGCCGGTCCAGATCCTGACCCACGGAAGCACGGCCCTGCCGGTCACGGCCGAACCGGCGGTAGGGTACCACTTCCTGCGCTGGACCCTGGGCGGCGACCACTTCAGCACGGGCAACCCCCTGGTGGTCGCCAACGTGACCTCTGACATGGCCTTGACCGCCGAGTTCGAACTGAACGTCTACCCGGTCAGCTTCACGCCGGCAGCCAACGGCAGCGTCGCTGGCGCCCCGGCCCAGATGATCCCCCACGGCAGCAACGCCGAGGCGGTCACGGCGGTCCCCGCCACCGGCTACCACGTCCTGCGCTGGACCCTGGGCGGGGAGGAGTACAGCCTCGACAACCCCATCAATGTCCTGAATGTCACCGCTCCCATGGCCCTGGTGGCTGAGTTCGAGATCAACAGCTACACGGTGACCTTCCTCGCAGACGCCCATGGCGCCGTGGTCCCGGCCGCTGTGCAGGCGGTCACCCATGGCAGCAGCGCGGGGCCGGTGCTGGCGGAACCGGCCGTCGGCTACCACTTCCTGCGCTGGACCCTGGGCGGGGCCCTCTTCAGCACGCAGAACCCGCTGACCGTGGGGAGTGTGGTCGGTGACATGACGCTGACCGCGGAGTCCGAGATCAACATCTACACGGTCCGTTTCCTGGCGGCTGCCCATGGCCGCCTCGTCGGTGAGACGACCCAGCAGATCGCTCATGGCAGCAGTACGACCCCGGTCGAGGCCATCGCCGATCTGGAGTTCATGTTCGCCCTGTGGAACGACGGCTTCGCCATCAACCCCCGCGTGGTCAGCAATGTCACCGGCGACCTGACGCTGACGGCCCAGTTCCGCGCGGCCAACGCGGTGTCGCCGGCGGGAGCCTTCCTGGCCCGCGTGAATGCCGAGGACGTGGCTGCCGGCCTCGGCCTGTGGGACCTCTCCGGACACTACCAGACCCAGGTGGCCACGGCGGCCCTCACCCTGGACATCGTCCACGACACCAAGGGCAAGATCACGGGTACCGGGACTCTGGCCACCGCCGCCAAGGATGGCGAGGGCATCGCCATCCCCGTCGCCGTCAAGGGCAGTGCCCGCGGCTCCGGCGGCGCCGTGACCGTGCTCCTCACCGCCGCCGGCAGCCACACCGGAACGCCTGCGGAGCCCGGGCTCAAGGCGAGCGCGTCCGTGACCATGAACCTGGCCCTCGACATCAGCCACCGCCGCCTGCTCGGGGCTGCCGTGCTGAGCCAGAAGGTCGGCAACTCCGCCCTCCGAACGCCAGCCTACTGCGAACTCGACATCCCCCAGAACACGGATGGTTCCTACGAGATCCTGTTCCAACTCGTGCAGGCCGGGACCCGCATGACCGGCACCGCGGTCCTGACCCTCTCCAACGCGGCGGACTACCTCTTTGCCGTGAAGGGGACCTACCCCGGCGACGCCTGCGTGCTCGCCCTGACCGGGCACAAGACCGACCCGCCCGCCAAGGGCATCCGCATCAGCGCCACCATCCGCACCCTGGAAGGCAACGCGGCCCACCTCGATGCCATGACCGCCACCGGCTACGGACAGACGGTCAGCCGGTGAGGCCGCACCCGATGCGGCGCCCAGAGCCATCCCGGGGACCCGTCGGCAGGCTCTGGCTGTAGGGCCAAAGTCCGTTCGGCCCAAGGGTCCCCATCGGAGTGGGGACCTACAGGTGCAGGCCCGGACCCGCCGCCCCGCAGGCCGCGATCCTGGCCCCCCCCCCAAGGGGCGCTGGCAGGCCGTTGACACGGTTTGCCGCAGCCGGTATACTCCAGACGCTGGGACGCGCCTGTGGAGAACGGCCGGGGTAGCCGTCCGCAGTCGCCAAGGAGTGCGGCATGGCTACCTACCACGGTCTGAACACACCGCCGAAACCCGACTGGCACGCCCTGGTCGACGTCATCCGGCGCGCAGGGACCCCGAAGCGCGTCCACCACATCGAACTCTTCCACGATGGCGAAGTGGCCCAGGCCATCGCGGACCGGTTCGGCCTCCTGCCAGGGACCCCTCCCGGTGACCCCTGGTACGTACAGCGCCGGACCATCGCCGTGAACCGCTTCCTCGGTTTCGACTACGTCCGGGCCGGCCTCGTGGGCCAGGTCTGGCCCTTCAGGCGGGGCGTCACCGAGGACACGGCGGCCCTGAGACGCACCGGCGGCCGCGGCTACATCGACGAACACACGGGCCCCATCACCACGTGGGAGGAGTTCGAGCTCTACCCTTGGCCGGACGCCGCTGCGCCGGACGCCGAGCGCGATCTCGAATGGTACTCGGAGAACGTGCCCGAAGACATGTGCCTCATCGGCTCTGGGGTCACCGGCCACCTCGCAGAGTACCTGACCTGGCTCATGGGCTACGAGACCCTCTGCTTCGCCCTGAACGACCAACGTGATCTGGTGGAGGCCATCGCCCGCCGCCTCGAGGCCTACTTCGCCGCCTGCGCGGGCCGCATCCTGGCCTTCGACCGGGTGCAGGTGCTCTGGGGCAGTGATGACATGGGCTTCCGCGGTGGCCTGATGATCTCCCCGGACGATACCCGAGCGCTCATCCTGCCCGGCCATCGCCTGCTGGCCCAGATGACCCATGCGACGGGCAGACCCTACCTGTTGCACTCCTGCGGAGATCTGGCGGACATCGAGGAAGACCTCATCGAGGATGTCCGCATCGATGCCAAGCACAGTTTCGAGGACACTATCGAGGACGTCCGCCAGGCAAAGGCCCGCTGCGGTGACCGCATCGCCCTCCTCGGCGGCATCGATGTGGACTTCCTCTGCCGCGCCGACGAAACCGCCATCCGCCAACGCGTCCGGGAGACCCTGGATGTCTGCCACCCCGGTGGCGGCTACTGCCTCGGAACCGGCAACAGCGTCGCCAACTACATCCCTCTGGACCACTACCTCACCATGGTCGACGAAGGCCGACTGTACGGACGGTGAAACCCGAAATCCGAAACCCCAAATCCGAAATCCGAAACCCCAAATCCGAAATCCGAAACCCCAGATCCGACACCCGGAACCCGAAGCCCGGAACCCGAAGCCCGAACTCGGCCTCCCATGCCCACTCATCCCTCCGCCGCCCTCACCCGTCCTGACCGCGTCGCCCTGACCAGCAGTCTCTTCCTGGACCGTTTCCGGCTGAACCGGAACTACGTGGCCAGCCTCCGGACCGAGAACCTGCTGCAGAACTTCTACCTGGAGGCCGGACTGCGCCAGTGGAGCCAGCGCTGCAGCCTCAATGGCGGGACCGACAACGGCGATGACCGGCACTGGGGCTGGGAGGCCCCGAGCTGCCAGATCCGAGGCCACTTCCTCGGCCATTGGCTCTCGGCCGCAGCCCGCGTCTGGCACATGACCGGTGAGGCGGAGATCAAGGGCAAGGCCGACGCCGTGGTCGACGAGCTGGAGGCCTGCCAGAAGAAGAACGGCCGGGGATGGTGCAGTCCCGTCCCGGAGAAGTAAATGGACTGGCTGGCGGGGGGTACTCCCACCTGGGCTCCCCACTACGTCCATCACAAGACGCTGATGGGCCTGATCCACATGGCCAGCTTTGCCGACAGCCGCAAGGCCCTCGGCGTCGCCGACCGCTCTGCGGACTGGTTCCATCGCTGGTCGGCCCCGTTCTCCCGCGAGCACATGGACCGTATCCTCGACGTCGAGACCGGCGGCATGCTCGAGTGCTGGGCCGACCTCTACGGCCTCACGGGCGAGGCCAAGTGCCTGGACCTCATCCGGCGCTACGACCGCCCACGGCTCTTCGAACCCCTCCTCGCCGGCCGGGACGCCCTCACCAACATGCACGCGAACACCACCGTCCCCGAGGCGCATGGCGCGGCTCGCTGTTACGAGGTCACGGGCGAGGAGCGCTGGCGCCGCATCACCGAAGCGTACTGGCGCTGGACGGTCACGGAACGCGGGTGCTTCTGCACCGGGGGCCAGACGGCCGGGGAGGTCTGGACACCGCCCTTCGAGTTCGCCGCCCGCCGCCGCGACAAGAACCAGGAACACTGCGTCGTCTACAACATGGTCCGCCTGGCCGACTTCCTCTTCCGCTGGAGCGGGGCGGCTGAGTTCGCCGACTACACCGAGCGGAACCTCTACAATGGGTTCCTGGCCCAGCAGCACCCCGGCACAGGCCAGATCACCTACTGGCTACCCCTGGACGCCGGCGCCCGCAAACGCTGGGGCCACCCGGCCTGAGACTTCTGGTGCTTCCACGGTTCGCTGGTGCAGGCACACAGCCTCTACGACAGCCCCATCGCCTATCGTGCCGGCGACGACCTCACCATCGCCCAGTCCATCCCCGCCGAGATCAGGACCCCCGTGGCCGGCACCGAGGTCAGCCTCCGCCTGGACAATGACCACCGCAACACCGGCTCGGCCGGCGACAACTCCAGCGCCGCCGGAGCCCGCCACCGGCCCGCGGCCGGGAGTGGGGCCGTTGGCTCGGTGGCTACCGCACCGTGGGCCAGCCCACCGGTATCCGCTTCAGGCCCCTCTACGAGATCGTGGACGAGCCCTACACGGTCTACTTCCCGATCCAGGAGTGACCGCTCGTCGGGGGAGCGGGGCCCTCGGGAGGCGTTCGCCCCACCCCTGACGTCTTGCTTTCCCGGCAAGCCGTCCTGGCGGCCCGTCGGATGACGTAGACACCAACGGGAGCGCTGCGGCGAAGCCGTAGGTCTCCCGTCTATCGGAGCTTCCGTCACTGGCGGACGACGGCCAGTGAAGGAAGATCCGTCAGATCTCGACCTCCCGGCCGCACTCGTGGCTGCGGTACAGGCCGTCGAGGATGCGCTGCACGATCAGGCTCTGCTCCGGCGGCACCGGCGAGGTCTCGCCCTTGAGGACCGCCCGGGCAAAGGCCACGATCTCGGTGTGGTGCCCGTCGGCACGGTCGTCCGGGAAGGTGAGCTGCTCGTCCGTCAGACAGCCGGCCTTCTCGCCGTGGACCGTCAACGCCGGCCACTCGGCCCCAGCCTCGGTGCCGCACAGCACGATGCGCTGGTACTCCTTCTCCTTGATGTTCAGCAGCCAGGAGCACTCGAGCGAAAGGGCGGCCCCGTTGTCGAAGCGCACGAATCCGACCGCGAAGTCCTCCACGTCCATCAGCCCGCGGTCCCACTCGCCCCACCAGCCCCGGATGTCCTTGCGCTTGCCCAGCTTGCAGGGGGTGATGCCGCTGACCGTCACCGGGTCCGGGAAGCCCATGAAGTGCAGGGCCAGGTCCAGCGTGTGCACCCCGATATCGATGCACGGCCCGCCCCCCGAGACCGACTTCTGGATGAAGGTCGGCCGCACCGGCAGGAAACGCCGCCGGAGCAGATGCGTGCGGCAGTAGTAGACGTCCCCCAGGGCGCCGGTGTCGAGGTAGGCCCGCAGGTTCTGGCTGGCGCGCTCGAAGCGCTGGTGCTGCGCGGTCATCAGGATCCGACCGGCCTTGTTCTTCGCCGCGATCATGCGCCTGATCTCGGCCGGGGTCGGCGCCAGCGGCTTCTCGCACAGCACATGCTTGCCGGCTTTGAGCGAGTGGATCGAGATCTCGGCGTGGACCCCGTTGGGAACGCAGACATCCACGGCGTCGATATCGGCCTTCTTCAGCATCTCACGGTGGTCCAGGTACCACTGGTCCCGCGGGACCTCGAACTCGGTGCCGCGGCGCTCCAGCGCCTCGGGCAGGATGTCGCAGATAGCCACGACCTCGCACTCTGGGTAGAGCCGGTCCCAGCCGGTGAAGTGCACATGCGAGATGCCACCGCAGCCCACCAGCCCGACCCGCAGCTTCGCCCCTGATTTCGTTGTCGACTTCGCCTTCGCCATCGTCGTGTCCCCGTGTTGATGTCTGGCCAGAGGGCCGTGTGCCCTGGCTCGGCGCCACTGTAGTCCGCACGGCAGGCCCCGGCAACGCGGGGGTTGACAGGCGCCTCTTGCTGGCCTCTATTGCCCCCAGGCCGCGGACGCCGCGCTGGGCGGCGTCCCCCGCCGCGCAGAAGGCATACGGTACCATGCCCAACCCGATGATCTTTGACTGCTGGGCCTCCTACGGGCCCCATCCGTCCAAGGACCCGGAACAGCGCTGGACCCTGGAGCACCTCCTGGAAGACATGGACCAGTACGGCCTCGCCGCCGCGCTGGTCCGCCACGAACAGGTCCTGCACTACGACCCGATGCACGCCAACCGGCGCCTGGTGTCGGAGATCGCCGACCACCGCGACCGCCTCTTCCCCTGCTGGGGTGCCATGCCCCATCAGTCGGGGGACTTCCCGACGCCAGCCGTCTTCCTGCGTAGTGCCGACCGGCACGATGTCCGGGCTGTCTTCCTCACCCCCAGTACCCACGGGTACCCCGTCCATGCCGACGTCCTCGGCCCCCTCGCCAAGGTCCTGAACCGCCGGCAGATGCTGGTGCTGACGACCCTGGCCGAACTGGATGGGAACTACGAGACGGCGCTGACCTTCTGCCGCTTGCTGGACCAATGCCCAGTCATCCTCGCCGAGGCCTCCTGGGCCCAGTGGCGGCTCCTGGTCCCCATCCTCGATGCCTGCCCCAACGCCTGTGTCGAGATGAGCGCCTTCCAGGCCAACCGCTGCCTCGAGTTCTTCACCGCACGCTACGGCTCGCATCGCGTCCTCCTGGGCACTGGCCTTCCTGGCCGCAGCGGCGGCGCGGCACGGGGTCTGGTGGACTGGTCTCTGGCCAGCGACGGTACGGTGGCGGACGTGGCTGGCCTGAACCTGTGCCGCTTCCTCCGCCAGCCCCCCCCTGCCCCGCAGCCGGTCCCCGAGGACGCCGACGACCTGGTGCGCGACGCGCGCGCGGGCAGACCGCTCTCGGCCCTGGTGCTTGACGCCCACTGCCATGTCCTCGACGATGGCCTCCATGGCGCCGGCAGCCGCTATGTGATGATCAAGGGCGACAGCCTCAACATGCTCGAACTGACGCGCCGCATGGGCGTGGACGTCTCGGCCATGATGAGCTGGAGCGGCACCGTCAGCACGGACGTGGCCGCAGGCAATGTGCTGGTGGCGGCCGTCGTCCAACGCTCGCCCGAGGAGATCATCGGCCTCTCCTCTGCCGACCCGAGTCACCAGACCCAGGACGAGATCCTGGACCTGTGCGACCGGTTCCATGGCCAGCTCGGCTTCCGAGGCCTCAAGCCCTACGTGCGCAATGACGTGCCCTACAACGACCCGCGCTATGACGTCTACTGGCGCTACGCCAACGAGCACCGTCTCTACGGGCTGCTCCACACTGCCCCCAACGTCGGCGGCATGGCCGCGGTCCGCGACCTGGCCCGGCGCTTCCCCGAGGTGACCTTCCTGGTGGCCCACTCGGGCAGTTCCTGGGCCCTGGCCCGCCAGGTCGCCGACATCGCCACCGACTTCCCTAACGTCATGGCGGAGCTGACCTACACCGCGGCCGTCAACCACATCATCGAGTGGCTCTGCAGCCGCATCGGCTCTCACCGTGTGCTCTTCGGCAGCGACGCCCCCATGCGCGACCCGCGCCCACAACTGGGCTGGTGCGTGCACACTGCCCTGCCGGAGGCCGACAAACGGCTTATCGTGGGCGGCAACTTCGCCCGCATCCTGGCGCGCGGAAACCTGCCCGGCCACCGTCTCCCGGCCAGCATCCGCCGACACCGCTAGACGGGGGGACCCCGACAGGCCGGTGGGAACTGGCTGAGGAGAGAGCGGGGCGACCCGCACCGGAACCGCCACCGTTGCCGAAGCGTCGGCGGCACTCCCGGCCCCTGAGGGGTAACGGGCCGAACCGGGTCAACGAGGCCCCGCCTCCGGCTTGGCCTCGCCCCTGGTCTTGGCAACCATCGCATTGGGGCGGAATGGCTTGGCCATCTGCTCCCGGCGCGTATGCATGGTATGGAGGGTCTCTTCCGTGAAGTCGGTGTTCCACTGCGGCGGGATCATCACATCCATGAAATGGCCGATCCGTGCCGGCGCGTTGGGCAGGAACCAGACGTACTCGGGGACGTAGGTGGCGTGCCCGTCCAGGAAGAGCACCTGCCCGCCGCTCTCGTGCGACTTCATCCGCAGGGCCTCCTCCCGGCTCAGCATCACGCGCCACATCTCGGGGTGCGAGTCCATGCCGCCCCCCATCAGGTCCCACGCCAACGTGGTGGTGGACGGGCTCGGCGCCGTGGCGCCGTACTTCCTGGGGTGCTTCGCCATCGCGTGGACAGGCATGAAGTAGCTGGCGAAGAAGCTGTTGTCACCGTTCACGGTGGCGTTGTCGATGCGGCTGATCCGGTTGAGCCGGTCGGACGGGCACAACCACAGCAGGTCCAGCGAGTGGTTGATCAGCAGGCCCTCGAAGCCGTCCCAGCCCGATGGGGCCTGGCCACCGTTGTCCATCCCGTAGAAGTGTACGGCCATCCCGATCTGCCGCAGGTTGCTCAGGCAGTAGGCCCGACGCGCCGCCCGCTGGGCCTTGATGAGCGGCGGCAGAAGCAGGGTCACCAGGGTCAGGATGATCGCGGTAACCGCCATGAGCTCGATGAGCGAGAAGTGCCCCTGCCTCACGGTGCCGGGCATGGCCATCTCCACAGGCGCACACATGGCGTGGGCGCCGACGCCGTAGACTCTACCACGCTGCCGGCGGGGGGCCAATCGGGCCGGAGGCAGTCGACGGACAGATGGGCCATGACGACCGCGCCAAACGGACGCGCTTTGGGGAGCGGCTGGGTCGGGCGAAGCCCGGCCAACAGTCCCAGACAACAAGCGCCCCTGCCGGTTGGCCCCCCCCCCCGCGGTGGGCCAGAGGCGCCCTCAGGCCTGCGTCAGGTCTTGCTGGCCAGTCTTGGCCAGAACCGACTTCCAGAAGATCCCTTCTTCCGGAATGTGCTTCCTCCCCAGGGCCACCAATTCCAGGGGGATCATCACGAACTCGGTCAACCACTGGCTGATCATGAAGTCGGTGTAGCCGGCCATGGCGTTGTCCACCGCCAGAGCGCCCAGACGGTTGCCCATGATCACATCCGCGAAGCTCGGTGGCACCGACCGCAGAATGTGCCGCGGTTCGTTGGTGAAGACGCGGAACCTCTCGTCATCGACGAACACGTGTGGCAGGTCGACACTGGCCAGCCGGGGGCCCACCCGGTCGCGCAGCCTCAGCCTCAGTGCGGGATCGGTGAAGATCTCCTTCATCCTGATGTGGAGGCCTCGCGAAACCAGCTTCAAACCGGCGGAACGCAGGTCGTCGTTGACCTGCCCGTCTGGGAACCGCCCGTAGTTCGCCTTGCGATACTCCACGAACGTCGCCAGTGCCGTCTTCTCCTTGGCGGTGAGGTCGACCCTCTCCTTGTACTGGTCACTATCGATGGGAATGGCCGACTCGGCCATGACGATCATGCCATAGGGGATGATCCTCCCTTCACTGGCCACCTTCTCGGCAAACCGCCACGCCAAACCGTCAACAGAGAACCTCGCCTCGGGGATCAACGCGAAGTCGCAGGTGTTCGAGCGCGAGGCCAGGACCGCGTGACTGACCACGAAACCCGAGGCTGAGCCGAAAAGCTGCAGCACACAGACGCGGGGGTTGGAGGCCACTTCCGTGGCGAGGTGCTCGATGGTCTCGCGTGCCTTCTCCACGGCGGTCGCGAAACCAAACGACTGCCACACCCATAGGACGTCGTTGTCCATGGTCTTCGGGATCGCGACCACGGAGGTGCGGGCATCCCTCTGCCGGCAGTGCTGCGCCAACTCGTGCGCCGCGCGCATCGTGCCGTCGCCACCAATCGCATACAACACCCTGATGTTCTCACGGATGAGGGTCGTGACCATGGCGTCAAGCGTCTTCCGCCTGGCGTCCAGCGCGGGCTCGTCCTGCCCAGGCAGAAGCGCGGCGAGACGGCAGGTCTTGAGGTACGACCCCCCTTGCGTCACCACCGGCGAGATGTCGGCGACGGACAGTCTCTCGACAAATTCGGTGTTCCAGTTGCTGAGACCGAAGAAGCCGTGGTGGATGCCGCAGACGACGGTGGTCGGGGAGTAGCTCCCATGGCGACGCACGATCCCGTCGATCACCGCGCTGATCCCAGGCGCAATCCCACCCGCCACCAGAATCGCGACGTTGCCGGGAGGGGTGTGGTAGATCGTGGAACGCGGCCCGGCCTCGGGAAAGGCAAGGCGGTCCTCCAGAAGGCATCCCTGACAGCGCCCTTCCCCGTGGTACTTGCTCAGTGCCGCGGCCACCACCATGTCCGGCTTGCGACCGCGCGGGATCTCATCCGGGAAGTCCGTGGGCCAGAGGAAATCGACGCCCGTGCGGGGCGTGCCGATCTGGCCGCTGCCGATCAGATCGTTGGCCCGCGTGGCGGTGAAGTCATGCTGGCGGCTGACCGAAGGCCAGAAGGCGGGCAGGCCCTGCCGGATGAAGGCCAGCAATGAGGACATCCTGTCGAGGCGCTCAGCAGCCTCCGGTTCAGCGAGCCATTCACTCACGATCGCGGGGATCTCCTGGTACATCTGCACGATCATCTTCTCGTAGCTGAACAGCGGGCAGGCAGCAACGGGCTGCAACGGGTCCTGCCCGAACAGCAGCCACCGAAGGACCTGCTCGGCGACGCGCAAGGCCGAAGACTCGTCATAGGCCGGGACCGAAAGCGGCACAAACCCCGGATTGCTGCTCACCGCATAGACCGACTCCCACTCCGGTGCTTTGCGATTCAGGCGATCGTGCGCGGCACCGAAGTCCGCACAGAACTGCACACGCTCGGAGTTCCCCGCGTTGACATGCAGCCAGTTGTTGAGCTCTGTCCGCTGCCAACGACCGACCCCTGCCACGTGCGGGGGCCCTGCTTTGATCAGCCCCTTGTACGCAAACAGCAGGAAGACGTTGCTCTTCGCCAGGACCTGGTCGTAGCCCCCGGTCGCGATGGACTCGGTGTCCCAGCGGCTCCCCTCGTCCGCGTGGTCGCCGTTGCCGGGGACCCACTGGAATGGACTCCCTTGCAGGGTGTAGCAGAACACGTTGGGCAACGCCAACCGCTTGCCGCCGACGTCGATCTGGTAGGCGGACTGCTGTGGGAGGTAGACCCGCAGAGCCCGGGCAACGCTCTCGACGAAGGGCCAGTCCTCCCAGGCGTACGAGAGGACCAGGCGCAGCGCACGGTACCGTTTGAGGAGCGTCGTGTCGGACTTCAGGGCGTCGCCGACTTCCCGGCTGCCCGGCAACTGGTCAATGGCGTATCCCATCCTGATCCCCTTTGCGCCTGCCTTCAGGCCGACTTCACTTCAGCCGCAGTGCCCGCACCCGCTCCAGGTAGTAGCGGTAGTTGGCCAGCGGCGTTCCGGGCGTGATGAGGTGGTCCGGCATGAGCACCAGGCCGCCCTCCTTCAGCAGAGGGATGTGCCGCTGCAACTCCGCGTCGATGGCCTCCGGCCCCTTCTCCAGGGCCAGCTTGTCGTAACCCCCGAACATGCGCAACTCGCGACCAAAGCGCTTGCGGAAATGCTCTGGCGTCGCACCCCAGGTCCCAGGCTCGATGGGAAAGAGCAGGTTCACCCCCGCATCCATCCAGTTCGGCGTCAGGGGCTCCACCATGCCGTCGGAATCCAGGCCGTACAGCGACACGCCGAACTGGTCCAGTTTGGCGCGGATCTTGCGGTAGCCCTGCGCCACGCAGCGGTCGAACACCATGGGACTGACCAGCGGACCCGTCTTGCCGCAGATATCCTCCCAGCCGAAACCGCAGTCCGGCGTCACCCCGGCTGCCTTCATGCGCGGGAGCACCTGATCCAGGCCCCAGCAGGTCAGGTCGGCCAGGGTGTTCACCATGTCCGCGTAGCAGTCCGGATCGTCATACATCAGGTAGGACATGTTCTCGACGCCCATCCAATTGCGGATCCACCCCATCATCGAGGCGGTGCCCACCAGGATGGGCAGCCCGCAGGCGTTCACCTGGCGGATCTGGTCGTCCAGGTTCGCCGGCACCCGGGCAGGGTCCGGCTGCAGACGCTTCCTGTACTCCGGCCAGTCCGCCGCCGTCTTGAGCGTGAACCCCATGTAGTGCGGAATGCAGCTCCGGTTTTTCCAGGCCTGCTGGATGACACCGTCGGTGGCGCGAAAGATGCGGTACTCATCCGTCTCCGAGAGAGTCTCCTCAGCGAACTCCGGCAGCAACCCGAGGTTTGCCCCAACGCCAGTCCACATCGGGATCGTCCCCAGGAACTGGTGGATGTCGGCCTTCTCCGGCAGGCCCTCCTGCTTCCAGCGCTCCATGGTCTCCGGCCAGCCGGTCCAGTGGATCACCGGCATACGGTCGAAGTCGCCGTAGTGCATGATGTTCTGCCAGAGCTCGCGCGGGGTCATGGTCTCTCTCCTGGCCAAGGGCTGCCGACAGACAGACGCCGGGGCTGCTACCGACCGTAGCTTACTGCGGCAGAGAGGCCGACGCCAGGACGGCCGCCGGGGAGGCCAAGGCCCGGCGCGGGCCAGCATCCCCCGGGATCCGTCGGAGCCGTCAGACCCGCCGGATCGGTCAGACCCGTCCGCCCAGCCTGCCGTCAGGCACGCGGCGAGGCCGTCTTCTACCGGCCGTTCGCGGCCAGGGCGGCGCGGACTCCCGCGGGGCTGCCGTCGCCCAGCGTCTCCCCGAGGGCCTTCAGGCCGGCCGGCAGTCGCGCGTACAACTCACCCAGGCGGGCCGCCCCGGCGTCGTTGGTCGCAAAGGCGCCCAGACCCAGCAGCACATCCGCACGTTCAGCCTCGGGGTAATCGAGCTGGTTGCCGTCGACCTCGGTCTCAGCGCCCTGCAACCGCACCTTCAGCGCGCGCCAGGGCTCGCCACGCCACCGCCGCATGAGCCGTTCGAGCTTGGCCGCGGTGAGCTGCCCGACCGTCACGCCCCGCGCTTCGGCCCAGATACGGAAAGGCTCATGGTCCACCGCCCAGTGGTACTTGAAGTGCCCGACGTCGGGTCCCGGTGGCCCCTCGTCGATGACCACGACGCTCCAGACCTTCTCCTTGCTGAACGGCAGCGTGAGCGGCTTCGGCGGCGCCGCGGGGGCCCCACCCGTCACCCGCCGTACCGGGTCGGCGATGGGCGGCAGCCGGAACACCTCGCGACGCTCCTCCGGCAAGGCCCCGAGCAGCGTCCGCTGTCCGTCGACGCCAGGGAAGCGTTCCGCCAGGCCCAGGCTGAAACCGGCTGGGAAAAGACTGGCGTCGATGGGCTGCACCAGGTCCGCGCTGACCTGGTTGATGGGCACCAGCATGTCGGCCGTCGAGAAGACGACCAGCGTCGGGGCCGTGATCGTGTCGAGATGCCCCAGGGGCGAGACCGCCAGATAGGCCGGGCTGTCGAAGGGCACCCCGTAGAGCTGCCGCGACTGCTCGGCGATGCCCCCCACCAGCAGCACCACCGGCAAGGCCGCTTTGCCTCCTCCCGCCGGCGCCCCCGCCATGGCCTGGTGCTGGGCGATGTAGGCCGCGTTGTAGCCCCAGTGAACCGGTGGCACGTCCGGCATGGCCCACACCAGCGGGAAAGCTTCCGCGGCCAGCATCAGCGTCATCCAGCCGCCGGCACTGCCGCCCTGGATCGATACACGCAACGGATCCACACAACCCAGTCGCCGGGCGGCGTGCAGAAGGGCGCGATCCAGATTCGGACCGCGGCCCAGCGGGTTGAGCGGGTCGGCGTGGGGGGTGCTGACCGCGTAGCCCTTGGCCAGCAGCCCTGCGGCACCCCCTGCATCGAGCTCGTAGCCAGCCACGTGCAGCAGCGGCACCCGCCGCGCCGGGTCGTCCCTCACCTCCGGCGGCAGGAAAATGCGGGCCTGGCCGGTGGCATCCTTCCCATCCAGGCCGGGGTAGCAGAACTCGACGGTGACACAGCCTCCCAGCCGCCCCCCGACATCCACCTCCGTCGCGTCGAGACGGCGCAGGCGGTGGTCCAGACGGTCCGGCGCCCCCGTGTGCGGGAACCACTCTGCGAGCCACTCCGGCGCCGGGGCTGGGGCCTCGGGGCCCACGTCCTTCGCCAGGGCGAGTGTCCCCCAACCCTTGGCGTGGTCCGCATCGCCGCCGAAGAGCCCGCCGATCTCGGTCTCGGCCAGGGTCTGGCTGAAGCGGTCGGCGTAGGCCAGGTTGAAGCGCAGGACATCCCCGGGTGCCGCCGCTATGTCGTAGCGGTCTCCCGAGCGCAGGGGGACCTGCCACTCGACGAAGTACTCGCCGCCAGTGCCCGTGGCCCGCCAGCGCATGGTGGCCTTGCCATCGCGCTGAACGTCGTCGGCGTCCTTCCCCGGGGAGAGGAAGTGCTTGTCGGCGTCCATGCCCGGCAGGACCACCCGACGGTCATCGCCCTCGGCCAGTTCCTCCCCCCGGCAGAAAGCGAGGATGGCGAAGTCGGCCACTACCGGCGACATCTGCATGTCCCGCCCCGCGTCGGGCACGCGAAAGGCCACGTAGAGGCTCGCCGAGGAGTTCATGAACCGGACTTCGGCATGGCGCGCAGGACGCGCTTCGCCCTTCGCCGTGCCCAAGGCCAGGTCGAACTCCGTGCGGACAGCCCCCCCCCACTCGCCGGGACTGTCCACGCCATCCACCCGCGGCGCGACCTTGCAGGGCCCTGCCGTGTAGCTGGCTGTCGGCGCCTGCCCCCGGGCAGAGCGGACCGCGAGCCCGCAGACCAGGACGCAGAGGACCATCGAGGCAATTCTGGACATGGGGTGAGGCCCTTCAGGACAACCGCAGGGGCGCATCGCGGTAGGCGACAGGCCGGCCCGGCGCCTGAGGGGCCCGCCCTGCGCGGGAAAGCACCGCCTCACCGCGCCTTGGCCGGCGGCGCGGGTACCGGCGGAGCCGCTGGCGCCGCCTTGCCGCCGCCGGCGGCAGACTTCAGCATGTTCAGGGTCCCCTCGGTCATGTCCATCACCTGCGCCCCAGGCGGCGGGGTGAAGGTGAACTGGCTATCCGGGTAGTCCTTGTTCAGCACGATGTTGCTGAAGGTCTGCGACATGGCCTCCTTGCCCTCTTTGTCCAGCATCACCAGTTTGCGCGTCAGCCCGTCCGTGGCCGCCACCCAGACCTGTACCTTGGCCGGCATGAACGGCATCTGGGCCTGCGGGGTGGCCTGCGCCGCCTTGGGCATCGCGCCCTCAAACACGTACACCTCCACGCCGCCGACGTCCTCCACCCGCAGGAGTTTCATGCTCTCCTTGTCGAGCATCTGCAGAGGGTTGGTCAGGTCGGAGGCCCCCGCGCCCCCGGACAGACCTGCAGCGGCCCCCGCGCCCCCTCCTGCCGCCGCCGTCACCCTGGCCATGTCGATCTTGCTGATCATGTTCATGGCCGGCTGCTGGATCCACATCCACTTCCCGTCGGACACCATGATCTGCTTCATCTTCATGACGCCCATATCGGTTTCCATCTCGACGTAGCTCCGATCAGGCTTCCGCATGATCATGAGGCCCTTGCTGGTCATCGCCTGCCCCATCATGCTGATGCTCACGGCCATGTCAGCCTGATAGGAGCGAACCGCCGCCGCCTTCTTCCCGATCTCCGCCACGACCTCGTCGCGAGGCAACTCGGCCGCCAGCACCGTCCCCAGGACCGCCCATAGGGCAAGCCCACCCAGGCCGCAGGTCGCAAGTCTCTTCGCACTCATGGCCAACCCTCCAGCATGCCGCAACCCAAACTCCGAACTCCGAACTCCGAACCCCGCGCTCCGCGCCCCGAGCTCCGAGCTCCGCGCCCCGCGCTCCGAGCCCCGCGCTCCGCGCCCCGCGCTCCGCGCCCCGCGCCCCGAGCCCCGCGCCCCGAGCTCCGCGCCCCGCGCTCCGCGCCCCGCGCTCCGCGCCCCGCGCTCCGCGCCCCGCGCTCCGCGCCCCGCGCTCCGCGCCCCGCGCCCCGCGCTCCGCGCCCCGCGCCCCGCGCTCCGCGCCCCGCGCCCCGCGCT